>Ga0206126_10000774_pt1 | contig 41649 bp, 35 predicted proteins | sample Helgoland_Spring_5_FD_148621 | JGI IMG/M metagenome (GOLD analysis project Ga0206126, IMG submission 148621) | Pelagic subsurface seawater microbial communities from Kabeltonne, Helgoland, North Sea - Helgoland_Spring_Bloom_20160412_1 | ecosystem: Environmental > Aquatic > Marine > Epipelagic ...
ATTAAATTAGCACTTAATTCGCCTGTGCCGCCCTTATCATCCTTAGAAGAAAATGTTTACGAAAGTTATTGAGGTAATTTGAAATGACAAAAATGACTTTACGTGAAGCTATTACGGACGCCATGAGAGTTGAAATGCGGTTAGACCCAAATGTTATTTTATTGGGAGAAGATGTAGCTGGTGGCCGAGGGGGGTCAGGAGGCGAGGGAGAGAAATCTGGCGGTGTTATGGGGCTTACTGCCGGATTATATACTGAATTTGGAGCAGAACGAATAATTGATACGCCAATTTCTGAGTCCGCAATCATGGGTGCTGCTGCAGGGGCTTCACTTACTGGATTGCGGCCAATTGCTGAGCTTATGTTCGCTGATTTTTTTGGAGTTTGTTTTGATCAAATTTATAATCAAGCTGCAAAGTTTCGTTATATGTTCGGAAACCAAAAAGGAGCTCCAATGGTTATAAGAACTATGATTGGTGCTGGAGTTGGTGCTGGGCCGCAGCACTCACAAGCAGTTTACCCTATATTTGCGCACATACCCGGTTTGAAGGTTGTGGTCCCTACAACGCCATATGATGCTAAAGGTTTATTGATACAGGCTATACGAGATAATGACCCCGTAATTTTTTGTGAGCATAAAATGCTTTTTGCTGAGGAAGGGGAAGTTCCTGATGAGGCATATACAATAGAATTTGGCAAAGCTAGAGTTGTTTGTGAGGGTAATGATGTAACTGTAGTAGGAATTGGAAGAATGGCGCTTCTGGCCGAGAAAGCAGCGATAATATTATCAAAAGAGGGCATCTCTGTTGAGGTTATTGACCCAAGAACTCTCTCGCCTTTTGATATGGACACAGTATTGGATAGTATAGAGAAAACTGGCAGACTTGCTGTAGTGGATGAATCAACGCCTATATGCTCATATGCTTCAGAAATAGCGAGCATCGCAGCATCGGAAGCTTTTTCTTCCTTGAGAGCTCCGATTTGTAAAATTACAGCCCCGCATACTCCAGTGCCAGCTGCCCCTAATTTGGAAGCGGCTTATGTCCCTTCTGTTGAAAGAATTGTTGCCGAAGTCAGAAAAATTTCAAATTATAAAAGTAAAATATAGTTCAATTGAGTAGTATAAATATGTATCCTGGTTTCTTTAAAATTTTTTTCATTTTGATTATTTCTACTTTATTTGGATGTCAGCCTAGTGAGCTAAATGTTGAATCTAAAACAGATGTAGCTTTCATTGAAGAAACGGTACCTATTGATGGGGAAACATTATTTAACGAAAATTGTTCCAGTTGTCATTTAGGAGGAGTTCCAAAAGCGCCTCATTTAATTGAATTTCAATTGTATAATACAGACTATATAAAGCAGGCACTTATGTCTGGTGTTATGAAACAGCAAGCTGCGCATCTTACGGAAAATGAAATTGACAGTCTATCAATGTATTTAGCAGGGTCACGCAAAAGCTCTAAACCTGTAAAAATGTGTAGCTCCAATATGATTAAGACGAAGGAAAAAAAATCTGCCTTTGAGGGATGGGGATTAAAGTTAGATGGATCACGCTATATTTCTGAAAAAATGGCTAAACTACCTAAAGAAGATGTTAAGAATTTATCATTAAAGTGGGCTTTTGCATACCCCGATGCTTCGAGAGCTAGAAGTCAGCCAGTCATTTTTGCTAACCATATTTTGGTTGGAGGTCAAGATGGCCGTGTTTTCGCTCTTGATTTTGACACTGGCTGCGCAACATGGACTTTTCAGGCTGATGCTGAAGTCAGAAATGCAGTTAATATAGCAGAGAGCATGGGTAAAACAGTTGCTCTTTTTGGTGATATAAAGGGAAATGTTTATTCAATAGATGCTTTGACTGGTGAGTTAATCTGGCGCAAATCTGTGAGTGAGCACCCTGACGTTACCCTGACTGGATCGCCGAGATTATATAAAGAATTTCTTTATGTGCCGCTCTCTTCTAAAGAGTGGGCTTCTGCAGCAGATCCAGGATATGAATGTTGCACATTTCAAGGCGGAGTTGTTAAACTGGATATACATAGCGGTGATACGAAATGGACTACTTATACTATAGCAGAGGAGTCGAAATTCACGGGTGATTATAATGAAATGGGAGCGCGCCGTTTTCATCCGGCCGGAGTGCCTATATGGAATAGTCCTACTATTGATGAAAAACGAGGTGTTCTTTATGTTGGTACAGGGGAGTCATATACCTCGCCAGCAGTATCAACAAGTGACTCTGTTCTTGCAATTGGTTTAGATGATGGAGCAATTAAGTGGCATTATCAAGCTTTGAGCGGCGATGCATGGAATATGGCTTGCTTTATTGGTGGCGGTCCAAATTGCCCTGAGGAGAACGGACCTGATCTTGATATTGGCGCACCGCCTATTTTAATCAAAACTAAAAGTGGAAAAGGAATTATTGCAGTAGGGCAGAAGTCCGGCGATGTTTTTGCATTAGACCCTGACAATAATGGAGCCCTTTTGTGGCGTGAGAAAATGGGTAGAGGAGGCTTTAGCGGCGGGGTTCATTGGGGCATTGCTTCCAACAATAACGCTATTTTTGCGCCAATAGCTGATACAGCTTATAGCGAGTCTGATAAAGCATTAAGTCGTGCGGGTTTATATGCATTGGACCCTATATCTGGTGAGACCTTATGGGCAACTCAAGCTGTTGATGTGTGTGAAGAAAAGGATGAACCTGCTTGCGATCCTGGTTTATCAGCTGCTGTTACGGCAACAAAAGACATGGTATTCGCTGGGGCTTTTGATGGCCACTTAAGAGCTTATGATGCCTTAAATGGTGATATTATTTGGGACTTTAATACAAATAAGGAATTTGTCTCTGTTAATGGTGAAATCGCAAAAGGCGGGGCAATTGAATCTGATGGGCCAATAATTTATGATGGTCACGTTATCGTAAATTCTGGTTATTCATTTGGATCAATGATGCCTGGAAATGCTTTGTTAGTATTCGCGACCGACTAACTTTTATTGATTTTTGAAATAATTTGTAAAAGCCTATTGTGACTTTTTAGTCATACAATTACCTAATTTTTTATTACTAGCTAAAAAGTCAGTTGTTACCAGCCTCGGTTGGGTTGATTACCTTTATTAATATTATATGGGGAGTCTATAAAAATGAATTTTAATATTAACAAAAGCGCAAAAGCACTTTTACTAGCATCTGCTTTACCATTAGCAGGTATGAGTACAGGGGCTTATGCACAAGAAACAACTGAAACAGCTGGAAGACTTGATGAAATAGTCGTTACAGCAAGAAAACGTTCTGAATCATTACAAGATGTGCCAGTTGCAGTTTCAGCATTAAGCCAGGGACAGCTAGAGCGAGGTTCTGTGCAAACAATACTTGATGTAGCAAAGCATATTCCAAATGTTGAATTGCATACAGTTACTCAGTCCGGTGCTGCACTTGGAGCTTCTATCAGAGGTATTGGTTTTGATGATTTAGAAAAAACATTTGAACCTACTGTGGGTGTTTCAGTTGATGGTGTATTTATGGCATCTAATAGTGGTGCTGTTGTAGACTTTTTTGACATAGAAAGCGTTGAAGTTCTTCGTGGACCTCAAGGTACGTTATACGGCCGTAACACAATTGCGGGTGTTATTAACATAAAACGAACAGCTCCAACGGGTGAGTTCGGAGGTAAAGTTGAAGGCACTTATGCAAGCCATGACCGTATTGACCTTAAAGGTTTAGTAAACATGCCTTTAGGAGAAAACGGCGGCTTAAAAGTTAGCTACCGTAATCTACAGCAAGACTCACATCTCTTTAACGTTACTAATAATGAGCGTCCAAAAATGAGAGATAGTCAGACAGCTTCAGCTGCATTAAAATATGACTTTACAGACAAAACTACTGCTACTCTTTCATATGATTGGTATGATCATAACACTCAGCCTGCTGACGTAATCGCAACTGGTACGGGCGACAGTATTTTCTGTGCTTTCTTCACAATCGGTTGTGATGCTGACTCTGGAGCTATTTCAAGAGCTGGTGGCAACCGTGTTTCTAATGCTAGTGAGCAAATAGTAAGTACAATTGAAGGCGATAACATAACATTAAATGTTGATCATACAGAAGATAAATTTGCTCTGAAGTATATATTTGGGCATATGGATTTTGAAGAATATGCTTATTTCAATTCATGGGGAGCTCCTACTCCATTGTTTGAAGTTACAAGAGAGCAAGAATATAAGCAGTCATCTCATGAGCTGCAGTTTATTTCTGATTTAGATGGGCCGCTTAATTTTGTTGCAGGATTATATTACTTGTCGACAGACTCCTATTTAACATCTGGCCCTGTTTCAAATTTCACAACCCTACAGGAGGCTGAAGCCACGGCTTTATTTGGTGAGGCAACATATGAAATTGATGAAAACTGGTCAATATCAGCTGGTGCGCGTTACACAGATGAATCAAAAGAATTGGATTTGACACGTTACGGATCTAGTTCTGATAGGGTGGCTAATGCTGCTGGTGTTTTGAACTTAACTCCTGAATATAGCGACGATAACTTGTCTTATAGACTTTCTGCTAAACGAAAGTTTGAGGGCGGTATGGTTTATGCCTCTTATTCAACGGGTTACCGTAGTGGTGGTTTTAACAACCGTGGTAGTGACCCTTTAACTGCAGGTCCTTACGATTCAGAAACAGTTGAAAACTTTGAGCTTGGGTTACGTTCACGTCCATCAGATAACTTACAACTTAACGTTACTGCATTTATGTCAAACTATGACGATAAGCAGCAATTCGTTGTTACGAATGGTACAGAATGCGGATTAGCTAACACTGCTACCTGTACATTTGTGAGAAATGCTGCAAAAACAAGCAACAACGGTATTGAGATTGAAAGTGTTTGGACACCAACGGATGCTTTAACATTCAGGGGCTCATTCTCTGTCCTAGATGCTGATTTCGATGAATATCTCTTCGATGGCCGTGATATCGCTGATGACGCTAAGATCATTTATGCTCCTAGCGAAATGGGAAGCCTTACAGTAGAGCACAATTCTGCAAGTTTTGGTGGTGACCTAACCTTTAGCGGCACACTTAGCCACCGCGGTGAGCAATTTGGTAATGCGGGTTTTGAGACTTATAGTTTCCAAACTGGTCCAGATATTACAATTGAAGCTCATACACAGTTCGACCTATCTATGACTTACATCAAAGAAATGGATACAGGCAATAAACTTAAGCTTGTTGTTTATGGCACAGATATCTTAGATAATGATGGTCGTGTTTCACGGGCTTTTGATGCCGGAGCATTTGCTTGGCAAGAGCTAGTGGCAGGCCGTGAAGTTGGAGTTACATTAGGTTACTCTTTCTAAGGTTATTTAAATAATTATTAAGCGCCCAAGCAACCCTTGGGCGCTTTTTTTATGAAAAAATGTAATGTATAAATACTTATTATCTCTAATTTCGATATTGTTTATTTTATCTGCTTGTCGTTTAAATATTTCAGATGATGATGCAAAAGAAAGTCAAAGAGTTAAGTATGTGTCATTGGGCAGCTCTTTTGCAGCTGGCCCTGGTGTTAAGGATGTAGCAGATAATTCTCCAGATAATTGTTGGCAATCAGATCAAAATTATGCACGTAAATTATCCCAGAGACTTAATCTTCACCTTATTGATGCGAGTTGTATCGGAGCTAAATTATCGGATATAGCAAGCCCTATAAGCATATATTCTCAAATGGAAAATATACAATCAGACACAGGCTTAGTTACACTTCTAGCTGGAGGAAATGATTTAGGTTATTTAGCTAGGTTAATGACGGCTTCTTGTGAAAACTTGTTGAAACAAGGTAAAGTCCACAAAACAATACCATGCCTAGAAATGCCAGAGTTTCCGGATATAGTTGATTATGAAAATACTGAATATCACTTAAATATAATTACTAATGCAATTATAGAAAAAGCTCCCGATGCCGTAATCGTGTTAATAGATTATGCAACTGTTTTACCATTAACACCTTTGTGCGACCTTACACCGATGGATACGGAATATGCAATTGAGTCAAATTATATTAAAGGTCAATTAGAAGATATGCTGGAGCGTGTATCCACTAGAAACGGGACTCTATTGATTAAAGCTTCGGAAATTACGAGGTATCATAATGTCTGTTCTGAAGAGCCGTGGATAAGAGATTATAAGAGTGCTGAATGGGGTATGACTACGCTGCCTTACCACCCAACATATGAATATATGTTGGCAATCACGGATGCTCTAGAGGATGTTTTAAAACCTTATTTTTAAATTAAAAGATAAAATTTTTTATTGAGTTAACTTCAAAGCTTTGATCAGGCTATTTGAAAAATCATGAATAAAATCTATGGTAGACTGCGCTTGTTCTATCTTAGGGAAACCATGAATTGCCGCAGGATAAATATCAAATTCTGTTTTTACGCCAGCTTTTATCAATTTTCGAGCATACTCAATATTTTCATCCAAAAATAAATCTAAAGTTCCGACACCAATCCAGCAAGATGGTAATCCTGTGTAAGATTTTAATGAAGCGGGAACAGCTGGCGAGGTATGCGGTTGACCATTTAAATACGCTGACCAGCCAAACTGGTTCATCTCTGCGGTCCAAATGAACTCTCCTAATAGCGGATCTTTTTTATTTGCTTCAGTTCCCGTACTGGCATCAAGCATTGGGTATAATAGAAGCAAGTGTGCTATTTTATTTGTTTTATCATTTAACTTTAATTGCGAGAGCGCGGCTGCGAGGCAGCCCCCAGCACTGTCACCGCTCAAGGCTATTCTATTGACGTTAACTTTAAGACTTTCTGCATTCGCATGAAACCAGTCGAATCCATCCTTACAATCATTTAAAGGGGTTGGGTAAGGGTATTCTGGTGCTTTCCTGTAACTTATTGCGAGAATTGTTATTCCTAATTTTGAACATAAATTTAGATGTCTTGAATCATTACTCTCGGGTAATCCCATTACAAGACCACCCCCGTGAATATGTACTAAACCAGCTGAAGTGTTAGCATGATTGGGGTCATTATTTTTATATAAAATTGCTTTTGACTGGCTACCATCTCTCAGTGTAATAATTATTTCGTTTCGCGTAACATTATTTGGTACTTGTTGCTGAAGCACTGAAAGGCTTTTCACTACATCTCTGTATGCGTTTAAGGTTAGTTGGTTTTCGAGCTTTAAATCCATCTCTTTTATCGAGGTGACTAATGGTTTCAGATCATTGGCAACTAAGTGAAGGCTTTTTGATGACATTTTTTGTATTTCCTAATTTATGTATTGATCTAACTCTTTATAAAAATAGCTAATTTTATACTCTCTTTCCTGGCAGACAGAGCTTCTAAATACATGCGAGTTATTAATGAGATGTTCAACTGCTATGAATTTTATACCTTAGTCAAGAACTTCTCATGTATTTTTCTGTTAAAGTCTTGCTTCTCATTGATTAGGCCTTAAAAATAGTAGTGATATTTATTTTTTATAAAGATATCAAAAGTGGTAATGTGATTATAAAAAACTAATATGCAGAGTTAAATATCTAATTCACAAATATTGGAGGTATTTCATGGGAAGAGTAGCCGGTAAAATTGCTTTAGTCACGGGAGGGGCATCGGGTCTTGGTTTTGCAGATGCAAAAATTTTAGTCGAAGAGGGTGCGAAAGTCATTCTTACTGATGTCGATGTAGAAAAAGGTAAATTAGCAGCATCAGAGATAGGACCATCTGCTACATTCATCAAACATGATGTTAGTTCTGAGCAAGATTGGATCGACGTTATAAATAAAATTGATAAGTTACATGGTAACCTTGATGTTTTGATAAATAATGCTGGTATTGTTTTTATGTCAGACCCCGTTAATTGTACTTTAGAGGAATTTCGTATTTCTAATAGTATTATGTCCGAAGGTGTTTTTCTGGGTATGAAATACTCGTTGCCATTGCTACAAAAATATAACGGTGGTTCCATTGTTAATATGTCTTCAACTGCGTCTCATCTGGGATACCCAATGATTGCATATTCAGCTGCAAAAGGAGCCGTAAGATCTATGACAAAATCTATGGCTGTCTACTGCAAAGCCGAGTCCTTGCTTGTGCGTTGTAATTCTGTTCATGCCGGCGGTATTGAAACACCAATGGTTCAGTTTGCTCAAGGAAGAGTTGGGGAAGCACCTATTGATGTTCCAACTCAAGGAGTATTATCCGCTGGGTCACTTGGCACACCAAAAGATGTAGCTAATATGATTTTATATTTGGCCTCTGATGAATCCCGATTTGTTACAGGTGCTGAATTTCTTATAGATAATGGGCTCATAGCCAGCCCAGCATATTGAGGGTTTTTTGTGGACTTAAATTTAAGAAAAAAAAATGTTTTAATTACTGGTTCAACTCAAGGTATAGGACGCAGAATTGCAAACTTATTTGCTGAGGAAGGAGCTAATGTAGCAATTTGTTCTCGTTCGCCTGAGAGCGTAAATAAAGCTGTAAGCGAAATAAGTCTTTTTGCTGATGGAAAAATTATTGGTTCCCCATGTGATGTAAAAAATAAAGAAGACTATGTCTCCTGGATAAATGATATGGCGAATGAACTAGGGGGTGTAGATATTTTCATCCCAAACGTATCAGCAGGTGGTGGTATGGGTAGTGAAAAGAACTGGTGGGAAAATTTTGAGATTGATATTCTTGGTACTGTGAGAGGTGTTGAAGCCGTCATACCTCATATGGAACAAAGTCAAGGTGGTTCAATTGTTATGATAAGTACAACAGCTGCTGTTGAAACATTTGTAGCCCCGCAGTCCTATAATGCAATGAAAGCTGCATTAATTACCTATGCAAAGCAATTATCACAAGCTCATGGTGACAAAGGGATACGAATTAATAGCGTTTCTCCAGGACCCATCTATTTCGATGGTGGGGCTTGGGATAAAATTAAAACTTCAAATGAAATATTTTATGAGCAAACAGAAAAAACTCATGCACTTGGAAGACTGGGTACCCCTGAGGAGGTTGCCAATGCTGTTGTATTTTTATCAAGCTCCGTGTCCAGTTGGATAACGGGAGTTAATTTGGTTGTTGATGGTGGTTATACCAAGAGAGTTCAATTTTAATAATTAAGGTTAAAAGTATTAAATCTTTCATTAAAAATTATATAATTAAATTAGATGAAAAGCATTGATAATTATTTTCAATCAAGTTTCTAATAAAACCATTTGAGTACAAAAATAGCAACTGTTAACAGTTTTACTAGTTTATCGCTAAATTATTAAGAGTTTAGAAAAATCATCTCTATAAAGTATTAAAAGACTATCTTGAAACATAGGTACATCTAATAAAATTAAACTGTAAAACAAAATTTTAAGTACAAGGATATTTATGAGCTTGCAACAAAGCAGAGACCAGTTGTTGGGTGCTTATCGACAAATGAAGACCATTCGTGAGTTTGAAGAGCGCCTTCATAAAGAAATAATGACAGGAGAAATAGCTGGATTCACTCATTTATACTCCGGTCAAGAGGCAGTAGCTGTCGGGGTTTGTCAGCATCTAGACACTGAAGACTTGATAGTTTCTACTCACCGCGGACATGGTCATTGTATTGCTAAAGGTTGCAATGTGAAAGGAATGATGGCTGAAATTTATGGCCGTTCAACCGGTTTAGGAAAGGGTAAGGGCGGATCAATGCACATTGCTGATTTTGATAAAGGCATGTTGGGTGCAAATGGTATTGTGGGCGCTGGCGGTCCTTTGGCTGTTGGAGCTGCGCTTTCTGCTAAGCTTGATGGCAAGGGCAAGGTTGGAATATGCTTTTCTGGTGAGGGCTCAATTAACCAAGGAGCAGTCTTTGAGGCAATGAATATGGCAAAAGTTATTAACGCACCTGCAATTTTTATAATTGAAATAAATGGATACTCTGAGCATACAGGTGCTAGTTATTCCGTTGGCGGTGTTGATATTGCAAAACGAACTGAAGGTTTTGGATTAAAGACTATCGAGGCTGACGGGTGCGATTATCACGCAGTTTACGATGCTATGGCAGAGTTATTAGATTACTCTCGGTCAGGGAATGGACCTAGTGCTGCAGTATTTAATACAACACGTTTTTTCGGTCATTATGAAGGAGATCCTCAAAATTACAGGGAAAAAAATGAAGTTAAAGATCATCGATCTACCAGAGACTGTTTAAAAAAATTCTGTAAAGATAATTTACCCAGCGGAATTGTTACACAATCAGAGTTAGATGAAATCGATGCGAGTGTTATGGGCCTAATTGATGAGGCAGTAACAGAGGCACGCAATGCGCCCCCAACACCAATGGAAGAAATGGAAGCTGATGTTTACATCTCTTACGAATAGGAGTTCAGGATGGCTATAAAGACTTACAGAGAAGCTTTAAATGAAGTTATGCATTCTGAAATGGAGCGTGATTCTAATGTCTTCGTTTGCGGCGAAGATATATCCGGGGGGGCAGGTGGAACCTCAGGAGAAAGAGAGGCTAGTGGAGGTATTTTCGGTGTAACTGCTGGATTATTGCCTAGGTTTGGTGAAGATAGAGTTATTGATACCCCAATATCAGAAAATACTATAGTTGGTATGGCTGTGGGGGCTTCATTAGCTGGAAAAAGGGGCGTAGCTGAAATAATGTTTGCGGACTTTGTAACTCTGGCATTGGACCAAATGATGAATCAAGCAGCTAAATTCCGTTATATGTCTGGGGGAAAAGCTAAGTGCCCTGTAGTTATAAGAGTTCCATACGGCGCAGGTATGAATATGGGTGCGCAACATTCACAGACTATGTACAATATAGTTACATCTGTACCAGGTTTGAAGTGCGTAATGCCAACGAGTCCGGCTGATGCAAAGGGTTTACTAACCGCAGCTATTCGCGATGACGACCCTGTTGTATTTTTCGAACACAAAGCTATGTATGGAAGTAAAGGTGAAGTGCCTGATGGTGAATACATAATACCCTTCGGTCAAGCAGCAGTTCTTAATGAAGGTGATGATGTTTCTATCATTGCTATGGGCAGAATGGTACTATTTGCAAAGGAAAGTATTAAAAAATTAAAGGCAGAAGGAATTAATTGCGACTTAATAGATTTAAGAACTACAAGTCCTTTAGACGAAAATGCTATTCTTGATAGTGTTGAAAAAACAGGTCGTGTTGTAATAGTTGATGAGTCGACACCCAGATGTTCCCTTGCATCAGATATAGCAGGATTTATAGTGAGCCATGGGTTTTCGTCATTAAAAGCCCCTGTTCAACAAGTAACTTCACCTCATGCCCCTGTACCTTTTGCGCGTGAGTTAGAGCGTGCGTATGTTCCAAGTCCCGAGAATATCTCTACTGCAGTTAGAAGAGTAATGAATTATAAATAGGCTGAATTATGACTAAAAATATTAGAGCTTTTACAATGCCGAAGTGGGGTATTGAAATGGAAGAGGGTGTTATTCGTGAATGGCATGCTAAAGTTGGTGATAAAGTAAATGAAGGTGATATTTTTGTAGTTATTGAGACTGATAAAATTGCTAATGATGTTGAGCTTGAGTTTTCATCCACTCTCAGGTGGAGGATAGACGGTGAAGGTGATGCCTATCCAGTTGGTGCTCTTATTTCTATTTTTGCAGAAGAGTCTGTCACTGATGAAGAGGTTGAGGTTTTTCGAAATAGCTTTGAAGCTGTAGATGCTAGCTTTGCAAATTCCAAAGAGAGTGAAGGGTCTATAAATACTTCCACAGAGAATACCAAAGTTCCTCTTAACCTTTCTATTTCACCTATGGCAAAAGAACTTGCTGAAAACTTAGGAGTTGATTTAACTTCAGTTGAAGGGAGCGGCCGAAAAGGTCGAGTTTCTTTACAAGATGTAGAGCAAGCAGCAAAAGCGCAAGGCCTGTATTCTATTGATAACAGTGATGAAAATAACCCCCACGAAGTCATAAAACTTACATCAATGCGAAAGACTATTGCAAAACGACTAACAGAGGCAAACAGAGATATACCTCACTTTTATTTACGATGTAAAATTAATATGGATAATTTGATTAAAAGCCGCGAGACAAATAAACAAGGTTCAATAAATGATTATGTATTGAAAGCATGCGCTATAGCATTGAAGGCTGAGCCAGATGTCAATGTTAATTTTATGGGTGAAACCATTCATCGCTTTAAGCATGCAGATATAAGTGTGGCTGTGGCCACTGATAGAGGCTTAATTACCCCTATAATTCGTTCAGCAGATGATAAGACAATATCAGAAATATCAAGTGAAATGAAAGAATTAGGCCATAAAGCTAAAAATGAAACATTGCAGCCATCTGACTATCAAGGCGGTACTTTCAGTTTATCAAATTTAGGCATGATGGGAATATCAAGTTTTGATGCCGTTGTTAATCCGCCTATGGCCGCTATATTAGCTGTTGGATCATTAGAAGAAACTGTACTTCCCAATGGAGAGTGTACTAAATTAATGAACGTGACATTATCATGTGATCATAGGGCTATTGACGGAGTTTTAGGAGCTAAATGGCTTCAGGCTTTTCGTGAGGCTTTAGAGAGTCCTGAAAACTTATAGATTTATATATAGCTTCTAATTGGTTTGTACTTACTATCGCAATCAAGCAGTAAACAAATGTTGAATTAGTTTCAGATTTTTTATAAATTTGAACTTGAGGTATTTAAGTCTTTTTATAATAAACAAGAGTGTGCCCATGGCCGAGAGTAAAAAAAAGCTAAATGTAAGCTTGATAGTTGGAGGAGATTATCATGATTTAGATTACGTTCGTCACAGATTATTAGGCTTTCTTCTTGAGATACCGAATTTACGAACACGTTGTTTTGAGAACTTTGATGATATTGATGGCATTTGTAATTCAGATTATATCATAACATACACCTGCAATGTTGTCCCTAGACCCGAACAAGTTCATAATCTACGAAATTTTCTTACATCAGGAAAAAGATGGTTAGCCCTACATGGAACTAATTCTTGGTTAGCATTAAACGAAAATAAAGAGTGGCACACCCCAGCTGGCCATGAAGAGTACTTTAAGCTTATAGGTTCGCAATTTGCAGCCCATCCTCCAATTGAACCCTATTTAGTTAGTGTGATTGATAATGATCACACTGTCACTAAAGGTTGCGAGGATTTTGAGGTAGTAGGAGGAGATGAGCTTTACTATATGCATATGTTTGGTGATGTCCGTGTTTTGATGGAAGCTGTTACTCAAGGTGAAGCCCGTGGATTTGCAGAGCGTAAATGGAAGTCTGGAATGACTCATCCGGTACTTTATGAAAAAACAATTGAAAATGGAGCAATACTTTATTGTACGCTAGGGCATAGAAGAGGACATTGGGATATGGAACCCCTGATGGATTATTATAAAAAAGAAGAACTGGGTGCTTGGGAACTTCCAATTTTTGATAAAATTATAAGGAATTCAATTAAATGGTTACTAGAAAAATGATTAGCAAGTTCAGATAATTATTAAACTGCTCAGCTTTAATTTCGATTCAGTCGATTGATGATAAAAGCAAAAGTTTTAGTAATTAAATGAATAAGCTATTTATTTGATGAATAATCTTTTCAAGATAATTGTAATTTTTTCTTAAGATCTTATAGTAAATTTGTATTAAGGAGATTTGATGTGAAGTATTTTTTAACCACCTTATTAGTTTTTTCTTTTATTTATGAAGCAAAGTCTAACGAGATTAATAGGGTGGTTAAGCCTGATTTTATGAGTCAGACTGCATTTGAGGCTATTTTTTCAGATATAAGTAACTGGGGAAGATGGGGAGATGCAGACCAATTGGGAACGCTGAACTTAATAACTGATAAGAAAAGGGTAGAGGCCTCTAAATTAGTTATAACAGGACAAACTGTATCTCTATCACTACCTTTAAATGAAACTAAAGATGCTATTAACGAGTCTCCATTTGTTCACGAACCTTTTATTTTTCCTGCAGCTTTTGGTATTCCGAAAGAAGCCCTACCAGAAGCAGCGGGTGATAATTTTTCCGTGGCTTATCATGGTTTTGCACACTCGCATGTCGATGCAATCTCTCACTTTGGATACAAAGGAAAAATGTATAATGGGTATTCTTTTGAGTTATCTGAAGGTGGTTTTGAGAAACTAGGAATAGAAAATATTGCGGAATCAGGAATTATAACTAGGGGGGTGTTGATTGATTTTCCGAAGTTTTTTGGTGTTGATTATTTAGAGCCTGGTAGAATTATCACAACTGAAGATATTTTAAATTGGGAAAAAAAGAATGGAATTACAATAGGTTCTGGCGATGCTCTCTTGATAAAAACAGGAAGATGGAAGGCTGTTCAAGAAAAAGGTCAATGGAATTTCGTTGAAAGTGCTGCAGGTATGCATGCCTCAGTCGCAGAGTTTTTAAAGGAAAGAGATGTATCAATTATTGGTTGTGATGGCGTTTCCGATGTTATGCCATCGGGTGTTGAAAATAGATTTAATCCACTTCATGAACTGGTTATTGTTAGCTTAGGAATGCCAATTTTCGATAATTTAGATCTTAGAGCAGTTAGCGCTACAGCAAATAGGTTAAATCGATCAACCTTCATGTTAGTTGCTTCACCTCTTATGGTAGAGGGAGCAACTGGATCTCCATTAAACCCAATGGCAATTTTTTAATTTTAGGTAGGCTTTGAGAGCTTTAAAAAGTTCAATATTTAAACTTTAATGTTATTTATTAAATAGTTTATAGTTTTTTTGTTGTGATCTTTGGTGTGTTTATATTTATTATTCAATTATATTAGCATAGAATAAAAACGGTTTTTATACAAAATTTACAGAAAATAAATTTTTAAAGGCTAATTTATAATAATCAAATACACATTTATTTATATGCATAAGATATGAAATTATTTATTTTATTAGTTTTTTTATTATCCTCCAATCCAGTTAATGCATTAGAAAGCCGAGTTTGTTTAGATTGGGAAAAGGTAATAAAAAAGGGTATAAAACTACCCAATCCATTAGCGGCATCTGAAAGCTTGAATAGTGTTAGGTCTAGTCTCTCAAATTGTATTGAGTATTTATCTTCAGAAAGTGCCCTTTACAAAGGTGAACGTATAAATGGCAAAATGAATGGTATGGGTAGTTTAACCTTTCCTAATGGTTCTCAATATGTGGGAAACTTTAAAGATGATAATATGAATGGTCAGGGCACCTACACCTTTAGTGATGGAACACAATACGTTGGTCAGTGGATCGATGGTAAGTTGAACGGGCTGGGTACATATAGCTATACGGATGGTACTCGATATAAGGGTAATTGGAGCAATGGTAGCTTTAACGGGCAGGGCACGATAATTTATGCAAGTGGGGATAAATACTCTGGTAATTTTATTAATGGGGCCCTGACTGGCCAAGGCATCTACCTTTTTTCAAATGGGACTCAGTTGGAAGGCTTATTTTACAATGGAAAATATGTCCCTTCCATTTGTGATCGTGCCGGATTGCCTGAGGGATCTCCGGAAAATAAACAATGCATATTAATGTATATGAATAAAATAATAAATTAGTACATATTCTTATCATTACAGTTGGCAAAGCTGGTTTGAATGTTTATGAGGTAGTATGAAAAAAATTCTCCTCGCATCCGTCTTTTTTATTACTTCCTGTCAACAATCCAGTGAGGTTGCAGGGATACAGAATTCTAAAGTAGATTTCGGTAAGTCTGATACTGCAAAACTTAGTGAAGTTCCTCAAATTATTCTGCCAGGTGCACCTGGGCAGTCTTCACAGACACTAGATGCTGGAGATGCTATAAAAGTAGCAAATAATAGCTATTCATTCGATGATGCTTCTTTCATGCGGAATATGATACCACATCACAATCAAGCTGTTGAAATGTCTGATTTGGTGGCGGCTCGTACAAACAAAGAAGAAATAATTGCGCTTGCGGGCCGAATAAAGGCATCTCAGGGTGATGAAATTAAGTTTATGCAAGATTGGCTATCAGAAAGAAATGAACATTTTAAAATGGACGATCACAGCCATCATCATTCTGACCACCAAAAAATGGAAGGCATGGCAAGCCCTGAGCAGATGCAACAATTAAGGGACTCCTCAGGTACTGATTTCGATAAATTATTTTTAAGCCTTATGATCTCGCATCATGAAGGTGCATTGACTATGGTTAAAAATCTCACAGATCAGCCTGGATCAGCATATGATCCAATTCTTTATGATTTCACAAGCGATATTCGTAATGATCAGACAAGTGAAATTGAAGTTATGAGCGCCATACTAAGCTCATTTTCTTCAGACCCAAGGGCCACTCTTTCAGCTGGCTTACTAGATGCTGAAGAGGCGTCAATGAATTTAGAGCTTGTAAGTTTTTTACCAAAGCCCGCAGGTTTTTTTGATCCCAATAATCCTTCAGGGATGCCTCCTGTAATCACTGATAATAACGAAGAGTTTGAAAGTCGTGTTGATGATGGACAAAGTTTAGATGGTACTGAATGGAGTGATCGTTCACCATTATTGAGTTTTTCTAATACAGATATGGCATTTCATAAGGATATATTAGTAGCAGGAAATTATCATGGGTTTAATATCTATAAACTCCAAGATGACGGCATTCCTAAGCTCCACAGCTCTATAGTTTGTCCTGGCGGACAAGGTGATGTTTCCATAGTAGGCGACTTATTGCTTATGTCTGTAGAACAGACACGTGGGCGAGTTGATTGCGGTTTGCAGGGAATAAGTGAGGATGTAAGCAAAGACCGCTTTAGGGGACTTAGAATTTTTGATATTAGCAATCTCTCAGTTCCTGTACAAGTAGGACAAGTTCAGACATGCCGCGGATCGCATACGCATTCTGTTGTTGAGCAAGATGATACCCGATTGATAGTTTATAACTCAGGAACATCATCCATAAGAGAAGAGGAAGAGCTTGCGGGATGTGTTGGTAGAATTCCAGGAGATAACCGGACAGCGCTTTTCCGTATAGATGTGATTGAAATTCCATTAGCTGATCCCTCAAAATCGCGTATAATCGATAGCCCAGCTGTGTTTGCTGATGAAAAGACAGGAAGATTAGCGGGCTTGTGGCAAGGAGGCGATCACGGAGACTCTACACAAGACACCCGACAAACTGACCACTGTCATGACATTACTGTTTTTCCTGAAGCTAAGATTGCAGCGGGAGCGTGTTCAGGAAATGGTATTATATTTGATATTTCAAATCCGCTAAAACCAAAGCGTATAGACGAGGTTGTTGATCCTGGTTTTGCTTACTGGCATTCTGCTACTTTCAATAATGATGGGACAAAAGTTCTTTTCACTGATGAGTGGGGAGGCGGCGGCCGCCCAAGGTGTCGTGTGTATGATCCAAAAGATTGGGGAGCTGACGCGATCTATGATATTGAAAATGGTAAGTTAGCTTTTAAAAGCTACTACAAAATACCTGCACCTCAATCTGATACCGAAAATTGCGTAGCCCACAATGGCGCAATTGTTCCGGTTCCAGGAAGAGATATTTTTGCGCAGGCTTGGTACCAAGGTGGATTATCTGTAATTGATTTTACGGACTCATCTAACCCCGTCGAAATTGCATACTATGATAGAGGCCCTATAAATAAGGATAAGCTAGTTACGGGTGGTTACTGGTCTACTTATTGGTATAAAGGTAAAGTTTATGGTACTGAAATAACTAGGGGGTTAGACGTATTTTCGTTGCTTCCAAGTGAATATTTAAGTGCGAATGAGATTGCTGCCGCTGAACTTGCTGATCAGGGGGATACATTTAATCCTCAACAGCAATTTTCTGTATCATGGCCTGCTGAGCCTGTAGTAGCGAAGGCTTACGTAGATCAGCTAAGCCGTAGTAATGCAATTACTGTTAAAAAGGCAGCTGTATTGATCGAAGACTTGGATAGAGCTGAAAAGCTGTTGAATGAAAACCGGCTAGATGAAAAGCTGTCAAATTCATTAAAAATTCATGCTAACGCAATACAATATGCAGATCTTTCTGATGTCTTTTTAGCATTAGCTGAACGACTTCAATAGCATATTTCATTCTATTTTTAGGTGTATTTATTTTTTTGTTTTTAGAAGTTAAAATTACCTGATAAAAACGGGAACAATCACTAATAATATTAAAGTATAAACCAATATAGAGCTCACAATTAAAAATATTTGGAAGTTACTGCTTATTTTTTCTTTAGTTTGGGCAACAAGTTGTGGCCAAGTGTAAGATACAAAGTCACCTTGACTCATCACTGAAACTAAACGGTTATCAGAGTCGACTACAGGTAATCTACGGAAACGCTCATTAGACATTATTCTTAGCCAGTCTGATAGTTTATCTGTTTCTTTAGCTGTCCGTATCTCACTTGTCATGATCGCACTGACAACAGTAATGGATGGGTCAAGTTCTTCTGCAACTACTCGGCGAAATATATCTCGCTCAGTCATTAACCCTAGAACTTCGTTTTTATTGTTGACTATAACTATGGAGCCATAGTTTTTATCAGCCATGAGTTTAGCTGCAGCTAATACTGTTGTTTCAGGAGTACACGTTAATGGACTTGGCTTGCTTTTATATTCAGGACGACCTTTAATTTGCATAAACTAATTAATCCTTTTCGTTTTTTATGTATTGTAAATACACAATTCAATGTAATTCTAGTCAAATGTGACATATTCATTATTATGTGTCTATACATAAGAAATAGAATAAAGTGTTTATGTGTAATTCGATGAAAAGATATTCGTTTTAAGGCCCGATAATCTCAAAATCTAAGCCAGCATGAGTAATTAAGCGTTTAGTAAGTTTATCGCCCATAATCGTGGCCGGGGTCCAGAATCCTCCTTTGGTGTTTTTAGGTACATCTTTTGCTAAGCAGATAGCAGATTGTGCCAGCATTTTAGCCGTTGATCCATACCCAGGGTCTTGATCACCTGTTATTCTGCATTTAACTTTAGTACCGTCCGATGTTGTTCCGGTAAACAGTAGTTCATATTCACCGCTAAGCTGTTCTTTTTTGCTCGGTCCTTCTCCCGGTTTAGGAAGGATGTAGTTTTGAAGCAGCCAGCGTGTAGGAGGAATTATCAATCCAGCCATAACAGAAGCTAGTCCAATATTTATACTGTGAGCCTTCCATTTTCCGATATTGCCCTTACCCATGAGAACTGCTTCTTCATAAAGAAAATCAGTACCGTAACTATTTCCGCTGAGAGCATTAGATCTATGAATTACTCTAGAGTTTATGGCGGCCATTATGAATGGGGCAACCCAGTTTTCATATTCTTCATCGTAGGAAACTTTTATGTTGCTTTGAAATAATGTAAAATTATGGCTCGGAGGACATAGACTATAGGGGTTTTTTAGTTCCTTACGAAGTTTAGAATCACGTGATGCCTCTTTTAAGAGGTTTATAATACTTGCAATTGTTCCGCCCGAGGCTCCACCCTTCATTTTCAACACTCGCATATTAATTTTATTGCAATTCTGGCCAGTTTTTTTTAACGCTTTCTGTTGAAGAAAATGTACCCCTAAATCTGAGGGAATTGAGTCAAACCCACAACAGTTTACAATCCAGGCACCATTTTTTTTTGCTAGCTTTTCATATTTGTCCTGCATTTTTCTGATCCATTGTGGCTCACCAGTAAGATCGCAATAGTGAGTACCAGTTTCGGCACAGACTTTTACCAGAGTGCTACCGTAAAGTGCGTAAGGCCCAACAGTTGAAACTACAACCTTGGCTCGATTACACATAGCATTTATTGCGTTCTCATCATTAGCATCGGCAACGATAGTCTCAATTTCCGATGCATTGATTTCATTGGTAAGTTTTTTAAGTTTTTCTTTCGATCGCCCTGCGATAGCCCAGCTCAATGAATTATCATTAAATTTCTGTTTTATATATCGAGTCATAATTTGACCCACAAAACTAGTAGCTCCGAAAATAATTATGTCATACTTTTGATCATTCATAAGAGTACCTTTGTTTCATTTTAACCTCCACTTTACATAGGGTTCTTAGGGGTAAAATTACCAACCTCTATATTATTGAGGACTAGCAACCACATCGTTATGAATATATTCCATCCTTTAAAGAGTTCGGTTGTTCAAATAACTACTGTAATGTATAAATTTTTGGAGGCACCACCCGGAATCGAACCGGGGTACACGGATTTGCAATCCGCTGCGTCACCACTCCGCCATGGTGCCTAAGATGCGGTTGTATAAACAGCGGTTTCCTTCAGCGCAATGCGAAAGTAACAAATTTAATGTTTAACTTTACTTCATTAGTACTATTTTAATATAAACCGTTGCGCAGGCTAATATAGCTAGTTTATAGGCAAATAACGTTATTTTTCATGAGTTGTTTATGTTTGATTTTAAAGCTGCCCGTCATCACATGGTTGAAAGCCAGATTCGTACTAGCGATGTGACTAACCTCGAAGTGATAAAGGCGTTTCGAAACTTCTCCCGTGAGAACTTTGTTCCTAAGACGCACAGGGCTTTAGCTTATGGCGACGCTCATATTGACTTAGGAAACGGACGGGTAATGATCAGGCCAAGAGATTTTGCTAAGATGGTTCAAGCTGCTAAGATATTATCGTCGGACATAGTTTTGGATATTGCTTGCGGACGTGGTTATTCAACAGCCATTTTAGCACAACTATCCGATACCGTAGTGGGTCTGGACAATAATGAGGCTGATGTTGTTAGAGCAACAGATATACTTACCGATGCTGAAGTCACTAACGCTGCGGTTGTTCAAGGAAAACTCAAAGATGGAGCTGCTAAGCATGGTCCTTTTGATGTAATTTTCGTAAATGGAGCTATTCCAGATGTCCCTGAAATCTGGACAAATCAATTGGCTGAAAATGGCCGTTTAGTTTGCTTAATCCAGTCTGGATCAATTGGACAGGTTAGAGTTTACACAAAGATAAACAATATTATTGGAGAGACTATAGTTTTTGATGCGAGTGCACCGACTATCCCAGGCTTTAAAACAGAAGAGGTCTTTGACTTTTAGGAAAGATTATGAATCAATATAGAGAAATTATTACATTCATAATACTAGCATTGACAATTAGTTTGTCTCAAGTTGGAAAATCTGAAACTTTCGTTGAAGCCTTGTCTTCAATTTACAACAACAACCCCCAACTTCAAGCTCAACGAATTAAAGTTAAAGAAATTGATGAAAATTATATTCAAGCTATTTCAGAGGGGGGGGTTCAGGCAGGGGTATCTGGATCTCTCGAGACAAATACAGCTAAGCTAAACAGTAATGTTTTTTCACAAACAGATGGTAGTACTAGCGTTAGTGGTAACCCTAGAGCTATTCAACTGCAAATTACTAAGCCACTATATCAAGGCGGCCGAGTAAAATGGTTAAAAAGTCAAACTAGGTCGTCTGTACTTTCAGCTAGAGAAAATTTAAAAAGTTTTGAACAAAATATTTTTATGGCGGGCGCTGAAGCTTATGTTTCTGTTTTACGAAACGAAGAAGTCGCAAGAATAAGAAGAAATAGCGTAAGGGTTCTAACTCGTCAAAAATTAGCGGCTATCGAACGTTTTAATATTGGTGTTGGAACACGTACTGATATAGCTCAAGCCGAGAGCAGACTGGCATCATCTGAATCTGGTCTTGCCCAAGCAGACTCTCAATTACAATCTAGCAGGGCAGCATTTGTAAGAATTGTAGGCCATGTCGCAGTAGACTTACAAGAGGTGCCTTCATTTGAAATTCCTAAAACTGCTGATGAAATAAAATCTTTAGCTCGCAGTAATAACCCCGATTTATTAGCTGCTTATTTTAGTGGTGATGCAGCTGCATCGGCTATTTCTGTAGCAAAATCGGCTTACCGACCTAAAATCACATTAAATGCTATTGCCGGTAGTTCCAGAGGGCAAACTTTTGGTATCGGTGACTCAGATCAATTAGCTTTAGCGGCTAGAGTAAGCGTGCCTATTTTCACAAGTGGTATGAATAGATCTAGAGTACGGAAGGCTAGTTTAGCAAAGGCTCGTCTGGACTTTGAATTACGTGATCTTGAGTTGTCTATTGATCAAATCGTTGAGCAATCATGGCATGAGTTAAATGCATCACGCCTTGCTCTTGTAGCTAGTAACACACAGGTATCAGCTGCCGAAGTAGCTTTCGAAGGTGTTAGCTTAGAGCAAGAGCTGGGACTGAGAAATGTTTTAGATCTTTTAAACGCAGAACAAGAAGTATTAAATGCTAAATTATCGGTAGCTGATGCACGATATAATGTTTCTATAAATGAATTTAAGATTCTAATGTCAATGGGAGCTTTTCATTCGGAAGGTATTGACCTTCCCGTTTCATTTTATAACCCAGAAGGTTATTTTGAAGATATTAGTGATAATAAAATATCAAATTTATTAAAGAAATTCGAGTAGAAGCATTTTAGTTATCTTACATTTAAATTTATATTCTTATTTGGAAATAAATTAAAAATTACTCATTTTAAATTAGAGCCTTTTAATGATTAGCAACTCAGTCTAAAGAAATTTATAGCTATTATTTACAATTTTTTAGGGTAGCTTGTACACGGATATACTAATGCTTAAGAATAAATTTAATGCTTCTGAAGTCGAACCGCGCCTCTATAAAGCTTGGGAGGATAGTGGTGCTTTTAAGCCGAGAAAATCCAGACCTACGGATACTCCTAATGATAACTTCTCAATAATTATACCGCCCCCCAATGTTACAGGAAGCCTGCATATGGGGCATGCAGTCAATAACACCATACAAGATATATTAATCAGATATAATCGCATGCTAGGAAAAGCTGTTTTATGGCAACCTGGTACAGATCATGCCGGTATAGCGACACAAATGGTTGTTGAGAGAAAGTTATCTGCAGAGAATAAGCATCGCAAAAATATGACGCGTGATGAATTTTTAGGGCATGTATGGAAATGGAAATCTGAAAGCGGAGGTAATATAAATCAACAATTGCGTAGATTGGGTTCCTCTTGTGACTGGTCGCGCGAAAAGTTTACTCTTGGTGATCCTGAAAACTCAGATGATAATATGTCTGAGGCAGTCACTAAGGCTTTTGTTGATATGTATAATAAAGGTTTGATTTATAGGGATAAGCGACTTGTGAATTGGGACCCACATTTTCAAACTGCAATTTCTGACTTAGAAGTTGAAAACATAGAAAAAGATGGAAGCTTTTGGCATTTTAAATACCCGCTAGAGGGTGGAGAAACTTATACATACTTAGAAAAAGACGACGAAGGTAATATTTTATTATCAGAGGTGCGTGATTATATCTCAATAGCGACGACAAGGCCTGAGACTATGCTTGGGGATGGAGCTGTAGCTGTTCATCCAGATGATAAAAGATACGCTTCAATAATTGGAAAAAAAGTTAAGCTCCCTATTTCAAATAGATTGATACCAATTATTTCCGATGAATACCCAGATCCAGATTTTGGTTCGGGTGCTGTAAAAATAACGGGAGCTCATGATTTTAATGATTATGAGGTTGCTAAAAGACATAATATACCCCTGTACAGTTTAATGGATGAACGTGGGGTGATGGTAGATAGTGAATTTATGCCTAAAAAATATGTCGGTATGGATAGATTTCAGGCAAGAAAAGAAGTTGTTAAAGATATTGAGGAAGAGGGGTGCCTACTTTTAATTGAAGATAAAAAAGTTATGCAACCGTTTGGTGATAGGTCCGGAGTTATTATTGAGCCTATGTTAACGGACCAGTGGTTTGTTGCGGCAGATAAGTTATCTGAAAATGCAATAAATAAAGTTAATAATGGTTCTATTAAGTTTGTACCAGATAACTGGAAGAAAACGTATGACCACTGGATGAATGATATTCAGCCTTGGTGTATTTCAAGGCAATTATGGTGGGGGCATCAAATCCCAGTTTGGTATGGTTATGCTAAAGATATTATCAAGGATAAGACTTTAAATACTAAAAAAGACGATAATAAAAAGCGATTAATAGAATTTGTGGCTCAGAATCAGGCAGAAGCTATTTCCATGGCTGAAGCTTATTACGGATGCACTGTGAGGATTGATGATCATGCAGATGAGGCAGAAAATAAAGTTGTTAAAATTTGGCGTGATCAGGATGTTCTGGACACCTGGTTTTCTTCAGGTTTATGGTCATTTTCAACGATGGGCTGGCCTAAAAAAACAGAAGAATTGAGCAGGTTTTATCCAACTTCAACATTAGTTACTGCATTTGATATTATTTTTTTCTGGGTAGCACGAATGATTATGCTGGGTTTGCACTTTATGGATGATGTCCCTTTTAACGATATATATATCCACGCTCTTGTGCTCGATGAGCAGGGTAAAAAAATGTCTAAATCCATTGGTAATACTTTAGACCCTCTTGATTTAATTGACGGCGTTCAAATTGATGAATTAATATTAAAGCGCACACGAGGACTTAAAAACCCTGATTCTGCACCGAAGATAGCTAAGGCTACTCGTAAACAATATCCTGAAGGTTTTGAAGCATATGGTGCAGATGCCTTAAGATTCACTCTAGCTTCCATGGCAGGGCAGGGCAGGAATATACGCTTATCAGTTGATAGAATAGCAGGGTATAGAAATTTCGGTACTAAATTATGGTCTGCGGCCACTTTTGGGCAGCTTAACAAATGTACTCCTTCCAATTCATTTTCTCCTAAGGATGTGAATCACGTTTTGAATAAATGGATTGTTTCGAAAGCAAGTAAAACAATTGAAACTGTAACAAATTTTATAGAATCTTATCGATTTAATGATTCTGCTGATGAAATTTACAAATTTTCTTGGGATACATTTTGTTCTTGGTATTTAGAATTGGTCAAACCTATTTTATCTGATTCTCATAATGCTTTTAATAGAGAAACTCGTGAAACCTTTGCTTGGGTCTTTGATCAAATATTAAAGTTATTACACCCTTTTATGCCATTTATAACCGAAGAACTTTGGCATAATTTATCCGCGAACCGAGATAAAATGCTTATAGTTACCGATTGGCCAGAATTACCTGTAGATATAAATGAGGAAAGTTCTATTTCTGATGTTGAGTGGCTCCAAATGTTAATAACAAACTTGCGTTCTGTGCGGGCTGATATGAATATTCCTCCAAGTAAAATGGCTCCTTTATTAGTGCTCTCGGCTAGTTTGGATAAAAAATTAAATTTGTTTGCGGATCAATTGAAGCCTATGGCAAGGGTATCTAGCATAAGCCTTTCAGGCGATGTTCCTCGCGGTGCTCTTCAGACTGTGGTCGATGGCGTTACATATGCTATCCCGCTCGACGGGTTACTTGATAAAACAGTTGAACGAGACCGTTTAAATAAGGAAATCTCCAAGATTGAGGTGGAAATTAGCAAAATAGATAATAAGCTCTCCAATCATGCTTTTGTAAGTAACGCTCCTGAGAAAGTGGTTGTTCTCCAAAAAGACCGCAAGTTATCTTATTTAAATGAACTCGAAAAACTTAATTTAGCCCTAGTGAATCTAAATTAATTATAGGTCAAAAGTCCCAATAACAGGTACGTGATCGGACGGTTTTATTCCGTCTCTGACGTTTTTATCTATCACGAGGTCTATTATGGTGTCTGCCGCCTGAGCAGATAGTAGAATGTGATCAATTCTTATTCCATGATTATTTTGCCAAGCTCCTCGTTGATAGTCCCAGAATGTATATTGACCAGGTCTATTGTCCATCTGCTCAAAAGCTTCTGTAAGCCCTAAGTTTAATAAGCTTCTCCAGTGAAAATGTGTCTCTTTTCGGAAAGCAGCGTCACCGATCCAGCTTTTATAATCATATACGTCTTTATTCCCCGGTATGACGTTGTAGTCACCGGCCAATACAGTAGGCAATTCATCATTCAATAATATTGCAACATGGTCTTTCAAACGCCGCATCCAGTTAAGTTTATATTCATACTTTTTCGTAAAAATGCCATTTTCATCAAATACAGGATTACCATTTGGGAGGTAAATTGATGCTACACGAAATAATTTCTTAGGACCTGCTATTATTGCTTCTATGTAACGTGATTGCTCATCATTATCATCACCTGGAAGCTTTGTTTTGACCTCTTCGATAGGATATTTAGAGAGTATAGCTACACCGTTATAGCTTTTTTGCCCATGAGTTTCAATATTGTAACCTAGTGTTTCAATCTCTAATCGAGGAAAGGTTTCATCTATTGTCTTTATTTCTTGCAAGCAGACAACATCAGGGTTTGTGGTTTTTAGCCATTCAATTACGGCATGCATCCGTGCATTTATCGAATTTACGTTCCAAGTAGCTATTTTCATACTTAGGTTATTTAACCTCTAGTAACTGCATGTTAAAAATAAGTGTAGCGTTTGCTGGTATGCCTGGGCGCCCTGCGGGTCCATATGCTAAATCACCCGGCACATAAAGTATCCATGCTGAACATGGTTTCATAAGGCTAAGAGCTTCATTCCAACCTTTAATAAAAGCGTTTGCATTGTATTCTAAGGGCTGTCCCCGTTCATAAGAGCTGTCAAAGATATTACCATCAGGAAAATACCCATGATAATTTGCCCTTATTACTTGCGGTCCAATTGGTGAGATTCCATTACTTATACCTTCATTCACTATTTTATATTGTAAACCACTTTTAAGTGTCATAACGCCATCTCTGAGGCTATTTTCCTCATGCCATTTTGTATAATCACCTGTCGCTTCAGGTGCTGCATCAACATATTGTTCTACATTGGTTATTATTTGATCAGAAGGACAAGTTGTTACTTCAGAAATTTCATTTTTTTGACTCAATGTGTCAGGAGTATTCGGCGTACAGGCGATCATAGTTAAGTATGGCGCACTTATAATGAATGATTTTAAGGACATGTTTCTCTCCATTTTTATTTTATAAATTATCTAGCTAATTCTTTCATTGCATTTTCTAATCCCGATAAAGTCATCGGAAACATTCTTTCTTCACCAATTATATCTTGTATCATTTTGGTAGACTGCGAATACTGCCAGTATTTTTCTTCAGTTGGATTAATCCAAATTAAATGTGGATATACATCAGTAAGTCTTTTGAGCCATACTGCTCCTGATTCTTCATTCCAGTGTTCAACTGAGCCACCTCGCATAGCCACTTCATACGGGCTCATTGCTGCATCCCCAACTAAAACGACTCGATAGTCAGATGGAAATTTATGCAGTATGTCCCACGTTGGGGTTACTTCTTTCATCCGCCTTATGTTATCTTTCCAAACATGCTCATAAATGCAGTTATGAAAATAAAAGTATTCTAATCTTTTAAATTCACTTCTAGCTGCTGAAAATAAATCCTCCGCCTGTCTGACATGAGCATCCATTGAGCCACCGATATCAAAAAAGGTCAAAACTTTCACTGCATTTCGTTTTTCGGGTCTCATCTTAATATCAAGCCAACCTTTTTTGGCCGTACCGCGAATTGTACCGTCTAAATCAAGTTCATCAACGGCGCCTTCGCGCGCAAACTTCCTTAACCGTCTAAGGGCAACTTTTATGTTTCTGGTGCCTATTTCACGATCACCGTCTAGGTTTTTAAAATTACGTTTGTCCCATACTTTTACTGCTTTTCCATGTCTTCCTTCTCTTTGTCCGATCCTAATGCCTTCTGGATTATAGCCGTATGCTCCAAATGGTGACTTCCCTGCAGTACCAATATTTTTATTACCGCCTTCATGTCTTTTATCTTGATTCTCAAGTCTCTCTTTAAGTGCTTCCATGATTTTATTGAAGTCGCCAAGAGATTCTATTTCTGCCATCTCCTCTGGGGTTAGGTTAGCCTCTGCTAAAGCTCTAAGCCAATCTGCTGGTATTTCATGGTCTTCTTGCCCAAAAATATCAGATAAATAATCTATTCCGCGAAAAATATGAGAGAAAACTTGGTCAAATTTATCGAGATCTCTTTCATCTTTAACTAACGTTGTCCGTGAAAGATAATAGAATTCATTTAAACTATCATTTGCTACGTTTTTGTCTACGCCCTCTAATAGCGTCAGGTACTCCCTTATGGATACAGGTATTTTAGCGGACCTAAGCTCTTTAAAGAATTTTTGAAACATTATAAGACAGTTTCTCGCTAATTGGTGTAAGGGTTGTTATATCTTTCACAAACTTCAACTCTTTTCAATAGCATGATTAAGACTTATAGAACCTTATTAATAGGTAAAACGTAATTGCAATATGAGAAATTATTTAAGACCAACTATCATTCTTGTTATACTAGCGTTGATGCTCGGTGTAATCTGTCTAAGTTCACCTAAACCAAAAAAGATAAATGAACAAATAATCTTCGATATTGCCTCGACTTATGACGCAAGAATTATTCGTGACACCTATGGGGTACCGCATATTTTTGGCGAAACTGATGCGGACGCTACATTTGGATTTGGTTATGCACATGCTGAGGATGATTGGGAAACCATACAGGATGTATTAATTTCAGCACGTGGTATGTCCTCTCAATTCAAGGGAAAGGCATCGGTAGCTACAGATTATCTTTTTGACTTATTCAAAGTTAAAGAAGCGGTTGAAAAAAAATATGATACGCATATCAACACAGATACCAAAGCGGTAATAAAAGCTTATGCAGACGCTATAAATTTATTTGGTTTAGAAAATAAAGATAGAGTCCTAGACGGTGTTTTACCAGTAACTGAAGCAGATATTGTTGCTGGATTTACATGGGCAACTCCCTTTTTTTATAGACTGGATGGACAGCTTGAGGAGCTATTTACGAGCGAGAACAAACCTGAAGTTTCACCGTGGCAACAACAATCAAATATGAATTTACCTGAGGCTGTTAGGGGCTCTAATGGATTCGCAATAGCTCCAATTAGATCTGATGATAAACATACTCGTTTAATAGTGAACTCCCATCAACCTATGAACGGCCCATATGCATGGTACGAAGCCCATGTGGTATCTAAAAATATGAATTTTGCAGGAGCTACCTTTCCAGGCACCCCGATACTTGTGCAAGGTGTAAGTCCAGACTTAGGTTGGACACAAACAGTGAATGCCCCTGACTTGGTTGATATTTACTCACTTGAAGTGGATAATATCAAAAGACCATCAAAATACAAACTCGATGGAAAGTGGAATAAATTTGAAAAATCATGGTCAACTTTTCGAGTTAAGCTTTGGGGTCCTTTCTCATTTCCAATAATTAAATCAATTCTTTGGTCTGCCCACGGGCCTGTTCTCAAAACACCAACGGGAGTTTATGCCATTAGGTTTGCTGGTTTGCAGGAGGTAGGTGCAATTCAACAGTGGTACGATATGAGCAAGGCAAAAAATATAGATGAATGGAAAAAAGCAATATCTCAAAATGGTGTACTTAGCTTTAATATAACCTATGCCGATAAAGAAGGTAATATAGGTGAGGTGTATAATGCTAGAATGCCAAAGCGTATTGAAGGAGTTGATTGGACAAAGCATTTACCAGGGGATACATCTGATTTAATTTGGGATGAATACCTATCCACTGATAAACTTCCTCAATTATGGAACCCTTCATGTGGTTGGTTATTTTCAGCCAATTCAACACCCTTTAAAATTACTGACCCTGCATGTGATAATAACCGCTCCGACTATTCAAATACAATGGGTATTGAAGAGAGGTTTACTAATAGAGCAAGACGTTCAATAGCTTTGTTTAGTTCAGACTCCAAAATTTCCGAGTCTGATTTGCTAAAATACAGGTCTGACACACTTTATGACACAGAATCTGAATTAATGAATTTGGTTCAAGCTTTGATAAACACAGTCACAGAAGATCCTTTAGTTATTGAAGCCCAACAAGTTCTTAACAGGTGGGATGGGGATACCAAAAAAGAAAGCCGCGGAGCAGCTTTAGCTGTAATAACTGGCATGCGGACACTAGGTTACGAATATATTAAAAACGAGCAAGAACCGATAGATATGCTGATCAAAACAGCCAAAGAACTTAAAGAGAGATATGGAAGAATTGACCCACAATGGGGAGAAATAAATCGAATGCAAAGAGGTGATTACGACTTACCATTAGATGGAGCTCCCGATATATTGAGAGCAATTTATGCTGATCGAGATGGGATTTCGAAAAGTGGAGTTATGAATGCTTTCGCGGGTGATACTCATATAATGTATGCAGATTGGAATACTGAAGGCGTTTTGGATTTAAAATCAATTCATCAGTATGGATCTGCAACAGTAGATGAGTCCTCTGAGCATTACGATGACCAGGTTGAGATGTTTACTAAGGGTGAATATAAAAATATGCCAATGTACCTTGAAGATGTTATCAAGGTGAAGACACGCGATTATATACCAGGTAAACGGTAGTATTTAGGTGAATGAATATATTATCACTACCCAAATACTACTAATTTAATTTCTATTTTATATCGAATCTATCTGCCATCATTACTTTATTCCATGCTGCGATGAAATCTCGAGTAAACTTATCTTCGGCTCCTGACTCAGCATAAACTTCTGCTAACCCTCGTAATATAGAATTAGAGCCAAATACAAGGTCAACACGTGTTCCTGTGTATGTTAAATCGCCAGATTTACGATTATATCCATTAAATACCTCTTCTGATGAGTCTTCTGCTTCCCACTTAGTTGACATATCAAGTAAATTTATGAAGAACTCATTTGTTAGTGTCTCTGTACTTTTTGTAAAAAGACCATGTTCTACACCATGCGCATTTGCACCTAGGCTTCTCAAGCCACCTATAAGCACAGTCATTTCTGGAGCAGTAAGTCCAAGTAGTTGTGCTCTATCAACAAGTAATGTTTCGGTACTTCTTGGGTCATCAGTTTTCTTATAATTTCGAAATCCATCAAATGTTGGTTCAAGAAGATCAAAGCTTTCTGTGTCAGTTTGAGCATCTGTCGCATCAGTTCTTCCTGCTCTAAATGGCACTGACTTTCCTGAAGCTCTCTCAATTGCTGCACAGCCCCCCAGTACAATTAGGTCAGCCAAGGAAATATTAGTATTTGATTCTGATTTAATTTTTTCAAGAGCAGAAATAACCACATCGGTCCCTTTATTCACTTCCCAGTCTTTTTGTGGAGCTAGGCGAATTCTAGCTCCATTTGCGCCACCTCTTTTATCGGACCCTCTAAATGTTGCTGCGGAAGCCCAAGCGGTTGTAACAAGTTGAGCGGTTGTAAGACTACTCGAAAGTACTTTATCTTTTAAAGATGATAATTCTTTCTCTGTTGGCAAAGGGCCGGTGTGTTTAGGGACTGGATCTTGCCATATAAGTTCTTCATTGGGAACCTCTTTACCAAGGTAACAACTAATGGGGCCCATATCTCTATGCGTTAACTTGAACCATGCTCTAGCATATGCATCTGCAAATTCTTCCGGATTATTTAAAAAGTTTTTAGAAATTTTTGCATAAGCGGGGTCTAGCTTTAGAGCCATATCTGCTGTTGTCATCATTAGCGGCTGCTGTTTAGTGGAATCGTGTGCCGTTGGCGCCATAGGAGCGTTTGATTCTTCAGTGGGTGTCCATTGTACATGTCCAGAATTACTGGTCGTTTGTTCCCAGTCATTTCCCAGCAATACCTCAAAGTATTCCATATTCCATTCATTAGGTGTTGGCGTCCAAGACCCTTCAAACCCTGCAGTAGTGGTATCATTACCTTTGCCTTCACCATGGGTATTGTGCCAGCCAAACCCTTGGGCTTCTATTTTGGCACCCTCTGGTTCTACGCCTACTTTATCTTCAGGACCCGCCCCGTGACCTTTTCCGAAGGTATGACCGCCTGCTACTAACGCAACTGTTTCGTAGTCATCCATTGCCATGCGCGCAAAAGTATCACGGATGTCGTAAGCCGATTTTAGAGGATCCGGATTTCCGTTTGGGCCTTCTGGGTTTACATATATTAACCCCATTTGCACTGCAGCTAAGGGGGTAGAAAGATCTCTATCACCGGAATAACGTTTGTCATCAAGCCATTCTGTTTCGGGTCCCCAATAAATGTCTTCTTCAGGTTCATAGACATCTTCACGCCCACCGCCAAAACCAAATGTTTTAAAGCCACATGATTCCATGGCGACATTTCCGGCCAGTATGAAGAGGTCAGCCCAAGATAGTTTGTTACCATATTTAGATTTGATAGGCCATAGAAGCCGTCTTGCTTTATCTAGGTTTCCGTTATCTGGCCAGCTGTTAAGGGGAGCGAATCTTTGTGATCCAGAGTTAGCGCCGCCTCTGCCATCGTATGTTCTGTATGTACCAGCGCTGTGCCAAGTCATTCGAACAAAAAAACCAGCATAAGTTCCATAATCAGCAGGCCACCAGTCTTGGCTATTTGTCATTAGTTCTGTTAAATCTTTCTTAAGTTCATCTAAGTCTAAACTTTGAAATGCTTCAGCATAGCTAAAATTAGGGTCCATTGGATTAACATTTGATGAGTTTTGATTTAAAACTTTAAGATTTAATTGCTCTGGCCACCAATGATGGTTAGCTATTGCGCCAGTGGCAGTTACTTTATTAGCGCCATGCATTACTGGACATTTTCCTTTAGAATTTCCTGCGGTATCACTCATCTTTTTCTCCAAGTCTTATTGTTCAGTTTTTATATTAGCTATTTAGAAAGGAATGTTCCAATAGATAATACCTTTTTTGCCGATAGCTTCTAGCTATTGGCTAGTAATTTCTGGGGACTTTTTTAGAAAAATTAATTTCTGTGTTGATTATTTTTGTCTGGTTTTCCGTAGTCGCGTCTAAGCCTTTGCCCCATGCGTGTCAGCATTTCGTAATTAATAGTTCCTATTTCATTTGCTTCGTTTTCTAGTTGATCTCCACGGAAAACGACAACTCCCCCTACTTCTTTGTGCATGTGCACGTTGGTAATATCAATCATGGTAAGATCCATGGAGACTCTACCCACAATAGGTACTGCTTCATCATGTAATGTGGCGAAGCCTTTGTTTGAGGCTAAAACAGGAACACCGTCAGCGTACCCTGCTCCAACAATTGCAATTTGCATGTCACGAGGAGCAATATAGCTAGCATTGTAGCCAAGACTGTCTCCTCTGCTTATATTTCTTATTTGGAGTATTGGAGCAAGCAATGTCACCACTGTACGGATATCCTCTTGTTCTGGTTGAGTAGTGGCATAACCTCCATACAGCCCAATACCAGGCCTTACCATTTGAAAGTGATAAGGTTTTCCTAAGTATATTCCTGCTGTATTTGATAAGCTAAGTGGTGTTAGTGGTAATTGGGCTGCAGATTTCTTAAACTTTGCTAGTTGAGTTGCATTCATGGGATGTGTTTTATCTGATGCACATGCTAAATGACTCATTACCCACTCAGGATTAAGTTCGTTCCAAAGGGATCTGTCGCGTGCAAATTCTTTAAACTCTTCTTGATCAAACCCAAGCCTATTCATACCTGTATCAATATGTACTGCAGTGTATGGAGGCTCATTTACACTTCTGCTAACCTGTGCCCAAAACCGCGCTTGCTCTAATGAATTAATAACCGGTTTAAGTTTAGCTCCGAGTAAAACACCTTTATCTCGAGGCGACGGGCCGTTGAGTACATAAATTGCGGAATTAGGCCCTACGCTATCCCGTAAAATTTTACCTTCGCCCGCTGTAGCTACAAAAAAAATACGGCAACCAGCACCATATAAAGCACGACCTATTTGAGTTGCCCCAAGTCCATAGGCATCAGCTTTGACCGAGGCTCCAATTTTTGCATTTCCAGAACGCTCTTTTAATGACTGATAATTATACCTTAAATTTTCCAGATTTACCCGTAAGGTAGGTCGTGATGAATAGCTTATGAGCGGTTGTGACACATTTAACTCGTTTTTTAATGGCCGCCGCTGAAGCGGTCATCGGGGGCAAGGTTACCAAATTTGGTCAGATCTGGGTTAAATGATAGCTTAACAGTACCAATAGGCCCATGTCGCTGCTTTCCAACAATAATTTCTGCTTTTCCATGCAACTGCTCCATGTCTTCCTGCCATTTCAAATGCTCTTCTGTGCCTTCAGAGGGCTCTGAGCGTGCAAGGTAGTACTCTTCACGGTAAACAAACATAACAACATCAGCATCTTGTTCAATTGAACCTGACTCCCTCAAATCAGACAATTGAGGGCGTTTATCCTCTCGCTGTTCAACTTGTCTGGATAGTTGTGCTAGGGCCAATATTGGAATATCCAGTTCTTTAGCAAGAGATTTGAGCCCCTGAGTAATCATTGAAACCTCTTGAACTCGATTTGTGGAGTTATTCATTCCTGCCCCACCAGTTAAAAGTTGGAGATAGTCTACTACTATCATATCTAGACCTATCATTCGTTTAAGTCTGCGAGCTCTGGCTGAAAGTGCCCCAATAGAGATACCCCCTGTGTCATCTATATGTAATGGCAAGCTAGATATTTCGTCCGCACTATCACGCATATGCTCATACTGTTCTACAGTAATATCGCCTCTGCGTATTTTGTGAGATGGAACCTGAGAATGTTCAGATAAAAGTCTTGTCGCAAGCTGTTCGGAGCTCATCTCCAAAGAGAAAAAGCCTACAATACCACCCTCAGATGTTTTCTCTATTCCATTATCGTCTTTTTCAGATTTATATTTTTTAGCTATATTAAATGCTATGTTTGTGGCTAGGGATGTTTTGCCCATTGATGGGCGACCAGCAAGAATGATAAGGTCAGATCTGTGCATTCCCCCTAACTGTCTATCAAGGTCTATAAAACCTGTTGAAGTTCCTGATAAATGGCCATCACGCGTGAACGCGGCTGATGCCATTTCAATAGACTTAATTAGTGCTTTTTGAAAATCAATAAATCCGTTCTGTGTTCCGCCAAGCTCCGCGAGGTTATAAAGTTGGCCCTCAGCATTGATTATTTGTTTATGAGCATCTGCTTCATTGTCAGGGTCTGTAGCCTCATTTTTAATTTCGTCTCCTAAACGGATGAGTTCGCGCCGTATCGCCAGATCAAAAATAAGTTTTGCATATTCTGGCGCAGCTGAACTTGATGGTGCGTTATCCAAAAGTAGTGCAAGGTATTCCACGCCACCTATGTCGACTAACGTCTCGTCTTGCGAAAACCTATTTTTGAGTACTATGGCGTCAGCTAGATTTCCGCGCTCTATTAAAACGGCTATTGAGTCAAAAATTCTAACATGGATTGGATTGTAAAAATGTTTAGCTTTTACAATGCCCGAAACACGATGATAGACCTCATTATCATACAAAAGGGCACCAAGAAGTGCTTGCTCAGCTTCTTGACTTTGAGGTGTTGAGTCTAGATCAGATTTTGGTGATTCTTGATAATTTGAATTTACTGCCATATCATTCTTTATTCCAAGATTGCTAAGTCTCATAGCCTTAAAATTATTATTTTAACTTTGAAAGTCATTATAAAATTTTATCCACAAACAATCATGTGGAAAACGGGGATAATATACCATGGAAAGAGTTTAGGTTATGCAATGCTTCGTTCAAAGGTTTCTGCTATGTCATTATATCTCTCAGGTAATAATTTATTAACTCAATAAAGCTTGGCATTTGTTCAATGTTCCCCTACTGTTCTTTTATGATGAAATCCCGTATTATAGGTTTTGATCCATCCTTAGTATCTTTTGGGTGGGGTATAATTGATGCTCATGGTATGAAAATAAAGCATGTCGCCCACGGGGTCATTAAGCCTGTGTCTAAAAATGACCTGCATATTCGTCTTCGGGAACTCTTTGTAGCTATTACTGAAATCATTAAGAATTACTCTCCTGAAGCAGCAGCAGTTGAGGAGGCTTTCATGAAAAATAATCCTGCTAGTGCGATTAAATTAGGCCATGCTCGGGCAGCTTGCTTAATACCCTCGAGTTTAGCAGGCATCGATGTTGGGGAATATTCGCCACGTTCTGTTAAAAAATCTGTTGTTGGTACTGGAGCAGCCGATAAGTCACAGGTTGCGCATATGATAAATGTTTTACTGCCTTATAGTAAAGTTGTAGCTGGCGATGCGGCAGATGCGCTGGCTGTTGCAATATGCCATTCGCAAAATATGAATTCTTTAAAAAATATATATGGGAAGGCTTCATGATAGGCATGCTGACCGGAACTTGTCTTGTAAAAGGTGAGGGTGAAATTATTATCGACGTAAATGGGGTCGGATATTTAATTCAATGTTCCTCCAAAGCTAGTGCAGATATCACGGTTGGGGAAACTGTGTGTATGCATATCGAAACACATGTTCGAGAACAAGCAATAACGTTATACGCTTTTGAAACTGAAGATGAGCGGTCATGGTTTGTGCATTTACAATCAGTTCAAGGCGTAGGCCCTAAAGCGGCATTAGCAATTCTTGATATTTTGAGTCCAAGCCAAATTCTTTCATCTGCTAGCCTAGGGGATAAAAAAGCTTTCGCACAAGCCAAAGGGATAGGACCAAAGTCTGCAAGTCGAATAGCCAGCGAGCTAGCATCAAAGCCTCTACCTAGAACAAGAGGTTTATTAGGTTCAAATGCTTCTAAATTAGATAGTCATTTATCACATTCAGACAGCAAAAAAATTGAAAATACGGAATTAACCCTAAGAAATGACGCAATATCCGCTCTTGAAAATTTAGGTGTTGGGCAATCGGATGCATTGCGAGCGGTTGCAAGAGCCTACAATATAATAGATGGTGCGCCTTTGTTGGATGACCTGATTAAGTTGGCACTAAAAGAACTGGGTAAGTAGTTGGAAGACCAAAATAGAATTATTGATGCTGATAACCAATTTGGTGACGGTTATGACCGTGCTTTGAGGCCATTGTCTTTCAGTGACTTTACTGGCCAAAAAGATGTAGTAAAGAATCTCAAGGTTTATGTGGATGCTGCAAGGCGCAGAGAAGAATCTTTAGATCACATATTGTTATCTGGCCCCCCAGGATTGGGTAAGACTACACTTGCACAAATTGTTTCAAGAGAGTTAGGCGTTAATTTTCGATCAACATCTGGTCCTGTAATTAGCAAAGCTAGTGACCTGGCGGCGTTGCTGACAAACTTAGAGCCCCGCGACGTTTTATTTATTGATGAAATACATCGTTTAAATCCAAGCGTCGAAGAGGTTTTATATCCAGCTATGGAAGATTTTGAACTAGATCTGATTATTGGAGATGGGCCGGCTGCTAGGTCAATTAAAATTGATTTAGCCCCCTTCACATTAATAGGAGCTACAACTAGAGCCGGACTTTTGGCTACCCCGTTGAGAGACCGGTTCGGTATACCAATCCGTTTAGAGTTTTACTCAACTCAAGAGTTGACTGCGATTATACTCCGAAGTTCCAAAAAACTTGATATGAATTTAACAAAGGACGGAGCTAAAGAAATTGCAAACCGTTCACGTGGTACCCCCAGAGTTGCAGGCCGACTTCTTCGGCGAGTGAGAGACTTAGCCGAAGATAGTGGTTATGTTGAAGTTAATCACAAGGCTGCAAATGAAGCTCTTTTGAGGTTGGGCGTTGATGCAACTGGTTTGGATCAGCAGGATAATAGTTATTTAAAGGCAATATGTGAGATGTTTTATGGTGGTCCTGTTGGCGTCGATACTTTAGCTGCAGCATTATCTGAAGCTCGTGATGCTATTGAGGACGTAATTGAGCCTTATTTGATACAATTAGGTTTTTTACAGCGAACTCCTAGAGGTAGAGTTGCAACTCCAAGAGCATATACGCACCTAGGGTTGCAGATACCTAAAAATAATATGACCCCTGAGATTGATGGCGAGAAATAGATGGACTTAATTCCTACAGCGGGTGAATTTAAAGGTAGAGAACATTACTACCCAATACGTGTATTCTATGAAGATACTGATTTTACGGGTATCGTATATTATGCAAATTATTTGAGGTTTTTTGAAAGAGCTAGAAGTAGTTTTTTTAGATCTGTTGGGTTTAAACATGCTGAGCTATGGAATTCTGAGGAGCCAATTGCTTTTGCAATCAGGAGTATTCACCTTGAGTATATGAAGTCTGCAAAAATAGATGATGATTTAAACATTGTTACTACTTATGATAAAATAAAAGGTGCACGACTTTGGGTGAATCAATCGTGTTATAGGGGTGATGAATTACTTGTTACCGCTTTCAGTGAAGCAGCATGTATCTCACCTGAAGGAAAGCCTAAAAGGGCACCAAGTTGGATGATTAATCAATTATCGCAATATTTACTAACTGATTAACTTTGCATCAACATAAGGAGCAACACAATTACAAATAAAGATCAGCTATTTTTACTCCCCAATGATTTCTTTGACAAAGGCAGGCAAGAGTATTGCCCTGAGTGTGCGGAAATGTGGGGTATTATAAATTACTTTCCAATTATTAAGCCTAGTTTACAGATTATTTACACTTCGATTGAAAAGCCAAGAAAAAAGTTAGTAGATATGATTGGATACGAAAATCAAAATTGCCCTACTTTGATACTTAGTAATAAAAGTCCAATTTATCAGAATTGCGGACTTTTATCAGTTAATGGATACAATTTTTTAAATAATGTTCGCGATATTGGCCGTTATTATAGTCACCGGTTTGGAACATCTTACCCTAGAGGCGCGTGAATTTTTATTGCCTGGGTTAACTTTTGCTATTAATCGTTTCTCCGATTTCAGGGCCAATGCTGCCAAATATAATATTTTCTTTATCACATATATCTAGAACTTTGTTTCCATTTGAGTCTTGATAATAAATACTAGCTTGTTTGGTAACAATTTCTCTTTTTACTTTGTTTTCAATTGGCTCGTATGGAGGGTTGTCTATAATTGTAATGGCGTATTGTATCTTTGTCTGTGCAGGAAGCTCTACTTTTTTTAACTCAGAAACTTCAATACATGTTTCCATGGGAGCAATATTAGGATTAGTCAAATTTTGATTTTCAGGTACTGTCTCACAAGACAATAACCCAATAAACAGTAAGATGCTTGAATTTTTGATGTTGAATCTCAATGATAACTCCTGTGCAGACAACTTAACATATTATTATAAATTAAGCTAGTTAGTGTTAAATTTTCCACTGGGTATTACAAAAAGTTTATTAAGTTGTTATTAAATATGAAAAACTTATTTATATAGTAGATATTTTATTAAGCTTTGTTTGTTATATGAACATACTAGTAAGTGAAGAAATGGAGCAGGTGCTGTGCAATTATTTGAATTATTTTTACAAAGCAATTCTTTGGATGCAATTGTTACTAGTGATTTTTCTTTTAGTTCTTTATTTTTGCGAGCAGACTGGGTTGTTAGGGGAGTGATGCTTATTCTAATGGCAGCGTCTATTTGGTCTTGGGCCATAGCTGTTGACAAAGGGATTATGATTTTTTCTTTAAATAAGCATGCAAAAACATTTGAGGATATTTTTTGGTCAGGTAAAACTCTTGATGAACTTAAGGTTGAGTTAAAAGATAGTTTACGTGATCCTATGTCTCGTGTTTTTTCTGCGGCCATTAAAGAATATGATGAATATAGTTCTTTAAAAATTAAATCTAATGCATCTATGTCATCCCAGTACCGAATAGATAGCATCACGAATTTAATTGTGAATAGGGAGTTGTCAAAGCTAGAGAGAGGTATGACTTCACTAGCAACAATAGGCTCCTCATCAGTTTTCATAGGTTTGTTTGGTACAGTATGGGGAATTATGAACTCTTTCCGCGCTATTGCAGCTTCGCAAAATACAAGTTTAACTGTGGTAGCCCCAGGAATAGCCGAGGCACTTTTTGCTACCGCTTTAGGTCTTATGGCTGCAATTCCAGCCGTTATTTTTTACAATAAATATACCGCTGATCTGAACAAGTATGGCGGGCGCCTTGAGGGGTATGCGGATGAACTATCTGCTATTTTATCAAGGAAAATTTCTAAGAATACATAACTGGAGAAGTAATTGACTAATTTTCGTGAAGGAAACAAACATCGGAAAAGTCATCGGCTTGATTCTAAATTAAAATCTGAAATTAACATTACTCCTTTGGTTGACGTTATGCTGGTTCTTTTAATTGTTTTTATGATAGCTGCTCCACTATTAAGTGTTGGGGTTCCTGTGAATTTACCAAAAACTGAGGCTAAAAGTTTATCATCCCAAAAAGACCCTTTAACAGTAACAATAGATTCTAATGGTAAGGTTTTTATTCAAGAGGAAGAGATCGCATTTGGTCAATTGGCAGCGAAACTCAATGCAATTAGTGAAAACGGATATAAGGAGAAAATTTACATTAGGGGAGACCGTTCAGCTGATTATGGAAAGATTTTGAAAGTCATGGCGCGAATAAATACAGCGGGTTTCGAAAATATCGGATTGGTAACAGACCCAATTAATCAATAGATGCGCTTTGGTTTTTTGATATCACTATTATGTCATTTGACTGCACTGGTGGGTGGGGTATTTCTATTTGAAACAAAGCTAGAAAATTTACCAAAATCTACAATTGTCCCTATAAATTTAGTTACAATTTCAGATAACACGGACATTAAAGGCACATATATTAAAAAACCCCCTATAGAAGATAAAATACGTGTCAGGAAAAATGATGTAAAGTCTTCTTCATTAAATAATGAAAGAGATTTTAAAGACCCTGCTAATGAATTTGATTTAAATAGTGATGCTTCTGGAAAATATGTATTTGATTTAGAAAAATTAGCATTAATGGTTGATAAAAACCAAGAAAATAGCATGCAAAGACTTAATAACTCCACTTCATTGCCCGACGATAATGACACAATTGAAAGGTTATCCAAAGGAGAGGGCAATGAAATGACTGTTAGTGAAGTAAATGCACTGCAGTCAGCAATGTACCGTTGTTGGAGAATACCAGTTGATGCTGTGAACCCAGAAAATTTAATTGTAAAACTTGAGGTAGAAATGCTCCCAGGAGGTTTTGTTCAAAATGTTCAAGTCATCAATCGATCGGAGCAAAGGCAACTGGATCCAGGAAATACTTTTTGGGATGTGGCTGAACAAAGAGCTGTTAGGGCAGTTTCGCAGTGTGCTCCCTATAGTTTTTTGCCACTAAAAAAATATAACCAATGGAAAAAAATTACCCTTAATTTTAGACCTGAGCTATAGAAGGAAGCTATGAAAAAACATAACGCTTTAAGAAGTACTTTTAACCATATCAGTTCATATTTTTTTCTAATGATTATATACTCTTTTTCCGCGGGAGCCCAGCTCACGATTGACATAACAAAAGGAAATATTGACCCAACCCCGGTGGCTGTTCCAAATTTTTTGGCCGAGAGTGCTGAATTATCTCAACTTGGGGGTGATATGGCGTCAGTTATAAGAAGCAATTTGAAACGATCAGGACTTTTTGTGTCTTTAAATCCGGATGGTTTTTTAGAGACCCAAGCAAATATTGATTATCAGCCTAATTTTTCTTCATGGCGTGTTATAAATGCTCAAGCATTGGTTTCAGGAAGGATAGTGCCTGAGGGTTCAAATAAACTAAGAGTTGAATTTCGTTTATGGGATATATTTGCTGGTAAGCAATTAATCGGGATAAGATTTATCACTATAAAAGATCAATGGAGAAGAGCGGCCCACAAAGCCTCAGATGAAATATACAAAGCGCTTACGGGAGAAATTGGTTATTTTGATAGTAGAATAGTCTTTATTGATGAAAAAGGC
>Ga0206126_10000778_pt1 | contig 41593 bp, 50 predicted proteins | sample Helgoland_Spring_5_FD_148621 | JGI IMG/M metagenome (GOLD analysis project Ga0206126, IMG submission 148621) | Pelagic subsurface seawater microbial communities from Kabeltonne, Helgoland, North Sea - Helgoland_Spring_Bloom_20160412_1 | ecosystem: Environmental > Aquatic > Marine > Epipelagic ...
AAGGTGTACCTACAGTGTGGTAAGCAGCGTTGGCTTTACCAGTCACTGGGAAGGACGCTGATTTACCTGACGCGATGGTGCGTGAGACGTGCAGGTCCTTCATTACGTTTACTTCGTCAAATGCGGTTAGAACTTCACCGGCAAAGACTTTAAGGAACAGAGCCGAAGCTGCTGCGTTGTCTGCTGGGGTCGCCTTGTTGACAACACCCAAGCGTGATGGGGTTACGTTGGTCATTTTATAAATCCAAAATTATTGTAAGGGGAAATGACTGTCGTTATGTCTAAGCGTGGTTGTCGCTCGCGAGCGGCCCCGTTGTTCATAGTTGATAGTCCGTCTGCCTAAGAAGGCATGACATTTGACCCATTAAGGATTTGTTATGTTTTGGAAGTTTTTCAATCAGTGGCTCGATCCATTCATCGATGGCTCATATGCAGATACTTGGACTAGTCTTGGTGTAGCGTTCCTGCCCCCCGCAGTGGTGATTGCTATAATCTACCATGTTTACTCGCTTTGGGAGGAGGGAGATATACTACCTATGTTCCTCGTCTACGCTGGTGGCATCGCTGGATTTGCTTCAGGATATTACATTACTCAAGGAGACGGCCCTTTTTGGTTAGCCCTTATCAGTCTTTTTGCTTGTATTTTTATGGGCCTGAATGTCGTTGGTTCAGTTGGTCATAGGGATAGGAACGACAAGTGACGGGGGATTAACCCCCCGCCAGATTATTTACTTTTTCTTTGGTGGACGACCTACTTTTTTACCGTAAGCCCCTTTTCCTTTTGGCATCTTAATATCCTTTTAAAATACTGAGGACCGACCGAGCTTGTCTTCCACGTCTTGAGTGTACGCGGTGTCTTTGCCGTACCGTGGGTCCTTCATCGCAGCTACTACTTCCGCAGTAGAACGAAACTCATCCTTGGATGGACCCTGAGGTTTGCCAGAGAGCAGGGAAGGCTCTGAACCTTCTACTGCTTCACGCTTAGATTGCAGCCACTCGACCGCCATCTTTGCATTCTCAGTGCTTGTCCCAACCATCTGGTTGTATAGTTCTAATTCGTTTGTCGCGAGACTGTCTCTCGCCCAGTCAGTTAACTCTTGATAACCGTCTTTTCCGCCAGCGACTTCCATCACTGCGTCTGCATCTGCTGTCTGAGCGGATTGCATACCCTTGATGTAGGTTTCCACCATTTCTTTCGGGTAACCCATAGTCTCAAGTTCTGCGTAGCTTTCCTCGCCTAACTCACCAGAGCTAGCAAATTCCTCAGAGAACTTATCGAAACTTGGAGGTTCACTTTTAGGTGCCTCAGTCTCAGGTGCAGTTTCATCTGCAGGACCAGAGAGTTTCTTTTCAAGTTCACTGTAAGATTTTGCTAGGTCTTCGGGAGAGCTAAACTTTTCAGGCAACCATTCAGGACGTTCAGATTGGTTATCCTCAGCAACGGGTGCCTCTGGGCCAGTATCGTCTTCTGTGATTGTGATGCTTTCTGCCATATTTAGTAATCGATCCGTGTAATTTTGGATACGCCTTTAGATACGGCAGGTGCAGCCAGTGGTTTCTTTTCAGGGGTAGGGGTTGGCTTAGCTTCTACAGCTTTAGCTTTCTCCTCCGCCTTGTTGTCTTTGGGCTTCGACATAAGAGTTTCCTAATGCTTTAGCGCCTTCTTGAATTGCAGACGGTCCAGCTTGCATTAACATTTGTTGCTGCTGAGCCTGTTGCTGTTCTTGGGCGATTTGTTCTTGGGTTTTAATCAAGCCTTCAGTCTCAATTCCGAGGGCTGTGGCTCGACGTTTTATGTAATCTTGTAAGTTGACGTATTGCTGAAGAACCTCTGGTCCTAACGCTTGGGTCATACCTTGAATAAACATGTCCAGTTTACGCAGGTCATGGCCGCGACCGAGTGCTTCCATACCTGTAACGATAGTAGGTTTGACCACGTTCTCAGGCAGCTTTGGAAGTTTCTTTGCTTTGGTTAAAACCTCAATCTTACGGTTAACGTAAGGTAGCTGAAATTCTTGCGACAAGATCGAATAGATACCTGACAATGTGTCTTCTAACTCACCGGCGAGGTAACGAATTTCCTCTGCGGTCACCCGCTCACCGTTACGTTGAACCGATGATTGCAGCATGAACTGCTGAGACAGACGCTCTTCAATTCCCTGCATTGCCTGATAGGCCACGCGGAAGTCGTTGAACTTGTCCATCTGAAGCACTGAAACATCGTTGCGATTGCCTTCGATGATGGCAGTGTTTTCAGCTTGCGCGATTGTGCGCATACGTGTTGTGCCGTTTGGGTTCACCATAAAGAGAACCTTGGCTGCAGCTGCAGCACCTTCAACGATAGCTTGGGACAGACCCTCGAGGGACCTGAGGTCACCCAGAAGCTCTTCTACAAACCCGCGCCCATAGTCTTCACCGTCGATGCGGGAAAAGCGGAGGGGCAGGAAGGGTACGTTGTTTTTCTTGTATTTGCCTTTGGAGCCACTGACGACTGTGCCTTTGACTTCTTGGTATACGTTGAAGAACTCGTTTTTACGTTGAACGTGAGTGTAGACTTCAACAGTCTTTTCATCACCTTCCAGTTTGCCAGAGATATTAGCGGCAGTCGCTTTATCCAGAGCGTTAGGAGAGACATGCTCAACAGTAACGATTTCGAGGACTTCGCCGTTGGGTGCGCGAGAAACAACGTAACTGTCTAAATGAATTACGCGTGTTTTCTCGGGGCCAACTTGTAGGAGGACATTACCGCCTACGATTAGATGTTTAAGTGCTTCATGTACCGCTACTCGGTCACCAGACGTTTCAATCTCCGACATAACTGCCCGCTCATACTCACCCAATTGTTGTTCAATCTGGGTTCGTGCTGCTTCATCTTCGGCCAAATCCTTTAAGGTGTAAGGCTCAACCATGAAACGGAAGAAGGGGGAGTTCGGTGGCATCAGAGCAAGAGATAGCTTCGATGCTAGGTTGTTCACTCCACGCGCACCGATACCTTGAAACGGAGTGTATAAATCACTCGTCTCGTTATGGGCATCCTGCGGTATTAGGGAGGGAATTGTCAGCAACGAGCAGTCTCTTGCTCGATCTAGATATGATTGACGCGACTGTTCGAGTTGGTGGTAACGCGCTTCAGCGGTTCCCATACTCATTCAGTTTCTCACTTGTTAATTTGGAGACCAGTACCTTTACCGAGGTTACTCACGGTAGGGTCTAGGTCGACTTTAAGCTGGGACGTACCTTTAGCTTTGTTTTGCACTGCACCTTTTTCAGCTGCCATGCCGCTCTCAGGGTTACTTGGGTCATACATATTTGTAAGGACCGGATTTACAGCAGCGGGGGCTGCTGGTGGGGGTGCTGGTTCAGGTGAGCCGCCAAAGCACATAGTTATTCTCCTAAGTGAGAGGCCAATTGGTCCTCATGAATTTGATTTAATAGTTCGACAACCGACCGCTGACCTCCACGCCACATAAGCTGCGAATGGTCTTCATCTTGATGAGGGCTTTTCTCGGGAAAGCGCGTATTCAGTTCGTCGATTAGGTCATTGGAAATGAATGGAAACATTTGTTATCCTCTTTAGTGCAACAAACAAAACTTGCCCTAATGAAAGGACAAGTTTATCGTTTGAGATGTTTGAGTTAGGGGCGTTGATGAGACAAATTTTATTGAGTGTTGTTTTTGTTTTGTCTGGCGTTGCGCAAGTAAATGCGCATCACACCGATAGAGAATCTTTTGGCGAGTTGTATACCGAGGATGACACCATATCACGGTTCTTTGGCGCTAATCTGTCCGAGTTTTACAAACCTTGCGACGTAAGTAGTTTCGTTGAGCTCTTACGAAATATATTGAACGGTGTACCTTCTGACGTATCCTTGCACTTATTCAGTAAAAGTTACGAGGGGGCGGGATTGTTCTCGGATAAAGACGTACATGCAAGTATTTACGCCAGATTTTTGAATCAGCTACATCTAAGCGAGCAAGGACAATCGAAGTCTACACAGAAAGCCTACGATTCACTGAGCAATGTATACGATAGTTCTGGTAATCGTATCTACATGACCAAAGCAGAGAAGGACATTATCGTTACAACCTTCTTTGCTTGCGGCCTTACTGGCCAGTTTGGCTCAAGCGAATAGGTAATCACTCGCAACTTTTTGGCCAGTATTAACGCCAATGTAAGGAGTAAACATTTTGAAACAGTTTATGCTTGGATTGGGTGTGGCCATGTTGTTTGGTAACACGGCTACCGCTGAGTATGCTTCTTGGAGTTGTAAGGCATCCACCGCCCAGTACACTATTTTTTCGGACAAAATGGTTATGATTGACATAGATGGGGATGTGATTAACTGGACTTGCAAAAAGGGATTTTGCGTTTTTATGAAACAAGAAACCGAATTCCAAAGGGACTATGTCAGTACAGCACAAATACTTTACGAAAAGCCTGAAGATGGGTCTAAAGCAACAAAACCCCTAGAATTAAGGCACCACTTTTTTGCGCGTGGAGCAGATGGCACTATACACATTAGTCCAACAACAAATCATTTGATAGAACCCATAAATTGTGAGGAATTTTAATCACTCACAGCTTTTCTGGCCAGTATTAGCGTCGATGTAACAAGCCTCTGCGGCTGGTTTTTCCTCAGCTTTAACTTCATTGAGAATGCCATAGCGTTTGCCAGCTGCGCGGAATGTTGTGATGCCTTTGCAACCAGCTTTCCAAGCATCAAAGTATAGGCTTTTGAACTCGTCATAGCTGACGCCATCACCCACGTTGCAGGTCTTTGAAACAGCACTATCCACGTATTTTGAAGACAATTCTAAGACTGCTAAGTGGTCCTGTGCTGAAATCTCATTGGCTGTTCGTCCATGAACACCTTGGCGGTACGCATAGTCTTCAACACGTTCCACTTGGAAGCCATCAAACTGTTGGATGGTTCGGTCGTAGAAGAGAGAGAAGGGCGGCTCAATGCCACTGCTGACGTTATCGGCGGTGAGGCTGATAGTGCCTGTAGGTGCGATAGAAGTGAGGTGTGAATTGCGAATACCATTCACCCGTATCTTTTCTTGAACCCACTCTGGCAGCGTCTGGATGAACTTACTCTTTAAGAATTTATCCGCATCATAGAGTGGGAATGAACCTTTCTCTGCAGCTAGCGTTGAGCTGGTGAAGTACGTGTGGTCACGCAGTGTGCTTAGGATACCCTCCGCAAACTTCATAAACTCAGGTGAAGCATAGGGATGCCCACACATCTCAGCAGCGTTGGCTAAGCCTGTGATGCCGAGACCCATCCGACGCTTGTTCTTAGCCTCAAGTTCCTGTGCTGGGAGAGGGTAGATGGTGCGGTCAATCACGTTATCCATAGCGCGAACTACGGTTGCGATGTCCGCCTCATACTGTCCCTGATTAAAGACCCCATCCTCAACGTACTTTGTGAGATTGAAAGAACCGAGCAAACACGCACCGTAGGGCGGCAGCGGTTGTTCACCACATGGGTTTGTCGCCTCAATAGTCTCACAGTAGTAGAGATTATTCATCTTATTGATGGTATCGATGAACAAAACTCCTGGTTCTGCCCAGTCCCAAGTGGACCGCATAATCATATCCCAAAGGGCTACAGGGTCTACTTCGCGGTGAACTTCCCGATCAAACCTCAGCTTGAATGGCTTCTTCTGTTCAAGGCATTCCATGAACTCATCGGTCACGCCGACTGAAATATTAAAGCCCGATAGCGAACTGCCATCGTTCTTTGTCGTAATGAACTGTTCAATGTCTGGGTGGTCGATACGGATGACACCCATTTGTGCGCCTCTACGGTGACCTGAGGATGCGATAGTCTGGCACACTGCATCAAATATCTGCATGAATGAGACGGCACCGGAGGCTTTGCTTTCCAGTGATTTGATACGGTCACCTCGTGGGCGCAAGCGGCTGAAGTCGTATCCGATGCCACCACCACGGCGCATCGTTTCCGCAGCTTCTGTGGCTCGCTGCATGATGCTGTCCATGCTGTCATCGATAACCCCAGACACAAAGCAATTATACGCTGTGGTCTGACGTGCAGCACCCATCGCATTCTGAACGCGTCCAGCAGGAAGGAAGCGCATGTAGCGCATAGCGTCCTTAAAATCCTCGAAGTGATGTGGGCCATCTTTAAGAGCGTCAGCAATGCGTACCACCTTGGCATAAAAATCTTCGCCAGTTTGGCGATATTTGAGTTGGTCAATTTCCTCGGAGATAGGCAGGGATGGGCCATAAGGTTGATTGTGTTTATTGTTCATCGGTAGTCACCATTGCCTTTAAGTTTCCCGCGCTTTTGGCGGGATGCGAGTTTGTCCAAGTTGTCTTGGGCAAGATTTGAGAGGGGTTTGTTATGAAGCCGAGCAAACTCGGAGATGAACCAGAGGACGTCTCCAGCTTCAGCCAATAAAGCTTCAGCAGGGTATGCTTTGCCCTCGTTATCGTTGCGTAGCCACTTGGCTAAATGACCTGCCAGTTCACCACATTCGGCCATCAAGCCCATGGCTAAATATTCGAGGGCAGCACTGTCTGGGTATATGGCGGTCTTGGCTGCGTGGGTTTGGTACGTGTCTAAGTCCAACCCCATCAAAGGTCAGTCTCATTGTTGAGCATATTGATGCGCATTTCACAGTAACGCATCGCTTTGCGCAGGTCTGTGATTTCAGATTCAGTCTCGTCTTTGCCCTCATACGATTTATGCCCTGCACGGCAGACATACTTGATGACGTTGCCGCGCCAGAAATCGATTTCGTTGGTCATTATGAACTCAATAGGTTCAACAACGTACTGCGTGTAATGGTCGGGTTGGTTAATTATATCATCCATGGAATGACCTTCCTTGTGGTTGTGTCAAAGTCTGAGGCACGACAAATCCGAGCGACTTGCGCTTGGACCATTGCCACTTCTTCTGAAAGTTTCTGTTTTTTAAAAGCGGCCAGAGTTGCCTCCCAAAGCTGAGCAGTGGTTGTGCAATCCTTTAAAATTTTTTCCGCAGTTTTGGGGCCAATCGTCGGACATCCCGCGTAGCCATCGACAGTGTCACCAGTCAGCGTTTGGAGCATGTGGTTATAGTCAGCTTCAAATTTTGTGATGCGCTTTGCCTTGATGTCTTTGGCTGGGTTGAACAGCAGACAGGGGATGGTCTTAAGGTCTTTGTCCTCTGAGACGATTGTGGTGTTGTCAGGGTCTGATGTGGCGTGGATGCCCAGTAAATCATCAGCCTCAAGGCCATCCTCTAGGACAGCTTTGAGTTCTGATTGCATCCAATCACGTAGGAAGTTGAGAAGCATAGGCTTCCGCTTCCCCACGCGATTGGCTTTGTATGTGGGCAGGATGGTTTTTCGCCAGTTGTTTTCGCCTGTGAGAAACAACTCTAATTGGCCGTGACCTAGATTGTGGTTTAGCCTGTCGAGGTAATTGAGGCAGTGGTCGATGGCCTCGTGTTCATAGCTATGCAAAGTCCAAAGACCATCACCCCAGTCGATTGGGCGTTCACAGCTTGTGGCTGCTTTAAACGCTACAATGTCAGCATCAACGAGGAACCTCATTGCAGCTTACCTCCATCCATCGAATGGACTTTTGCTGGCTGCCGCTGCGTTTTAAGCATCATGTTTAAACAAATGCTTGCTGCTGTTGTTGCTAGTGCTTGGAGTTGTTCGTTTTCTGTTTTGCCCGATGCGACGGTTAAGCCTCTAATGGCTTCGGACATCGTGGCGAGGACGGCTATCTCATAATCAGGCTCATCCATTGGTGAGTGCCTCCCATGAAATTGGGTACAGAGACGTCATCTGTGCATCGAGTAGCTCAGCGAACTCTCGTGTCTCCGCTTGCGTGTTGTCCGCACTGCGAAGTCCATAGACCCGTGACCAGAAGAGTAGGGAACCAGTCCATACCCATTCAGTGATTGCGCCCTGTGGGAGGATAGCTCTGGCTTGCTCTGTGCAGATACCAAGCGCGACCATCTTGTTATAAGCGGCAACAGCATCGATGCAGATGTCGAGGTACTCTTCCATGAACTCATCGCTGCGACGGTGAGGGTCGGAGGATGAACCCTGCTTTACGTCTGCAGCCGAGGCTCGAAAGTAATTGGGTTTCCAGAACTCTGGACTGGTCGTCACGTAACGGCGGCTCACTTCGTTCCAAGTCCCGCCAACCTGATGTTTTGCTAGCTGTCGCGCCATAAAGATGGGCGCTTTGCATCTAAAAGTTGCTGTGGGATGCGTGAATGGAGCGGTGTGTTTTTCTCTTGCGAGGAAATTGATGAGCCGCTCGTTTTGGTGGGGGCCGTAGTTCTCGGCCTGTTTGTGAAAAGACACCCTTGCGGCATCTGTAACTAAGTCGTCGTCGCCATGTGAACACATGTATTGAACTGCTATCATTCAGCATCCTTTTCAGTTGTTTTGAGAAATTGAGGGTCGTCTTCGAAGTGGACTACGCGGTGGCAATTAGCGCACAGCAGGTGGCATTTATCCGCTTCGGTAATCAGGTCGTCCCATACTCGGCTCATGTGCCGCTGCGATAATGGGAAGAGCTTTTGGCTTGGGTCTTGGTGGTGGAAGTCAAAGGCGACATAATGAAATTCTTGATTACATCTCTCGCAGATACTTCCTTTGTGTTTCACCAATTCCTGACGACGGGCATTACGCTTGCGACGTTGAGTGTCAGTGCGTGTCGGCCCATGTCTGTCCGACTTTGAACTCACCCGTGATTGGGCAGTTAAAGTCGTAGTACGCACCAGCTTCCTCGAAGGCGGTGACGGCTTGTTGTCCGACAATTTCGGCTATTTCCTCTCTGGTAATAAGCTGAACTTCATCATGGACGTGAGCGACAAGCGCGTAGTCTTTACCGAAAACATACCCAAGTCGGGTTAGGTTCTCATGCAGGATGACGGTTGAGCGTTTACACAAAATGCTTCCAGCAGATTGCAGTAACATGTTCAGTGCTGAGTGGTCCGAGCGGATTGGTAGTATACGTCCGTCCAGTCCTTTTAGGTGGCCTTTGACTTTGACCGATCTGACGACAGCTTCCCGCAGCATCTTGATGGCTGGTGTAGCCTTCATAAACTTTGAAATTAGCTTCTTGCCTTCGGCTTCTGAACCACCAACGATTGAGCCAATCTTTGCTGCACCTGCGCCATAGAGAAAGCCGTAGATGAATGTCTTGGCATTGTTACGTGTAGGTAAGCCCGCAGCCTTTTGGTTGGCTGTATGGACGTCTCCGTTCACGACTTCATCGGAGTATGCACCATCATCAAACCTTGCCATGTAGTGGGCGAGGCAGCGTAGTTCTAAACCTGAGAGGTCAGCACCAACTAGCTTTGAGCCTTTGGGTGCATGAAACAACTCGCGACATTCAGTGCCATAAGGTGCATTAACGCTTGGCGTTTGGCTAATGTTGGGCCTCATATGCGTGCAGCGAAAGGTTGCTGTACCTGATGTTATGACCTGACCGTGCATCTTGCCGTTACGTACCAGCTTTAGCCACGCGTTCTGACCTACAGCCAGCTGCCCGATGCGTTTGTTAAGCAGTAGGAACTCATTGAGTGCCTCAGCTTCTGGGTAATCCAGTTTCTTCAGCACGTCTTCATCGACCTTTGGTTTCCCGTTGGATGTGAAGTCTGCAGGTTGCCAGCCGTGAATAGCCGTAAGGCGGTTCGCGATGTGGTCTCGTGATGCAGGATTAAAGACAACGCTTTTAACTTTGTGCGTCATCACTCCCTTTTGGTAGCCGCGGCTTTTGTTGTTCACCTTTGGAATGAACGGCTCACGTATTTCCCAAGGGGGGAAGGCGGTTTGGAGTTCAGCCTCAAGTGTAGCTTTGCGGGACTGTAGTTTGGCCAGCAATGCATTCGCTTTGGTTACATCGAATGGAAAGCCATGTGCTTCCTGCTTACGAATGATGGCAGCGAAGTCATGTTCCAATTGTATGCTATCGGGCGATGGCTCTTTGCTCATGATTTTTTCGTAGAGCGTGAGGTTGGTGTAAATGTCGCCCTCGCAGTAGGTCTGCATTTCTTCAGACCATTCTGCCCAGCCACCCGAGTATTCAATCTTGTGGTTGGATAGGCGATGGCCCCACGCACCCAGAGAATGTGAGCCAATCAACTTCATGGGGAAGTCGCGATTTTTCTTCACGAATTTAAAGTCATTCTGTTTAAGGTCTGACCAGACCAAACGTGACATTACCAATGTATCATATAGCTCACCAAGGTAGGTGAAGCCATACACTTTTTGTAATGCTGGTAAGTCGAATGCTTGTATATTGTGACCGACAAGGCGCTCTGCTTTGGTGAGTAATTCCAAGCCATCTGTTATTGGTGTGTAGTCTTGGTGGTCGGCGCAAGATACCATCTTGCCAGTATCAATATCGAGTATCACCAGTGAATGTACGACATCAAGTTCGTCTAACAATCCATTGGTCTCAATATCAAATAGTATATTTTTCATAGGCTGTCCTTTTGACTAGCGTGTTTAAAAGTCTTCTGTGACTTCTCCATTTTCGGTGTCGTCTTCAAAGACCGTCGGGTCTTCAACTTCGACCATCCGTCCAGTTTCTTTGTTGTAATGGACGAAACATCCGACCCCTGTTTCACCTGTAAATCGGTTCTTCAGGATGCGGATTGTTGAGACGTTTGGGTTGTCGCTTTGTTGGTCGCGCTCAACACCCAGACAGATGTCTGAAAGCTGTGCGATAGCAGCACTGCCGCGTAGTGAGTTGAGGTTGGTTTCAAGACCGTTCTCCCATCCCTTGTCGCCCGATGGACGCTTCAGGTGAGATACAAGAATAAGGCCAATCCCTGTCTCTTCGCACAAGGACCTCAGCTTCGTCATGATGACGTCGATGGCTTTGCGCTCGTCTCCATTATCTACGCCAGAGACGACGATGCTGAGGTGGTCGAGTATAACCCACCCAACATCACAAGCCTTGGCCAAGTACCGCACACGGTTCAGCAGGTTGTCTGTAGCGAGAGAACCAAAGTGGTCGTAGAGAAAGACACGACCACTGCCGACGGTATCATCAAAGGCTGAACGCAACGCGCCTTCAGAGATGCCTTCCTTTGACAGATGAAGCGGCTTTTCCAGTGATAGACCCATAAGGCCCAAAGCTGTTCGCTTGGTATTCTCTTCCAAAGCAATGTAGCCGATGCTCTCACCACGTTTGAGTAGCTCGAAAGCAATTTCGCGACAGACCTGCGACTTACCAACGCCAGAACCAGCTGTGATAGTGACCAGTTCCCCGCGTCGCATACCCAAGGTTTTCTTATTCAAACCCTCAAATGGGTAGTCGATGCACTCGGTTTCTTCGTCAGTTATAATGGTTTCCCACATGTTCTGACCATCGATGATGCCATCTGGGCGGTAGACCTTTGCGTCCCACATTGCAGAGATGAGTTCAGCACCTTTACCAGCGACTAGCATTTCGTTGGCATCTTTTAGGGGTAGGGTGGCTATGGCTGCTTTGCCCACCGAGAGCATGGCGGCAACTTCTTGGCTTGCCATTCGGCCGGCCTCATCGTTGTCAAACATGATGACGACGCGTTCGAAACTCTCAACAAACTCAAGTGAGTTCGACACTGCTTTCTTTGCACCAGCTGCGCCTGTGCCTACGCTACATACTGGAAAACGGTTTCCTTGGGCTTGTGAAAGACTGAGGCAATCAACCTCGCCCTCCACCAAACATAACATTTTGCCACCTTCGTTACGCCAAAGGTGCTGACCATAAAGGCCAGCCTTCTTTGTATCCCCGATGAACTTAAATTGTTTGCCTTTGAACCGCAGTTTTTGAGCCACTGGGGTGCCAGTGCCATCGCGATAAGTCGCAATCTGTACAGGTTCGCCGTGATATTCACCGAGCGTATAACCAAACTTGCGGCAGGTTTCGTCAGTGATGCCACGCTTGGGCAACGCTTGGGCTTCCCCAAACGGTATTAAGTCTTGCGGCATTCGAGTTCCACTTCTTGTAGGCTCAGCATCGTCACCGCGAGTGCGGGCCGTGCATGAGAAACAGTAAGTGTGTCCATCACTATAGATGGCTCTGGCGTCAGAGCTTCCACAGGATGGACACGGTTCTTTGCGGAGGTATTCGCTTTCGCTATCCAGCAATGCTGTAGACCGCGTACCGAGAGCCGCTTGGTGCGGTCTTCAGTTGGCGCGAGATTTCAACGCCTCGGTTCTTAAGTTTGTGAACCACGGCAGCTAAGCGCCAAATGTTGTAGTTGGATTGGGCCTCAAGTGGTGTGATTGAGCCGTGGTTTTTAAGGTGGTGATTTACGATTTCCATTTGTGTCATGGGGTTTTCCTATTTGTCAGGTGTAAATGAAAAAGGCCCACCGAATGGTGAGCCTTCTGGATTGTTGTGGATTTGATGCAGGGGGTTAAAACGTCGGCACGAGTTCTTCGTGTTCGTACCAGTGGCCAGCATCAAAGTTCGGGCAGGTCTTGCCCTTGTCGAAATCAACATGCCCCTTAACCTGAGCGGCTGGGAACTCTTCGGCGATGAGGTCATCGATGGTATCGCGTAGAGCGACCATCTGCTCATCGGTGTAATTGATTTCTGGACTTGGGTTCTTGGAACGCATTCCTCCAACAAGGCAGATGCCAATGCTTTTGGAGTTCATTCCTCGGACATGTGCGCCCTGTCGATTAAGGGCGCGTCCTTCTTCCACTGTGCCATCTCGTTTGATGACAAGGTGGTATCCACAGCCCATCCACCCACGCTCACGATGCCATCGGTCAATATCTTTGACACCAATGTCCATGTCAGGTGGGGTGTATGCGCAGTGAACAATGATAAACTTAACGTCTGCTTTATTCATTGAGCCAACTTTCTGGAACCAGCTGTTTGGCGTAGAGAAAGCCATGTTTCTCGCACCAATCGGCATATGTGGTTCGTGATTTTTTTGAGATTTTTGTATTCGGGTTGGAAAAGACCATCCGAATATCAAGGTGAGGATGCTGCGCTTTGACGAGCAGCATCTTTTGGCGGTCTGCGGTAACGAACCGTCCCTTGGTCTCAACTACGATTACTTTACCACTCGCGGTGGTGACGTAGAAATCAGGCGTGTAAGTGGCTTGGCGCTGCGGCACGGCATACGTGAGCTTCGTCTCTTCGTACTCATACGTGATGCCTTTGCCAGAGAGGTAGGCGGCATTTGCTTCTTCAAGCCCTGACCGCCAACCATTCTTAATTGCGTTTTTTCGTAGTTCGCTTTGGGAAGGTGAAACCCAGCCGCGCTTAGAAGTCGGCGGCAGTGTCTAACTCTTGGGTGTTAAAGTTATCGTTTGCCGATGGGGCTGCTTCAGTCTTAAAGCCTTCTTCGTCATCAAATAATGAGACCACATTTGATTGGTTGGAAACGAGGGACAAGATTTGAACGGCGGATGGGCGTAGAGATAGACCAATCGATTTGGTTGTACTCATTGCATATGGGAAAACCGTAGCTGCAATTTTGATTTCGCTGCCGCCACCGACGTTGACGCTTGTTGGAGTACGAGACGCATCAACTAGGGCTACCTTCATGTCGATGACCCGCCCATCCTTTGTATGGATTTTAGCCTTCTGTTTAAACTTGAACAGATAGTGGCCTGTTAAGTTTCCTTGGTCATCCATCTCCTCCTCATATGGAGGGGAGACTGAATATCGAGCTAACTTAGGGTCAGCCTTAGTTTGTTGTGACTGATAGTTGCTGATTATTTCATCCAATTTTTGAATGAGGGGGGAGGCATCCTCAGCTGGAACTTTTAGGGTTACCTTAAAGTCCCCATCTGCGGAGAACTTAGTGTCAGGGCGGTTTAGCCATGGGTAGACGGCTATGCCGCGTGGGCTGACGATTTTGATCTGGTTGTTTTGAGCCATATTGGGCCTTCCTATGTAAACTTTTTGATGTCGATGCCCATTTCCAGTAGTCGGGTTAGGGTATCTATTGGTACGGGTTGCCCATATTTTATTAGATATTGGGCGGTGTGGATTAGGGTTTCGGTTTGTGCTGTGATTGGCTGTTTCCTCCTATACGCTTAGGTGCAACCTTTGAAGTAAAATCAAAAGTAATTCTAATTATGCGAAGAAAAACTCGGACTCACGCACCGCTGTTAAATCCAATTCTCCTTTCTTTGGCAGGGACGGCAATGCTGTTGTCGTTAACAGTTGAGTTTCATCCCGAAACATCGCCAATGGGTCATTATCTAGGTACAGCTCGATAAACGCTTCGCGCAGACATGCATTAAGCATTGGGACATCGGCAGCATGTGTACCAAAACTGTCATGTATCATTGCAAAGCTGCCAACACCGTTTCCAGCAGCTAAGTTGACGGTCATTCTGAGGTGACAGCCGTCATTGGCATGCACCCAATTCGGGCTAATCGAGTTGGCTTGTTTGCGTTTGTCAATTTCCTGCAGTTCTTCCCTCAGGCTGACGTAAATCTGTTTGTCGCCAAATTTTGTCTTGATGCGATGTCTGCTTGTGTTTGGATAATGCTGTAGGACGGGTAATCCATCTAGGGTGGTCCACATCGTTGGGAGGTTTTCCCCCGCAAGAATGCGAGAACATTTTTGAAGCCAATCCATTCCTTCTTTTGCGGCGATAACAGTTTCATTGATTGAGGCCCAGATGTGGCCAGACAGATAGAGCGATGCCTCCCATTCCTGACCATGTAGGGTGCTGACATAGGACGGGTTTTCTTGACGGCGCTGGGCATCTGTATCCTTGATATACTCAGCGACGAACGCCCGTGAAGAGTACAGCGTACTACCGTAAACTCTAGTCATAGTGCATCGTTTTGCAGCTTTGCGCGATAATCCATAGTCCAAGCAAGCCTTTGCCAACGCGCCTTTAGTGCCCTTTAGGTCTACTTTTATCTTTTCTTGTGCGAGGTCGATGACGCGTTGGTAGATGTCCTCTGGCTGGCTTGATGGTATTAGATTGGTTGCGGTTGCCCCTACAGGGTCACGCAGTGCAGCTGAGAAATGTTGCAGACCTGAGCAGCTACCATCTTTGGCGATAGGGATGTGGCTTATGTGGTCATATCCGTCCCGTTGGAAGCCTGCCCATTCCTTGGCAAAAGCGAAAAAACACCACGGACTGTCCGCTTCTTTGGCCCACCACAGGTCCGCTAGCGGGTCGTTGGCTATCTGCAAGATACGGTCTGTGTTGTCTTCGACCCAATCAATGCGTTCTTCCATGGATACTTTGTCATAGCCAAAGCAGTTTGCACCGTGGACAGCCAATTCAAACGCAGCCTCATTAGACCCAAGGGGTTTACCTTGAGAAAATTCGAGCAAGCCTTTTGCAAGGCTATTGCCCTGTGGATTTAAATACATTGGCGCGGGGTACAGCCTTCCTCGAAAATCCATCGTGTGGGGAAAGTAGATTGCATCGAAATCTGCAAATTGATTGGCAATGGAAGCAATCTTTGCCGTCATCAGTCGCTTAGATTTAAGGATGATGTTTGCCTCGTGACGCTCTACCTCTTTTCGCTTCCAATCCTTGAACTTCAGTTTGTCTGCCTCACTCAGTTCTTTGGTTTTTGCGCTGGTCGCTAACGGCGAGGGGATAGGTGGAACCTCTTCATGAGATGGCAATCCAGCAACGAGCAATCCAGCACCATTTATGGTCTCAAATATTTCTAATACGGATTTATTTATACGCCACGCAGTTCGTTGGACTGTATTCACCGCGTCATAAACAGGCTTCATTTGTTCTATGACGCTGCTCAAGTCGCTGAAATAGTTTTTACCCTGCTCATTTCGCTTTATTTTGATAAAGGGCAATCGAGGGGTGTGATAGGTCATGTAGCCGCCACCAAATGGGCCTGACCAATCCAGCGGTCGTACGACCATTGGCAAATGTATCGGATTTAAAAGGCTGGCAGCACCTTTGTTTTGTTCAATGAAGGCACAGATACTTTCGGTCGGCTTAATGAAAATGTCGGTCTTGTTCTTTTCCCGTTTCACTCGGTGTTCAAATACGAAGCCAGTCGCGTCAATAAAGAGACTAATCAGAGCCATGCCGACATGTACTTTGTCTGTCTTGGACCATCCCGACCATTTTTCACAGTAGCGGTTGTACGCTGCAACGAGTGTTTGGCGTTTACGCTTATCTGTGGTGGTGGTTTCACTCTGTATTTTCTTAAACAGATGTGGGTGCTGGTTATCGAAGGAAATATAGCGCAATTCATCTTCGCAAGCTGTAGCGATGCGGATGGCGGAATCCTGTATTCGTGTTGTGAACATGATTCTATCGATGATTATACGCGCTGTATGGTAGGCGACGACCTCGGGTTTCATTTTCGAGATATGTTTAAACGCGATGTTTGCGTTTCCAGCCTTTCCTTTCTGCACTTCATTTTGTTTTTGGATGATGAGTTCGGCCATCGGTTCGATAGCGCGTTTCATGAGGGGTGACCCGAAGTAGGTTGAGGATTGCTCACCTTTCTGTATCTTAGCTGATAGTTCGTTTTCAAACTTCAGCACTGTTTCCACTCGGCACTGTTTTTCGAGGTTTTCTTGTACTTGGTATAAATCTGTCATGCATGTCCTTTAGGTTGTGGATGCGTTGATTAGGTGAGGGGTCATGAACGTCCCCTTTGGTGAGTAGATGATATGATATATAGACTTACTTTTGATTTTTAATAGATGAGTTAGGTGCGGCAATGCGCCCCGCAACTGTTACCGAAAATGAAATCAATCAACTGAATACGGGTTTTCTCTTATGAAATCGGTCAACGGACGGTAATCGGATTCCTATATACCTTTGACAAAGTATCCTCATGGACTCAGAATCGAGGTCTTAACTAGAGGAGATGACTATGAAGTTAGTCTTATTTTGGAGGGGTGAATCGGCTTATGTCCGTGGAACGACCCCCGACGGTAAGCGAATAAGGGAACCTTTGAAGACGAAGGACAAAAAGCGAGCCGAAGAGTTACGAGCGGCAATGGAAGCCCGAATTTGGAAGGAACACCTGTACGGTCCAGAAGCGGTTATGACCTTTAAGGAAGCTGCAGAGCATTACATTGCAGACGGTGGTGACTCACGCTTTTTAAATAAGGTCCCAGATGGTTTTTCACAGACCACTCTGGGTAAAATTGTACCAATGGCTGTAAGGAAAGCTGCCAAAGAGGCTTATCCAAACCACGCTGCAGCAACCTTGAACCGTCAAGCAATTACACCCATCAGAGCAGTCATTAACTATGCGCATCAGCAAGGTTGGTGTGCGCCTATCAAGGTAAAGGCTTTTCCTACCGTGAAGCCTAAACGTAAGGCTGTGGATGTAGACTACCTTATCGCTCTGAAGCCAGAGTTACCGTCCAACCTGTTTGCGATGCTGCTCTTTTTGCACACGACGGGGCGGCGTATCGGTGAAGCTATTTCGTTAACGCCTGATGATGTGCGAGAGGGGGTCGCGCATATACAAAAGACAAAGAATGGGGAGCCAGCAAAAGCTACGTTAGTCCCCGTACTGGTTAAGATGCTGGAGGGGCTACCTGCCAAGCATGGTCGCGTGTTCGGTTACACAGACCGACACAACATCTACAGCACTCTTAAAAGAGCCTGTGTTCGGGCTGGAGTCGAATACCTCGGGACGCATCAAGTTGGACGTCATTCTTTTGCAACTGCATTGGAGAGAGAAGGGTGGTCTAGCAAAGCGATTGCGGATGCTGGCGGCTGGAAATCAGTACGCTTAGTAGACGAAACCTATATCCACACAGACAATGCTGCGGGCCGTGCATCAGACATGATTGGCACAAAATTAGCGCATGCATTTTAATAACTAATTGAAACTAATGCATAAAATAACCATCTGGTTACCCTGCTAAGGGAGTAGGCCCGTGAGGGTCTCGAGGGTTCGAATCCCTTCGTCTCTGCCAGATTTCGCTGTATTTACAGTAACTTAAGGCTCCTCTTCGTGAGGGGCCTTTTGCTTTTCTAGGGGATGCTACGTGAAAAATAGTAGGCTCATTTGGCACACTTCTGACACAGTTTGGCACACTTCTGGCACACTTTTGGCACAGATTTTTAGGTTTACGGCTGGTTCACACGTAGGGAAACTAGACGTTCTGCTGCGTCATCCATGCGCTCTGGTATGAAGTGAGAATATCTTTGGGTTATCTCTAGCGTGGAATGACCCATCCATTCCATGACTGTCCTTAAGTCAGTGCCTGCAGAAATCAAACGTGTGCAGCAGGTGTGACGTAGAGCATGAACTACAAACTGGTTGTCATCCTTTAGTCCTATCGCGGTTCTCATGGTTACCCAAGTTCGACCAAAGTGGCGTTCTGCGATGTGACCAAATACTTTCTGGTCGTGGCGTGGGATATTGTGCTGGCGGAGTTTGAGACGGCTTAAAATCTCAAGAACCATCGGTGTAGCATTAATTGTTCTGGGCGAGTTTGACTTGGTCTCCCATAGCGTGATGCGTTTTCTGCCGAGGTCTATGTCTGACCATTTCAGTTCAAGCGCCTCAGTCTTACGAAAGCCCGTTTCGATATAGAACAGCATTAAGTCCCTATAGTCGTCGTGGTTGTTCTTTTCGAACCAATCAACAGCCTGATGTTCTTCTTGTTCAGTGAGGAACCTTATCCGTCCGTTTGTCGCAGTCAGGCTTTTCATGCGGGTTGGTTCATTAACCATCTGACCGCGTTCAAAGGCGTCTGTCATTGCACCGTAAAGTATCGACCCAACATAATTGATGGTGGTGTTGGCCCACTGACTGTCTGTCATAGAATCTTGAAACAGATGAACCCGCGCCGAGGTGATACCGTCCAGCTTTGTGGTCGGACCAAAGAAGTCGATGATGGTCTGCTTGTACCAATCGAATGTCTTCGTGGATGTCTTCTTTGAGGTGCTGGTGGATACTCTGCGCTGGATGTAAGCGGTGAGGGCGTCTGTGATTGAAATACTGTTCTGGGGCGAAGCCGATTTGTACTGACCAGCCTTCATCAGCTTTTTGAGGGCAATCGCGTCCTCTAAACTATCAGTCGTCCCATTGAGGCGTTTACCTGCCAACATGGTTTGCACGGCAAACTTACCGTTAGACTTCTCTATGATGCCCTTGGGTATCTTCACTCTAAGTCATCCTGAAGCATATCTCGGATTTCCTGCTGTTCAAGCAAAGCCTCTGTTCTTGCTTTTTGTTCGGGTGTCTTCGACGCGTCTCGCAGTTCTGCTTTGAGCGATTCAACTTCATCAAGTAGCGTTAACTCGGCTGCGGTCAGGCTTTGTATATGTTTAGCGTTCCGAAGTTGTTCCTGCATCATAACCCACTGCGCATTCAAATGTGGCGTTTCAAATATGTGTTCTGAGTCGAATTGTTTTTGAAATTTTCGAAGCTGGTCTTCAGCTTCTGCTATTTCCTCATTCGCGTGAGCTATCTCAGCTTCCAGCTTACCCCGTCTCGTTTTGGGGGTGGGGGTGAGCATGCTTTCGTATTCTGCATCACTTGCAGATTTGAGATATTCCACCACATCGGCCATGCTCTGCTGCTGCCAGTCATCGGCCATTTGGTCTAACTCGTCTTTCGGCGTACGTTCACGAAGACGCTTCAAAAGTACCTTATAGGTTACAATACCTCTGTCAGTCCTAACGTAACCTGCGCCTACTTCAATTTTCCCTGCGTCTGGTTGTCCAGCTGCCAAGACTGCGCGGAGGTCTGTTTTGAGGTAAAACGCTTGCCGTTTCTGCTCTGCTTTTTGGACTTTCCCAGCTAAACCTTCGGCTTCAACGCCTACCGCTTCTACATTCACATTCATTGATGCTTTTGCGACAATGGGTGCGCCAGCAAGAAGACTCTCTGCACCCATCAGAACTTCACGTTCTTTTGCCTTCTCATCAATGTTAGCTTTCATAGCTTTGCTTGCAGCTTGATAGGCGAAGTCGTTTTTCTCTTCTGAAAAGCAGGGTGATAGTTTGTCAAAAAGCGCAAGACCTTTTTCGGTAAGGTGAACTATTCTTTGACGTCTATCTTGCAGGTCTTGCTTGAGTGTAATCCAGCCTACGTTTTGCAGCGCAACAGCTATACGCTGCATCTTCGCTTGCTTGTGACCCAGAGCCTCTTGCAAGTTCAGTAATGGAATCCCGTCTTGGTCGCGATGTGCCATAAGAAATAAGAAAGCCTCCATGTGCAAAATGGAGACCTTCTCTTTGCTTAAACCGCCGCTACTGTTGTACGCGGTCGCAAAAGCCTTAACAAAGTTTAACCCGTTTAAGGCGTTATTCTGTTCGTCGCTCACGTCGATACCTAACATTATTGATTTAAAATCAGTTCTGATTACATTATCTTAATGTCAAGAAATTGCAAGGTATTTTTCACGACTGCTTCAACCGCTGAAGGATTTTGGCAAAAGTATTACAGGCTTTATCCATGTCCGCAGCCACCTCATGCTCATGATAAACATCGCGCAAAAAGTCAGCCATGCCCTCCATATCGTAGAGGACATCATCAAGTTCCATCGCCTCCGCGGCGTCAATCTTAACCATCATGAGCGTCGCGCCCAATAAAGGTCGCTAGTCGCCATCTGGAACCCTGCAGGGTCTGTGTCATAGCTTTCGCTTACTGATAGTTCATTCCAACTAGCTGTCACGACGCCCTCGTAAGTGTCATGGACTAGCTTGATGCCATGAGAGCCGTAGAAGATGACCTTCGCGCCCAATGATGTCCGTGCATCCCAAGTCGTGATGTGATGCAAATCATCAGCAGATAAAATTTCTTCCATGCTATCGGTCTTGTGGTCTTCGATGCGGCTTAGCGTTTCATGGACCAATTGCGTCAGGGTAGCTTCGCGCTCTTCACTGGACATCACCATCGGCTGTTTCATTCGAGTGTTTCTCATATGCAAATTCCTTTTTGCGAGTTGGGGTTTCACAGGTCTTATGGCCTATGGGATGCCAGCAGTGGGGCAGGAGGCTGCTGGACACCAATAGGTCAGTCAGTAGGTGGCTTCGTCGTGATAGAAGACCTTCATGCGTGGTCGCATTTGGCAGATGTCGCCGTTCGCCTTGGTGATGTGCATACAGCGTGACCTGCTGTCGTAGCCGTCGAGGTAGAATGAGACACCGTCGCGAGACGTACGGAACTTGGAGCCAATCTGTAGGTTAGCCAGTTGTGTGATTTGGATGGTCATCGGGTTTCCTCCTTAGCAGTGAAACAGTTCAGAGATTGCATCTGCGACGCCCATTGGGTCGTCGTGAAAGGACGCTCGAGCAGTCTCACCGCCCCAGTATCCCTCGACCTCGCCGCGCTTGGTATCGATCCAGATGTTGGGACCACCAAAGGCAACCAAGATACGCGCCCCGAGATACGTCTTGTCGCTTGCAACGTAATATTCGATGTCCAAGGCGTCCTCTAAGTAGTCATAGCCACTCAATGTTTGGAATTTCATCACCTCACCACAATCAGGGCAGGGAGTTTCATCCTCTTCGAAGTCTACCGCATGAAACTCGTCACAGTGGTCGCAGTAGGGTTGTCCTGCGCCGTCGTGAATATCGGCTGCGATAGCTTTTACGTGGTGTTGTAGTTGCGTATTCATGGTGTTGGTTCCTTCTGTTTTCAGTCCGTGACTAATGTATTTAAAATCAAAAAAGAGTTTATTTGTGCAAGCTGGGAACAGTTGTGACGACAGGCTGCACCATCCCAAGGATGTCATCTGGAACGAAAACAACTGAGTTGCTGAAGTGGTAGAGTGTGCCGTCGGTTTCTTCGAATGAACCGCGAGTATCGATTGGCATCATGCGTGTCGTTCTGTGGCCGTCTAGCTCTGGGTAGTACAGGTCGATATTGTCTGCTCGTGCTGACTCAAGGAAGAAGTCTAGTTCGTCAGCTTCGAATTGTGCGTTCTTGTGGTAACCCATGTGGTTTGTCCTCGTGTTGACTGCAGGTGTCGGAGGTGACCCTGTGTGGATATTTCTAGAACACTTTTGATTTTATGTAAATGAGTAAAATGGCAATTACGTGCAGATTTGTTGCAAGTCGTATTATTTATCGTTCATTTACAGCACGTTACACAGCTCATTTATTTAAAATTACCGATGATTTTATGTACCGTCTGCTCAATTTGCAAAACGATAGAGTAAAGAAAGAGAGCCAAAACAAGCCGACGAAACGTAGAGATTCTGCACTGATTTGGCTGGTAACAGTTGTTTTAACTGTCACAAATGACCCCGCCACCCCTTGTTTGTATGGATATAGAGAGGGGTGACGGTAAAATTGGCGGTAAAACAGTGGTTTCTGTGTCGCTTTGAGCCAAAGGCGGAGGGGGGACGTTTCGCTTGAGGTATATACGTATATCCCCTCAGATTTTCTTGCCGAAATCTTTTGGTTAACCAGCGGCTACCCTATAGTTAACCTGCAGTTACCTGTCGGCTTCATATTTAAGGGCATTCCATCTCCTGTCCATTTTATCCTTCGAATTAAGATAAGATGCAGGTCAACCTATAGGGTCATTACCCTTCGATATACCCTTAGGTGCAACCTTTGAAATGGGTCATATTAATAAGGGTTTTTACAAGGTAGGGGGAATATCGATAGTCAAACTTACAGGTCACCTATATATTAAACTTATAGTTGGATACTTCGCAGTAACAGGAGCCGGCATATGTCTCGTTTAATAAAAGTCTTTTTGGTTGGCCTCCTTCTAACAACTGTTGCCTTTATTGTATTAGTTATTTTGGAGCCTTATTGTCCTCCTCCAGAATATTTGGTGAACGACTTTGGTGGCTGTGAACTCGTCGATTGAGGAAAATTCGAGATGGTACTGCCTACCACCTAAGACTGTTGGTCTTCTGCCCTTGGTGACCCGTAAGTACCGCTAGTCCCATTGATGCAGCAGCTTTCAGTCTGTCCAATTCAGCGACCATCAGTTCCTCTTTACGCGCACCCATACGCACCTCTGCATCCTGAGCCATCGCATCCACCCAATACTGACAAGCCATAGCTAGAGCATCCAGCCTATCATCATTGGTCAGAGCGCCACGGTCAGCCGTAAGTCGCGTCAGCTGATACATCAGTTGGTAACGTAGTGCTTGCTCAGGGGGCAGGTGCTGACAGCTATCAAAGTCCTTCTGGATGACCTTCTTGTCCATCACCAGTCTGTGCTGGTTCATCACAGGTTCGAGGACATCGATAATACGACGTTCCTTCTGTGTGTTATGACGGACTTCACTCATGGTTACCGAATGAACTTTCGACAGAACGGGCAGGAACAATTGGTTAAACATCCCATCACCGAAGTTGCTCTCGACGATAATTTCGTTGACCTGTTCTTCCTTAGCGATGACCGCGAGTTTCTGCAGTGCTTCCTCAGAATAACCACCAGCGATACCACCGCATCTGCGGACGTACAGGTAGCCGTTGAGCATTTTGACGACTGCATACCCAGTCTCATCCTTACCGCGTCCTGAGGGGTCGATAGACATCACTGAGCCGCTATATTCGACGAACTGTTCGGACATAAACATGGGTCGATGGAGATGGTCACCGTTGAATGCCACGTTGGGTAGTTCTTCGATGATATACTGGTTGTCAGATGACCATACGACCTTCTCAGGGGCCTCTAGGATAGGCACATCCATGATTACTAGGTCGGACACCTTGAGAGGGTATCTCTCGGCATCAGAGAGCCTCGTATCGAGCATAAACTGTAGCGCAAAACCAGAGCGTCCATAGGATGCTTCGCGTTCCAATAAGTCAAAGTCTGAGAAGCGATTAGGGTCTGTAGGTTGACTTACAATAGAAGCGTCTGCCTGTAGTTTTCTATCAATAAGGAGGGCGAGTTTATTGCCATATCCTATTGCTTGGTCTTCGCTTGGATACCTAGCGGGCCAGATGCTCACTTTGTATCCACGGTCGGGTAATTTGTTGTAGAGGCTCTCTTGGTTTTGAGGTGTGCCTAGGTAGATGATGCGCCCATCTGGTTTGAGGATAGCATCAAATTCCTTCACAGCCTCTGACAGCTTATCGCGCATCCCTTGGGTCATAGAGTTGTTCGGCACTTCGATGTCATCTGCAACGATTACATCGGCTCGAGAGCCAGCCAGCTGACCTGAGATACCTACAGACTTAACTGAAGGTGCATGGGACGCGGCAGCGGGTGCTACATCAAAGCTAATCTTGGACTGTCTTTGGTCAGTCTTTGGCTGCAGGTGGGCCAAGATGTCCATTTCGTTGATGAGCCTTAGGGTAAACGTAGTGAAGTCATCAGAGCGAGACTTCGACGCGGATACGACCAAGATGTTTAACTGCGGGTTCATGTAGAGCAGCCAGACAACGTAGGCTGAGGTAATCCAAGATTTACCCACCCCTCTGAATGCTTGGATAATCATTCGCTTATCGCCGTGCTGTAGGTTGTAGGCGATGTCGTATTGAACAGGGGTAGGGTCGGGGAGGTTAAGGTGCTTCCAGATAACGAAAAGGAACTTTCGAAAATCTGAAAGCGGGTCTTTCGCTATGGGGATACCAAGCGAGGTGTTTGCTTTGAACATATTTATCCGTATTATTGGTCTCAAATTAAGATTAATTGAGGAATGGAACTATGCGCGCAGTATTAATATGCATGATTATGGCGTTCGGCACGCAGGCTGCCGCTGCTTCCACAACATTAAGGTACTGGGATGGTTCCTATATTGCTCAAATCAGTGGGTTAAAGAGCTTCGGTGAATGTGAGCGGTTAGCTAAGCAAAAACGACTTAAGAGTAATCATTTTTATTGTATTGAAACTGGTAAACCCTTTGATAAAAATTTTGAAAGACAAAATAATTGGAATTAGGGTCGAATATGAATGAAGACAAAAAGCAGATGCTGAGAAAATCGTTCGCGGGCAAATCTGTGTCTCAAATGACCAAAGAAGAGCGCGAAGTATTTGATGCGGATTTTCAATACGGTTTCGGTGATAAGCCATCCCAAGTTAACACAGCGGCTAACGATGCTTTACCAGAAGAGCCACCAGCCTCAGCCATATCGGTTCACAAGCTGTTTGGCTTGTTTCAGAAATAGTGAATAGTATTTATTTAAGGGCCAATAGTTTTGACTAAATTGAAGAGTATATTTGCTGTTATTGTGTTGCTGTTCTCAACTTCAGCGTCTTTTGCTCAGCAATCAGGATTGGAGTACCTGAAAGGCATCAAACATATAGATGTCTTCTTAGGAGACAGAGCTACGGACGCTTGTTGGACTAATCTTACCGAGTCTCGTGAGTATGCCGAAGAGAAAATCCGTATGGCTGGTGGCAATCTTTATGAAGCTGGCACACCAAAAGCACATGGTGAGTATTACTCTTTGAATTTAGTGGTGATTAGCTCTCGTGCTAACAACGGATTATGCTTTGGATATATCGAAGTTCATCTGACTACTGGCACTAGGTTGAATGGAAAATTTCATATAGCTGGTGTAGGAAATCACCAAAATATTTTTGCAAATGCTCCCAATGCAAACAGCCTTGTTATTGATGTAGTGCAAGCATTTTTTAGTGGCGACTGACTGCTATCTTTCAGTGAGCCTTCAGTTCACTAACATCAAAATCAGCATCGCTAAAGTCGGGCAGGGTACGCACTAGGTCACTTAAAGGCGAACCCTCTGCGGGTAAGGCATCAATGCCGTTGTCCTTTAAGAACTGTCGGGCGACGTTGAGGTCAGCCGATTTAGCCTCAGGGTCTTGGATGCGAAGGAGGAGGTTCTCTGCTAGCGTTTTGTGTAGCAGAGCCATCATTTCTTTGTCTGTCATTTGGACACTCCAGTGTATTTCTCGAACGTGCGCATTCCACCGAGGCCAAGCAGGGCCATTACGAGTGTCAGCAACTGTTCACCTTGAAGGTTCGGGAGTTCCGCAGGTAGCGGAAGATACGCGTTGATTAGGGTAGCAAAGGGCAAGACGAGGTACTGATAGGCAAGGCCCAGCGCAGCAATCCAGCCAATAGCTGGACGCCAACCAGCCACAAATATCGAGCGATGTTTGGCACCTTCAATATTTGCGACTGCTTGGAGAATGTGAGGCTGCTGCATCAAAGTCATTAACTTTAACTTCGCGGCCTCACGCTCTTCATCTGATGTGAAAAGGTCGTCTAAACCAGTTGCTAGCCCAGCGACGATACCGCCGATTGGGTCTAGTTTCATAGTGGTTCCTTATTGGCTTGCCATCTTCTCGACAGCGCCACGTATATGTTGGATGTTTTCGTCGATACGCGCCATGCTTATCGCTTGGCTCTGTACCATCTCTTCTACCTTGGTCACACGCTCCGAGAAGGCATTTAGGTTCTCAGTGTTTCGATTAATGTCGGACATCATCATTGATACCGTCCAGACTATTGCCGCTGCTTGTGTAACCAGACCGAGGAGGAGAGTTGCGGGGACACTTTTGGATATGTGCCAACCGTCATTTGTGTTCAAGTTTAGTCGTTAGAGCCTCGAGGCCCTACTTTCCACCAGCGGTCATAGCTAGGTTCTTTAAACCAAGCTGTAGACCCGCCATTTACGGTTGGGTCTGTTTCGACCATCTCATTGTCAAACGCTTCACCGTACACAACGTACTCAATATCTTGAGGATAGATTGCTGCTGTGAAGTTATGACCGATGCCGTAGTCGCCTAGATTGTCTACTGTAATTGTCATAGTGTTTCCTTTAGAAAATACCTACTGGCCGAGTAGGTTTGATGCCTGTTTCTGGATAATCCAACCACTCGTCTCTCCATACACCCAAGTCGGTTTGCTGTTGGGAAGAGAGGGAGTTGAACCATAAAGGGTTAAGGACGTTCAACGTCTCTGCGAACTCTTCAGTCCGTTCGAGGGTCCGTTCTGTGTAAGCCGTCTCTGCTTTTTTAGAGAAGGTTCCATTAAGATACGCGTACCCATCATTATAACCTTCATAGTCATCCTCAACTATGACGCCGCCAAGTTCTGCCTGATCTATTTCCACAAACTCTCTTTCACTGTTTCCAGCGAGAATTTCTGTACCTGAAATTAAATAATACATGATGTATCCTTATTTTTTATTCCAATAGAATTGTTTGTATCTATTGAAAAATTTAGTTGTCAGGCGCGTGTTAACTTCCGCCACCTTATCTTTATCGACAACACCTAACTCCATATCCATCCGCTCTCTCTTAAAGGGTATGATTTGAGCAATAGGTGTCCCACAGGGGATAAGGAAAGTTCCAACCTCAGACCCTGTCCATACGAATGGAAGGTTTACGTTGGCGTAATATCTATCTGTATCCACGACACCTTCTATTAGTTGTATGTCGTAGTCCCAGTTGTTCGCGGGGTTTTGGAATTTTATTGAGTAGCCTTCAGAGGTTTCAATAACCCAAGGATTGATAAGTTTAAGCAGGACTTTACCCAACTTAAACTTTTTCAACATACAGGCTTGCCCCACTTGGTCCCAGCTATGAGCACCAATCGTCTCTTCGTTATCGTTATCATTAGAAAAACGCATCTGAATTGCAAGATTGTCGTCTGCTTTATAGCTGGAAATAACCTCATGGGTTTCTTTATCTACTGTTCCAATAAGCGTTTCTGGATTGGGAACTACATCAGATAATACCAGCTTGTCTTGGCTGTTATAGAAGTTATGGGAAACTGCCACCTCAACATGTAAGTCTGCCCATAATGGTATGATATAACCCTGAGAAACTGCATCTAACACGGGCATACAACGCTTAACTGTGCCAGCTTCCCATTCTTCATGTCCATCAGGTTTAGGTTTTAAATTCTTAAACCATAAGGGCATTGCCCTTGATGCAGGTACTGGGTGAGGGATTGAGTTAAGTTTCTCAGCGGTCGTATGAAAACTTATTATAGGCTTCCTATTAAAGAGAAGCATTAAGCGTTCCACCAGACTGTTGTGGAACCTGCTGAACCACTAATACTTACGTTCCCACCATTCGCAACGTATCCCTGAAACACTTTGACGTTCTGCCCGTAATATGCACTGTTGCTTCTTACTCCTGAAACGCCTTGGAAACGTCCGTGGACGTGCGTGTTAGCGGAGAACATCCAAGAGCTATTACCATTTACCGTTATGTTGGCATTATTAACACTATTGTTGTAGGTTGGACCAGTTACAGTGGTACGAAAGTACCTACCGTTTGAGCCGCCAAGAACCGTGCCGTTATTACTGTTTACGGTTGATGCGCCTGAATTTGAGAACCACTTTGCTGATGGACCTGCTGGACCTGTAGCACCTGTAGAACCTGTAGCACCAGTATTGCCTCGAGGACCTGTTGCACCATTGGAGCCAGCATTTCCTTGCGGTCCTTGATTACCAGTAGCCCCTGCTGAACCTGTAGCACCTGTAGCACCTTGAGGACCTGTCGGACCTGCCGGACCAACCGCACCTGTACCGCCAGTGGCACCTGTATTACCGGTGTTACCTTTATCGCCTTTAGGGCCTGTAGAACCTTGTGGACCCGTACCGCCTTGTGGACCTGTAGAACCTTGAGGGCCTGTCTGACCTTGGATACCTTGACCACCTGTAGCACCTGCAGCACCGGTATTACCTTTTGGGCCTTGTGAGCCTGTAGGACCTTGTGGTCCAGTGGCACCTGTAGAACCGCGAAGGTTTGTGTAGGAGCCTTGAGTTCCATTAGGGTTTTCAAACCGCAGACTGTAGCCTGACCAGTTGTGGTCTGGGGCAGGGCCTGTTGAGCCGGTAGCACCTGTAGAGCCTGTACCACCTTGAGGGCCTTGAGGCCCGATTGCTCCGGTCGCACCTGTTCCACCTGTAGAACCTTGAGGACCCGTCGCACCTGTAGCACCTTGAGGACCTGTTCCGCCTGTGTTGCCAGTAGGTCCTTGAATACCCTGCGGGCCAGTGTCGCCATCATCGCCCTGTGGTCCTTGAGGGCCAACTGCGCCTGTATTTCCGATAGGACCTTGTGGGCCTGTAGAACCAGTTGAGCCTGTAAGACCAATAGGTCCTTGAGAGCCTGTAGAACCTGTAGGGCCTGTATTTCCGATAGGACCTTGTGAGCCTGTGGCACCTGTAGCACCATCATCACCTGCAGGGCCTGTCGCTCCGATACCGCCTGTCGCGCCAGTATTGCCGATAGGTCCTTGGATACCTTGAGCGCCAGTGTCTCCGTCATCACCTTGTGGGCCTTGTGGGCCTGTGGCACCGGTATTCCCGATGGGTCCTTGAGGACCTGTAGCACCTGTAGCACCATCATCACCTGCAGGGCCTGTAGCACCTATAGCACCTGTCGGACCTGTTGCGCCTGTAGCACCTTGGATACCCTGTGGGCCTTGGTCACCTTCGATGCCTTGGTCACCTTGAGGGCCTTGTGGGCCTGTAGCACCATCAGAGCCGTCAGAACCGTTTGTACCTTTCTGAGCAACTTGTTGCCAGTAGGTTGTGTTAGTTGTCGCTGTACCAACAGGAACGTCAATACGAGCAACAAATGTTTCGCCGTAATAGTACACAGCATCTTGTGCAACGTAAGTTGTAGAGGAAACCCAAGTTCCCTTCCAACCCATGCGCACACGACCGATATTTATCTGAGACATATGTTTTACACCGTTGTTACATAGAGGAAGCCATCGGCATCGATTGAGAAATCGTTGTCGTTAGCATCGCCGTAATATTCTATTTGAAGCTCACCATCTGAATTGATGGAGAACGTACCGAAAGCTAGGCCGAGTGGGGTTGCACCCATCGCGCCTGTAGGTCCTGCAGAACCGAGTGGTCCTGTATCGCCTTGGTCGCCTTTAATACCTTGTGGGCCAATCGGTCCTGCTACGCCTTGAGGGCCTAGTGGGCCTGTAGCACCAGTAATACCTTGGGCACCCGTAGGACCTTGTAGGCCGGTAGCACCCGTAGCACCGATAGGGCCTTGGTCACCTGTAGCCCCCTTAGCACCAGTAGAACCTGTAGCACCGACAGGCCCTTGAGTTCCTTGGTCACCCGCGATGCCTTGGTCCCCTTGCAAGCCTTGAGGGCCTTGACTGCCAGTAGCACCTGTAGGGCCTTGTAAGCCAGTAGCACCGTCAGCACCGATAGGGCCTTGGTCACCTGTCGCGCCTTTAGCACCAGTAGAACCTGTAGGTCCTTGAGGACCCTCATCGCCTGTAGCACCTGTGGCACCGATAGGGCCTTGGTCACCTTGAGGGCCTTGAGAACCTGTGGCCCCTGTAGGACCTTCAGGGCCTTGGAGGCCAGTATTACCTTCATCGCCTTGAGGGCCTTGAATACCTTGAGGACCTTGAGAGCCTGTGGCACCAGTTGGGCCTTGGTCACCTTGAGGGCCGACAGGGCCTGTGGCACCAGCGTCTCCGGTAATACCTTGGTCACCAGTGTCACCAGTAATACCTTGAGAACCTGTAGGTCCTTCAGGGCCTTGTGGGCCTGTTAAACCTGTGACGCCTTGTGGGCCTGTAGCACCTGTAGCACCTACGTTACCTTGCGTACCTTCAGGGCCTACTGGTCCTTGGTCACCAGTAACACCTTGGATACCTGTAGGGCCTTGCAGACCTGCAGGACCCTCTGGACCTGTAGCACCTGTTTGTCCTGTAGGGCCTTGAGGGCCTTGGACGCCTTGGATACCGACTGGGCCTTCTGGTCCTGTAGGTCCGCTGTTACCAACGACACCCTGAACACCTTGAGGGCCTTCAGATAGGTAGAGAGTGTAGTCACCTGTCGCAGCATCGTAGGTTGCATAACCATCTGTGCCGTAGGGCAGGCGCTCTACGACTGGGTTTAAGTTGTAAAGTTGATTACGGATTACTGTAGCATCCGCGAGGATTGATAGACCTGTAGTGTTCACAAAGCCGCGTGTAGCCACCTCGTCGTCACCTGTAGGTGTACCAATGTTCTTGATTGAGTAACCTTTAGCATCCCAGACACCATCTACGTCATCTAACGCGATAGCTTCATCAGCTCTGTCTCTAGCCTCTTCAGCTAAGTATCGGGATTGTTTGTTTGCTAAATCAAGGTCAGCTTCGAATAGGGTCGAGCCGTCTGTGAAATCGACCAGCGGCACCTTCGAAGTTTGCCGCTTAATTGTAACTAACTGTTGGTCATTAGGGGTGGTTGTAAGTGTGATACTTGTATCGTTGATATAGGTATGTGCAGCCGCAGTTCCGCTCACGAGAACCGTTACATCTGTCCTACTGATATAGGGGAATGTAATTGCAAATTCTGAGGTGGTTCCATCGGCGACATACTTGACGATTGAGTCCGTCATGTTGTCTCCTTAAAAGAGTAGAGCCCTCCGAAGAGGGGCCTGTAACTTAGTCTAGGGTTTCGAGGGTGACATTTGGCCGCTCGGCGTCTCTGCCTCGGCGCGTGTCATTCTTAAACCTGTCGTATTCGCGTATCTTCTCTTTGATGATTGGATATTCGCGTTTTAGCTGGTCGAACGCTCTGTCACGGTATTTTTTGATTTCTCGGTTCAGAATTTCAACTCGGTGGCTTTCAGAAGCTGTAACCAAATTATAATCGCTACCGCCTTTATCATACCGACTGGACTCAATCTTATCGACTAAGCGTTGCTCAAGTGTTTTGGAGCCACGCTTGATTGTACCCATGAGTTCATTCCAGCGTTGGTATTGTTCGCCTGATAGCTCAACACCCTGTACCTTCCGACGCGCTCCATCAAAGCGAACGCCAAGTTTGCGCATCTCGGTATAGATTGTTGCAGCGTCTGACTGACGCTCTTCGAGACCTTTGGTGGTTATGTGGAAGAGGCCACCTAGTGTATCAGGCGTTTCTAGTGGCTGACCTGTTACCCAATCGTATTTTAATGGGAGGTCACCACGCATCAAACCATTTGTTTTCTTGAGTTGGTCAGAAAACCCACGCACTTCGCGCATATAGTCATCGTTTAGGTTGCCGACTTGGTTGGTTAAGCTGGAAAGAGGCATCAATGATGCCATTCGACGCTTAAAGAAGTTGGCAATTTCCCAAGGTCTGTCTTTGGCATCCATTAGACCAACAGTATCCGAGATACCTTGGAGGTATGTCTTGGACACGACGTTGTTGCCGATAGCCGCTATTGTCATTGCAGCTAAATCAGCAGTGTCGCTGTCTGCCATTTGACCAATTTCACGCATTTCTGCGATGTCACCAACGACGCCAAACGCTGTGGTCCAAGGGTCCATACGAGCATAGCTAACCCAATAAGGCTTTTCTTGAGAACCAAAGTTAATGGAGTAGGGCTGCCAGTTAGGTGAGTTGCGCCAAATTGTTGCTCGTTTAGGGTCTGTTGGACCACCGCCTGTAATACGACCCTCGACAGCGAGCATTGTGAGAGTACCATAAATGGCGGCACCCATTGCCATCTTACCTTTTGTTTGGGCTACGATTGCAGGGTCAGCTGATGCCAAATCATCGAGATACTGCTGTCTTAAAAGGTTGAGCAGAGGTGTTCTGTCCCATGCTTGTCCCATAATATTCATCGGAGTTTGGATGAATGGGATGACCTGCCTCAATAGTGGATGCTTATTAGCCATTGTCTGCACCGAGTATGAGAAGGTGCCTTTCTTAAGCGGGTCAGTAAAGGTTGCTTGACGTGCATCGTACAGAGCAGCTTCGGCGTATTTGTTGCCTACTTTTGAACTGCCAATGCTCTGGGCAATGAACTCTGCTTTTACAGCATCGTCTTCTTTCAGTTTACCCATCATCACAGCTTCTTGGTACGCTTCCTCGGCATCAATTTTAGAAGTGAAGGCAGCGTCGAAATTACTTTCAACCCATTCCTCGCGTGTTTTGAAGCCAGCCGCTTTGATTTCCTTCATCGACATGTAAGCAGCGTCGGTAACCAATCGTGCCTGTAGGTTGGAACGGTAAGCAAGCTGTTTGAAGAACTCATCCTCCGTCCCGAGCATACGGGATGGCAAGGTTAGGATTTTACCAACCATATCCATAGCAGAACCACCAAAACCGAGATATTCAGATGAGATGGCGCGTGTGTTGCTGTTAGGGATAATATTATCAACTTTGACGCTCTGGTCGAGAACGGGACGCATATTGTAACCCGACTTAGCCGCAAGCTGGATTGCATCACTTAGATTGTGAAACAGGTACTTATAGGTTCTAGCCGCTGCTTTGAGTTGTTTAGCGTCGCCATTCAGTGCCGCACCAATGCCTCGCTCAAGTGGGCGTACCAACACGTTGATAGCGTTAGACGACATATTCAACGCGTGAGTGGTGGGGCCTGATAAAATCGAGTTAATCCAGTATTCGTTAAGAACACGCATCCCTTTACGGTCTACTGCTTTCTTAATTGTGCGGGACATCTGAGTATCATCAGTAACTTTAGCAAGTTCTCTCGCTAGGTTGCGAACTCGCTTTGAACCACCAAAGGCTGAAAGAGCATCTAGTGAATCCCCTGTAAGGGTATCTCCAGTCACAATACGCCCAGCAGATGTTGCTCGTGCTGCTGCGGTTTGAAGGCCCTTCACGTTAGCTTGTAGCTCTACGTGCGTCTGCATGAGGTCTATTAATTGGCGGTCCATGTTTTCAGTCATGGTTCCGTTTTTCTCAGCATCGGCAAATATCTTTGCATATTCGTTAATTTTGCGCCCAGTGGACTGCAAAGCCACTTTCCCAGCAACAATACGTGCGGCCATATCGCGAGACACTGTTTCGGTAATGCCGAGGTCTCGGATTAGGTTGTTAACATCGGTATCTGTATTATCGGCAAGGAACTTTAGACTTTGTTTAACAACTTCGTCGTGGGTCTCAGGACTGGTCAGTCCCATGGCTTTTACCCCACGCGAACCCACAAGAACCTCTTGCATTGCATCGATGATTTTAGCCGCTTCTACAGGGCCATCCATCTTGCCGAGATTAAACCAGCCACCTTCATCGATGTTACGTAGCTCGAAGTCCCCCATCTCGATTGAACGAGATAGGGCTGCTTGCATCGCTTCAGTATCGATTATCTCAATTTTAGGTTTAACTGGGATAGTGGCATCTGCGACTTGTGCGCCTAAGTCCTCACCCTGTTGCCGTAGGTTTGGCTGGGGAAGGGGACTGACTTCACCCCTGACTGGAAGGTTGAGTGGTTCGATGTTCCCAATACCAGTTAAGGTATCGTCATCATTTAGCTTATAAACCAAGCCATCAGGGGCTTCGAACATGCCATCTGGACGTGACTTTAGATTGTCTGCGCCTTTCTGGGCTTGTTCGTGTTCGACTACATCGCGATGCGCTTCATCCAGTTGTTCGGCAGTATCATCTGAAATCTTACCGAGTTCTTTGATTTCCGTATTAGCTTTACGGGTAAACGCGACTGCTTTGAGGCTTCGAATTGCACCCTCTAATGCAATACCCGCTAGGCCACCTTCTAAAGTATTTCTAGCTCGGTTAACCCATGCAGGGTCATTTGGGTCCATCGCGAGAATGTTAGTGACTGGGTTCTTTAGGTGAGGGTACTCTTCAACAAGGCTAGATAGGTTGCCTTCAAACGGGTCAAACGCAGTGGCATCGACAACGCCACCTTTGAGCATCGCACCAAGAAAGGTCCGGCCACCGCCAAATGTCGCAAAACCTGAAACGAACTGTGAAATACCTTCACTAATTGTTCCAGCTGTTGTGTCGAGTTGGAGAGTTTCTGTTAAACCGAGGCTATCGACGACATCTTGAGTATCGAAGTCCACGCGTTCATCTCGTACGGCAATACCACCAGCGGCCATCCCAACACCCATGCGGTCAGAAAATTCAGCTTCCTCTTCTGGTGTCATTGGCGGCAGGTCGCGCTGTGCTAAGACGTTGTTGCGATAATCAATTGTCTTTTTGTAGAGTGAGTTGGCTTTTTCGGTTTCCATCGTATTAGCATTTGCAACGGTTTCGGCTGTCTCGACATTTGAGCCGATAATACCACGGCCAATGCCTTGCACGATGTCCACGAGACCTTCGCCAACAGTCTCAAAAAAACCGCCTTCATCTTCTTGAGGCGGTTCTTGGGTAGTTGTGGGTTCAGGCGTTGGAGCCTTAATACCGATTGCTTTGTTGTACTGCTCTTCACCGTACGAACCTATGAAGTCCGCCTTGGATAGCAGTCCGCCCTGTAGGCGTAGTAAATCCTGTTCCATTAAGGTTTATCCATTTTCTGGTGAGGTGATGACCCCATTTTCGAGTAGGCGGTCGATGATGAGTTGCTGTGCGTTATAAGCCAGTTCCTCTAACTCAAACTCTGTTGGGAAACGGTTGTTTTTTTCTTGGAAGAGCTTCACACCAAGCCGTACTTGTTGCTTGAGTTTCATAGCTTCTCTACGTGCGCGTACGAGAGTTTCCGCGTCATAGTCGTACTCATTTCCACGGATAATTCCTGAAAGTTCGCGTACGGCTGCGCCTTCGACTGAGGTTGATGTGTTGAAGTCCAGACCTGCAGCAACGTCCAAAGCAGGGTCAAAGGATGTACGCCACTTGTTCATCTTTGTGGTCACATCGTTTGGCGTTAGCTCACCGTTTAAAGCTGCAGATTGTAGCAGATTAGTCGCTTCCTCAAATGTCTGTGCAGACATCAAGGCAGTCTCAATTCTGATTTCACTTTCGGCAGATTTGTTTACGCCACCATTGGTTTGTGCAGCGTCAAAAGTATCCAGCTGTTTTCTCAGTGATGCAGCGAGAATGGTGTTTTTATCATCAGGGGTCTGTAAAAGCACATCAATAGCATCATTCAGCTCTGTTCTGTTTTGGGCAGAAGGGTCGGTCAGGAAGTCATCTGCTATCGAACGAGTTGTTGCTCGTGCGCTTTCATATGACGCCTCTAGTTCGCGGTCTTCTTGAGCGGCGTTGGCATTTTCGATCTGAATTGCTTTAGCTTCGATAGCTAGCAGTTTGGCTTGTACCTTAAGGGAAGACGCGGCAGCATTCGTACCAAACGTCGTGTCTTTGAAGACCTCTAGAATATCTGTTTGGCCTGACTGCTGCACGGCAATACCTACGCCTTGTAGAATTGTGTCGAGGACCTTGGTATTATCCATCCCATCAGTGTTCGCTGATGCTGCTTTCCCCTCGAGCCATTCACTAAAGCTACCCATTGCAGCTTTACGCTCTTCATCGCTCATATCAGGCTTGAATAAAGAGATTGTGGCTTCTGCCACTTCCTTCTCAAAGGCTTTATAGTTTTGAGCGCGTTGCCAAGTTACGTGCTTTTGTCGCCAAGATGCGCGAAAGACTTCATTACTCTTTGCCGCTGTGACACCAAAATGTTCTGATAGTTCAGAGGCTGTAAAGTCTCCCATACCGTTGTTGGCCACAAATTTATCTTGGAATTGACCAACAAACTTATCGATGCGCTCAGGGTCTCCAGAAGTGTAGAGTTTTTGACGCTCTAATGCGCTTTCTAGTTCTGAAGCATAGCGCATACCGAGAGTATTCATCTGAGCTATACGATACCCTTTACGCAAATAAGGGCTTTCACCCTCATCGATTAGGCCCTTCTTAACTGCTTCACCAAGAGCAATACGGTTCGTATTATACAGGGCTTGCCCTTCTTTAAATTCTTTGTCGGCTTGGCGTTGTTCTTCGCGCTGTAAAGCTGGGACGGCCTTACGTTCTAAGTTGCCGAGGGTGTTCGCCAATGCCTCGAATGCACTCTTCTTCACTACCCCACGCTTATAGATGTCTACAGGGCGAGCGACGGGTGCCACCGTTCCGATTTGGCCATCGAACGGGTTACCTACTACTGGTCTAGCCATTCGTTAATTCTCCAAATCTACAAGCCGCGCTTGTGTGTCGTAGTAATCGATACCGAAGCCAGCGAGTGGTTCGGCTACGTTGAATAGGGTTTCTGCAAAGCCTTGAGGCTGCATAGAATTGATCCGGTTCTGAGCTTCTGATTGGAACGCTAGCTTCTGCATTTCGTTCTGGCTCTGCATACTCTCGAGACGCTGCGAAACACGGTCTGTTAAGACACCTTCAGAACGCTCGAAATCATTTAAGAGCTGTCCAATGTTGACGCCCTGAACACCAGAACCACCGGCTGCAGCTATAGCTGTGCCTTGTGATTTCATAGCTTTAAGGTCGGCATCATTTCTCTGTTGGGAAGCCTGTGTTTGTTCCTGCATGATGCTGAGGTTGGCCTGTTTGGTCTTCAGGAAGTAGGCGTCTTTAGCTGACTGAGCGTTCTGGGCCGCAGCTTTGTTTTGAGCGGATGCCGCCGCTAGAGCGCCGACGCCTTGAGCCGCGGCTGTCACGCCTTGGATGGTTAGCGCGGTTGTGGAAGCTGCTGCTGCCGTACCCGCTGCTGCCGTACCTGCTGCTGCTGCTCCGCCAGCCCCTGCAAATGTACTGCCAAGGGCAGCAAGTGTTACTGGGTCACACATTATTTAATCCTCACAAATTCGTAGAAGAGCCGTTTTTCGGCCCCATAATTTTCGTGCTTTTTGATGAACGTGAAGCCCATCCATTTAAGCCACTTTATGTGGAGGGAGTTTCGGGCATCGACACAGTTATAAAGGACGAGATAGTCCTCAGAGAGATACTGCAGTGCTCTCTTTGAATTACGCAGAAATGTTATCTGGTGCTGATAGATGTCATCTGTAGCGACCATCCAAACAACTCCTGCTTCGGGTAGGGAAGCTGAAGGTACGACACCGCACAGGCCCACACGGTCATCATTAGGTGCGCGGAGGGTCAGGGTGATGTCCCCAAGATTTAAACCTTGCTGCAAGATACCAAGAGGTTCTCTGCCTGTCGCGGCAAAGCACTCTGATATATCAGCTTGGCGTAATCTTGGGGCTATGTACTCAACATCTTCCACCGTAGTTGGTGTTAGAAGTTTATCCATTTACTCGTCTTGATCTGAGGTGCATTGAGCCTTCCCATTCTGCCGATAGGAACTGGCAGGGAAGGTGGCTATCACTTTCGATTATCACTCGAAGACGGTCAGACTTTGCCATGATGGGGAACCTGAAGTCGCCTGAAGCGAGTGTGGTTGAGCCTAGTACGTTGGCACCACCACCGATAATTCGACCTGTGTAATCGTAAGTTCCACCAAGGCCATAGACCTCGAGTGGTTTGTAGCGTGGCTCAACTTTTACATTGAAGTCACCGCTGTCCTGATACCGTAGTAACCAGTGTTTAATCTGTAGGCGTCCACCAGCAATCGCTACGCGACCACCGGATGATGTACCTTCTTTGAGTGTTGGCTCAGAGAACTCATACTTCATGGTGTATTTCTCACCGATGTAGAACTCAGTTGCTGTCTTATCGCCAGCAATCACAAAGACGCCATCAGTGTGGGATACAGGTACAATGACAGTGCCGTGAGCGGAGCCTCGTGTAACAACCAATGGGCTTTCCAGCGTATATGGTGTCGTAACCGTAGTCCGGTCCGCAACAGCATCATAAACCTTAGTCACGTCCGTCTCATCGAAGCGGAAGTCTAGTCGTGTTACATAGTCTTGATCGATGTCAGAGCGTCCTGCGTCGAACTGAATCTTTAGCAGAACGGTCTTACTGTCTTTGTTCCCCACGATGTAGAGCGAGCTTTCAATGAACTCAGCGCTAATCACGTCCGTATCGTTCAGATTATATTTGAACCATGCAGATTGTAGCTTCTCTCGGCCGGCCCAGTGATACTTATAGATATAAAGGGTGCTGCTATCTTCCGTAGTCAAGCATACCAGCGCATTCTCGGCAGAACTGGACGCCATTTCATAGACGCCATCAGGGACATACTTAGCTACGTGAGACGTGATGTCTTGAGCATCTGAGCGGTCTGTATCGTCCACAACATAGTATTCACGAACAGCCGTAAAGCCGCCACGTTTAGCTGGAAAATACACAACACTACCTGCCGTAGCTGGTCGCGCTAATGTACTCGCTTCATACTCAGTTGTTGTGTTGATTGACGTATTTTTAGGGGTGATGAAATCTGCACCTTTGAGGATGAACTGTGTCTGATCTGAGAACAGCAGCAGCTTACGGTCAAAGGCGACAGCATGTTTGAGCAGGGAAACTTTAGAGTTACTAGCTGCAACATCGATCGGGTCATTGTCCAACAGTGTACGCGCAGTCGTCGCAAAGAAGTCAAAGTATTCTGACGTTCTCGACATGACTACATTCTCACCGGAGAGGAAACCTAGACGGTTCTGAAAGAAGAACGTGTCGGTAATCTTGCCGCCAATGAATGATGGGTTAGGAACAGAGGTTAAATCACCTACTGCACGGTCGCCCCATTCCGCTTGCTCCAATGTAAAGCTGCCATCGGACTGACGTATCAACAGATGAGGCATGGTGGCGGCATCTATCTCATAGGAGATATTTGGCTCGATCCATTCAATCCAAGTACCTTCACCGAGTTTCGTCTGTGTACCGTTGTCTGATACAAACTTAACGTAGTAATCATCGAAGTCGTTTGTCTGGTCGCCTTGGACGTGGGCGATGAAGCCATCCGGTGCTTTTGCTGGCAGGTCGTCAAACCGCTGCACGGTTCCTGAAGTTGCTGAAAGACCCACATCACCTAGACTATCGTAAGTTGCTAGGTCGAAAGTTGCGTTGCCTGTCTTAGTGATAACCACAGTTGAGCCATCGGCTCTTGCAGTGAACCCTGAGACAGTACCGATTGCTGTGGCTAGTCGGGTTGCAATATCGTCAGTACGTGTTTCGACTTGGTCGGTTTCACTGGTCTCGATATTTGCAGCGATAGCGCCGTCTAAATAGACCGTATAGCGTTGGTTGTAGTCACCTTGTTTGACAGCAACCAGACCTGTGAATGGGAAGAGGGGGGATGTCGCGCTGGTCATCGCTGTCGTCTGAGACGTGTTAACGATGAAGGTATAATCGGCCACTGTTACTGCGCGGAAGTCAGCGGCTGGTGCGGTACTATTCAAATATGATGTACCGTCTGGGTATGTGACTGTTTTCGCCACTCCTGCTAAATCGTATACTGACAACTCATTGCTGTCGTTGATGAATACAAAATATCTCTCATTAACGTCTCTGTTAATAAGGTGCGTGAAGGCCCCTGTAGTCTCGGAGCTTTTCATTAGTGCTACATGTTCTGCAGGAGGACGCTTCTGAAGGCCCTCGACCAAAGATGGATACGCATTCTCCATTACTTCCGCTTGAGATGATAAGCGTAGCGAGGGAGATTGTTGCGAAACACCTTGGACTAGGTTTGGGATAGCGGAACTAATTAGGCCCATTACAGCACCTTACGATTAAAGCCGCGGTTCAATACGCGTGAGACTGAATAGCTATCCATCATGTTGTAATCGCCGGTATCGCCCTCAAATTCTTTCAAATCAATCAAGGCTCGTTGCTCGTCTCGTGCAGTCATCTTGTGGATGCTCTCAGAGTTCAGAAGACGATCCGAAAAGATACGTGCAGCGCGTGTCGTGATGTATTTCTTGGCTTGCTGAGGAAGTACGGAGAAATCTTGATAGTAAACGATGTCTACTTTGATTTTCGAAGCGAACGTGAATGTGCGGTCAGTAAGGTTGAATAGCTTGTCTTCGCGTACAACAGTATTGAAATCCTGTGCGTCAATTCGAGCAGTGTCTGCGGGTATCGCAATGTCACCAGAAATGTTGGGAGATAGCTCGATGTCTTGTTCGGTATTGAAGTGCCACCCTTGAGCCTGAACTTCACGACTAACTTCGTTTAGAACCTGCTTGGCAATCGATACGTCTGTCACTTGGTTGCCATCTAGCGTGTTAACGGGTGCTTCACCAATCGTGGTAAGTAACACATTAACCGCCTCTAGCTCGGTCATGGACGTTGGTTTAGTCATGATGTCCTCGTATGAAAAAAAAGGGCTGGCCCCAGTTAAGAGCCAACCCAAATTAAATTATTAAGCAGTTTTGATTTCGACTGCGCACTCAGGACGTAGAACGCCGTGGCCCATCGCGTATTTTGCGGCCATTAGCGTACCTTGGTACATGACTTCAAAGTCGCCAGATGTGCGTTCAACAGCAAGGTCCATCAACTTAACTGTACCGATTGCAGACTTCTGCATGACCAGTGCGGCAGTAGTTGAGAAGTTACCGGAGTAGGTATTATTCTCGCCAGATACGGCTGCTACGTTGCTTGTCGGTAGGTTGTTAGTCTTAACAATCTGGATACCAGCAACTTTCAGAACTGTGCCTTCAGCGTATACACCGGCTCCGCCCCAGTCACGATTGATGACTGATGTCTCTTGAACCAAGTTGTAATACTGAGCAGGGGCCACGAGTGCCACGCGTTCGTTCTCAGGAACATCTTTCTCGTCCATAGCTTTCGCTGCGTCGAAGATAGCTGCGGCCAAAGCTGAGCCAGATGTTTTAGCTGTAGCAGACACAAGGGCTGTACCGCCGTTGCCGCCAGAGACAGTCGCTGCTGAACGTGCGCCCAATAGACCTACGCGCATTGTGCGTGTGTCGAATTCTTTAGCCAAGGCCATACCCAACAGACGTGAATATTCTGCACGTACGTCATAGTGGTTCTTAGCTTCATCGATGTTTGCAATGAAAGTGTCAGCAATTAGAACGTCATCGATGTTGATAACGATTTCGTTGTGAGCAATTTTCTGTGTACCCAACAAAGGTGTACCTACAGTGTGGTAAGCAGCGTTGGCTTTACCAGTCACTGGGAAGGACGCTGATTTACCTGACGCGATGGTGCGTGAGACGTGCAGGTCCTTCATTACGTTTACTTCGTCAAATGCGGT
>Ga0206126_10000783_pt1 | contig 41546 bp, 38 predicted proteins | sample Helgoland_Spring_5_FD_148621 | JGI IMG/M metagenome (GOLD analysis project Ga0206126, IMG submission 148621) | Pelagic subsurface seawater microbial communities from Kabeltonne, Helgoland, North Sea - Helgoland_Spring_Bloom_20160412_1 | ecosystem: Environmental > Aquatic > Marine > Epipelagic ...
CTCAACCCCGTGTTAGAAAACGACATGATGCGCGACAGCTACCACGGATATGCCATCACGGACCATTATCGCGTGGATCTTAGGTACGGTGGGGATGATGCGTTGAGGGAATTGGCCACAGAACTTCATCAAAGAGAGATGAAGCACGTTATGGATATCGTGTACAATCATTGGGGCATCGAGCATTATTTACACCGCCATTTGCCTGATTCCGGCATGGTGCATTTCAATCCGGACGGCAGCATTCCTTATTCGAACTTTCGGTTTTCCGCCTTGGCCGATCCACATGCCCTGGCGCAGGACAAACAGGCCTTTGAGCACGGGTGGTTTGCGGGGGCGATGCCCGATCTTGATCAAACGCATCCGTTGACCGCATCGTACTTACGCTATTCAACTCTTTGGTATATTGAAATGTTTGGTGTGGACGCCCTGCGCTGCGATACCTACGCCTTTTCAGATCCACTGTTTTTACGGAAGATGAACCAATTACTCAAGCGGCTCTACCCCAACATTTTCATCTTCGGTGAGACCTGGTCGTACAACGAAGCGTCACAGGCTTATTTCGCGCCTAACAAAATGTACGAGGGGCATTTTTCCTTTGCCGATGCAGTAACTGACTTTACCCTTTGGCGCGCCATCCATAAAATGTACAATGCGGAAAAGCACGAACAATTCGGCTGGAACACCGGGGCGGGGGAGTTGTATTACCGATTAGTAAGCGACTATTTATACGAAAAGCCAGAAGACCTGATCATCTTTTTAGACAACCACGACGACGGCAGATTCTTAGGCCAATTCAGCCAAGACACCACAAAACTCAAAAGTGCCTTAACCCTGCTCTATGCCATGCGCGGGATCCCTGTATTGTATTACGGAACAGAATTAGGCCTGAGCGGCCATCAAGACCATGGCGCTATTCGCGAGGACATGCCCGGGTTCGAAGGAGAGTTCCCTGATTTTGATAAATTAGGCGGAAATTTGTTAGATTTGTGTCAAGAATTGGGCGCTTCCCGCAAGCTCCGTGGAAAAACCAAAGTTCGGCAAGAAGTTCCGAAAGACGGATGGTACGTACTATGGATCACTTCAGAGCAAGGCACTTGGCGATTGGTCATCAACGCTTCCGACGAGCAGCGAACATATACCAACGAGTTTGAGCAGGAGGAAAACGAATTTGCCCCTTGGGAAGCCCAAATGATAGAACTACTGTAGCGTGAAAGCCACTATTGAAAATATCCGCATTGCTGAGCAGGACCGTAGCTACAATAGCTATGTCTTGGCGCAAAAGGCCGGGCAAAATTTCCCTTCCATATTTAACGATTATTGGCACTACCACCCAGAAATCGAAATCACCTACATTGTCAAAGGCAAAGGCCTTGCCTTCATCGGTAATAAAACGATAGAGTTTGAACCGGGCCAAGCGTTCCTATTAGGCCCCTATTTACCCCATAATTTCGTCAGTACGGAGGAGGAAGATGTCCAGATGGAAAAAGAATGCTGGGGGCTCCAATTCACCCAGGAATGGCTCAACAGCTTCAAAGAGAGCGCCTCTCTTCAGCGCCTGTTCCGCGCCATGAGCTACGGCATTAATTTGGGCCAATTCAACCCCGCCGAACACCGAGCCTTCACCACCATCGTCGGCAAAGACCCTCTCCGCAGCATCGGCGCATTTTTCAACCTCATGGCCATGATCGCCGACCGCCCTGACTTCCTCACTGTCTCCACAAACAACGCCTATTCCAACGTCATGAGTCAAAAGCTCAGTCGCCGAATGGAACGCGTCTCTAAATACATCCAAGACCACTACCAAAACACCATCACCCTGAGCGAAATCTCAGATATCGCCAGCATGACGGAACAAAGCTTCAGCCGATGGTTCCGTCAAACCTCAGGCCTTACTTTCGTAGATTACCTCATGCAACTGCGCACCACCGTCGCCTCCAACCTATTGATTAACACGAGCAAAGCCATGACTGAAGTAGCCGCTGAAAGTGGCTTCAACTCAAGTTCCTCTTTCAACCGCGCCTTTCTTAAAATTAAAGGCTGCTCCCCACGAGAATTCAGGAAGAAGAAAAAAATATAACCCCAGAAAAAAGGCCTCGAAATCGAGGCCTTTTTCTTTGGTATTAATTTCAAAAAACAGGGATAAACGGATGTGTTTACTCTGAAGGTGTATAGGTCACTGCGTGCCTGTTAGTAATCAAAAGATTTGCTAAGCCTGCAATTACAAGGGATGAGCCTGCAAGCAACATCGCATTGATCGGCTCTGCTCCAAACAAACTCTTATAAATGACCGTCAAAGAAGTCGCTGCTACAATCTGTGGAATAACAATAAACATGTTGAAGATACCCATGTAAACCCCCATTTTATTTGGGTCTAAGGTTGAACTTAACATGGCGTAGGGCATGGAAAGTATAGATCCCCAAGAAAAACCAATACATACAAATGACAACGTTAACATTGACGGTTCTGTTATGAAGTACATACTTATGAAACCATATGCCCCAGCAAAAAGACTGAACATGTGAACGTACTTGCGATTGATACGACGCTTCGCTGTCCACAGCGTTAAAAGCAATGCAAACAACATAGAACTCAAACCATAATTCCCCATGTAAGAACCCACTTGGTTGGAAGCGTCATTGAATGCTTTATCCGCCAGTTGATAGGCTTCTATCTGAGCGGCCGATGACACGGCATATTCAATAGCTTCAGGCTTTGCGGCACCATAGACGTGGTCGGTCAAAGCAGGATTCGCCATGGACCACATGCAAAAAAACGCGAACCAAGAAAAGAATTGGACCACGCCCAATTTCTTCATGGTTAAAGGCATATTCCCAATGTTTTTCCCAACCTCACGTAGAGTATTTACTAAGCCCGAATTTTCCTTCTGCTCCGCGCGAAACGCTTCCATATCTTCGGGAGGATATTCATCCGTCGTAAATACGGTGTAGAGAATGGCCAGCAGAAAAATCGCAGCGCCGATACCAAAGGCCACCTTCACCGACATGGGAACAACCCCTGGATCCGCCTCATTACTCACGCCTAAAGAACTGACCAAAAGAGGCAAATTTGAAGCCACCCACGTGCTCACCCCAATAATCAAGGTTTGCACGACGAAACCAAAGCTGCGCTGACTGTCCGGTAATTTATCCGCAACCAACGCACGGAAAGGCTCCATGGATATGTTCATAGTCGCATCTAAAATCCAAAGTCCCCCGGCAGCCATCCAAAGGGCTGAGCTGTGCGGCACAAAGAGTAACGTGATTGAAGCTAGAATGGCGCCAATTAAAAAATAAGGGCGGCGGCGGCCGTAACGGGGATGCCAAGTATTGTCACTCATTTGTCCTATAATCGGCTGAACGATCAACCCTGTAAGAGGCGCAGCGATCCACAAGAGTGGGAGACTGTGCTCATCTGCACCTAGGGTTTCAAAAATCCGACTCATAAAGCCGCCTTGTAAGGCGTAACCGAATTGGATTCCCAAAAAGCCAAAGCTCATGTTCCAAATCTGCCAAAAGCTGAGTTTAGGTTTCTGTTGCATACGTTTCAATGTAGTTGGTTACAAAGAGAAAAAACCCGGTGTTGGCCGGGTTTATTAGTGAACGAAAATCACGTTTATTGACACTCAATCTGAACATTAACCGCCTCTGTTACTCGATCAGCTCCAGTAGCGAACACTTTTCTCATGGCTATAAATTCTAGATAATCGATCGTCTTGTTCGCTGGGATATTAAAAAATTCTTGCGGAATTAGACGCATTTGGAAATTTCCGTCTTCCATATAATCCATCTGTAAATCCGGGTTAGTTCCTACGTTAAACGTGTTTTCAATTTGAGCGAATGTTCCGTCCGTGAAAATGACCTTAGCATACATGTAACAATCGTCCGAAGCTAAATTTTGCATGCTCGACTTCTCCTCGCGCCAATTTTCATAACGCAAGGTCAAGACATCGTCTGCCATAACCTTAGCTGGAAAATGGTAAAAGGCATTGCGGTCTGTGGCCGGAGGGTCAATTGCTATACTCTGATCGTCTGTTTTAACGTCAGGGTCGCCGTAACCACCGCCGTCTTTTGCCTTAACAAGAAAGTGAATATCTTCCGCATACACCGTGGTAGCGTCTACTTCATAGAAAAGCGTAGGAACAATTTTCCAAGAGAACGTCCCGTCTGAATTCTTCGTCATTTTCATCGCTTCATTCGAGTTCTTCCAAGGTGCAGACCCCGTACCATTGACATAAGGATGTCCGTCAGGGTGGGTGGCGGGCTTCCACGTCCATATGTACATGTCTTCGCCTGCATCGACCGCTTGCTTCAATAAATCTTGATGACCTACGGCCAAATCTAGTGCCGCTGGATCAAAGATGATTTCTAATGAATCTGCCGGATCGATATTTTCATCTGGAACAGTCGTGATTTGAGCACTTGCTGAAAGGCCCAAAGTCAAGAGTAAAAGTGTGTTTATTCTTTTCATAATAAGGGCTTATTTACGAGTAAACGTTAATTGGTAAGAAACGCTCGGCTTGTCGCAACGCTCGCGAGCATATAGGAAACTTACGTTCTGGTCAATGCTTCTTGGCATGTTGCCTAGGGGCAAAACCACCATTACGGAGTCCTGGGTCAAATGAAGTTCGGACGGATAGTCTGGTGTGTTGTATCTCCAAGTTCCGCCATTGCCAAAGACGTCAAAACCAGGACCCTGCTGGTTTACAGAATACGTGCTGTCGCTGTTAAACGCGACCACCCATTTGTTCTGGGCATCTACGTATAAGTCACTGACATCGCGCGTTTCCGGCACGGGAAGCGTTACGTCGGTTTGCTCGACCATGGTGAGTTCCCACGTTCCGAGAATACCTGCGCCTGCCTCATAGCTAGGGCCGATTGATCCTACTTCTGGCTTACATGCGCCGAGGGCCAAAAATGCCGCCGCGACCAATGTTATAATTCTTGCTTTCATATGCTTCTCTGCTTAGTTGCAGCCTCCTTCTTCGTTATATACAAAACCTTGCGCCGTTCCCTCAAAATTAGGGAATTGCAGCACCATACCTGGGCAGTCCCAATCCACGCCACGAATCTTTTGGATCTCACCCAATACACCTTGACGCTTGAGTTGGAATAATCGGTCGCCTTCAAAAGCTAATTCTAAACGGCGCTCTTGCATTACTTCTGCAAGCGATAAACTGCTTAAATCTGTCAAACCTGCTCGTTGACGCAACGCATTTATTTTTGCCAATCCAGAACCGTCACTATCGCCGTTCAAACGAACATTACATTCTGCATAAATGAGGTATAGGTCCGATAAATGCAGCAACGGTACGTCAAGAAAACTCCCGTCGAACTTGCTCACCACATAAAATTCATCAGGAGTTCCCGCATTGCGCGCCTCATACCACAATTGCCCACGAAGATCATTCGTGTCGGCCGTTGCCTCAACATACAATGCTTGGCTTGCTTTCAATGCTGGATTCGCATTAGGATCGTCGGAACGGTAGTTCCAAGTAAAGCCCATTCCGCGTTCATCTACGATCGTATCCGTCGCTGAACTCTCGTTTGTACTTACTAAAGTGAAGATGAATTCTGCAGGAAGATTTGCGTTGGCATGGTCTGCAAAGCGATTGGTCAACAACGGGTCTAAGGAATAGGTCCCCGAATTAATTACCTCAGCCGCCTTCGCTTTTGCATTCGCAAAATCACCCATTTCTAAATAGACCTTAGCCAAAAGTGCTTTCGCCGCCATTTGATTTGCGAAAATGCCGTTTGATGCTGGCAAATCAGCCTCCGCATCCAAAAGATCTTGCTCGATCTGTGCATAGACGTCTCCAACTGTCGCTCGCATCTGTGGGGTCTGATCTGCGCTCACCTTTAATGGAATCCCTAAGTGACTGTTGTCTGACGTATATCCATAAGGCAACGCCCAAATACGAACCACGTGGTAATGGCTCAATGCACGAATAAACTTTGCTTCAGCTGTAATGCGGGCAACTGCATCCGCCGTTGCGCCCTCAAGGTCAGCTACCTCTTCAATCAACGTATTCGCACGGTAGATTGCGATGTAAGCATCACGGTATTCCCCGCCAAACGACCCGTTAAAGAACGACGAAGTCCAACGCCAAATCTGGGCATACTCACCATTCAGCCCTAAGGGATCCGCGATGTGATCAGACATGACCTCAGGAATGTTTTGAAAACGACCGTTAAAGGCGTTCGCAGCCACATCATAGACACTTACCAGAAGCTCTTCTGCGTCCTGAATGTTTAGAATGGCCGAATCTGCTGGGATTTGACTATCGCTGTTCGCTTGAAAATCCAAAATTCGCTCGCAAGAAGAACTTCCGACTGCGATGGCGATTAGCGCTATAAATACTCTCAAATTTTTCATGATTCGCGCGTATTAAAAGTTAATGTTTACACCCAGATTCACCGTTTTTTCTTGCGGTGGCGTGAGGTACGTAATGTTCGGAGACATGTTTCTATCTGTCGCATTCTCGAAATCACGAGCGATCTCAGGATCCAAACCGATAAAGTTGGTCAACGTGATAAGGTTGGTACCCGTCACATTCACAGTCATGCCTTTAATGTTTTTCAGTTTACTCTGGGGTACACGGTAACTCAACTTCACGTTACGCAGACGCGCATACGTTCCGTCGTGCAGCCAAAGGTTGGTGTTGATCCATTCTGTATTCGCACCATAGGTACGGTAATCACGGCTTAGCCTAGGGTACGTCGCTACATCTCCCGGCTGCTGCCAGCGGTCAAAAAGATCGGTACGCATGTTCCAATCCGTCACCACGCCCATTTGGCGCTTCGAAGAGCTGTCGTAGATGTCCCCACCGATCGTGAAGACCCACAAGAAACTGAATTCTAAATTCTTATAATTAAACGTATTGGTCAACCCGCCGATCGCATCCGGCATCACATTGCCCACTGCAACACGGTCTTGAAGATCCCAAGTGTACGTCTCTTCACCGTCTTTGGTCAAATAAACCGGCAACCCGTTCGTTGGGTCAACGTGCGAGAATTGTACCAGGTAATTTGTACCAATGGGCATTCCCACTACTACACGCGTATCGTTCGTTCCGCCACTCACCGCATCCGGCGAATACTGTCCGATCGAAGTAATCTGGTTCGTATTGCGCGCAATGTTGAAATCCGAAGTCCAACTAAAGTTGTCCGTTACGATGTTGCGAGATTTTATCGCAAACTCAACCCCTGTATTGTATACGCTACCTACGTTATCCCACCAAGAGCCAAATCCTGTGGAGCCCTGTAGAGTTACGTTGAGCAACATATCGTTGGTTTCCTTGTGGTACCACGCCAATTCCCCAGTTACACGGTCGTTGAAAAATCCGTACTCCAAACCGACATCATACGTGGTTGACGTCTCCCAACGTAAATCTGCATTTTCGCGAATTACTGGGTAACGGTAGGTCTGGCCTCCATACCCATTGTTTGCGACATTATAATAGCCAAACCACTGGTACGATGGAATGGCCGAGTTTCCATTTTTACCTACAGAAGTCTTCAACTTCAAATAGCTAATATTTGGCAATCCCGACATAAAATCTTCTTCCGTAATGATCCATCCAATAGATGCTGCCGGGAAGTTTCCGTATTTATTGTTCGGTCCGAATTTTGAGGAACCGTCACGACGAACTAATGCTTCAGCGTAATACTTACCTGCAAAGTTGTAGTTCAAACGCGTGAAGGCCGATGCAAAGGCATATTCCTCTAGGTAACTTAGCGGTTCATTCACATACTGTCCCGTTTCGCGAATCTGACCGGTAGCCTCACTGTCGTAATAGCCGTCCCAACGAAGGATGCGGTTGTATTGGTATTCAGAACCTATCAACCAGTTAATGTGATGATTCTTGCCTATATCCTTAATATAGTTTGCCGTTGCGTTGCCCGAAGTGTTCCAAACACTGTAGGTGTACATGTTCGCACGGCCCAGTAAGTTGCCCTCCGAATCTTTATATGTAGGGTCGTATCCTGGTTTCTCCCAGATGTGGTCTTCAAAGTGCATGTAGTCGAAGGCGCCTTGACCGCGAAGGGTCCATGCATCACTCACCTTGTAGTCTAGCGTGATGTTGTTAATAGTACGGTCTTCAATGGCGGTCCAGTCCTTTAATGCGCGCTGCGCAACTGGATTTAGGCTTACGCCGCCCTTCAACCAATAGTCCCCTGCTGAAGCAACCACGTTGCCGTCTGCATCGTACTCATCTTCTGCGTAACGTACAGGGTAAATAGGAAGGGCTCTCGACATGGCTTCACCGAAACCGCCTGACCAAGCTGCGTCAATTCTATTGTTGATCCCGCGAGAAATAGAGGTACTGATTCCTAATTTTAGATTTGATGCCAGATTGTAATCGACATTGAATCGGCCTGAAATTCTCTCGTACGAATTCCCTGCTAAGTAACTGTGGTTGTCGTTGTAGGATAGGCCAGCATAAAAATTACCGCCTTTAAACCCTTTAGATGCAGAGAAATCATAGCCTTGCTTTACACCTGTGCGTATCGTTTCTTGAATCCAATCTGTTCCTTCGAAAGCTTGAGCCTCTGCCCAACTCATTCTATTTCCAGGCAATTGTGGCACCCCAACATTACCGTCGTTCACCCATGCCTCTTCATACAGCTGAAGGTATTCCTCTTTTGATGCCATATTAGGCAATGCGGTTGGCGCACTGATCCCCGTGCGCGCAGAGAAATTATACGTGAGCTTCTTTGAATTTCCTCTTTTAGTGGTAATCAGAATAACCCCGTTTGATCCACGTGAGCCATAAATCCCTGTGGCGGCGGCATCTTTCAATATTTCAACCGATTCAATATCATTTGGATTGATCGTCGCGAGTGGGTTTGTATTGAACCCGCCGCGATTACCGTTCAAAAAGTAATCTTGAGTAATAGGAATTCCGTCTACCACATATAATGGATCCCCCCCTGCAGAAATAGAGGCAACACCACGCACGCGCACCATCGATCCAGAACCGGCGATACCAGAACCTGTGATAACCTGAACACCTGCGGCTTTACCCTGAATCGCGTTTTCAAAAGAAGGTGTGGGAATGTCAGTGAGCTCCTTTGACTTCAGACTGACTACGGAACCCGTAAGGTCGCGCTTACGCGCTACACCGTAACCTACAACTACCACTTCGTTGAGCTGCGTTTGTGATGGTTTCATCGCCACATTCACCACCTTATTACCTTGAACAGAAACAGATTTAGTTATGGGCTCGTAGCCGATAAAACTGTACGTAATGTTGTACGTCCCTTTGGGTAGATTGAGGGTATATTGACCGTTATAATCGGTCATTGTTCCGCTTTGATTCTCTACGGCAACGACGACTGAAGGCAAGGCTTCATTGTATTCGTCTACTACAGTACCAGTAACCGTCTGTGCTACGATGGACTGGGCGAAGAAGAAACTAAAACAGAAGAGTAAAAAACGAGAGGTGCTTTTCATCTGCTTACGCTTATTTAGTTATAAAGTCAAATGTACACTTTAAGCGCCTTCAAGTAAAGCCTGCAGCTTGGACCCATTAACAAAATACGCCCAATATTTATCCTAAATCTGTAGCAGGATGAAGAAAAATGAGGAATTATACCTTGATTCGGTACAAACGAGCGGGCTTATGAAGTACGTTGTCCTGTTTTTCATCGGTCGCCTCAACAAGCTTGTCTCGAACAACCTTTTTACGGAAGTTTCTTTTATCTAATTCCTCTTGGGTAATGGCTTGATGCAACTGCTGCAATTGGTTTAAGGTGAACTTTTGGGGAAGCAGTTCATAGCCGCTTTTGTTCAACTCAAAGTGCCGCTGAAGTTTCCATAGCGCGACTTCTACAATCTCATTGTGGTCAAAAGCCAATTCTGGAACATCTTGAATATCCCACCACAACGCCTCCCCTGCAAAACTCGCTGGATTAGGTACGAAGTCGTCCATCTTCACTAAGGCATAATAGGCCGTGGTAATTACACGCTCCGAGGGGTTCTTCCGGTACAATTCCAGCCATTTTCTATCCTTAGAGTCGTTAACGCGCCCCGGGTCGCCAAAAGTGTGGCACTGCTTTAACGTGACATTTCTTAAACTTGCCAATTCATATAAAACTCGATCAGCGGCATCGTCTAAACTTTCGTTTTTTAGAATTAAATCTCCGGGCAGACGTTTTCTCAACATCCCTTGGCCAATATCTTTCTCTTCAATCAATAAGACATTGAGTTTTTCGCCATCAAAACCGAAGATAACGCAGTCTACACTGATGTTAGAGTTTAGTTCAAATTGCTGTGACATAGCGGCGTATGCTTGTGTTTAGGTAAAAAGTGCATCCCTTAAATATAAGGAGAATAATTTATTAAGTGTAACATTTACACTTAGTTGTTATCTTTGTGGCTATGTCAATAGAAATTAACAACATCGCAGTTCTTACTTCCGGGGGTGATGCTCCTGGGATGAATGCCGCCATTCGTGCGGTAACGAGAACCGCTTTATACTACGGTAAAAAGGTTTTTGGCATCTACCGCGGTTACGAAGGCATGATTGAAAATGATATTGTTGAGCTCAATACCACTAGCGTTAAACACATTCTTGCCCTTGGCGGAACCTTCTTGAAAAGTGCGCGATCTCAGGAATTCAGGACGCCTGAAGGTCGTGCTAAGGCGGCAAAAAATCTTAAGGATAGAAACATAGATGCGCTTGTAGTTATTGGTGGTGACGGATCGTTTACCGGTGCCCTAAAACTCGCAGAAGAGCACGGAATTAAAGTGATCGGAGTACCCGGTACCATCGATAATGATTTATACGGTACAGATTACACCATAGGTTATGATACCGCTACAAATACGGTGATTGAAAGTGTCGATAAAATTCGTGATACCGCTTCTTCGCACAACCGTCTTTTCCTAGTTGAAGTAATGGGAAGAGATACAGGATATATTGCGGCGTCAACCGGTCTTGCTACAGGTGCTTTGAGTATTATTTTACCAGAAAAAAATAACACCTACGAAGAATTGTTCGGGGATTTGCGCAGCGCACAAGCCAATAAAAAGACTTCTAACATTATTATGGTTGCGGAAGGCAATCATTTGGGCGACATCTTTGAAATTGCAACCGCCGTTCGAAAAGAGTTCCCCTCCATCGACGTAAAAGTCACCACGCTTGGTCATACCCAGCGCGGAGGCTCCCCTTCCACTAATGATCGAATATTAGCCTCTGTTCTAGGCCATTATGCAATCAAAGGTTTAATGGAAGGACAGGAAAAGGTCATGTCAGGCATGATCAATCAAAAAGTAGTCTTTACACCGCTGGGTGATGCCATCACCAAAACCACAGCATTGGACTATGAAATGCTAACCATTGCTAAAATTCTAGCCACATAACACATCAACTATTATGAGTACAAAAATTGCCATTAACGGCTTTGGCCGAATCGGACGCTTGACGTTCCGTAACCTTATCGAAAGCGATAACGTAGAGATTGTTGCCATCAACGACCTAACGGCTGTAGATATGCTTGCCCACCTATTGAAGTACGACAGTGCACACGGTCGCTTCAACGGAACGGTTGCGCACACCGAAAACAGCTTGATCGTAAACGGAAAGGAAATTACGGTCTACGCACAGCGTGATCCTGAAACACTTCCTTGGGGCGAGATCGGTGTTGAAGTGGTTGTAGAGTCTACAGGTTTCTTCACTAATGCTGAAGGCATGGGCAAACACATTACTGCAGGCGCTAAAAAGGTGGTCCTATCCGCTCCAGCGAAAGGCGACATCAAAACCATCGTATTAGGTGTAAACGACGACCAATTGACCGATGCGGACACCATGGTTAGCAATGCCTCATGTACGACCAACTGTTTGTCGCCAATGGCAAAAGTTTTGGATGAAAAATTCGGTATCGAAAGCGGTTTCATGTGTACTATTCACGCATATACTTCTGACCAACGCATTCAAGACGCGCCGCATGCCGACAAGCGTCGTGCGCGTGCTGCAGCGGTAAATATGATTCCAACTTCTACTGGTGCAGCTAAAGCCGTTGCTTTGGTATTGCCGCAATTGAAAGGAAAATTAGACGGCTATGCAATGCGCGTTCCGACTATTACTGGTTCTGCAACTGACCTTACAGTTCAATTGAGTAGAGAGGTAACGGCAGAAGAAATCAACGCTGCCATGAAAGAAGCTGCTGAAGGCCCATTGAAAGGCATTCTCATGTACACTGAAGATCCTATCGTTAGCTCTGATATCGTAGGCGATAAGCACAGCTGTATTTTCGATGCAGGCATCACTAGCGCAAAAGGAAATCTTGTAAAAGTTCTAGGCTGGTACGACAACGAAGCAGGATATTCTGCGCGTTTGGCAAACCTAGTAGAGCGTCTAGCATAAACATTTAATACTGGACCGCGTCTTTTTTCGGCGCGGTCCGTTATTTTTGATGGTATGATACTAATCGCCGAAAGTGGTTCTACAAAATGTGATTGGGTGGTTCTCTATCCCGATGGGACAGAACATAAACGATTCTCCACTATGGGGTTCAACCCCTACTTCCACTCTGCCCCCTTCATTCACGAAGAGCTTAGTGGCAATGCTGTGGTATCAAAAATTCACAAGAGTGTAGATTACGTCTATTTCTATGGGGCAGGGGCGTCTAGCGAAAGCCTGAAAGACATCATTCACGACGGATTAAAACGTGTTTTCAAGAACGCAGCGATCAACGTGGACCACGATCTTGTAGCAAGCGCCTATTCTACCTATACCGGAGAACCGGCCATTACGTGTATTTTAGGAACGGGGTCGAACAGCTGTTTTTTTGATGGGGAGACTGTCAGCGATGAAGTCCCTGCATTGGCTTATGTCCTAGGCGATGAAGGCTCAGCTAGTTTTATTGGTAAGCGTTTGGTTTCCGATTTTCTTTACAAGCGCCTTCCTGAAGAAATGGCCCACGACTTTTACGATACGTACGGCTTAGATAAGGATGAAATCATTACCAGCGTCTACAGCAAGCCAAACGCCAACGTTTATCTTGCCTCATTCAGCCGATTCGCCGGAAAACACATGGAGCATCCGTATGTTAAAATGATTGTCCGAGAAGGCTTTGCGAAATTCGCAGACATTCATATTGGTTGTTTTGCTAATGCTACAGAAGTACCGGTTCATTTTGTTGGTTCGGTAGGAGCAATCTTCCATGAGATTCTCGAAGAGGTTTTGGCAGAGCGTGGATTCCGTATGGGACAAATCCTGCGCAAACCCGTAGACGGTTTGATCAAATACCATTTAGAATACCTAAACATCCTAAATGCCTACCAGGTAAACTAATGATTAAAGGGTTTCTCTTTGATTTAGACGGTGTTATTGTCGATACTGCCGTTTTTCATTTTCAAGCGTGGCGCCGTATTGCACAAAAATTAGGAGGTGATTTTTCAAAGGCTCAAAACGAGCAGCTGAAAGGAGTAAGCCGCGTAGATTCACTTACTAAGATCTTAGAGTGGACCGGAACAACCGTCACCGAAGAAGAGTTCAAAGCACTGATGGAGTTGAAAAACGAATGGTACCTTGAATTGGTCACCCGGCTCAGCGACAAGGATGGATTACCAGGTGCCGTGGATTTTTTACATCAAGCCAAGGCGCGAGGTATTGCGATTGCTTTGGGTTCAGCATCGAAAAACGCGGTGTTAATTTTAGATAAAATGAACCTTTTACCCCTTTTCGATACGATAATTGATGGGAACAATGTGGTAAATGGCAAACCGCATCCTGAGGTATTTTTGAAAGGCGCAGAAGCACTAGGGCTGTCACCGGCGGAATGTATCGTATTCGAAGATTCTATTGCTGGAGTGCAGGCCGCAAAATCAGGCGGAATGTCATGTGTTGGGATCGGAACACCTGAAGTATTAGGTGGGGCGGACCTTTATTTTAACGCATTAGGCGAAACCTCTCCTGACGAACTTCTGCGCGCATTATAACTGCGCAAAGAAAGCATCATGTTCAATAAATATACCGAGGTTCATCCTTGGAAAATCATCGAACGTCGCTGGGATGCCAATAACCATCCTAAGAGCGAGAGTTTGTTCTCCATCGGCAATGGTCGTATGGGTCAACGTGCAAATTTCGAAGAGACATATACAGGCAAAAGTCTTCAAGGCTCCTATATCGCTGGGGTGTATTACCCGGATAAAACAAGAGTAGGTTGGTGGAAAAACGGGTACCCGGAATACTTCGCCAAGGTGTTGAACTCTTGTAATTGGATCGGCATTCAGGTGAAGGTCGACGGAGAGGAATTAGACCTTAACACCGCTACCGAAATAGCTTCATTCTACCGCGAGCTCGACATGCACAGCGGATTGCTCAAGCGCACTTTTGAAGCAACCCTTCCTTCCGGCAAGATCGTGGCTGTTGAAGCCGAGCGTTTAGTGAGCATCGTCCAAGACGAGATTGGCACCATTTCCTACAGCGTTACTCCTAAGAATTTCTCAGGCAAGATTGAATTGTGCTCGTACCTAGATTTTGATGTGGAAAACGAGGACAGCAACTACGACGAGAAGTTTTGGGAGCCTGTAACTCAAGGTCAAGAGGCGGGCGCAAGCTATGTACACGCCAAAACCAAAAAGACCGGTTTTGAGGTAACAGTGGCCATGCGCAACAGCCTATCGTTGGACGGAGCGCCGCATGAATGGGGCATGAGTTCGGATGCGAAGCACATGTTCGTCAGCGAGTGCGCCTGCTATGAAGTCGCTCAGGGTCAAACCTTGAAACTTGAAAAATTTGCAGCGGTTTTATCCAGCATGAACCACGACGTGGCAAGCTTAGACGCAAAGGCAGCAGCGAGCGCTACGGCGGCGGCAGCGCAAGGCTATGACGCATTGCGTGGTGAGCACGTTGCCGCTTGGCACAACAAATGGGAAACCTCTGATATTGAGATTGACGGCGACGCGGAAGCGCAGCAGGGCATCCGCTTCAACATATTCCACATGAACCAGACCTTCACGGGTGTGGACGATAGATTGAATATCGGTCCGAAAGGGTTTACCGGTGAGAAATACGGCGGTTCTACCTACTGGGATACAGAAGCCTACTGTTTGCCGTTCTACCTCGCAACGGCCCAGCCGGAGGTGGCGAAGAACCTGTGTTTGTACCGTTACAAGCAGCTCGATAAGGCCATCGAAAATGCGGGCAAGCTCGGATTTACCGACGGCGCAGCATTGTACCCGATGGTGACGATGAACGGCGAAGAATGTCACAACGAGTGGGAGATCACTTTCGAGGAAATCCACCGCAATGCAGCCATCGCTTATGGCGTGTTCGATTACATACGTCACACCCAAGATTGGGGCTATCTAGCCGAAGGAGGGTTTGAAGTCCTTCTAGGTATTAGCCGATTCTGGTCGCAGCGTGTGAATTGGTCACAGGAAAAAGAAGCCTACGTGATGCTCGGTGTAACTGGGCCGAACGAGTACGAGAACAACATCAACAACAACTGGTACACCAACCGTATGGCGGCGTGGACGTTGGAGTGGACGTTGGAAGCCCACAATTGGCTGAAAGAAAATGCTGCGGACGCGCTTAGCGCTATTACCCGCAAGACTGCGCTGAACGCAGATACAGAATTCGCCAAGTGGAGTGCTATCATCGCCAAGATGTACTACCCGAAGAGCGAGAAATTAGGCGTGGTATTGCAGCAGGACGGCTTCTTAGACAAGGAGCAGCTCGCTGCCGACGACCTCAGCCTGGACGAGCGCCCGATCAATCAGCACTGGAGCTGGGACCGCATCTTGCGTTCCATCTTCATTAAGCAAGCCGACGTTTTGCAAGGCTACTACTTCTTGAATCACCTCTACGAGGAAGAAGAAGTAAAGCGCAATTTCGATTTCTATGAGCCGAAGACCGTTCACGAGAGCTCGTTAAGCCCATGTGTGCATGCAATACTAGCAGCACAGATCGACTACCCAGAGAAAGCGTACGAAATGTATTTGCGCACCTCTCGTTTGGACATCGACGATTACAACCGCGAGGTTCACGAAGGGTTGCACATCACTTCGATGGCGGGAACATGGATGTCTGTAGTGCAAGGTTTCGGCGGCATGAAGATTCGCGACGAGGAGTTGCACTTCACACCAAAGCTTCCGGCACAGTGGAAGGGTCTCACCTTCTCCATCCTTTGGAGAGGCGCAACGCTCAAAGCCAACCTCACCGCTGAAGGTATGACCATCGAAAACGTGAGTGGCGCTCTAGCCAAATTCGCAATCGACGGCCAGTGGTTTGAAGTAGGCGCAGGCGAAAACGCATCCACTGCAGCTGTAGCACATGCTTAATCATTTGATACTATCTTAGAAAGGCGCCACGTGCGCCTTTTTTTAGAACACAGAACATGAAGAAATTTTTAACGGTACTCTCCATCAGTGCAGCGCTCGCTGCCTGTGACGTTCAGCCCTCAGCACCCCTACGCATACAGGCCTCTGATCTGGCTTCGCCGCACGTTCATCACGGTACCCAAAGTGCCTTTGTTATAAACGATTACATGCGCGGTGAACTTGAGTTACCAAGTGGCCTTTCCAACAACGGCGAAGTTTTTACCGGCACCCTCGAGAATGATTTAAACGTAGCTCATATTACTGCACATCGCTCAGGAATGGATATTCCGTTGTTCAAAGGCACCAAGCGCGCCATCACCTTGAGCATTCCTGGTTTCGAAGGAGAAGAGGTGAAGGTCAAAGGTGTATTTAACGCTTGGAACAGCGATGCCACTTTCTTGAAATGGAACAGCAACGCCTGGGAAGCACCGCTGGTACTTGCGCCCGGTGAATATGCCTACAAACTCGTCGTAAACGGCGAAGAAGTATTGGATCCTTCGAATGAAGTAACCGTGCCCAATGGATTTGGAAGCTTCAACAATGTTTTGACCGTGGAAGGCGGCGGCGGTGAAGCCCCTGTAGCCATTGATTTCCAATTCGTGCACGAAGGTGCCCTACGATTTTCGAGCATCCCGAAAGACCAAGAAGTTTTGGCATTCTTCAACAACCGTTTGATTGACGTTGTACGCGATGAGGACGGACTAAGCATTGTTATTCCTGCAGATGCCAAGGAATGGGAACGTGCATGGATCAGATTATATACCGCGAGAAACGGCCGGCAAGGCGGGGATTGGTTGATCCCTTTAAAGTTTGGCGAGGTGGTTCGTGATACAAAGGAATTGGACCGTAAAGATTGGCATACTTCCATCATGTATTTCGCGATGGTGGACCGATTCTTCAACGGCAACCCTGGAAACGATCAGCCGGTTCAGGACTCGATCGTGCACCCTCGTGCCAACTACCAAGGAGGAGATGTCGAGGGATTGCGCCAAAAATTGGCCGACGGATATTTTGATGCGCTCCATACCAACACCCTTTGGATCAGCCCAATCACACAAAATCCTGAAGATGCTTGGGGACTTTGGAACCAAGGCGGACCCGTAAGTACATTCTCGGGATACCACGGCTACTGGCCCGTTAGCAACATCAAGCCGGACCACCGTTTCGCTAGTCCTGAAGAGCTGCATTTGTTCCTTGACGAGGCGCATGCGAATGAGCAAAATGTATTGCTCGATTATGTAGCCAACCACGTCCATGAGTTACACCCGGTGTACCAGAAACACCCGAATTGGGCCACCAACAAATACACCGCAGACGGACGACTCAATACCCAGCTTTGGGACGAGGAGCGCTTGACGACTTGGTTCGACACCTTCATGCCGACCCTCGAACTTCGCAACGACACCGTCGCAGAACTCATGAGCGATAGCGCACTGGTTTGGATCACAGAATACGACTTCGACGGCTTCCGCCACGATGCGACCAAGCATATCCCGATGAACTTCACGCGTTTGCTCACACAGAAAATTCGTGCCGCCAGCGAGGATCATGTCTACCAGATTGGGGAAACCTACGGCTCGGATGAGCTCATTGCCAGCTATGTCGGTAGCGGTAAGGTCGATGCCCAATTCAACTTTAACCTCTACGATGCAGCGTTTGAAGCCTTCACACAAGAAGGAGCCACGTTTGACCGCCTGCGTAAAGCTTTAGAAAGTAGCCTTACCTACTACGGCCACCACCATTTGATGGGGAATATTTCTGGCAATCAGGACAAGCCACGCTTCTCCTCTATGGCCTCGGGACACCTCAGCATGAGTGAAGACAGCAAGCTTGCCGGTTGGACACGCGAAATCCCAGAACCTACAGAGCGTGGGTATAGAAAAATGGCCGCCATGCACGCCTTCAATATCGCAGTTCCAGGCATTCCTATCCTCTACTACGGCGACGAGATTGCCCTTCACGGGGGGAACGACCCGGATAACAGAAAGATGATGCCGTTCGACTTTTCACCCCGTCAGCAGCAGCTCTTTGATCGCATTGCGCGCCTAAACGAAAATCGGACCAATATCATGGCCTTGAATTACGGTTCAACGACCGTATATCAACCTGAACCGCACCTGCTCATCATTGTGCGCAAGTACATGGAACAGGAGGTGCGTTTCTTCTTTAACAACAGTAATGAGGATCGCTACCTTGAAGAATGGGACATCACAGTTCCTTCAGATGGCGAAATCTATCAAACCCGCAATTGCGGCCAATTCAACCAAGACTAATTCACTTACCATGAAAAGAACATTATTAGCGCTTAGTGCAGCATTCACTATCGCTGCTTGTACCTCCCTGAAATCGGTACAAGAAACAACTCCAACCATGGAAGTAACGAAGCTTCCAGAGTGGGCGAAAGACGCTAATATTTATGAGGTCAACATCCGTCAATATACGCCGGAAGGAACCTTGAATGCCTTCAAGGAGCACCTCCCACGCTTGGCTGAGATGAACGTCGATATTTTGTGGTTCATGCCCGTACAGCCTATTGGCCAATTAAACAGAAAAGGCGAGCTGGGCAGCTATTATTCCATCCAAGATTACACCGCGGTCAACCCGGCCTTTGGAACCGTAGAGGATTTCAAAGCCATTGTGGACGAGGCGCACGCCTTGGGCATGCACGTATTGCTCGACTGGGTGGCCAACCATAGTGCTTGGGATCATCCTTGGGTAGAAACGAACGATGATTTCTACACCCGCGATGAAGACGGGAGCTACCCTATGGAAGCGATCGGAAACGACGGCGGCAAAACAGGATGGACGGACGTGGCCGATCTGAATTACGACGCCCCGCTTTTGATTGACTCTATGGCTGCAGAAATGGATTGGTGGGTAAGCAATACCGGCATCGACGGATTCCGCTGTGATATGGCCGGAATGGTGCCATATGCCTTCTGGGAGCATACTATTCCAATGTTACGCGAGAAGCATGGACCCCTTTTCTTCCTCGCCGAATGGAGCGAGCCGCATTTGCTCAGCACCTTCAATGCAGATTACGGTTGGGAGTTGCACCACTTGATGAATGACATTGCCAAGGGTCATAAAAATGTTCACGAGCTCGAAGTTTATGCTGCGAAGAATGATACGGTCTATGGCGAAGATGCGATGAAGTTGTACTTCACCTCCAACCACGACGAAAACAGCTGGCAGGGCAGTGCTATCGAGCGCATGGGCGACGATGCACGTGCCTTCTTTGCACTTGCTTTCATGATGGAACAGAGTTTCCCGTTGTTGTACACCGGGCAAGAAGCCGGTATCGATTTCAGATTCCCATTCTTTAGCAAGGATACTGTGGGTGTGAATTGGTCCGCGAATACCGACCATGCAGATTTCTATGCTTCACTTTTTGAACTTAAGCACAACCATTCAGCTTTGTGGAACGGTGCTTACGGGGGTGAAATGAGCTTGACTTCAGATACTGTGACAAACACTGTGATGATCTCTAGAACGCTTGGTGAAGACCAAATAAACGGCTTTTTCACTTTCGGTGGTAGGGAAGTTGTTGTTGGGGAAGATGCCGGAGAATTGGTCCTTGACCTACACGGGGCGAAAATCTTTACCAAAACTTTGGCGACTAACGAGTAACTTTAAGCTCGCAAAAGAACCACCGCATGTATAAGATCGCAGGTAAAAATTCATTTGAGGTTTCGCCTGAAGCCAATGCCGCAGAGGGATTGCTCGACGGAACGTATTACAATCTCGATATTGAAAAGATTGATTCGAGAACTTGGCATATCCTAAAAGAGTACAAATCCTACTACGTACAATGGGTAGAACGCGCTGAAGATTCGAAAACCTTTACGCTGAAAATTAATGGACAGACGATGGTGTTGGAGGCGAAAGACCAATACGATCTATTGTTAGAGAAGATGGGAATTGCCGGAGGAGCTTCATCAAAAGCTACTAAACTAAAAGCGCCAATGCCGGGTAAAGTCTTAGAGATTATGGTAGAAACGGGCAAAACAGTAACCAAAGGTGAAGGTTTGCTCATACTCGAAGCCATGAAAATGGAGAACATGCTCAAGGCCGAACAAGACGGAATAATTAAATCCGTGAACGTTTCAGTAGGCGATGCTGTTGAAAAGAATAACGTACTAATAGAATTTGAATAACATGAAGAAAACACTCCTACTATCCGCACTCGGTGCAATCGCATTTAGTTGTAGCCAGCCTACTGAGGCACCGGCAGAAAACCACGAAGGCCACGATCACAACCACGAGAGCATGGCTCCTGAGGAAGTGGATGAAGCCACCGGCCGCGTATTCTTTGCTAACCTTGAAAACGGCGATACCGTTACTAATCCAGTTTACGTTGAGTTTGGCGTAGAAGGCATGGAAGTTCGTCCTGCAGGCGAAATTGTGGAGGGCACAGGCCACCACCACTTGTTGATTGGTAATGCTTTTCTTTCAAAAGGGGAAGTTGTTCCAGCAGATGAAAACAACATTCACTACGGCGGTGGACAAACGTCAGGGACCGTAACCCTACCTATGGGTGAAGTTCGTTTGGGCATGCAGTTCGCCAACGGCGTACATGCTTCTTACGGCCGCGACATGAGCGCCTCGATCAAGGTGTTTGTAAAGTAACTCTCAGAATAAAAAGACTTAGAGAAGCCACCCATCGGGTGGCTTTTTTTGTACGATAACTTTTCGCCTCGCGTTAAGTCTTCATGGAAGCATTTATCACCGACCTCTTTATGAAGTGCGTCAACATCCTCCAAGTGATGGGGGGCGCACCGGGAAAATACGGCTACTACCTCGCCAACATACTCGTTTTTGTAGTGCTCCAGCCGGGGCTTATTCCTCCTCTTTTTCTTTCTTTGGAGGAAGGAGCGAAGGTTGAGAAAAACTATTTGATTGTATAGGCAAGGCCTACACCCAGTACTGAACGGCGTTGCCAAGCATCTATTTGGTCGATATCCCGAATGAGTTGGACATGCGCGTTAACAGAAAACGCCTCTTTGACCTTGTACAGGGCGATGATATCCAGCATAAAATCGGTCTCCTCCAATGGGGCCCAATAGTTGTAAAAGATATCAGACTTCGCAGTCACCGAAAATGCATCGCTGAACTGTTTGGTGTAGTTCAAGGTAATCTTAGCACCTGCCTCTAAACGCCAAGTGGCGCCAGTATCCACACCAAAAGCAGCTTTGTCACTTAAATCAGAATCTAAGACTGTAGTACTCTTACCGGCCAACGGCGATAAAAACACCCGCCAATGCTCGAACGAGTTGTTCCCTACACCAAAAGAAAATTGCCCATATATGGGTGCCCCAAAGGTTGATATGGGTACGCCCGAAGTGTCTCCTTTCGCATATCCAGGAGCCAGTTGTGTACGCACGTTAAACTGACTAGATAGGTTCCATACCGTCGTATTGGGCGCGCCCGTAAGTGTCGTGGTAAATTCTAGACGATCGGCGTTTTTAGTAAGTGTGCCTGCCTGTCTACTCAGTCCATAGTTCCCTTCAAGAAGGTGAACAGTCGTGAACTTGTTGCCCTTTTTTATCCAATTCTCGCGCAACAAAAAGCTCACGTTTGAACTGTTCTCTCCTCCTGCATTCCAATTTTCTAATTCCGTAAAGGAACCTGAAACACTGTAAATAGCTTGTCTTTGATAACTAGCTACGGAAGTATCTTTTTGCCCCAAAAGAGCTAGGGGTAATATCAAAACGGCTAGGAGAAGTGTTCGCATTATTTGCTTTTAAAAGCGCCAATAGCATCTTTGGCTTCCTTGCTCAGGATCAGTTCGCCGCTAATGGCAGCGCGCTCGGCTAACAATTCATCCCAATGCTCCGTACCTTCCCAAAAGACCTTCTTCAGTCCACGCATGGCAGGAACGGATTTGGTTAACAATCGGCCCACTAGAGCTTCAATAGCAGTATCCATCGCTGCGGCATCTTCGAAAATATCATTGTACAAACCACGCTGGAAAGCCCACTCTGCAGAGCGCCATTCCGTGGCGTTGATCGCTAAATCTGACATCCCTGCTACCCCGAGCTTGCGCTCCACTGCGGGGCCCACCACGAATGGTCCTATGCCTACCGCCAGCTCGCTGAGTTTCACCGCCGCGTGCTTAGTCGCATAACAGTAATCTACAGACGAAGCAAGGCCTACGCCACCGCCAACAGCCTTCCCTTGAACACGGCCGATAATGAGCTTCGGACACTTGCGCATGGCGTTGATCACGTTGGCAAAGCCGCTAAAAAAGACCTTCCCTGTGTCTAAATCTTCGATTGAAATGAGTTCGTCGAAGCTGGCCCCGGCACAAAAGGCACGTTCGCCCGCACTCTTCACAAGGATGAGTTTTACAGCATCATTCTCCCCCAGTTCCGTAATGGTATTGGCCAATTTCGCGAGGACCTTGCCCGGCAAAGAATTGGACAGCGGATGGAAAAATTCGACTGTCGCTAATCCGCGATCGTCAACGACCACATTTACACCGCCTTGGTTCACTGCTTCGTTCATAGGTTATAGTATTTGGGTATTGTGTTCTGCTGAATATTCAATTTTCACGAGCATGCTGTGGTACGCCGCATACCACTGTTTCCCGTGGCTCTTAGCGACTTTATGACGGGCATTAGCGCGCCACTCGTTCACCGCCTCCATGCTCTGCCAATAGCTGATAAAGATGCTGCGGCCCTCGGCATTTTTCACGCTCTCGTACCCCACATATCCTGGAACGTCCCCCACCAAGTGTAGGGTCTCTTCGTCCAATTCTGCATAGCCCTCTCTATCGTCTGAAGGCAGGTAACTGAATATGTTGGCATACTGTGCGCCAGGAAACCGCTCGAAATTCATCAGCTCTGGTCTAGTTTCTTCACCATGGTCAAGATGGTCGCCACGGCAACTACCTCATCGGTATCGTCGTAGACTTCCACGTAGTATTTCACTATGCCTTTAGCCACATCGTCCTCACTGCGCTTCTCCTGATCGATCTTTTCTTTTACGGTCAATTTTACCCCGATGGTTGCCCCTGGGTAAACCGGCTTGGTGAATCGGCATTCGTCGATACCGTAGTTCAACAACACCGGACCTTTCTTGGCCTCAACAAACAATCCTGCCGCCTTGCTCAAGATGAAATATCCGTGCGCCACTCGGCCCTCGAAGATGGTTCCCTCGAGCGAAGTTGCGTCCATGTGTGCGTAGAAGTTGTCGCCGCTCACATTGGCAAAGTTTGTGATGTCGGTTTCCGTCACTGTATGTTTTGCAGTGTATACCGTCGCGCCCACTTCCAGCTCCTCAAAATGCTGACGGAATACGTGCGGCATGGCCTCAGGGCGCGATGCGCCTGGCTGGTACTGCTGCGTAATAGCTGTGATATCGTCCGGATGGCCTTGGATGGCTGTGCGGTGCAAATAGTGCAACACACCACGCTTTCCGCCCATCTCTTCACCACCACCGGCACGACCTGGACCACCGTGTTTCATAAGCGGCATCGGCGAACCGTGACCGGTACTTTCCTTGGCCATCTTTTCGTTGATGATATGGATGCGTCCGTTGTAGGCCGCCGCCTCAGAAGTAAATGTAACAATATCAGAAGTGTTCTTGCTCACAAATGAAGTCACCAAAGAACCACGTCCCATAGCGGTCAATTGAACCGCCTCGTCCAAGGTTTTGTACGGCATCAACGTACTCACTGGACCGAACGGCTCCACCTCGTGGACCTTGGTGTTGGTAAATGGATCGCTGTTCACAAACAGTTTTGGCGTATAAAACGCACCCGCATCTGTAGCGCCTACGAGATCGAGGTCTGGATTAAAGACCAATTCCTGTTCGGCCATCAGCTTGTTCATCTCCGCCTCTACACGACCGATCTGGTCGTGCGTCGCTAAAGCACCCATGCGCACACCCTCGGCTTGAGGATCACCAATCACGGTCTTTTGCAAGCGTGCAATCACCGCCTCCTGAACCAAAGGCAACAAATGTTCCGGCACCATGGCGCGGCGAATAGCCGTACATTTCTGTCCGGCTTTCACCGTCATTTCGTTGGCCAATTCACGTACAAATAGCGCAAATTCCGCATCTTCTGGCTTCACATCTGGACCCAGCACCGCGGCGTTCAAACTATCCGCTTCCAGGTTAAACGGCACCGAGCGCTCGTTCAAATGAGGAAGGCCGCGCAACACCTGACCGGTAGCGGCAGAACCCGTGAAGGTCACGATGTCTTGAAAATCCACATGGTCAAGAATGCCGCGTCCCTTACCGCTCACCAACTGCAGGGCACCTTCCGGTAAAATACCACTGTCGATGATGGCCTTAACCATCGCTTCGGTGAGGTAGGAGGTATATTCCGACGGCTTCACTACTGCAGGAACACCCGCCATCAGGTTGACCGCAATTTTCTCGAGCATCCCCCAAATAGGGAAGTTAAATGCATTGATATGGACCGCTACCCCGTGGCGCGGCACCATGATGTGGTGACCTATGAACGTACCCTCTTTCGACAATCGGGCAAGGTCGCCATCAACGTAGTAGGGAAGGTCTGGGAATTGGCGTCTGAGGGATGCATTGGCGAATACGTTGCCTATTCCCCCTTCAATATCAATCCAGCTGTCCACCTTGGTGGCCCCTGTGGCCCAACTCACATCATAGAATTGGCGTTTGATAGACGTTAAATGCAGTGCCAACGCTTTTAGCATCCGTCCGCGCTCCTGGAAAGTCATCTTGCGCAGGGCTGGACCTCCAACATTTCGGGCGTAGTCTAAAATAGCCTTGTAATCCAATCCTTCTGAGCTCACAGAAGCAAACTCTGCCCCCGTGATCGCGTGGCGCGCCGTGTATTCCGTGCCGCTGCCTGCCTCCCAGTTTCCAAGGATGTAATTCTTAACTGTGTTCATCTATTTGTGTGTTTGATAGGTTCCTGTATGTTCTGGTCTATTCGGTTCCAATTCCCTCAGCGGCTCTACCTCTTTCAAGGTGTCCTGACATTGCTTCGGAAGCTCCATGTACAATTTCGTTCCTTCCGTCTTCCACTCAAGCATTTCATCGGTCACCTGCTTAACCACCTTGCCGGGGTTACCAACGAAGATGCTCCTTGGCGGAATGACCGTATTCTGCGGCACAAAAGCTAATGCGCCCACAATAGAGCCTTCACCGACCTCAACATTGTCCATGACCACGGCATTCATCCCGATGAGTACATTCTCACCCAGCGTCCCGCCGTGAATAATCGCCCCATGCCCTACATGCGCCATCTTCTTGAGGCGCGTTTCGGTTTTTGGAAACATATGTACGGTACAATTCTCTTGCACATTCACACCCTCTTCGAGCACAATCCTACCCCAATCACCACGGAGTACTGCCCCGGGCCCAATGTAACAATGCGGCCCAACGATCACATCGCCCGTCACATTCGCTTGGGGATGTACGAAGGCCGTAGGATGTACTACGGGAATGAAATCAAGGAATTGGTATATAGCCATCTTATGCGCGTTCTAAAATGGTAGCATAACCCTGGCCAACGCCTATACACATGCTCACCAAGGCATATTTCTTACCGGTCTCCTGCAACTCTAGGGCTGCAGAATGAAGGATGCGACCGCCCGTCACCCCCAGTGGGTGCCCCAATGCAATGGCACCCCCGTTCGGGTTGATACGCTCGTCGTTATCCGCCAAACCAAGCTCGCGCGTACAGGCCAAAACCTGCGCAGCAAAAGCCTCATTCAGCTCAATGATATCCATATCGTCCAACGTCAGACCCGCTTTAGCGAGTGCCTTCTTCGACGCCTCGACTGGGCCAATTCCCATAATCCGCGGCTCCACGCCAGCGACCGCTGAGCTCACCACGCGCGCCAAAGGCTTCAAGCCATGCTGCTTCACTGCTTCACCACTGGCCATAAGCAAAGCCACGGCACCGTCGTTCAACCCGGAACTATTGCCCGCCGTCACTGAACCGTCTTTTTTGAACGCTGCTCTTAGGCCGCCGAGGGCTTCAAGGGTGGTATTCGGTTTCATGAATTCGTCCTCCACAAAAACGATAGGGTCCTTTTTGCGCTGTGGGATCTCCACGGCGAATTTCTCCAAACGGAACCTTCCGCGCTCCTGCGCTCTGGCAGCTTTTTGCTGCGACCAAAGCGCAAAGGCGTCCTGGTCCTCACGGCTAATTCCGAACTGCTCCACGAGGTTCTCTGCCGTCTCACCCATGGCGTGGGTACCGTAGAGTTCCTTCATTTTTGGATTCACAAAGCGCCATCCAAAAGAGCTGTCGTGCATTTTGCTTCCGGTATCGAACGCACTCTCGCTCTTGCTGATCACATAAGGCCCACGGCTCATATTTTCCACTCCTCCGGCGATAAATAGGTCGCCGTCTCCCGCCATGATGGCGCGGTGGGCATGGATGGCTGCGCTCATTCCTGAGGCACACAAACGGTTCACGGTTTCGCCCGGAACGCTCCACGGAAGTCCCGCCAAAAGCGCGGCCATACGGGCCACATTTCGGTTGTCTTCTCCGGCTTGGTTGGCACACCCTAGGATGACGTCGTCAATGGCGCTAGGATCCACACCGGGATTCTTTTCCATGAGCTTGGCGATGGTCATGGCCGCCAAATCATCGGTGCGCACCGCGGCTAGGGTGCCTTTAAATTTTCCAATGGGCGTACGAACGCCGTCTACGATATAGGTCTGTTTCATAGGTTCCATTCTTTCGAGGTGCGGTATACGGTTCCTTTGAACCATGCTACGCGCTGCCCTGAAGTAGTTGTGATGTCTATTTGATACAACCCTGTTTTATGCGTTTCACTCAATAAGGTTGCAAATGCGGTGAGCTCTTCCCCTGCGCGAACCGCGTGGAGGTGATGTATACTGGTTTCAATAGAAAGACTTTGACGGCCGCTGCCGTTTGAAGCAAAGGCAAGGGCCGAATCTGCGAGAGAGTAGGTGATGCCCCCGTGCGCGATGTGAAAGCCGTTGGTCATTTCGTCACGAACGGTCATTTTTAAAGTAGCCTCGCCAGGTGCATTAGATACGACAGTAATGCCCAGCCATTGGCTGAAAGCGTCGTTCTTCATCATGTGGCCTACTATTTCCTTCGCTTGATCCATGCTATGTGTCGCTTTCTGTTTTGTCTTGAAGTACTGCCATTTCCATCGCTTCGATGGCGCAATCGATCAAGAAAAGTACGTTGCCTTTAGCCTCTTCTGTAGTCGTATTATTCTCTACCACGTAGAGGTACAATTCGCTCAAGGTGTTTGGCGAACTGCTCAATTTAATAAGCGCAGGAATATCCAGGCCGTGCTCCTCTTGGTGCGATTCATAGACTTCCAATTTCTCTTCAATAACACCTTGCCATTTCTCATTGCTAAGCATGGTCAAACGCCAACCCATTTTCTGAAAGGACCATTTTAACAGCAATACCGATTTCAACATCCAACTGTGCGTCCCGTCGTCCATGCCTTCGTCGGCCTCCATCAACGTACCCATAATATAGGGTTGCTGCTCCAATAAGTCCATGAAGTTCTGCTGGTATACGTTGTCCGTCCAGCCCTCTACTTCCATGATTGAATCTTTGAGGCTCACTGCCCCGGCGTTTTGAGGTGTATTCATGTCTACGAATTTAAGCATAAAAAAACCCCGAGCGTTTCCACTCGAGGCATTCCAACTAACACATCAATATATGGACGACGCCACATTCTTTCTTAATCTACAACATTTTACATTTTCGACCTGTGATACATATCACGACTTATCCCTCCCGTTATTTATTGGACTTGATCATTATTCGGTGTGGAATACCGTCTTCGAGAAACTCCTCCCCTTGAGCTACATAGCCCAAACGACCGTACCATTGAAGTAGGTACGATTGTGCCATAATAACCACGTCCCGCTCGCGCTCAAACAAATCCCAGGCCCATTCTTCTGCCCGTACCATAAGTTCGATTCCCAATTCCTTGCCACGCGCCGATTTTTCAACAACTACGCGGCCTATACTGACCTGAGGATAGGCGGTTCCTGGAGGCAAGATGCGGACATAGGCAACCACTGCTCCCTCGGTGTTTTTAGCATAAAGGTGGTAGCTGTTTTGATCGTGATTGTCTAAATCTAGATACACACAATCCTGCTCTACAACAAATATGTCTGAGCGCAACCGAAGTAATGCATACAAGTCGTTTTTCGGAAGGGATTCGAAGGTATGTCTATGCCACTGCATGTTGATTTCGTTTTTGAATGAGTTGGTGGTAAAGTAGGACGATTAAAAATTGGACCCCAAGCAAGGTAGCAACCGTACCGGCTATAGACGTATCCATCCAACGGCTGAGGGCATAGCCACCCAATGCCGCGAGTAACGCAATACTGCCTGCCCCGATAAGGAGGAGGTGTAATTTCTCAACCAAAAGGTAGGCTGTTGCAGCGGGAACGACGAGCAGAGCCACCACTAAAATCGCGCCAACACTTTCAAAACTCACTACGGTAGCAAAACTCACCATGGCCATTAAGCTGAGGTTCCATGCGGCCACACCTATGCCTAAGACGGCGGCATAATCTTCATTGAAACTGGACATTTTCAGTCCTTTAAAGCCAATGACCGTATAGGCTAAAACTGCGAGAAGAAGAAGCCCAGAAGACCAAAGGGCAATGGGTCCCATGTTTAGACCGCCGAACGACCATGTGTTAAAGGGCACATAGGCAATCTCCCCGTACAGCACACATTCCTGATCTAAATCCACGCTATCGCTCCAAAAGGTGATCAGTATAACCCCCAATGCAAACAACGTAGTAAACGTCATGCCAATACTGGCGTCGCTTTGAACCTTTAATTTTTTACGTAACAATTCTATAATAATCGTAGCTAAAACACCTACCGCCGCTGCGCCTAAGAACATCCACAGTGAGGCACGACTTTGGCTTAACCAATACGCCACGGCAATACCGGGAAGTACCGCGTGCGAAATAGCATCGCCGACCATGGTCATTTTACGCAGCACGAGGAAAGCGCCCAGGAGGGCACAAGAAACTGCGGTAAAAACCGCCGTTAATGCTATGGCGAAGGTTGGGGCCATTAACGTAAATAGTGTGCGAGGGGAAATCTGTAACTAACGCCTGTTCCAAAGAAAAGGCCACTCGTGTTGAGCCGGGTGTCCACGTAAGGGCTGAGGTCAAATCCAGCGTAAATATCTAATTGAAGATCGTTGGACAACAGCTTGGTGAACCCGCCGTCAAAATAGGGCGTCCCAAACAGTTGCTGCCCCTGTAGCTGCCAGTTGCTAAAATACTCCGCATACACACCGTAGTCATTGCCAAGATCATAGCCTAATGCTAAGGAGAACATTCCGCCGTCCACGAAGCCATTAGTGCCGTTCATGCCGCCAGAAATTCCAATATTGCTTGCAATACCAAGCCGCTGAGTCAATCCCTTTTCCAGCATGAGTCGCTGTTCGTGGAAGACCACATTTCCTTGGGCTGGAGCGCGGTAATCACCCGCGGCAACCCATGGTAACGTGAGGTGGCTCAACCAGGTGGTTTGTGGTAATAGATCTGTTTCCTTAAAGAGATTGTACTTGAACCCAATGGTCACTGGATTTACGCCTGTTGTACGGAAGGGGTCATTCCAAGTGTCTACTATATCTATGCGCTGTGTATTCGAGTTAATCACTGCACGCATTTCAAATTTTCGATTGATCCCAAAGCGCAAGACCTGCTCGATTTGATGCGCGTCAGAGATACTGGTCAACGATATTCTTTCTTCCGCATGCGAAAACTGATACCCGCCTTCGTACTGAAACCATCCTACTGGAGTAATCTGTGCACTTTCGGTAATATCCGGTCTATCTGTCGCAATGGCTGGCATACCCACAAACACGGGTGTTAATTCAACACCGTCAGCGTCAATATCATTCATCTGTGGACGCTCCTGCGCCATGCCCCAAAACGATGCGGCCATTAAAATTGCAATACTAATCTTCTTCATAAGGAATAGGACTTTGGTGGGGGTCCAATTCTGGATTCCCCAGTTCTTTAACTATTAATGCTTCTATTTCCGGGGTAATGATGTGTTCCATGGTTTCGGCCTGGGGATGAATATGATCTGCGGCCATGCCGAGACGCTCTGTGAGGTATAGCTCCCACAATCGGTGTAATCGAACCACACGACGGCCCTCTGTGCGGCCTTTTTCAGTCAAAGCAAAACCATCTGCGCGCTCCACCAATAAATACTCTTTTTTCAAAGACCGTAGCGTCTTGCGTAACCCTTCAAGGTGCTGGCGCCTTATCCCGACTATGGTTTCCGACGTCATTGCGACGGTATGACCCTCTCTTTCTTCTGCGCCATAAAGCAGTTTCAAAAGGTTTTCACGCTGGGTTTTTAATTGGTTTCCTCTAGCCCGTTTTCTGCGAGGAAGCCATCCGTTTTCAGGGGCGATAAGAAGCGAAATAAATGCGATGCCGCCCAAAGCAAGCACAATCCACGGTCCCGTTGGCATTTTTGGCAGGCTCGCGCTAATAATTGTTCCAACCACTGCCGCGGTAGCCGCAAAAACAGCCGAAAGTACAAGCATCAAGCGCAATGAAGCGGTCCAAGATCGTGCGGCGGCGGCAGGTGTGATCAACAATGCGGCCATCAACACGACGCCAACAGATTGAATGCCTACTGTAACCGCCAAGACGGTAAGTACGGTGAAAACAAATCGGATCAATTGTATAGGCAGGCCAATGGCAGCGGCAAAATCTTCATTAAAGGTCATTAACTGAAATCCCTTGAAGAAGAGCGCAACACTAGCAAGCAACACCAATGCAAGGGCGCCAAAAACGTACAGATCAGACAGCGTAATGGCGGCGGCTTTACCTAAAAGGAACCGCTCTAGCCCCGCCTGTTGACCCTGTCCCGTGCGCTGGACCGCTGAAAGCAACATGATGCCGAAGCCGAAAAACGTTGAAAGCACTAGGCTGATGGCTGTATCTCCTTTCAGTTTTGTGCGTTGCTCGAGAAAACTTATGCCGTAATGAGCCGTAAGACCCGCGACTAACGCGCCAAGAATTAAAAAAACCGGATTGCGTCCGTCTCCAATAATAAATGCGAGCACCACCCCAGGAAGAAGTGCATGGGCTATCGCATCTCCAACTAAACTCTCTCCCTTTAAAAAGCTGAAAACACCCACCACGGAGGACGAAGCCGCCAACAGTAGCGTGCCAATAAGCACTTTTATGAAAATAGGATCAAACATTAATCTTTCGGTTGGTCTTCTTTAAAATCTGGTTCGCGAAGCGGGAATTCAGTATCTGAAATGAGGTCGCCTAGTTTTGAAAGAACCGTTAAACGGCCGCCGTAGGCTTCCTGCAATAGTTCTTTTGTAAAGACCTCTTCTTTTGGACCGGCTGCAACTAGTCGTGTGTTGAGCAACACAATCCAATCAAAATATTCGTTCGCTGTCTGTAAATCATGGTGCACAATGACGACCGTTTTACCCTCGTTTTTCATGTCACGCAGCAGCTTTAAGATAGCGTCCTCAGTCGCGGCGTCCACACCTACAAAAGGCTCGTCCATTAAGTAGATATCTGCCTGTTGCGCTAAAGATCGTGCGATGAATACGCGCTGTTGTTGACCGCCCGAAAGCTGAGAAATTTGTCGGTCCGCAAATTCTAAAAGGTTCACTTTTTCTAGCGCCTCTGTGGCAATGCGACGGTCCTCTTTCGTGATGCGTTTAAAAAGATTGTTTTTTCGGTACCGCCCCATCAATACCACGTCCATTACGTCAGCCGGAAAGTCCCAATCCACGCTTTCGCGCTGTGGAACGTAGCTCACTCGTTCACGGACTTTATCTAAGGGTTGGCCAAATATTTCCGTATAACCGCTGTCCGGCTTCATAAGTCCCATGACGGTTTTGAGCATGGTCGTCTTTCCAGAACCATTTGGTCCAACGACGCCTATAATTTTACCCTTGGGCAATTCAAAATCAACATCCCAAAGCACAGGCTTGCTGTGGTAGCTGACCGTGAGATTGTGTACTTCAATGCTCTTTTCCATTAGTTGAATGATTTTAAAATCTGTGTTGTATTGTGTGTAAACGCCCCAATCAAGGTGGCTTCTGGCGTTCCCTCCGCTCCCAACGCGTCGCTGAACAATGGCGCACCAATCCGCACTTTTCCGCCTTTTTGTTCTACTGCTTCTTGCAGTGCTTCGATACTTTTTGAATTTACCGAAGTCTCGATAAAGACGGTGGATAGGTTGCGGTCTAAAATGAATTGGGCGGAAGAAGTCATGTCTCGTATGCCAAATTCTGCAGCGGTACTAATCCCCTGCAATCCATGCACTTCGATGCCGTAGGCGCGACCAAAATAGGAGAAAGCATCGTGCGCGGTAACTAGGGCGCGTACTGAATCGGGAACTTCATTGATCGCCAGTACAAATTCATCGTGTGCTGCGACCAATTCGGAAAAATAATCCATAGCGTTGCTTTCAATACCCGCACTGTGTTGCGGGAATTCACCCTTTAAAAAGAGGGCCAGTTCACCCACGCATCGGTTCCAAAGTTGCAGGTCGAACCAAATGTGCGGGTCATAGGTGTTGGGGCCTACTTCGATAAGGTCGTGAGACCGAAGTGCGCTGCTCATTGCGTAGACTGGCTTTTGCTGGCCAACTTTTTCAAGGATGTCTGTCATTTTACCTTCCAAATGCAAACCGTTGTGCAGGATGACGCCCGCATTGCTAAGCTTGGCCACATCGCTTTCGACGGGCTTGTAACTATGCGGGTCAATGTTTGACTGCATTAAGGCTTGTACCGAAATTTCTTCCGGTAGCAGTTGACGTGCCGCATCGGCAACTACTGAGGTAGTGCACAAGACATCAATAGACGGTTCTGGCGTACACGCCAAGGTCAATGCGGCAAGTGCTATGATCAGGAAATTCCTCATGATTGTACGGCGTAAATGTTTGCACACATGTTCTGACTCAGCCAAAAGGTACCTGCAGAGGAGCCCAGTTCTACACTCGAGTCAAAAGCTGAAATCGCACGGATTTCGTAGGTGTTGCCTAGGTTGATGTTCATGGTGTCCAATTGGTCAAAGAATTCTGACCCAGCATCTTCTACCCGAACAATTCGAATCTCGGTTCCTGCAGTAAAAGCGCCGATTGGCTGTCCTAAAACCGGCGGCATTTGACCATCGCGTTCCGGAATAGGATCGCCGTGTGGATCGTGTTTCGGGCTGCCCAGGAATTGAAATAGTCGATCGACCAATTCTTCACTCTGGATATGCTCCAACTGCTCTGCGAGCGGATGCACTTCCTCCCAGCCGAAGCCAAGCTTATCCACTAAAAAAGTCTCCCACAACCGGTGTTTACGCAAAATAGATTTGGCCAACCGAATGCCTTGAGGGGTGAGTTGAACGCCTTTGTAAGGAACAACGTTCACGAGGTCTTTTTGACCAAGTCTTCTAACCGCTTGGGTGACAGAGGAGCCCTTTGCACCAATCCGCTGCGCAAGATCGCCGTTACTAACGGGCCGGCCTCCGCCTAAATGGTAGAGCGCTTTAATATAGTTCTCTTCGCTTTCCGTGTGGGTTTTCACTTTGGCTATCTTTTATTTTAGGCAAAGCTAAACCATATTTAAACACCTGCCACAAGAAGTACTAGAATACTATAAATAACTTACCTTAGCGACCGTGAGTACGCACACTTATTTCATATCAGATGTCCATTTAGGAGCGCCTTCCGTGCAGGATAGCCAGGAGCGTGAACGCGCCCTAGTCGCTTTTCTAAAAAGCATTGCTAAGGACTGCAAACAACTCTTTATCGTTGGCGATCTTTTTGACTACTGGTTCGAATACAAACACGTTGTACCACGCGGTCACACCCGTGTTTTGGGCCAATTAGCGCTCATGGTCGATGCCGGTCTTAAACTCGACATATTCGTAGGCAACCACGACCTGTGGTTGGGAAGCTACCTCGAAGAAGAATTGGGAGCAACCGTTCACCACAGACCATTAAAGTGGTCCCCGAATGACGGCCAAACTTGGTTTTATCTTGCCCATGGAGACGGTTTAGGCCCTGGAGACCGCAAATACAAAGCAATAAAGAAACTTTTTACCAACCCCATCGCCATCTGGGCATATAAACGGCTCCACCCAAATTTTGGAGTAGGCTTTGCCGCTCGAATGTCGCGGGCTTCCCGCAACAGCCAAAGCGATGATGATCACGCCTTTAAAGGGGAAAAGGAAAGGCAATTGGTCCACAGTAGAAACCTTCTTGAAAAAGAGTGGTTTGACTATTTCGTTTACGGTCATCGGCACCACGAGAAAGAGTTGGTCCTTCAAACCCGCGAAGGAAAAGATGGCACCAAAATTGAAAGCAAATATTTCGTCCTAGGCGATTGGATTCATTTGAAGACCTACGCAAAATGGGACGGAACACATTTATCTCTAGACCGTTACACACCAAAAAAATGAAAAAAGTACTTGTACTTGTAGTTTTAGCATTGACCTTTAACGCTGCTGCACAGGATTATAAAGGCCACTACGGCATTGGACTTGCTCTAGGTGAGCCAAGCGGTTTTAGTATTAAAAAATTCAACAACAACAATGAGGCCTTTCAATATACCCTGGGCTACAGCGCAGTGAAAGGGCAAGAAGGGATCAATATTGGTGCTGATTATTTGCTTCACAACTACGAAATCATCACTGCAGAAAAAGGACGCATTCCTTTTTATTACGGCGGTGGCGTTCATTTGAAAAGCTATAACGCAGCGGGTAACCAACTCTACGCCAGAGTTCCTCTGGGAGTGGCTTACGAATCTGTTGAGTTTCCCATTGATGTGTTCTTCGAATTTGCACCGGGTATTGCGGTACTTCCATCACCTGCCTTAGTGACCAATTTTGCCATAGGCGCCCGCTTCTACTTTGACGTACGAAAAGCCGTAGAAAAAATAGACGAAGCCATTTAAATCCAGGCACAAAAAAACCCCGGGCGTTTAGCCCGAGGTCTCTATTTTCCTTGATTAACCAGTTTATTTCGCTGCAGCATATTTCTCAGCAACTGCATCCCAATTCACAACATTCCAAAATGCTGCGATGTAGTCTGGACGACGGTTCTGGTAGTTCAAGTAGTATGCATGCTCCCACACGTCCAAGCCCATGATTGGGTGACCGCCGCAGCCTACGCCCGGCATTAATGTGTTGTCTTGATTTGCAGAAGAACACACCTCTAAGACGCCGTTGTTAACACACAACCAAGCCCATCCAGAGCCAAAGCGTGTTGCCGCTGCTGCGTTAAATTTTTCTTTCAAGCCATCCAACGAACCAAACGCTTCGTCAATAGCAGCTGCTAGATCTCCTGTTGGAGCGCCGCCTCCGTTTGGAGAAAGTACTTCCCAGAACAAGCAGTGGTTGTAGTAACCGCCACCGTTGTTGCGAATGGCTGCATGGTCTGAATGATTTGCCAGCAACTCTTCGATAGACTTGCCTTCCATATCTGTTCCTTCAACTGCTGCATTGAGCTTTGAAGTATATCCTGCGTGGTGTTTCCCGTGGTGGATTTCCATGGTACGTGCATCAAAGTGCGGCTCTAGCGCATCATGAGCGTACCCTAATTGTGGTAATTCAAATGCCATATTAAATAGGGTTTATGTTAAATCTTGGTATAAAGGTAAGGCAAATTCCCGCTGAAGGTTTTAACTTACGTTTATATCCTGTTCAATAATCTCTATGACCGCTACTCAAGGCCAAACGCCATTATCTGCCCCGTCAGACTTCATCGTTTTAAACGCCTCAGCGGGTTCAGGCAAAACGTATTCTTTAGTGCAGCACATCCTCATGAATGCGTTGCGAAAAAAGGATATGGACCATGCCTATCAAAAAGTTTTAGCCATCACCTTCACCAACAATGCAGCAGCAGAAATGAAGGCACGCTTGTTGGACCAATTATTAACCTTCAAAACCCTGAATGATCCCAGCTCTAGTGCGTTTTTCGAACCGATTTGGGAAGAGATTGGCATAAGCGCCAAAGAATTGCAACAACGCGCCGCTGGTGCGGCAAGTCACATGTTGCACAATTACAGCACTTTGAATGTGGGGACTATTGACCAGTTCACACACCGATTGGTTCGCACCTTTACACGAGACTTAGAGCTCGACGACAATTTCGAAGTGCGTTTGGACCTCGATGGAATGATCGAAGAAGCTTTGGAGCTGCTTTACAGCAGTCTGGGAGAAGCACCGGCGCTACGTGCATCCCTAGCGGCGTGGATGCAAGAACGAATGAACCGCGAAAAAAGTCACAACCCGGATAGGGATTTGAAGCGCGAAGGGAAAGAGAGTTTTAACGAAGATACGTGGACGGAATTGGCCCATTTACCCGGTCCAGAGCGTATGCTTGAGCTCGAAGGGGAACTCAACCAGGAACTTACCTCCATTGTAGATGAAGGAAAAAAACTAGCGCAACAAGCGTTCACGCACCTGAAGGCTCAAGGGTACACGAAAGACAACTTTACCTACTACCCCCAGGCTAAAAAACACTTCGTTGAACTTTGGTCTAACCTCCGAAGCAACGACCTAGAAGCAGGTGTTCAGGCCTTTAAGACCAAGCCAAAGAAAAGTGCTGATGCTGAGTGGGAGGCCTTTTTAGAATTGGCCCAGTCGTTCCAAGAACGCAACCAGCGCAAACTATTGTTGCTGAAACAAGCCACAGAAAAACTACAGCAGCTCTCGGCCACCCGTGCACTCATGGATAAGTTTAATGCCCTTCAAGAGGAGCAAAACACCATGCCGCTAAGTGCCTTCAACAAACTGATTTCTGAAGAGCTTCAAAAGGAGCCTACCGCATTTATTTATGCCCGCTTGGGCGAGAAATTTTGGCATTTCTATATCGATGAATTTCAGGACACCTCTGAAATGCAATTTGACAATTTGCACCCCCTCATTGAGCATACCTTAACTAAGGATGAAAATCCAAACAGCGCCCTTATCGTTGGAGATGCCAAGCAAAGTATTTACCGCTGGCGCGGCGGACGTGCGGAACAATTCATGGCGCTCGTGGACAACGTCCATCCATCTAACCGTTTTCAGCAGCACCCTAGCGGACACGAATTGTATTCCCGCGAAACGGTCCAATTGCCTAAAAACTTTCGAACCTACGGGAATATTGTCCACTTCAATAATTCTTTTTTCGAACACCTCAGTAAGCGCCTAACGGTGCCCGCACATCAAAGTGCTTATACCGGGGCACAGCTTCAACAAGTGCCAGACAAGGACCCTTTAAAAGGCGAAGTCGTTGTGGATTTTATTTCCGTTCCCGAGGGTGAAACAAAGAACGCACAGAGCTATGCAGAGGCCGTCTGCTCACAGGTTAAAACAACCATAGAAGCCCTTTTAAAACGTGGACATTCCTACAACGATGTAGCGCTTTTGGTCCGCGGAAACGCGCAAGGAAAATTACTGGCCAATTTTTTAACGCAAGAAGGTATTCCTGTCTTATCTGCGGACAGTCTCGTCGTAGGAAGCTCCTTCGAGAGTGCCGTGCTGTTGTCTTGCGCACGATTATTTCTCAATGCTGACGACCGCGAAAGCAGATTTGCTTTGGCTTATGCCTTGTCTAAGCTGGGTAAAATCCCTGCGCAATTAGAGCCCTTTGTTTTCCAACAGCAGACCACTTCGAAAGGCATACCCTACCTCAGCGGCCTGTTCCCCGGACTCCAGCAACTCTTTAGCCAACAAGAATCGCTATATACCTTTGGTGCACGTGTCTTTGAGGTTTTTGGCTTATTACTGGAGCCCAACGCGATGGTTGACAGCTGCCTAGATCTACTTTATGGATTTCAAACTAGAGAAGGTTCGTTTGCTACTTTACCCTCTTGGTGGGAGGCAGAGGCAAAAAAGCGTAATGTTCCTGCTCCGCAGGACAAGCCTGCAGTACAGGTTATGACCATACATAAGAGTAAAGGGTTAGAGTTTGAACACGTCATTCTTCCTTTTGGAATTAACTATAAATCGGGCGGCGATGCGCACTGGATCGATGTCGATGTTCATCCAGAATTGGCCCGATTACCCATCACTAAATCTGATAAAAACGCTCCCTTATTTGAACCCGAATTATGGTCTGCGCTAGAAAACCAAAGTTATTTTGACTGGATGAACATGGCCTATGTGGCTATGACGCGGCCCGTTTCCGGTTTGCATGTGTATGTCGACAAAGAAAAGCCCGATGAATTAGGGAAGGGCTTGATCGACTTTTTAGGATGTGACCCGGAGGAAGGCGCGTACCGCTCCGGAGAAATCGTACTCCCGGAATCTGTAAACATTGAAGAATCCGTTCGCCCGGAGGCGCCAAAGCCCGGTGTATTCTCTCCTGCTAACCTTCGAATGGCGCAAACTGCGCCTAGCGGTTGGTTTGACGGCCACTCTGATGGGAGCAAATGGGGAACGGCACTCCATCAAATTCTCCAAAGAAATCCCGCTTCAAGAGCGGCGGCTTTGCGAAGGTTGTACCGCACGGGGGCATTTTCAGATCACTTGCACGATGGTGCGGCGGCGTCCATTGACCAATTGGCCCAACATCCAGTACTTAAAAACATCAATGACAGCGGAGTACTTATTTATACGGAACGCTCCATCATCTCCAAGCAGGATACGGCCCGGCCAGATCTTCTCATTAAAACCGGAAAAAAAATTACGGTCGTTGACTACAAAACTGGCGTTCAAAAACCTGAACATCAAGAACAATTAGACCGGTATATTGAACTGCTTAGCACAGTTTTTGAAGACGTAGACGGAACATTATTATACCTTTAAAGATGCAACAGCGCGCAAAAAAATACACCCGGTTAAGCTTGCAATGTATAGCAATACTGCTTTTAATGACGAATTGCAGCTACGACAACAGTATTGATTCCTATGGAAATATTACCGCATGCGATACCGCAGCCGTAACCTTTAGCCAGGACATAGATGCACTCATAAGTCAAAACTGTGAAGGTTGTCACAACGGAATGTCCGCCAACGGCGGCCTAATTCTAAGCAGCCATCAAAATACTGCGGCAGCGGCGCTAAACGGATCTTTAATCGATCGTACGACGCGAAGCGCTGGCGACCCGCTGTTGATGCCTCCCGGTGGCGCATTAAGCGATTGCGACATAAGTAAACTCCAAGCTTGGATAGGACAAGGCGCACCTAATAATTGATAGCCATGAAAAGAATTATTTTAACTGTATTGTTGATTTGCAGCACCGTAGCATCCGCTCAACAATACCTCACGCGTGAAGCTCGACTCTCTTTCGATGCCGGTTCCCCTCTAGAAGATATCGAAGCCTTTACTGAAAGTGGCTCCGCTGTTTTTGATGCGAGTTCTGGTAAAATTGGTGTTCAGGCTTTAATGACTTCTTTCCAATTTAAAAGGGCTTTGATGCAGGAGCACTTCAACGAAAATTATGTTGAAAGTGAGAAGTTTCCAAAAGCTTCTTTTAGAGGTGTCTTCGCCGAGGGCGCGGTAAAAGGGGCGCTTTCCATCCACGGTATTACTCAGGAAATCAGCGTACCTGCGAGCTTAACGCAGGAGGACGGAAACTTTGTATTAGTAACTTCTTTTGAAATCCTATTAGCAGATTACGGTGTTAAAATCCCCAGCGCTGTCGCGAATAAAATTTCTAATACCGCGTCGATTCAAGTCCGCGCGACACTTAAAGAAACTACTAAATAATGGTTCGTTTATTCTCTATTCTTATTTTTTTATTGAGCGCCTTAATTACAAATGCTCAAGAGGATTTATTTGATTTGTTAGATGACGGTCCCCAGCCCACGCAATTTACTTACGCAACGTTCAAGGGGACTAAGTTATTGAACGGCCAGACCAATGAAACGCCCGGTAAAGGGGTGCTGCAATACATTATCTCCCACCGTTTCGGAAGCTTCACAGATGAATACCTATATAATTTTTTCGGGTTAGACAATGCGCACATTCGAATGCAGCTTGACTATGGGATTTCTGACCGTCTCAATGTTGGAATAGGGCGATCGTCAGTGCTTAAGACCTCCGACACGTTTGTTAAATACCGAGCACTTCGTCAAAAAACAGGTGCGAATACTTTCCCTTTTAGTTTAACCCTATACTCTGCTCTTAATTACCGGGGGGCTCGTTATACAGACGGTATTGATCATAACACAAGCGATCGCTTGTCATACCAGCACCAAGCGGTATTTGCGCGCAAGTTTGATGAGCGTATCAGCCTTATTTTAGCACCTAGCGTCGTTCATTGGAATCTTGTTCCCGGACCTGAAGATCCTAATGATACCTACCACCTCATGCTCGGAGGCCGTTACAAGCTGACCCAACGAATTGCATTAACAGGCGAATATGCCTTTTCATCCAACCGTCGTTATGGTTCAGGAGCTACGGAAGAGCAATTTCACAATCCGTTGAGTATAGGCGTGGATATAGAAACTGGAGGGCATGTTTTCCAATTTCATCTGAGCAACACGCGTGCATTGAGCGATCCTTTGTGGATGGCTCGAAACCCCTACAGCGCGGCAAACGGAAGTCTTTTTCTTGGTTTTAATATATCAAGAGTATTTACGGTAAAGCAGTAAGTCTCATATGGACATAAAAAAACCCCGTCCGAAGACGGGGTTTAACCAAACCAATAAACCTAAGCTACTCTTAAGTTAAAACAAACCTAAGTATTATTCTTTACAATAGGGTCGAATTACCTTTAATTTTTTCAGTGTTTTCATTTTTCGGACTAGTCTAATGACGCTTTATTCTGCACGAGCATTCCCCTTCTATTTTAGCCAGTTCATGCCGTTACGATCCGGCAATAGGTGACCCAAAGAGGCCAACGGACAACTCCGTCCAAATAATAAGAAATACCACGAGCAATAAAATAATCCATGTGATGCTTTTTCTCTGCGGAAGACTGCGCCAGATAGTTAGTACGCCCACACTAACCGAAAGAAATAAGCACCCTGCGATAAAAAAATCAGCGGCCGACCAATGAACTTCCGCGCTAACTAAATTACCTGCCAATGGTAGCGCCAGTAATACAACTGTTGTTCCGAGAGCGGTTCTTAATAACGAGAAACGTTTGGCGGGCATCACAATTCTAACTTAAATCAACCTAAAGCGCGTCTAAGAGATAGAACAGCGCTGCAATACTAGCCGATCCCATCTCCAAACTTCGGGGGTGTATGGCATCAATTCTATCGCGCGCGCTGTGGTGAAAATCAAAATAACGCTGGCTGTCCGGACGGAATCCTACGAAGA
>Ga0206126_10000784_pt1 | contig 41495 bp, 38 predicted proteins | sample Helgoland_Spring_5_FD_148621 | JGI IMG/M metagenome (GOLD analysis project Ga0206126, IMG submission 148621) | Pelagic subsurface seawater microbial communities from Kabeltonne, Helgoland, North Sea - Helgoland_Spring_Bloom_20160412_1 | ecosystem: Environmental > Aquatic > Marine > Epipelagic ...
AAAATGCGCGAGAAAAAACGCTCCTTTCGCGACATTATGGATGTTTTCGCCTTTCGCCTAATTGTTACCAGTGTTGACGACTGCTACCGCACCCTGGGCATGATCCACAATATGTTTAAGCCCGTGCCAGGTGAGTTCAAGGACTATATTGCCATACCCAAGGCCAATGGTTACCAGTCACTGCATACAGTGCTTGTCGGTATGCACGGGGTAGTGATCGAAGTGCAGATCCGCACCATGGAAATGGAAGCCATGGCCAGCTACGGTATTGCTGCCCATTGGGAATACAAAGCCGGCAGGCAGACCGCCGATGTCAATCAGCGACGGGCAGCACGCTGGATTCAGGGTCTGCTGGAGATGCAGCAGCAGGCGGGCGACTCACTGGAGTTTCTCGAGCATGTAAAGGCTGACCTGTTCCCGGATGAAGTCTATGTCTTCACGCCCAACGGCAAGATTATCGAGCTGCCAACCGGTGCCACACCTATCGACTTTGCCTATTCAGTGCATACCGGACTGGGCAATAGCTGTATTGCCTGTCGCGTGGACGGTCAATTAACCCCTCTATCAGAGCAGCTGGACAGCGGGCAGCGTGTCGAAATTATCAGTGCCGCAGAGGCTCAGCCCAACCCCAACTGGCTAAACTTTGTTGTTACTGCGAAAGCCCGCAGCGCTATTCGCCACTACTTAAAAAATCAGCAGCATGATGAATCAGTGGATCTGGGCAAACGTCTGCTCGACCAATCGCTTAATCGTCTGGGTACACGCTATAAAGAGTTAAAGAAATCTCAGATCAAGCGCCTGTTAAAAGACACTGGTGCCTCGACCTTTGAATATATCTTGCAACAGATTGGCCTAGGTAATCGCGTGCCCTTTGCCGTGGCCAATGTGCTGGTGCCAGAGAATAAGCGCAAGCCGTTAGAAGAGAATAAAAAGTCGACCCTGCCGGTTATGATCGATGCCTCAGATGGGCTGCTGCTGCAATATGCGCGCTGCTGTCACCCGATTCCAGGGGATCCCATCCTAGGTCATATTTCTCCGGGTAAAGGACTGGTAATCCACCTAGAGACCTGCCGTAATCTACTGGAGATTCGCAACAATCCAGAGAAGTGCATGGCCCTGAGCTGGTCGAGTAAGCCTAAGGGAGAATTTCCAGTGGAGCTAAAAGTCGAGATCACACCAGAACGCGGTTTTATCGCCGCACTGGCATCTCGTATGACTGAAGCAGACGCCACTATTGAGCATATCAGCGTCGATGAAAAAGATGCCTTTACCAGCATAGTGGACGTAGTGCTCACCGTTCGCGATCGCATCCATCTTGCAGATATACTGCGGCGGGCGCGGGGACTAAAACAGGTTCGCCTGATTTACAGAGTTAAGAACTGACAGCCACTTAAGCAGCTATTTAGATAACCTTCGGAGACGATCGTGACCAATAAAGCCGTAATTCATACAGACAAAGCCCCAGCCGCTATAGGTACCTATTCTCAGGCCGTAAAGGTCAATAACACGGTTTACTTATCCGGGCAGATTCCTCTGATCCCCGACACCATGGAATTGATTGAGGGAGATATCGACGTGCAAATCCGCCAGGTATTCGACAACCTCAGTGAAGTCTGCGCTGCCTCCGGTGGTGATCTGAGCAATATCGTTAAGCTCAATATCTTCCTTACCGATCTAAGCAACTTCGCTACAGTCAATCAGGTCATGGGCGAGTATTTCCAACAGCCCTATCCGGCCCGCGCCGCCATTGGTGTCAGTGAACTGCCCAAAGGTGCTCAGGTTGAGATGGATGGTATTTTAGTTATTTAGGGCGGGTGTCAATTAACGATTGATAGCCCTCTTTATAACTGGGATAAAGAAATTCATAGCCACTGTCTAAGAGCCGCTGATTGCTACAGCGGCGAATGGCTTTTTGCTCAACAAGCTCATCCTCGAGCTCGACCTCTAATTGCTGTGCCAGCCAAATACGTAAGTCGTGTTGGGTTACTGGGGCGCAGTCAGTGCCTATATAGAGACTCTCTAGCGCTTTACCTGCATCAAAAGCGCGAACCAAATGTGCCAATACTCCTGCACAGTCCTCACTGTAAATCCGATTGCTCCACTGCTGGGGCTTTGCCGGACGGCCCTTGCCGGCAATAACCTGATCGAGCATACGGGTGCGCCCCGGCCCATAGATACCGGAAAACCTCACAATAACTGTGGCGCAGGGCAAGGTGGCGATCTGCTGCTCTGCCTCGAGTAGTAGCTTGCCGGAAAAGCTTAGGGCTGTGGTCGGCGACTGCTCATTCACCCAGTCACCATCGCAATCGCAATCGCCATAGACACTGGTGCTGGAGACCCAGATCACTAGCTTGGGTACAGTTGTTGTAAGAGTCATGGCTTCGGCTAGTGTTTTGGCGCTGTCCACATAGGCGCGCTGATAGGCCTCGGGGGTAAATCCATCTGGCGTTAAAGTGGCGACTACTACATCAAAACCCTGATTTAAGACCTCTACCAAGCGATCTAGATCGGTCATGCTGCCGGCTAGGGGAGCGATAAAATCCGCCAGGGTCTGTGGATTGCGCTTTAAACCAAAGCAATCAAAATCATCGACTAAACGGGCTGCACTGCGACTGCCTATATCGCCACAGCCGGCGAACAATATTTTCAATCTATGTTTCCTATAGGGTGTATTTTGGCTATCATCAGTGCCAATTCAAAGGTAGCTAAGAGACTCTTACAAAACGGAGTAAGGTCAACCAATCGACGCTCAGTATAGCGGTTAAGAAACTCTAACGTGAATTGAGTATTGGTCTTTTCCAACACTCCATTGTTGACAGCAACCTTGCCGGGATTACACTCAGTTAATGACCTCCCTTCCACTACATAGTATCGGCGTCGAAAAGCTTCGCGGAGTCGGCCCACTGCTGTCTGCCAAACTGCAAAAGCTTGGCCTCTATACGGTTCAAGATCTGCTTTTTCATCTGCCGTTGCGCTATATAGATCGCACCAAAATCACCGCCATAGGCGGCGTGCAACCCCTAACCGAGGTGGTGATTGAAGGAGAAGTCCGCGGCAGCGATGTGGTCTTTGGCCGCCGTCGCAGCTTGGTCTGTCGTGTGCAGGATCACAGTGGCCTGATGACACTGCGCTTTTTCCACTTTAATCAAGCCCAGCAACAGAGTTTGCAGACGGGCACCAAGCTGCGCTGCTTTGGCGAAGTACGCCGCGGGAAGTCCGGGCTGGAGATGTATCATCCGGAATATCAGCTGCTCAATCAGGCCCAGCCACCGGCTCTGGCCGAAACCCTAACACCGATTTATCCGGCCACCGAGGGCGTTACCCAACAGCGTATTCGCGATCTTTGTGGCCAAGCCTTAAAACTGTTGGAACAGCACAGTATTGAAGACTGGCTGCCCGCCGAGCTGGCCAACAGCCACTCTAACTACTCCTTAGTCGATGCCCTGCATCTGCTGCACAATCCGCCGCCGGGCACTGCAATCAATCTGCTCGCCGAGGGCGAACACCCAGCGCAACAGCGTTTGGCCAGCGAAGAGTTAATTGCTCATCATTTAAGTCTGCTGCGTCTGCGGCAAAAAATTCAGCATCAGGCGGCACCGGCACTGCTGCCGGATCAGGCGGCCGCTGACCGCTTTTTGGCACAGCTACCCTTCACCCTCACCGGCGCTCAGCAGCGTGTTGCCAGTGATATCAGTGCCGATATCAGCCAGCCTATACCCATGCTGCGTTTGATTCAGGGGGATGTGGGCTCAGGTAAAACCGTGGTTGCCGGGCTGGGCGCGGTGCAGGCTGTGGCCAATGGTATGCAGGCGGCGCTGATGGCTCCCACCGAGATTCTCGCCGAGCAACATAGAGTCAATTTTGAAGCTTGGCTGGCGCCGTTAGGTATTCGTATCGCCTGGCTCACCGGCAAGCTAAAGGGCAAGGCTCGTGAAGTTCAGCTGGCGGCGATTGCCGACGGCAGTGCGCAAATTGTTATAGGTACCCATGCACTGTTTCAAGAGGCGGTGGAGTTTCATAATTTAGGTCTGACCATTATCGATGAACAGCATCGCTTTGGCGTGCACCAGCGTTTGGCTCTGCGTAAAAAAGGCGCGGTAATAGATGCTGAGCTTGATGAGGAGGGCTCCACACCTCATCAGCTAATTATGACCGCCACGCCTATTCCACGGACATTAGCCATGAGCGCCTATGCCGATCTGGACTGTTCGGTAATCGACGAACTGCCCCCAGGGCGCAAGCCCATTGAAACCGTGGTGCTCAACGAGCTGCGCCGCAACGATGTGATCGAACGAGTGCGTGCCTCCTGTCAGGATGGCCGCCAAGCCTATTGGGTCTGTACATTAATTGAAGAATCCGATGTGCTCGAAGCCCAGGCCGCAGAGGCCACGGCTCAGGAGCTGCAATTGCTGCTCTCAGAGCTCTCTGTAGGGTTGATTCACGGTCGCCTAAAGCCAAAAGAAAAAGTCCAGATAATGCAGGCCTTTAAAGCCGGTGAGATCAATCTGCTGGTGGCCACCACTGTGATTGAAGTGGGGGTGGATGTACCCAATGCCAGCCTGATGATTATCGAAAACTCCGAACGTTTAGGTCTATCTCAATTACACCAGCTGCGCGGGCGCGTCGGACGTGGCAGCCAGAGCAGCCACTGTGTACTGCTCTACAGTGCTCCCCTGTCGGGCAATGGCGCGGCGCGACTAAAGATTATGCGCGAGACCAACGATGGCTTTAAAATCGCGGAAAAAGATCTTGAGATCCGCGGGCCAGGAGAAGTGCTGGGTACCCGCCAAACCGGAGATATGCAGTTTCGCATTGCAGATTTACAGCGCGACGCACATCTGCTGCCCGAGGTTAAGCGTATGGCAATCAAGCTTCTGCAAGAATACGCTGGCAATGTGGATCCACTGATCGGACGCTGGCTCGGTCACAGCGAACAATACGGGCAAGCTTAAGCAAAGCAGTATAGACTTGCAGGCATAAAATCTTCACAAGGGAAGGACAAATGACATTAAGTAATTCAATCTCCAATATCTTCGGTGTATCACCGATTAAGCCAATACAGAACCATATGGCGGAAGTGATCAACTGTGTCAGTAAATTGGAAGACTTTTTGAATGCCACCTTCGCCGATGACTGGGACACGGCCGCTGAAGTATTTGACCAGATTTCTGAAGCTGAGCAGAGCGCCGACAAGCTGAAAAAAGAGTTTCGCATGCATATGCCGAAAAGCTTGTTTATGCCCGTATCCAGAGGCGATCTGCTGAGTATCATCACCCAGCAGGACAACATTGCCAATCTCACCAAAGATATCTGCGGCATTATTCTTGGCCGCCAGATGAGCATCCCCAAGGCGCTGCATGGAGATTTTATCGGCTTTGTTGGCTCTTCAACTGTGACCTGCGAGAAGGCCCACGGCGCTATCAATGAGCTCGACGAGCTGCTAGAAACTGGCTTTGCTGGCTCTGAGGTAAAGTTTGTTCAGAAGTTGATTCGCGAACTCGCGGCTCAAGAACAAAAGGTCGACAAAAAAGAGCTCAAGCTGCGCAAGAAATTGTTTAATCTGGAAGCTGATTTGCCCCCGGTCAATGTGATTTTTATGTACAACATTATTGACCAAATCGGAGGGTTGGCTGACACTGCCGAGCAGATTGGCAACCAGGTTGAGCTGTTGCTCGCCAAATAACCGACAAAATAATAATAACGACTTAAAAGCTAACAAACTCGGGAATCGGTGCGATGGAATTTTTTACTGAATATGGAACCATCCTTATTCTGCTAGCAGCCTGCTGCGGCTTCTTTATGGCTTGGGGTGTGGGTGCCAATGATGTGGCTAACGCCATGGGCACCTCGGTGGGCTCTAAGGCGCTAACTATTAAACAGGCGATCCTAATCGCCATGGTGTTTGAATTCGCTGGCGCCTATTTGGCCGGTGGCGAAGTGACCTCCACCATCCGCAAAGGCATAGTCGACTCGGCGATCTTTAAGGATCGACCCGAAGATCTGGTCTTTGGTATGTTATCGGCTCTCTTGGCGGCGGGATCTTGGCTTGCCATCGCCAGCTTTAAGGGCTGGCCTGTATCCACAACCCATTCAATTGTTGGCGCTATTGTCGGTTTTGCCGCGGTGGGTGTCTCACCAGATGCAGTGAACTGGGGCAAGGTCGGTACCATCGTAATGAGTTGGCTGGTGTCGCCGATTATGGCGGGCACGCTATCGTTTTTGCTGTTCCGCAGCGTTCAGCATCTCATCCTGCTTCAGGATGACCCCTTTACCAAAGCCAAGCGCTATATCCCTATCTACATGTTTTTCGTCGGCTTTTTGATTGCCATGGTGACCTTACTAAAAGGTCTCAAGCACGTCTTTAAAGATAACGGCATGACCCTGACATTCCTCGACAGCGCCATGATCGCATCGGTCGTTGGTATATTAGTTGCCATTCTCGGCAGCTATTTACTGTCCAGAGTGAAGCGGGATTTAAGCCTAGAGGTCAACAACCGCTTTGCTAATGTTGAACGTGTTTTCGCCGTATTAATGATCTTCACCGCCTGCAGTATGGCCTTTGCTCACGGTTCTAACGACGTGGCAAATGCTGTTGGCCCTCTGGCAGCAGTGGTTAGTATTGTCTCCTCAGGTGGTGATATTGCCGCTAAAACCTCGATGCCACCGTGGATATTATTGCTCGGTGGTGGCGGTATTGTTGTGGGTCTTGCCACCTATGGCTACAAAGTTATGGGCACCATTGGCCGCAAAATTACCGAGCTGACTCCCAGTCGCGGCTTTGCCGCCGAATTGGGTGCGGCAGCCACAGTGGTTATTGCGTCGGGCACAGGCTTGCCAATCTCTACCACACACACCTTGGTGGGTGCGGTATTAGGCGTGGGCCTGGCTCGGGGTATAGGAGCAATCGATCTGCGCATGGTGGGATCGATCTTCCTCTCGTGGCTGGTGACTCTGCCAGCGGGCGCTGGACTGTCGATTGTATTCTTCTTTGCCTTTAAGGCGTCTTTCGGACTGTAGAGACACTTTTCAAAGAAGCCCGCGCCTAACCTTTCAGTTGAGCGCGGGCTTTTTTTTCAGAGAGGGCTTTTAAGACTAGTGCTAGACCCAAGTTATTAGCGAGTCGTTTGGCTTGTTCAAACGTCTTGTACGTAGTTTTCTGCTCTACAGAAAACACGCAAAAGGAGCAGCAAAGGGACCAAAAAATAACCCCATCCATCCCCAAAATCGCCTGTTGCCGCCACGGTCTTTTGCGATCTTATAGCAGATCAAAATTGAAATGATATTTGCTGCGACTAATGCATAGGCTATAGGCACTATCACAGTTCCTCGCTCTCGCGGTCTGTTTTCGCATGCTGCAGCATAAGGGTGCTCCGGATTAATTACTTTTAACAACTATCGCAAATAAAGCTGTCAACGGTTTCAATGCCCATTGATATTTCTTACAAAGCTTTTCAACAGCGTCAGCAAACCCCAGTTGCCTTGGGTGCTTTACGAGCTCTGCAACCTGAGACTGCAGCGCCTGGTACTCGGCGAAATCAATATTGTTATGAGCGGCGATATTGCTAATCGACTGCTCAAAGGTATCTAAATCTGCTGCCTGAAAAGTAGTCGACTGAGCCGTCTCTAGATGGCCATGGTCTCCCTGATTAATGCTGCCAATATTGACATGTCCACCAGTGACATTAACTTTTAGGTCTGAATTAGTCATGCCTTTGCTCCCTTAGCTACACCACCAATTTTATTCATGGCTCCCTGCACTACATTACCCATATTTACTTTTCCACCAGAGATATTAATATTCATTGCCTGCATTTTTTGGACTTTTAGTTCGCTGGTATCTATACCATTTTTATCCAGTTCAGTGATCATTGCATCAAAGACCACCTCGTGGATACAGCGCACCTGAGTCGCCACATCCATATCATTATAGGCACTGGAATAGATTGTTCTAACGCGGCTGATAAGATCGGTCTCGCGCTTAAAGTAGGGGCGAATCCAAAATAGAATGGTGAATAGCGAATAAGCGATCAGATTGAATTTAGCGTTTCTATCCAGATAGCCGCCAGCTAAAACCCGCCACTGGATGCTCCGCATTAAGCCATAGCTGGACTGATTTAGGATTATAGTTATGGCTGTACCTCGTGAGGTTGGCGCGGACTCCGCTTTGAGAAAGCTGCGCTGCTCACAGTTTCTTAACTCAGGATCTGTATCGACAATTGATAACCCTTGCACCATGGTAATCGGCGTCTTCGCTTTTAAGCCAGCTTCAATGCTACTGCAGACATCTTTTTCAATACTGTAGGCATGGCTAAAAACATGTTGAAAACTACCAAACGCATGACCAAAATAACGAAACGGAAAATTCTTACTAAAACTGTTACCACTTGACTGAGTCTCACTAAGATCTTTTTTTAATAGCATCGATGTGACATATCCTGATATAGCTAAAAGCAGCAGTGACCCACCGACGGTTATTATTGCTAAGTAAATATGCGTGATAACCGCCATTACTACGGTTCTTTTTTTGATCCGGTTATGAATGTTTTTTGAGTTTGTTAATTCCATTTTTCAATACTCTTTTTGGGATCTTCCTCAGCAACCCTTCTAGTGATTATGAAACGTATTTAAATAAACATACGCTTTATTTAAAACGTTATTTTTTACAGTCAATGATTCCCCTGTTGATTTTTTATTCGCTCGAATGTGTCATTCCCACGAATAATCTGTGACGCACTGTGCGTCCCATTAATCGTTAGGCTCCATAGACTGCTTATTTGGCCTTTGTATAAAAATCCTGCCCATGCAGTGATTGAGTTACAGGATGCTAGGGTACTTTGCCAAATCGTCGTAAAGGTAAGTGCAGTTCCATAGGCCCAGCCGGTGACTGGGTAGGCTATATTCTGGCAAGCATAGTCAGATTCTCGATTGATATAAGTACCTGTAATTAGACCAGTGTTACCAATAGAATCGATGGTTAAAGTCGAACCTCCTTGATTTTCCCAGACGGAAGGTGCTGGAATTGAGCTAACCGAATTGGCGTAACTCGCTGCGGAAAGTGACAGACTTATAAACAGAATTAATAACCACCTGCTAAAAATAGTTGAGCGCATAGTAGTGTCCTTTTTTATTACCTCAAAAAATACAACAGAGATTAGGTCGAGGCTTGTCCACAAATCCTTGCGCCGGCACTGCACGCAAATAGAACTCTCTGTTTATCTTTCCGCGCGCGGACACAAACCAATCAGTTATTGACTGAAAAAACTGCTCTATTTGACTGGAATTAGTTAGCCACTTACTTATATGACAGGGGGTTTAGGGCTTTTTGTAGGCGCCTGAAACCCAGGGACTGGTAACGTCTGATGACTCAGCTTTAGGTAGGGACTCAGGAGAGGTATCACCAGATGCAGATTGGGCCCTCGCAGGCTTTGAGTCGGGCTTTGACTTAGCCTTTATCGACTCTGGCGGTAGTTTTGCAAATTTTGCCACATAGAGCTTTTCAACCTGCTCGCGAGCCCAGAGAGTCCTGCGCAAGAACTTGAGACTGGATTTTATCGAGGGGTCGCTCTTAAAGCAGTTGATCTTGACTCTCTCAGCCAGGTACGGGAAACCATAGCTGTCAACCAGCTGGGTCACCACTGCCTCAAGTGTAAGCCCGTGCAGTGGATTATTCGGCTGCTGATTTTTAGATTGAGCGTCTTTTGTCACAGTAATGCGCTAATCCGTGATGGCACTTTGATACTAGGCAAAGTATGAACAGACATAATTGGTAATCTGCTGCACTCTAACAGAAAATTTCGCCGCCGCTGGAACCTCAAATGCACTGCCACCAGTGTAAGCCTGCCAATCTGTTGCGCCGGGCAGTAAAACATCCAGCTGACCCGAGATGATTTCCATCAACTCGCGAACCTCGGTGCCAAACTCATACTCACCAGGCAACATCACGCCAAGAGTTTTCTGGGTGCCATCGGCAAGCACTATAGCGCGACTGGTCACCTGACCCTCGAAATAGACATTGGCTTCTAGATTGACGCTTACATTGGCAAATTCTGACATAACAAACCCTATGGATTAAAAGAGAGACATGGATATAAGCGAAACGCTGCAGTAACGCTCAGGGCGCAGATTATACCGATAGATCGGAGAGAATAACTATACCTGTGATAACAACCAACTAAAGCCTGAAAAAAAAATTTATTGTTCTGCCGTAGCTGTTTTAATGAGCTACAAAAAAGAGCGCCGAAGCGCCCTTTTTAAATTAACTATTTATGATCTTAATCAGTTTATTTGTGCATCCAACTCGCCACTTATATACCGCTCACTCATGGCATCGAGGCCCAACACCTTAATCTTTGACGCATTGCCGGCAGTGCCAAAGGCTTCATAGCGAGCCACGGCGATATCCTTCATCGCGATGGTGGTTTCTTTTAGGAAAGCACGGGGATCAAAGGCCGATGGGTTTTCCGCTAAGAAGCGCCGTACGGCTCCGGTGGAGGCTAGGCGCAGGTCGGTGTCTATATTGATTTTGCGCACACCATGTTTAATACCTTCGCAGATCTGCTCAACTGGAACACCGTAGGTTTCAGGAATTTCGCCGCCGTACTGATTGATAACTTGCAGCCACTCCTGAGGCACCGAGGATGAACCGTGCATCACCAAATGGGTGCCGGGGATACGGCGGTTAATTTCTTTGATGCGGTCAATGGCTAAAATATCGCCTGTGGGCGGGCGGCTAAACTTGTAAGCGCCATGGGAGGTTCCGCAGGCAATGGCCAGGGCGTCGACGCCGGTTTTTGCAACAAAGTCGGCGGCCTCTTCTGGGTCGGTAAGCATCTGTTCGAGAGTTAATTTGCCCTCTGCACCCTGACCGTCCTCTTCGCCAGCTTCGCCGGTTTCCAGTGAGCCCAAGCAACCCAGCTCGCCCTCTACGGAAACACCGCAGGCATGGGCCATGTCGACGGTACGACGGGTGACATCAACATTATATTCGTAGCTCGATGGGGTTTTGCCGTCTTCTTCCAGGGAGCCGTCCATCATTACTGAACTAAAGCCCTGCTGGATCGAGCGCTGGCAGATCGCTGGGCTGGTGCCGTGATCCTGGTGCATGCACACTGGTATATGAGGCCACTCTTCGATAGCGGCAAGAATCAGGTGACGCAAAAACGGCGCGCCGGCATATTTGCGGGCGCCGGCTGAGGCCTGAACAATCACTGGGCTATTGGTTTGGTCAGCGGCGAGCATAATGGCGCGCATTTGCTCGAGGTTGTTTACATTAAATGCGGGTACGCCATAATCATGCTCGGCGGCATGGTCCAACATCTGTCTTAATGAAATTAACGCCATAGTGCTCTTCCTTTATAAAGTCTTTAATACGTTCTTTGTTGCCCTCTTTAACAGCCCAGCTCCTGCTGCCCTCGCTAATAATTCCAATCAATCGTTTTAGTCGTTGGCGCGCTGCTGAAGGATACTCACAGCGGGGAGTTCTTTGCCTTCGACATATTCTAGAAATGCGCCACCCCCAGTTGAAATATAGGAGACTTGATCAGCAATATCATATTTATCTACTGCAGCTAGGGTATCTCCACCGCCAGCGATGGAAAAGGCCGAGCTTTTAGCAATGGCTAAGGATAGGGTTCTAGTGCCCTCAGCAAATTGATCAAACTCAAATACACCCACTGGGCCATTCCAAATAATTGTACCCATTAACTGTAGCAGCTCCGCCAGCTTAGCCGAGGAATCTGGGCCTATATCGAAAATCATGTCATCTTCTTCAACATCGTCTACCGATTTAATCTTCGCCTCAGCGGTTTCGGAGAAGGCTTTGCCGACAACCACATCTGTGGGCAGTGGAATATTGACTTTTTTCATCAGCGCTTGGGCTGCGGGAATAAGGTCTAGCTCGAAAAGGGATTTACCTACCGGCTTGCCAGCCGCAGCCAAAAAGGTATTGGCAATACCTCCGCCAACAATCAGCTGATCAACTCTCTCAGAGAGGGTTTCGAGAACCATTAATTTGGTCGACACTTTGGAGCCGCCGACAATTGCTGCAACTGGGGGCGTGGGTGCTGCCAAGGCTTTTTCTAGGGCGTCTAATTCTTTGGCTAGCAATGGTCCAGCACAGGCAACCGGAGCATATTTGGCAACACCATGAGTAGAGGCCTGAGCTCGGTGAGCAGTGCCAAAGGCGTCCATAACAAAAATATCGCAGAGCTTGGCATAGGCTTTGGCGAGGGTGTCATCGTTCTTTTTCTCGCCAGGGTTAAAACGCACGTTCTCGAGGATAACTATATCGCCATCGTTCATTTCGATGCCGTTGGTCCAGCTCTGCTCGAGCCTAACCGCTTGACCGAGCAGACTGCTTAGATGCTTAGCCACAGGCTCCATGCTGTATTCACTGTTGTACTCGCCCTCGGTGGGCCGACCCAGATGGGACATCAGGATCACTTTGGCGCCGGCTGCAACAGCCTGTTGGATGGTGGGCAGTGCCGCTTTGATACGGGCATCGCTGGTGACCTGGCCATCCTTAATCGGTACATTGAGGTCTTCGCGAATCAATAGGCGCTTACTGGCTAGATCCAGCTCGGTCATTAACTTGACGGTCATATCAGTCCTTAGGTTTTATTGTTGTCAGGGTATTAAGTGTTTCGCTGGATCGAACACCAGTGCAGCAGGGTATCGATCATTCTATTGGCATAGCCCCATTCGTTATCGAACCAGATCAACACTTTGACGAGTTTCTCTTGGCTTACCCTAGTCTGGCTGGCATCCACTATGCCGCTGCGCGGGTCGTGATTGAAATCACAGGAGGCTAAGGGCTCTTGGGTAAAGCCGAGGACGCCATTGAGAGAATCCATCGAAGCCCGCTCAAGAGCGCGATTAATTTTATCTATATCCACTTTGCTATTGAGCATCACCGACAGATCAATCACCGAGACATTCACCGTGGGCACACGCATGGCTTGAGCCTGAAAGCGTCCGGTCAGCTCCGGTAAAAGTCGATCTATACCCAGAGCCAAACCCGTGTCCACAGGAATAATCGACTGCATGGCAGCGCGAGTTTTGCGCAGATCTGTGTTGTGATAAGCGTCGATAACCGGCTGATCGTTCATCGCTGAGTGAATGGTTGTAATCACACCCCCTTCGACGCCGAACTGGTCATGTAGCACTTTGATTACTGGCACCACACAGTTGGTGGAGCAGGAGGCGCTGGAAATAATGGTTTCATCACCCGTCAGAAGATGCTGATTAACACCATAGACAATGGTGGCATCGACGGTGGGTTCCGCTGGCTGGGAAAACAATACGCGCTTAGCACCACTGGCAATATGTTGCTCGGCAGTTTCGCGGTCGGAAAAGGTACCACTGCATTCGAGTACAACATCTACATTGAACGCGGCCCAGGGCAGCTGGCCAATATTGGACTGGTGAAGAATAGCGATGTTATCGCCATTAATGGTCAGCTGGTCTTCAGTGACGGTGACAGTGCCGGGAAAACGGCCATGAGTGGAGTCATAGCGGGTTAGGTGGGCAATGGTTTTGCTATCTGCTAGTTCATTTATCACGACCACTTGAACGCTGTTGCGCGCCTCTGATTCATAGAGCGCGCGCAACACCGAGCGGCCGATACGGCCATAGCCATTAATGGCTATGCGTAACACTAGCCAATGGCCTCAACAATATTGTTCACCACATTTTCAACAGTGAAACCAAACTCTTTCATCAGTTCACCACCGGGGGCAGACTCACCGAAGCTGGTCATACCGACAACACGGCCATCGAGACCAACAAACTTGTACCAGTAATCCGCATGCAAGGCTTCAACCGCAACACGCGCTCTAAGCGCTGCTGGCAATACCGCTTCGCGATAGTCAGCGTCCTGGGCAGAGAAGATCTCGGCGCAGGGCATAGAGACAACGCGCACCTGAGTGCCCTGCTCGGCTAGCTGTTCCGCGGCAGCCATTGCGAGTTCAACTTCTGAGCCTGTGGCGATAACAATTGCCTGCGGCGCTGGGCAGTCGCGAAGGATATAACCACCGCGTTCAATATCGGCAACTTGCTCTGTGCTGCGCGGCATAGGCGCCAAACCTTGGCGGCTAAATACCAGGGCGCTGGGTCCGTCGCGACGAACTATGGCACTTTTCCAGCACACCGCAGATTCCACGGTGTCACAGGGACGCCAGGTGTGCAGGTTCGGCGTCGAGCGCAATGCACTGAGCTGCTCAACGGGCTGGTGGGTAGGGCCATCTTCACCGAGACCGATGGAGTCGTGGGTGTAGACAAAGATACTTTGCAGACCCATCAGTGCTGACATGCGCACTGCGTTGCGGGCATATTCCATAAACATCAGGAAGGTGGCGCCGTAGTTGACGAAACCGCCGTGAAGGGCGATACCATTCATCATTGCGCTCATACCAAATTCACGCACACCGTAATAGATGTAGTTGCCGTCAGCATTGTCGCCGCTGATGTCTTTGGAACCAGACCAGATAGTCAGGTTGGAACCGGCCAGATCGGCGGAACCGCCAAGTAGTTCAGGTAACATTGGGCCGTAAGTATTGAGACAGTTCTGTGAGGCTTTGCGCGAGGCAACCTTCTCCATCTTGTCCTGACACTGTTGAATATAGGCATCTGCCTGGGCATTAAAGTCTTCCGGTAGATCGCCGCGCGTACGACGCTCAAATTCTGCAGCTAACTCTGGGAACTCAGCGCGGTATTCTTCAAGCTGATTAGCCCAAGTAGTTTGTGCAGCAGTGCCTTTGGCAACGCCATTCCAACCGGCGTAGTGCTCGTCGGGAATCTCGAAGGGACCATGAGCCCAGCCCAGAGCTTCGCGGGTCAGTGCCACTTCGTCGACACCCAGTGCAGCGCCGTGACAATCTTCTTTGCCCTGCTTGTTGGGTGAACCAAAACCAATAATGGTTTTGCAGCAAATCAAGGTTGGCTTACTGGTCTCGGCATGAGCTTCTTCAATCGCCGCTTTGATTGCATCACTATCGTGACCGTCGACATTGGCAATAACGTGCCAGCCGTAAGATTCGAATCGTGCCGGCGTGTCATCGCTAAACCATCCTTCCACTTCACCGTCAATGGAGATGCCATTGTCATCATAGAACGCTGTTAGCTTGCCGAGCTTTAAGGTGCCAGCAAGAGAGCAAACTTCGTGGGAAATACCTTCCATCAAACAGCCATCACCAAGGAAAGTGTAGGTTTGATGATCGACAATATTGTGGCCCGGACGGTTAAACTGCGCGGCGAGAACTTTTTCTGCCAGCGCCATACCCGTGGCATTACTGATACCTTGGCCGAGAGGACCGGTGGTAGTTTCAACACCTGGGGCATAACCATATTCAGGATGGCCGGGAGTCTTGGAGTGCAACTGGCGGAAGTTTTTAATTTCCTCAATCGGCAAATCATAGCCTGTGAGGTGCAACAGGGAGTAGAGCAGCATCGAACCGTGGCCATTGGAGAGCACAAAGCGGTCTCGGTTGACCCAAGTAGGATCAGCTGGATTATGGCTCAGGTAGTCATTCCAGAGAACTTCAGCAATATCTGCCATGCCCATTGGGGCACCTGGATGGCCACTATTAGCCTGTTGAACAGCATCCATACTGAGTGCGCGAACGGCATTTGCTAGGTCTCTACGTGAGGCCATAAATCATCACTCCTGGTAGTCAAATTTTAGGCGCGCATTGTCTCCTACCAGAGGGTACCAGTAAACCGATATTCGCTATGCCTAGGGTTTATTCCTAAGCTTCTCTGATGCCATAAGCACAAGCGCGTGGGTTAGGACTCTACTGCCTCGTGAAAATATCTATCCCGTCATGTAGCAACCTCCCTCAACCCTTATATAAAAATATTTTGATATATAAAAATCGCTATGTTAAAGTCCCGCCCATGTACAACCTCAGCCACTTTGACAGCCAGCCCAGATCAACCACCGACACCGGAGCCATTACCGCGCTCTGCAAAGCGGCGGGTGATCCGCTGCGCATGCAGGTTTTAAAGGTGCTGCAACAAAATGCCTACGGCGTTCTGGAGCTCTGCCAGGTGTTTGATATTCGTCAGTCAGCTATGAGTCACCACCTGAAAATTCTTGCCAATGCAGGACTGGTGGCAACCCGTCGCGAAGGCACAACGATTTTTTATCGCCGCAATGAGAGCCATCCGGACACAGATCTGCAGGCGCTGCAACATGTGCTGTTTCAAACTATTGACGACGCCGCTTTAGATCCCGCCCTGCGCACGCGGTTGGAGTCGATTAATACTGAGCGCTCAGCGGCATCGGTAGCATTCTTTAATCAAAATGCCGCGCGCTTTGAAGAAAATCAGGATCTGATTGCTAGCTGGGCAGACTATGGCGAGAGTGTCGAAAGCTTTCTCGATAGCAGCATTGCAGCACGCCAATCAGCGCTGGAAATCGGCCCAGGTTACGGTCAGTTTTTGGGCAAATTGTCGGCCACCTTTAAGCAGGTTACGGCACTGGATAACTCCGCGGAAATGCTTGAACAGTGCCGCACCAGAGCCACGAACCAAGGCCTACAAAATATCGACTTTAAGCTTGGTGACACCAATTTGGCGATCAGCGAAGGGCTGCGCAGCGACTGCATATCTCTGAATATGGTGCTGCACCACAACCCCACGCCGGGGGATATTATTGCGGCCTGCGCACAGCTTTTAAATTCCGGCGGCGTGCTCTTGATCACCGATCTCTGCGCCCATGATCAAGAATGGGTGCAAAAGGCCTGCGGCGATCTCTGGCTCGGTCTGGAACCTCAGGAACTGACTCGCTGGGCACAGAGCGCCGGACTGATAGAGGGCAATAGCCTCTATTTGGCGCAGCGCAATGGCTTTCGAATTCAACTGCGGCAGTTTGTTAAACCCCTGCCCGACAACCACTAATCTCAAGACAGATTACAACGGAAAAGTTTATGTCTAATTACAATATTTTTACCTCAGAATCGGTCTCTGAAGGCCACCCAGACAAAATGGCCGATCAGATTTCTGATGCGGTTTTAGATGCTATTTTAAAGGATGACCCTCACTCCCGAGTCGCTGTAGAGACTATGGTGAAAACCGGCATGACAATTATCGCTGGCGAAGTGCGCACCGACACCTATGTGGATCTGGAACAGATCGTTCGGGATGTTATCACCGGTATCGGCTACGACAGTTCTGAGGTTGGCTTTGATGGCAATTCATGCGCCGTGCTCAATGCCATTGGCAAGCAGTCCAGCGATATTGCCCAGGGCGTCGACGAAGCAGCAGACAAAGATATAGGCGCCGGCGATCAGGGTCTGATGTTTGGTTATGCCAGTAATGAAACCTCGGTATTGATGCCTGCACCGATTTACTACGCTCACCGTTTGGTGGAGCGCCAAGCCCAGCTGCGCAAGAATGGTGTGCTGCCCTGGTTGCGTCCCGATGCCAAGAGTCAGGTAACTCTGAGATATGAAAACGGCAAGCCAGTGGCCATTGATGCAGTGGTTCTATCGACACAACACTCGCCGAATATTGCTCTGGCCGATCTGCAGGAAGCGGTGCGCGAAGAAATTATTAACCATGTACTGCCAGAAGAGTGGCTGCATGCGGGCACCCAATATCATATTAACCCTACCGGCCAGTTTATTATTGGCGGGCCCATGGGCGACTGTGGTCTCACAGGACGGAAGATTATTGTTGATACCTACGGCGGTATGGCCCACCACGGCGGCGGTGCTTTCTCAGGCAAGGATCCCACCAAGGTGGATCGTTCCGCGGCCTATGCTGGACGCTATGTGGCAAAAAATATTGTCGCTGCGGGTCTGGCGGATCGCTGTGAGATTCAGGTTTCCTACGCCATTGGTGTGTCCGAGCCCACGTCGATCAGCGTCAATACTTTTGGCACAGGCAAGCTTTCTGATGACGAGATTGTCACTCTGGTTCGTGACAACTTTGATCTGCGCCCCCGAGGCCTGATCGAGATGCTCAACTTGCGTCGACCGATTTATCAAGAGACAGCTTCTTACGGCCACTTCGGTCGTGAGTTAGAAAACTTTACCTGGGAAAAAACCGACAAAGTGGCCGACTTAAAAAAAGCTCTCTAAACAGAAAGCTTCGAATCGTCTAAACCCAAATTTAAATATTGCTCAACAGGAAACAACTAATGTCAGACACCAAATTTAGCGATTATAAAATCGCCGATATCTCCCTTGCCGATTGGGGCAAAAAAGAGATTTCTATCGCCGAGTCCGAAATGCCAGCACTGATGGCCCTGCGCGAAAAATATCACGCCGAGCAACCATTGGCCGGAGCGCGAATTCTCGGCTGTATCCATATGACCATTCAAACCGCTGTGTTGATCGAAACTCTCGAAGCACTGGGTGCCGAAGTGCGCTGGACCTCCTGCAATATCTTTTCCACTCAGGATCATGCCGCTGCCGCAGTAGCTGCCAATGGCACGCCGGTATTTGCCTGGAAGGGTGAGACTGAGGAAGAGTATGAGTGGTGCTTAGAACAGCAAGTGCTAAAAGATGGCGTGCCCTGGAATGCCAATATGATTCTCGATGACGGCGGTGATCTCACTGGCCTATTGCATCAGAAGTACCCTGAGGTTTTGGACGCAGTGCATGGGGTCACCGAAGAGACCACCACCGGCGTCCACCGTCTCTACGAAATGCTTAAGAGCGGCGAGTTAAAAATCCCAGCCATCAATGTTAATGACTCTGTGACCAAGTCTAAGTGCGACAACAAGTACGGCTGTCGTCACAGCCTCAATGATGCGATCAAGCGCGGTACAGATCACCTGCTGTCAGGTAAAAAAGCAGTAGTCGTCGGCTACGGCGATGTGGGCAAGGGTTCAGCTCAATCCCTGCGTCAAGAGGGCATGATTGTTAAGGTCACCGAAGCGGACCCGATCTGTGCCATGCAGGCCTGCCTAGACGGTTTTGAGGTTGTTTCAACTTACAACGACGGCGATGTCAGCAAAGGCGTCAACGTCGATCTATTGGCCAACACCGATCTACTGGTAACCAGTACAGGTAACTTCAATGTCTGTGGTTCGGATATTCTGTCGGCCCTTAAAAGCGGCTGCGTAGTCTGTAATATCGGTCACTTCGACAATGAAATCGACACTGCATTTATGCGCAAAACTTGGGAGTGGGACGAGATCAAACCTCAGGTACACAAGGTTTATCGCGACCGTGCCAGCAATGATCATCTGCTGTTATTAGCCGAAGGTCGTCTGGTTAATTTGGGTAATGCTACAGGTCACCCGAGCCGAATTATGGATGGCTCTTTTGCCAACCAGGTGCTAGCGCAAATCGATCTGTACAAGAAGCAGTTTGCCGCACAGGACGAGGCTACCAAAGCTCAGATGCTGCGTGTCGAAGTACTGCCCAAGCATCTTGACGAAGAAGTTGCAGGCCATATGGTGCGAGGCTTTGGCGGTGTGGTTACTAAACTGACTCAGGCTCAGGCAGACTATATTAATGTACCTGTTGAGGGTCCATTTAAAGGCGATAGCTACAAGTACTAATCGGCAGTTTCGACTGTAATTGCCATAGAGGAACAATTTGATGAACACAGATACACCAGATCTCAGCTTTGAATTTTTCCCGCCGAAAACCGATCAGGGAAAAATTAAGCTGGCGACGACCCGACAGGAGTTGGGCAAATTCAACCCAGAGTTTTTCTCGGTGACCTATGGTGCTGGCGGCTCAACTCGCGCCACCACTGCGGATCAGGTTGCCGCGATTCAGGCCGACGGCTTTGAGGTGGCTCCGCATATTTCCTTTGGCGGCAACTCTACAGATGAAGTCTTAGAGCTGCTAAACAGCTACAAAGCCGCTGGCGTCAAACATTTGGTCGCCCTGCGCGGCGACCTGCCCTCGGGCATGGGCGGCGCTGGGCAGTTAGTTCACGCCAATCAATTGGTGGAATTTATTCGTCAACATACGGGTGATCACTTTAGTATTAACGTGGCTGCCTACCCTGAGATCCATCCGGAAGCCGAGAGCTACAGTAAAGATGTTTACTGGCTCGGCGAGAAGTTTAAGGCTGGCGCCGACCGTGCAATTACGCAGTATTTTTACACTGCCGATGCCTACTTTAAGTTTGTCGAAGAGTGCGCCAAAAGCGGGATCGACGAGCCAATTATTCCCGGCATTATGCCCCTAACCAATTATGCTAATCTGATCCGGTTCTCCGATAGCTGCGGCGCGGATATTCCACGTTGGTTGCGCTGGCAATTAAAAGAACGCAGCGACAATATGGACGATCTTATTAGCTATGGCATTGATATTGTCAGCGAGCTAAGCCAAAAGTTACTAGATGGCGGCGCGCCAGGACTGCACTTTTACACCATGAACCAATGGCAAGTTACTGGTACCCTGTGTCGCAATCTCGGCTTTTCGGACAATCACTAATTAGTCACCATGCGCATTCCTAGAATATTCACTGATCAGCCACTCAGCAGCGGTGCCAACCTGGCCCTGACTGGCAGCGCCGCAAGGCATCTGGTCTCGGCACTGCGCATGTCTGTTGGTCAGAGGATTACTCTGTTTAATGGTCAGGGTGGCGAGTTTGCTGCAACCTTGATCAGTACAGCCAAGTCTCAGGTGGAGGTGGGTATTGGTGAGCATCGCGACATCGATCGCGAATCGCCATTGAAAATGCATCTGGCGATTGCCGTATCCCGGGGCGAGCGCATGGACTGGATTGTGCAAAAAGCCACTGAGCTCGGGGTCACTGAAATCACTCCGCTCTTTAGCGAGCGGACTGAAGTGAAGCTCAATGGGGAGCGCCTGGAAAAGAAATTGCGTCACTGGCAGCAGGTTTCAATCAGCGCCTGTGAGCAGTGTCAGCGCAATCGAATTCCGACTATTAATAATGCCCTAACCTTGGATCAATGGTTGAACCAGCCAAACCAAGAGGCACAACAGCTCAAGCTTGTGCTGCATCATCGCAGCGATAAAACGCTAGCCCAGCATCAGCCACCCAAAAACGTCTGCCTACTAGTGGGACCTGAGGGCGGTCTTAGCGACAATGAAATCAGCCGCGCCATGGATAAGGGCTTTGCCGCCCTGACCCTGGGTCCTCGGGTGCTGCGTACCGAAACCGCACCGCTGGCTGCTATTAGCATTATGCAATCGGTTTGGGGAGATATGGGCTGAAGCGGCTGAGCTCGGCAGTCCTGTGTATAGGCTTGAGCGCTCTGCTGCAGGGCATGGCTCAGGCCGCTATCTTTGGTGATGGCAATCCTGAAAATGGATTTGAAGATCAACGGTTAGTTCCTACTGAAAATCGGCCCAATGCTATGGCCGCCGTTGGTACCATTATCTGCGATGGCGGACTGAGGGGCACAGCCACTCATATTAAGAGCCCATCAATTGATCCCAGCCGGTCTATTATAGTTACGGCGGCACATATCTTGTTTGACGCTAAATCCGGAGAAAAGTACACTTCCTGCAGCTATCTTCCAGAAAATAGGCGATTTAGCACGACTTCATTTGCTGCTATTTCAGCTCACAACTTCGACCCACTAAATAACGACAAAATCGCTCAATCGGAAAACGATATTGTCTTTGTCGCCTTGAGCCGGCCTCTGCAGCAGTCCGCCCTGCTACTGAGCGAGACCCGAGCTATAGACAATGGAAATCTATCTTTATTGGGTTACAACAGCAGTCAAAATCAACTCACCGAATCAGCTCACTGCAAGCAATACGCCTCAATTCAATTTGCCAGTGAGAAGCTACTGTTACATGACTGTGATGCCAGAAGTGGCGCTTCGGGAGGACCGTTACTATTGCGCAGTGACAATGATCAGCCAGCAAAGCTGATCGCCGTGCATGGCGGAACTTTACTGATTAATGGGGTAGGTGAAGCTGAAACCCACAGCGCCAGTCGCGACGGCGCTGTGGCAGACCCTGAGCGCTGGATTAATCAGGCACGCAGAGTGGATCGAGCTGTGCTTGAACAGTTGCAGAGGTTTGTTGCATATCTTGCCAAGGGTTCTCAAGCTCAAAAATAATATCCTGAGCAAATCCAGGAATATGCACACCTTTGGCGCTGATAGTGACACCAGCCTCGTCAATTAACGGCTCACCGAAGCGATAGATCACGTCCAGCTGACCGGCATCGGCACGAGTTGCATAGCTCGCTGCGGCAGTGCGAGTAATCTCCCGCTGAGCCAAATACTCATTAAATCGGTCGGCGTAACGCACCGCCAACATCTGTTCAACTTTCTCCGCTGACAACACTACAGCTGTGGCATTGTTACCGCCAAAGCCTTTTGAATTAATAAACGCCACGTCCATTTTATTGGCGCTGACATCCATATCTTGCAGCGGGAAGCGCAGACGCTCCTGAGCTACATCCGGCGCCACTTCAGCAATGGTTTTTATCCCCGGAATCATCTGATACTTAAAGGTGCCTAGAGCGGAGATAAGCTGATCGCCACTGGCAGTAGAAAGGGAGTGACCAACATAGGATTTGGCCGCAGTTACTGGCCAGTCGTAGATATCAAAGGCCGTGGCAACCTGCTCGATAAGATGGGATTCAGTGGTGCGATTAGCCGGGGTACTAGAGCCGTGGGCGTGGACAAAGCTATGCTTTTTAACACTCTCTTCACCAACAATATTAATCGCTGCAGCAACCGCTTTAGAGAAGGAGATATAGTTGCCCACTCCTGGCGCTGAAATAGACTTCTTAACACCGTCGGCATTGATAAATACTTCGGGAACGGCGCCGTGAATATCGGCACCCAGCTCAATAGCCAGAGCGTCATCCATCAGCACAATATACTGAGTCGCCTCCGACAGGGTAAAGCCACAATTAGCGCCAAAGGGACGGCTCGCTCGACGCCAATCCGGGGTATCCGTGCCATCCAACTTGCACAGGTTTTCATCGCTGCCTAGGGCACTCATATTGGCAAAGCCCTCAGAGATCTCCGGGGTCACACCAGCTTCGGCATTGCCCAAAATGGCGACGCGGCGTCGGCCGCTGCGAATATCTCGAACTGCTGCTTGGAGCACATAGAGAAAGCTGGCGCAGGCGCCGGTAATAGCCTCAGTGTGACCGACGCTGCCTAAGACATAGGCATTAATAAAGTCCGCCGGCATGGAATTTAAACCCAAGGGAACCTGCTTGGCGGTGGTGCGGCTGCCGCGCAGGCGCGCCTGCAATAGGCCCCCGAAGCCCTCTTCGGTCATCTGACTTAATGCACTTGAGGAGTAAACGCCCACTTCGTCTGGTGCCACCGATTCTGCTATCTTGTCCCATGGAATGCCAATGGAATGAACGGCGTCGCTGGCACCGATCAGAGCCATCTGTAAACTGCGCGGATGAAAGCGGCTATTGTAGTGATCTGAGGGGTTAAAACCGCTGGGTAATTGCCCTGCAGCCTTGGCCACAAGCTCATAGGGGGACTCAACCAGATACTGACTCGAACCGGTTGCAGTCACTTCAACATTGCCATCCTCTAGATCGCGGATCTGCCAGCTTTGAGGCGGCATCTTAGGAAGATCACGCTTGAGCATGGTGAAGTGAACAGTTTGACTGTCGTCATCGGTGAGAGAGATTTTTTTATGGCCTGAGACATTGCTCGGATCAAATAGCTCAATCTTGCGGATCAATGTGCCATCCAGCACTTGCTGACGAAAACGGCTATCCACATCAAGTGCGGTCAACAGCGCGCCATCTTGGTCACGGTAGTCTGCCCCCTCTTTAGTCACTTGCGCCATTAAACAGGCAAGGCCAACGATCGTACTAACCTGCTCTTCAGCTGGCAGGGATTCCAGAATCATGCGGCGAAAAGCCTGATGAGAGGAGCTGCGGCCAGCAGCACTGTAGCCACCGAATCCCACAATAACTGGAAGAGAGTTAGACATAGAACCGTCCTTGAAGTGAAGCAGTTAAGAGAAGCTATCGGGAGGGTAAGTGTAGGCAGAGCTACCAGACTATGTTTTTGTTAATCGGCCAAAAGATGCATCAATTGCGCCACCACATGCTATATTGTCGCCACTATGGCCTTTAACCTAACACTTTTACTCTGTGACAATATGCTTGTCTCCAGCACTACGTTGGCGGCAGAGATTTTTCAATTTGCTGAAGCTATGGCACGGGCCCAGGCCAGCAGAACTCCCCACACTAAACTCAATGTCCGCTGGGTCAGTATCGATGGCAAGCCAGTGCAGACATCGGCGGGTTTTCAGCTAACACCCACCCACTCCATAGATCATAGCTTTGTCAGTGACCTTATTCATATTCCGGCGCTGTGGCGCAATCCGCGTCCGGCGGTAATGAAGAATCTGGCGTATATTCCCTGGCTGCAAGAACAGCACCAGCGCAATAGTAGCTTTACTGCAGTGGGCACCGGCGTCTGCTTTTTGGCCGAGGCCGGGCTGCTCGACGATAAGCCAGCAACCACTCACTGGCACTATTTTGACCAGTTGCAGCGCAGTTACCCAAAGGTAAAGCTGGCGCGGCAACACTTCACCACTCAGTCGGGCAATATTTACTGTGCGGCTAGTATCAATGCTATGGCAGAGCTAATCATGCACCAAGTGGAGCGGATCTTTGGTCGCGTGATTGCGCTTCAAGCGCAGCGTAATTTTTTCCATGAGATTCGCAATTTAACCGAGCCTCTAAGTTTGGGCGACCAGCATAAGACCCACGGCGATGAGGCCATTGTCCAAGCACAGATGTGGATTCAGGATAATCTCAGCAAGCAATTGACCGTGCCTGAATTAGCCGCGCAATTTGGCATGAGCACCAGAACCTTTAATCGGCGCTTTGTCGCGGCGGTGGCAATGACCCCGGGGGATTATCTGACGGATGTGCGTATGACTTTTGCCTGCGATCTATTAAAGAACACGGATTTGACGATTTTGGGGATTGCGGGTTACAGCGGCTACAACGATGCCAGTTGGTTTTCGTCGCGCTTTAAACACTGGTCTGGCAATAGTCCGAAGGAGTATCGCAATACAGTGCGGGGGAAACTATTTTCCACCGAGGTGACTTGAGCGCCACCCCGGCAGAAATAATACTAGGCTAATCTGTACTTAGATAACTCGCACGTGAACAACACCATCGACCGCTGCGATCTGGGCCTTGAGGCTGTCATTGAGGTCACCCTCGATATCGATAATATTGTAAGCAATCTCGTCGCGACTCTTGTTTACCATATCCAAAACGTTGATCTCGCCATCCGCTAAAATTGACAGCACGCTACCGAGAACCTTGGGCACATTTTTATTGGTGAACGTGATGCGCGTGCCACCATTGCGTGACATTCTAATTTTCGGGTAATTAACCGAATTGAGAATGTTGCCGTTCTCAAGGAAGTCCATAAGTTGGTTGGCAGCCATCACCGCACAGTTCTCTTCAGCTTCTTCGGTGCTGGCACCAATATGTGGCATCAACAAGACGTCTTTACGGCCGAGCAGCTCAGGTGCAGGGAAGTCAGTGATATAACCGGCGATCACACCAGCATCCAAGGCAGCGACCATATCGGCGCTGCTGACAATTTCTTCGCGGGCGAAGTTAAGAATCTTAGCCGTGCTCTTCATACCCGCCAGAGTCTTGCTGTTAATGAGGTGCTTAGTCGCAGGAATCGCAGGAACATGCAGGGTAATAAAGTCTGAGCAAGTCAACAGCGCTTCGAGGTTTTCCATGCGCTCAACACTGCTCGACAGCTGCCAGGCCGCCTCAACCGAAATTGCCGGATCGTAACCCACTACATTCATGCCCAGCTCTAGGGCCAGATTACCAATCATTGAGCCGATGGCTCCGAGACCTACTACGCCCAGAGTTTTGCCCTGAATTTCGCCACCGGCAAAATTCTTTTTCTCTTTTTCCAGCAGTTTGCTCATCTCGCCGGAGTCGGTAATCTCGGTGAGGCCCTGAACATAGTTCATGCCGCCGTAAATATCCCGCGATCCCATCAGCAGTGCCGCAACAATCAGCTCTTTTACCGCGTTGGCATTGGCGCCCGGGGTATTGAATACCACTACGCCTTTTTCAGTGTAATCCGCCACAGGAATATTATTCGTACCAGCACCGGCACGGGCAATAGCAACTACGGACTCAGGCAGCACTTCGGTGTGCATCTTCTGGCTGCGCAATAAAATACCGTCTGGATCAGTGCATTCACTGGCTACCTGGTAACTGTCGGCAGGAAATCGGCTCAAGCCTTTGGATGAAATGGCGTTGTAGGTACGAATTTTATACATAATTTTAGGAGTCTCGGTTTTTAGTCTAAGGCACTATTTAATCGCTAAAGGTACTGATTAAGGGTTTACGCACTTACTTCGCCATAAGCCCAGTCGAGCCAGGGTAGCAACGCTTCTAAGTCGGACGCCTCTACTGTGGCACCACACCAGATACGCAGACCTGCCGGTGCATCGCGGTAGGCGCCTATATCGTAGGCAACAGCTTCTGAGGCTAACAACTTAACAATCTGTTTAACCTGATCTTCGTCGAGATCAAGGGTTAAGCAGACACTGGTATTAGAAATTTGCTCTTCTTCCTGAGCCAAGAAATGGGCCCAGGGACGGCTCTCGACAAACCCTTTGATCACATCCAGATTGGCTTTAGACTTGGCAATTGCTGCAGGTAATCCACCGATCGAGCGCACCCAATCGAGAGCATCCAGATAGTCGGCAACACAGAGCATCGACGGGGTATTGATGGTTTCGCCGCGGAAAATACCTTCGATTAACTTACCACCTTTAGTCAGGCGGAAAATTTTTGGTAGAGGCCAGGCTGGCGTGTAGCTCTCCAGACGCTCAACCGCACGGGGACTGAGAATCAACATGCCGTGACCGCCTTCGCCACCGAGAACTTTTTGCCAGCTATAGGTCACTACATCAAGCTTTTCCCAAGGCATCTCCATAGCAAAGACAGCGGAGGTAGCATCACAGATCGTTAAACCAGTGCGTTCATCGCTGATCCAATCGGCATTGGGCAGTTTGACGCCAGCAGTGGTGCCGTTCCAGGTAAACACTGTGTCGTTGTCTGGATTGGCCTGAGACATATCTGGCAGCTGACCATAGTCTGCGGTGTAGCTATTGAGGTTATCCAGTTTAAGCTGCTTAGTGGCATCTGTGAGCCAACCACTACCAAAGGATTCCCAGGCAAACACATCCACTGGGCGAGCGCCGAGTACAGACCACATAATCATCTCAAAGGCGCCGGTATCTGAAGCTGGCACTACGCCAACTCTGTAGGCCGCTGGCAAACCGAGAATCTCTGCTGTGTCGGTGCAAGCACGACCCAGCGCAAGCTTGCCGACACTGGAGCGATGGGATCGGCCCAGAGTGTCTATATCAAGATTATTGAGGTCATAGCCTGGACGCTTTGAGCAGGGGCCAGATGAGAAGTTTGGATTAGCGGGTTTATTAAGTGGCTTCATGGAATGCGGTGACTTCTTTAGTTGATAAGCGTTATCAGAGAGGCTGACTTCCGCGGATTCTAATCCGGCTGGAACTGCCTATAAAGCGCTTTTGCTCATTACGATTATTGATCTGGCCTATTAAGGCCAGAGTAAAACTTACTACAAAAATTGCGACCGCCCTTACTGTACGGCGGCGCGTTCCTTGGCAATCAGATAATTGGCAACTTGTATCATGCCCTCAAAGCCTCCAGACATTCTGGAACTGACTCTGTATCTACCATTAACCACCATTTCTGGTGTTCCCTGAGTGCGGTAGCCACGCATCCGAGCTTTGGCTTGGTTAACCATGCTGCTCATGCCAAAGGAGTTGAATACCTGAGAAAACTTCTCGGCACTGACACCAGCGGCAACAAAAAACTTAACTAAATCCTGCTCTGAGCGAATCGCTTCGCGCTTCACATGGATGGCTTCAAAAATTGACATATGCACCTGATCGAGAACCTTGAGCATACTGGCGCTGTAGTAAGCGCGGGCATAGAGCTCCATGCTTGGCTGCCAAACTGCTGGAGTGCGCTGCACATCAACATCAGCGGCCAATGTCTCAAACCAGGGCTCGAGCACTGCCTCAAAGTTAAAGCAGTGGCCACAGGTATAGGCAAACACTTCATTGACTTCAATTTTCGCCGGGTTCGCTGTTCTTACCGCTTGAGGCAATACTTCATAGTCAACACCAGCTTTAAATGCGCTGTCTTCAGCTGCACAACCCAGTGAAACGGGCAGTAAAAGCAGTAAAAAAACATAAGTGGTAATGCGTCGCAACATAAAAAACTCCTGTAAAACTATTTAGATATCTAGTGATTCATCCAAACTGGAACAGACTGCGCTCTCTCTTACAGAGCACAGCTCAAGCGTAAAATCAGTTGAGCCCGGAGATATAGTTAGCTACTGCTTTAATCTCTTTGTTGCTCAGTCGCTCGGCAACGCCTTGCATAATCTTGGCGTTGGCACCGCTGGCGCGCTCGCCACTCTGGTACTTAAGCAGTTGGCTGGCAATATAATCTGCGTGCTGACCACCCAGTGCAGGATAACCCGCAGGACCGTTGCCAGTTCCCGATGGCGAGTGACAGCCAGTACAAGAAGGCACACCAGTCTTGATGTTGCCGCCGCGATAGAGATTCTCGCCGAGGGCTAGGGCTTCAGCGGGGTCGCTGTAGCCGAACATAGTAATTTCCTGTGCGCCCGCAATGGTGCGCTGCTGGCTGTCGTAATAAGCAGCCATATCTTGCAAGTCTTGATCACTGTTGGCGTCGAGCAAGCCGGTCATCTCGACAATCATACGCTCGCCAGATTGAATCATCTGGAGTTGACGGTAGAGGTATTTCTCACCCAGGCCAGCCAGCTTGGGGAAGGCTGGAACCATGCTATTGCCGTCGCCGGCATGGCAACCTGCGCACATTGCTACCTTGTTTTTTCCTGCTGCTGCATCGCCAGATGCAAAAACCTGGGTAGCTGCAAATGTAGCTACCAGACAAATAATCGTTAAAAAGCTTTTTTTCATGGTTAATCAACTCGTGCAATCGGCTAGAATAGGTTGCGTCGGTGCAACTACTTTTATCTGTACCCTAGCCATGTCGGCTAAAGCCGGCGCATTATATACCAATATGCGCCAACTCTTACAGCGAGATAATGACCCTTTATTCATGGATTCAAATCATATCGATTATCAGCGCGTTACATTTCTAACCAGCGCCCCCTCAATCAAGCAATGTCCTGAAGACAGTGGTTGTGAAGTAGCCTTTGCCGGGCGTTCAAACGCCGGCAAATCCAGCGCAATAAATACGCTTACGCGCATCCGCGGATTGGCTCGAACCAGTAAAACTCCGGGGCGAACACAGCTGATTAACTTCTTTGATCTAGGCAACGACAAACGCCTGGTAGATCTTCCCGGATATGGTTACGCCAAAGTGCCTATAGAGATGAAGCGAGAGTGGGACCGAGATCTAGCGGAATACCTGCAATTGCGCCAGAGTCTCGCCGGGCTTATATTGCTGATGGATATTCGCCACCCACTACAAGAATTCGATCTGCAGATGCTCAACTGGGCAGCACAGGCTGGATTGCCGGTGCATATTTTGCTCACCAAGTCAGATAAGCTTAAACGCGGCCCAGGGCAGAGTGCACTGCTAATGGTTGAGCGGCATCTGCGCAATATGGATCCGGGCTGCACATTGTTGAGCGTTCAGACGTTCTCTTCTTTAAAGAAGCTGGGACTGCCAGAATTGGAGTCCGTGCTGGCTCACTGGATGAACTCAGACTTTGTTGATCCCGCTACCATCTGAGTAATTCCGTGGCCTCTGTAGGACTTCACTCGCATCCCTACAAGTGCTCCCTAGTTTAGAAAATTCAGGCCAAAAAAAACCCGGCTCAAAGTTGAGCCGGGGTCTGCGTTGCTTTGCTTGGGAGTTTCAGCGTTGCAGTTGCTTAGTTTTGGGGGAGAGTAAGCAATCATGTCTTGCCCTAAATAAGACAGGCTAAAACGAAATAGTTCACAATTAATTTAAATAAAGTGAAAATAATTTTTGTCCCGAGAGCAAACCGCTCTTTTACCCGCCCTTTTGAGCCTCTAGACCGCTAGAAAAAACTAGTGCGCCTCATCCCAGTTATCGCCCACACCTATATCAACCACCAGCGGCACTAACAGCTCAGCCGCGCTCTCCATTAGGCCCTTAAGACCTTTCTGCACTTCATCCATTTCCGACTCTGGCACTTCCAACACCAATTCATCGTGCACCTGCATAATAATTTTGCTGGTTAAGTCGCTGTTTTCCAGCCAGTTGTGCACATTGATCATCGCCAGTTTAATAATATCCGCAGCGGTGCCCTGCATCGGCGCATTGATCGCTGTGCGCTCGGCGGCCTGACGGCGCATGCCATTGCTGGCATTGATTTCTGGCAGATAGAGCCGGCGACCAAAGACAGTTTCGACAAAGCCATTTTCCGCAGCACTGTGACGAATATTATTCATATAACTTTGCACCCCCGGATAGCGAGTGAAGTAGAGCTCTATATATTCCGCGGCCTGTTTGCGGTTGATACCCAGCTGACGAGCTAGGCCGAAGGCTGACATGCCGTAGATCAGGCCAAAGTTAATCGCCTTGGCACTGCGCCGCTGATCAATAGTCACTTCGTCAGTTTCGACACCAAAGACCTCCGCGGCAGTGGCCCGGTGAATATCCTGACCTGCACTAAAGGCGGCCAATAGGCTGGGGTCCTCAGAGAGATGCGCCATAATCCGCAGCTCAATCTGAGAGTAATCCGCAGCCACTAGCTTGCAGCCGGGAGCGGCGATAAAGGCTTGTCGCACACGGCGGCCCTCGGCGCTGCGAATAGGAATATTCTGTAGATTGGGGTCCGATGAAGAGAGTCGCCCGGTGGCGGTTCCCGACTGATGATAGGAGGTGTGAATCCGGCCTGTAACCGAATTGATCATGGTGGGTAGCTTGTCGGTGTAGGTGGATTTTAATTTTGCCAGACCGCGATGCTCTAAAAGCACTTTGGGCAGTGGGTAGTCCAAGGCTAGCTCTTGCAGCACTTCTTCTTTGGTGGAAGGCGCGCCCTTAGCGGTTTTCTTCAGTACCGGGATCTGCAGTTTTTCAAAGAGAATTTCACCTAGCTGTTTCGGCGAGGCAAGATTAAATTGCTGCCCTGCCAATTCCCAGGCCTCGGTTTCCAGCTCGCCCAGTCGCGCCGAGAGTTCCTGACTCTGCTGGAATAACAATGTGTCATCCACTAGGGCGCCGGTGCGCTCGATACGCGATAGGACAGGCACCAGTGGCAACTCAATGTCTTCGAAGACCTTTTTCAGTGTTGGCTCAGCGGCCACTCGCGGCCATAGGGTCTGGTGTAAACGCAGGGTGATATCCGCGTCTTCCGCGGCATAGGGGCCAGCCTGCTCCAGGGCAATCTGATTAAAGGTTAACTGGGCGGCGCCTTTACCTGCCACATCGGCAAATTTAATCGTCTCTTCCCCAAGATAGTTGAGGGCCAAGCTGTCCATATCATGGCGACTGGCAACCGAGTCAAGGACGTAGGATTCCAGCATGGTGTCGAAGGCGATACCACGCAATGTGATTCCATGTTGGGCCAGCACGCTCATATCGTACTTAAGGTTTTGACCCAGTTTGGGGAATGCAGGATCTTCCAAGTAAGGCTTAAGACTCTTGAGAACAAATTCCGGGGTTAGCTGTTCTGGCGCACCCATATAGTCGTGGGCAAAGGGAATATAGCAGGCCTCCCCAGGGGCTGTAGACAATGAGATGCCCACTAACTGCGCGCGCATATAATCGAGACTGGTGGTCTCAGTGTCGACGGCCACCAAATCGGCAGATTTTATTTTTTCAATCCAGCTGGCCAGTTCCTGCTTGGTTAGTACAAGCTGATAGTCTTTCACTACAACCGGCGTATCTACTGTGGCCGCCACTGGTTCACTTGGCTCAACTGACGACTTTGCTTTAGATGCGGGCTTGGCGTGAGAATTGGTCTGAGCTTCAGCAATCCAGGTCTTAAATTCCATCTCCTTAAACAGACTGAGCAAAGCTGCTCTATCCGGCTCTCCATTCTTCAAGTCAGAAAGATGTACGGGCATTTCAACGTCGGTCTTAATCGTCGCCAGTTTATAGGAAAGATAGGCCAGTTCTTTGTTGTCCAGCAACTTGGGCGACATTGTTTTGGCGCCGCGAAACGCCAGTCCAGCAACATCATCGAGATTGGCATAAATATCATCCAAGCTACCTAAGCCCTGAAGTAAACCCAAGGCAGTCTTCTCGCCGACACCAGGGACGCCGGGAATGTTGTCCGATTTGTCACCCAAAAGGGCTAGGTAATCGATAATCAACTCTGGGGGAATGCCAAATTTTTCGATCACCCCTTCCCTATCCATGGCGCTATTGTTCATGGTGTTAATCAACGTGATATGTTCGTTTACCAACTGGGCTATATCTTTGTCGCCAGTTGAAATCACCACTGGCTGTTTCGCGGCAGTGGCCTGCAAAGCCAGGGTGCCAATGACATCGTCGGCCTCGACCCCGTCAATAATCAGCATGGGCATACCCATGGCTTCAATAATCTGATGGATTGGCGCTATTTGCTCGCGCAGGTCATCGGGCATCGATGGTCGATGGGCTTTGTACTCAGCGTAAATCTCATCGCGGAAGGTTTTTCCCTTGGCATCAAAAACCACCACATGGGTACTGTCTGGATAGTCTTTTTGCAGGCGCCGCATCATATTGATCACACCTTTAACAGCACCAGTGGGCTTACCTTTGCTGTTGGTCAGCGGCGGCAGTGCATGGTAGGCGCGATAAAGGTAAGAGGAGCCATCGACGAGAATCAGCGGGGTAGTAGTATCCATATTTTCCACGAGTATTATTAAAAAGGTAGCGTTAGTAGTTGAAACGGCGTTTAGCGATAAAATTGCTTAGCTTTAGGATACAGGATTTTGTTTACCCTGTTGATACTTCATAAGCCTTTATCAATGGCCTTATTAGGGATTCTGTAAGTCGTTGAAGCAGCCCTTAAACTGCAACGCCAAAGTCTGTATAAAGCTAGCATAGGCGTCACCAACCAGAGCCTGCTCTAGCCCCTGAAGATCGATCAGCGTCACTTGCAGCGACAGTTCTTGAGCAATGACTCGAGCGTCACGGTCTGCGTATTGGGGTTCGATAAAGATACAGCTAGCGGCAGAGGCTATGGCCTGCTGGCGCAGCCGATACTGGCTTCTAACGCCCTGACTGGCACCACTGGCATCGCGAATGGAAAGCCCAGATTGGAGCTTAAAAGTGCTGGTGAAATGATCTAGGGCATCGTGATGAACGAGAAATTGCCTGTCCCTAAGGGGGGCCAGTTCAGTGGCTAGTGTGGCAATTTGCTCCGCGCTAATAATGTCTTTTACCCGAAGATTGAGGCGCTGCTGAATCTCTGCGGCGATTCGATTGGCATTAGTGGGGTTGAGCCAGACATGGGGATCTGCACTTAACGCACTGTGGGCACTTAATCCGCTGTGGGCACTTGATTCGCTGTGGGCGCTTAATCCGCTGTGGGCACTTTCATCATGAGTATGCATGTGCCCACTATGACTGCCGACTTCTTGCTCAATGCCAGTATTTTGCGGCGCAATTAGCGGCAATTGCATCACTGTAATACGCTTATCTTGCGGCACTAAGGCCATAGGTTTCGCTACTCGAGATTCAAACATCTCTCCGATCCAGATAATCAGATCTGCCTGATCAATTTTCTTTAGCGCTGAGACTGGCAGCGACACCTCGTGGGCAGACTGCACCGCCGATTGCAGATATTCAACTCGAGCCTGATCACCAACAGCGGACTGGGCAATAATGGCCAGGGGCTTAATAGTAGTAATAATCAACGGCTTTTGTATTAACGGATTGTTTGTCAAAGGTTGGGCTATTTCTGGGGCAGCCAACACTGTCTGAGCAGTCAAGGCACTCAAAAAAGTAACAATTTTGAGAAGATTGTTATAACGTATCACTTTTGCTAGATTCAAGGTTTTCATCATTAGTGGCAATGCCCCAAAGCATCAGAATTGTATAAGAATAAATTATTGTTATATTATAACATTGCATTTAATGTAATAAACACTGATCCACTGGATAGACTTAGAGCCCATGCTGACCAATTCTCGATTAGTTCACCAGCCCCACGACCACGGCCGCTGCATCAATGCCGCCCTAAGCCGTGCCGAAGAGCTCTGCACTGCCAGCAAGGCGCGGCTGACGCCCACAAGAAAATCCGTGCTGCAACTGCTGTGGCAGAGCCATCAACCCCTAGGGGCTTATCAGCTGCAAGACCAACTGTCTGTACTCACAGGGAAATCCATAGCCCCGCCCACTATTTACCGTGCCATTGAATTTCTTCTCGGGCTCGGACTGATCCACCGTATCGCCTCACTTAATGCCTATATCGGCTGCCCTTTCCCAGGCAGTGACCACAGCAATCTATTTATGATCTGCAGCCAATGTGGCAGCGCCGCCGAAGTGGCCCATAACAGCCTTAATGAGCTGCTGCAAAAAGCCAGTGATAAGGCTAATTTTACCCTACAGAGCCAGGCATTGGAGCTTTTTGGGCTATGCCCAAACTGCAGCCTGTCCGCAGCTCAAAACCGGCCCTTAAATACAGAGAGCCCAGAGAATTCACACCATGACTAATCCGCTTATTACACCGCTTATTAAACTAGACCACATCAGTAAATCATTTGGCCCGCGGCCAGTGCTGGAAAATATCTCCATGCAGCTGATGCGCGGAGAGATTACCACATTGATTGGCCCCAACGGAGCCGGCAAATCCACTCTGGTGAGAATTATTCTCGGTCTGCTAAAGCCCGATAGCGGCTCAGTGCGGCCTGCGGATGAACTGAAGATTGGCTATATGCCTCAGAAGATCAATATAGATCCCACTCTGCCGATCTCTACCTGTCGATTTTTACAGCTGGCCAATACTTCTCACAGTGAATGCCATGCTGCGCTGGAAAAGGTTGGCATAGGTCATCTGGCCAAAGCGCCGGTGCAAACTCTCTCGGGGGGCGAGATGCAGCGGGCTCTGCTGGCTCGGGCTATTGTCCGTAAGCCCAACTTCTTGGTTCTCGATGAGCCCGTGCAGGGGGTCGATGTGACCGGGCAAAATGCCCTCTACTCAATGATTGCCGACCTTAGCAAGTCCCTTAACTGCGGGGTGTTGATGGTCTCTCACGATCTCCATCTGGTGATGTCAGCTACCGATCATGTGATCTGCCTAAATCAGCATATCTGCTGCCAGGGCAATCCCGAGCAGGTGACCCAAGATCAGGCTTATATAGATATCTTTGGCCAAACTACCGCTATCTATGCTCACCAGCACGATCATCAACACAGCATTCACGGTGAAGTGCTGGACAAACAGGGCAAGCACCAACATGGGGAGGGCTGCAGCCATGACTGACTTTCTTCTCTATGCTCTGTTGGCGGGGCTGGGCGTGGCGCTGGTGGCTGGGCCCTTAGGCTGCTATGTGGTGTGGCGGCGCATGGCCTATTTTGGTGACACTCTAGCTCACTCCGCCTTGCTAGGGGTATCTATCGGGGTACTGCTGGGAATTAATATCAGCATCACTGTGGCGGCGATCCCTATGCTTATAGCTCTGGGGCTGGTCTATCTGGAGCAGCGCGGTATTTTGTCTCTGGATACATTGCTCGGCATTCTAAGCCACTCGGCTCTGGCAACAGGCCTAGTGCTAATTTCACTGCTGCCTGATGTGCGGGTCGATCTGATGTCGCTGCTGTTTGGCGATCTGCTGTCGGTCACAAAGAATGATCTCTGGGTAATCTATGGGGTGGCGGGCACCGTTGTTTCCCTGCTGCTGTGGCTGTGGAAGCCGCTGATCAATATCACCGTCCATGAGGAGCTGGCCAGTGTTGAGGGGGTTAAAACCTCAGCGGTGCGAACAGCATTGATGTTGATTACGGCCCTGGTGATTGCCATTGCTATGAAAATTGTTGGTGTACTGTTGATTACAGCGCTGCTCATTATCCCTGCGGCCACTGCCCGCCGTGTGAGCAGCACCCCGGAGCAGATGGCGGTGATGGCGAGCTTGATTGCCATGTTAACGGTTGTGATGGGGTTGGCTATGTCTTGGTATGGTGATACGCCAGCAGGCCCTTCAGTAGTGGTCTGTGGCGCGTTGCTATTTGCTCTTTCACTGGTGTTTAAGCAGCGAAGTTAACGGGCAAAAGTATCCTTTATCGAACGCCAGGTCTGACGCATAGCCACTTCACCGTGGGGCGCCTTGAAGAACCCATGGTAGTGCCCCTTGGGGTTGATCAACACCACTTGGGTGCTGTGGTCGACAGTGTAGTTGTCTTCACCTAAATCTACCTTGGTGTAGGCAATAGTGAGCTGTGTACTGAGCCCCAAGATTGAGTAGGGATTGCCTGTGACGCCAATAAAGTCTTCGTTGAAGTAGGGCACGTAGAGAGCCATTTTCTCAACCGTGTCGCGCTCAGGATCCAGAGACACCATAACGATCTGCAGGTTTTCTTTTTCGCTGTCACCCAAATCTTCATACATGGCATTCAGTGTCGCCAGAGTGGTGGGGCAGATATCCGGGCAGTTGGTAAAGCCAAAAAATACGATACTCCAGACACCTTTAAAGTTTTCTAAGGTGAAGGGCTCGCCATGGTGATCAATCAGATCGAAATCGCTAAAGATCCGTGGAGTACTCAGTTCAATGGCACCGTTAACTCGCAGATCTTCTGCAGACATGGGCACTGGTTGACGCATCTTCCAGGCGAAGCCAAAAATCACCAACACAATAAAGCAGAGAATAACCAAGACGGTCAGCTTAATACCGGTTTGTTGCTTCATGTTACTGTTCTCCAAAATGCCAATGGTGGCGCTTAAAAGCAGCCAGTTAAATAATCGGTGTGGTCTCTATCAGATAGTGATCGAGCAACATAATCACAAACAACACCATCAAATAGGTGATCGAATATTTAAAGGTTTTCATACCCGAATCATCGTCCTGGCCATAGAGCATCACCAGAGCCCAGTACAAGAATCCCGCACCTAAGACCAGGGCACCGGCCAGATAGAGCAGGCCGAACATACCAGTCAAAAATGGCAGCACGGTAATCACAATCAACAGCAAGGTGTAGAGAACTATATTGATTTTGGTGTATTGCTCACCGTGAGTTACCGGCAGCATGGGAATCTTGGCTTTGGCATAATCATCTTTGCGGTGAATCGCCAGAGCCCAAAAATGCGGTGGTGTCCAAGCATAGATAATTAGTACCAACAGCAGAGCGTTGTAGTGTATTTCACCAGTAACAGCAGTCCATCCCAGTAGCGGTGGCGCTGCACCAGCCAAGCCGCCGATCACAATATTCTGCGGCGTCGCGCGCTTTAAATACATGGTGTAGACAAAGGCATAGCCAATCGATGAAGCCAGAGTCAGCCACGCGGTGATCTGGTTGATAAATAGCAGCAGTATGGCCATGCCAGCCAAGCCGGTCAGGGCGGCAAACATGATTGCCTGATTGGGCTGAATGCGACCGCGAGCTATAGGGCGGTTGTGGGTGCGAGCCATGGTATCGTCGATCTTGCGATCAACAATATGGTTTACCGCAGCAGCTGAACCGGCACACAGCGCAATGCCCAGATTTCCCAAAATCAACACATCCAGAGAGACGAATCCGTCAGTGGCTAAGAGCATGCCAATCAGGGAGGTCAGAATCATTAGCGCAACCACGTTGGGCTTGCACAACTCTAGATAGTCGCGCCAGCTTACGCCCGTTGTTTCTAATTCGGTTTGTTGCATAGAGTCCAACTCCAGAGTTCTGTCTGTTGATTAACGGTCTGGTGAATATTTTAAAAGGTGCTTCATATCTTCAAGCAGCCCCATAACATCGTCGTCTTGGGTGAAGTAGAGAATAACCTCTGCATCGGGCGTCACCACAAAGTAGCGAGTGTCGGCCATGTCCCAGTCTGCTGAGGTGTTTTTCAGCAACTGCTTAAACTCATTCAAGCCAGTGGTTTGAATGGTTAAATGAGGATGCGCAAAGCTGAGATCGTCAAATTCCTGCTGCTGCAATTGCTCGGCATCGGCAAGGTATACGCGCTCTGCTCGACGGACCAACTTACCCATTAATATGTGCACCGAACGGGTGTCTAAAATCACTTGGTTACAGGCAGCATCACAGCTGTCGCCGCCGGCCACAACAATCTTCCACTTTGCGGCTTTATCGGGGTTGGCAGGGAATACTGTGCGAGCATCCACAGCGGGCTTGACCAGTTGACCCTGATTTGTGGTGCCCAAGGTGGCCATCAGCTGCTGCCGCTGCTCTTCCGACTTGGGCTGCATCAATGTACCGGCTACCATCACGCCGCCAACCATTATCAACATAATCCAAATCTGGATCTTCATACCGCGATTGCGGGGGCCCTGCTTTGTCTGCGCGTCACTCATAAAGCTTCACTCTCTGTCTTTGACATTTTAAATTTAAACCATGCCTTCAGGTTTGAGTTGGCATTGATGGTCAGTAACAACAGCACCAACGCCATAACAAACCACTGTACTGCATAGGCTGTATGTTTTTCTGGCTGTACCGATACTGTCGGCCAACCAGTGGTTAATGCGCCAACTGAGTCACTATCCAACCGCAATTGGTAGGCGAAAAACTCATCGGCAAAAATTTCTGCGGCGCGCTCGGTAGAGATCCAGCCAACCCTTGCCGGCCAGCTCTCAACAGCACGGACACCGTCATCTAATTGCAGACCACCACGCAAAACCTTGTACAGGGATCCACGCAACAGCACTTTGTCAGTCACCGACTCTATTTCAGGTAGCTGGTTGCGATCCAGAGAGGCCTGCACCCAGCCACGATTGACCAGTATCTTTAACTCGCTAGACGCTATGGTGAGAACTTCAAATATTTCATAGCCAGGCCTGCCATTGCGCACGCGATTATCCAGCAAAACACGTCGCGATGCATCTAGTTCACCGACAAATTGAACCTGCCGATACTGAAGGTTGACACTGGGATCTAGCAATTCGAATGCCACTGGCTGAGACTCTTGGTTGGCCTTAAACTCGGCCAATATCTCGCGCTTTTCTTGAGCGCGATCTAACTGCCAGTAACCCAAGCTGATTAACAGCGGCATCATTAACAGGACGAGGAACAATAACTTGGCATTTGGCTGCCAAGAGAAGGTTTCCGCGTTAAGATGTGGATCGCTGTTCATTTATGTTTAAATTCCACTTTCCATTATCTTTAATCAGAGACCACTATGCTCAAGACTCTAATGCTTATACTGCTGATCGCCCTGATAGCCAGCCTGTTTGGCGGCTTAAACTTTTTGGTTAAGGATCTTGGGGGCGACAACAAAAAACGTCTACTCTATGCCCTGGGCCTGCGTGTCACTCTGGCAGTGATGTTGGTTTGCACCATTATATACGGCGCCTACACAGGACAGATCAAAAGTCAGGCACCATGGGATAAACAACTTCATCCTGAGAATGTTGCACCCTCTGTTCCAACAGCTCCTGTGGCGCCAAAGCCTTAAAGCCGCTCTAAAAAGCCGCTCCAAAAAACCAAAATCTTCAGAGTAAGCTACAAACAAAAACGGCCAGGCAAATTGCCCAGCCGTTTTTTACGTCCCGCAATATTCTATCTAATCGAATACATAGACTACAAAGAATAGCAGAATCCACACTACGTCGACAAAGTGCCAGTACCAGGATGCAGCTTCAAAGCCAAACTGATCTTCATTGCTAAAGTGCCCTTTGATTGCGCGAATCAGAGCGATCAATAGCATGATAGTTCCAAGGGTTACGTGGGCCCCGTGGAAGCCGGTAAGCATAAAGAAGGTAGTACCGTAGATACCGGACTCTAGAGTGAGGCCCATATGCTGGTAAGCGTGAACATATTCTTCAACTTGAAGTACCAGGAAGATCATACCAAGCAATACTGACAACGCCAACCAACCGATAAACTGCTTGCGGTTGTTGTTCTTAAGGCCGGTGTGGGCAATATGAACAGTGATACTAGAGGTAACCAGAATAACGGTGTTCCACAGTGGCAGCCAACCTAACAACTTGGCCCAACCAGGGAAACTCATCGCTTCATCTGGACCAGTAAAGACTGCATTGGCGCCATTTGCCGCTTGATCAGGAGTGATCATCGGCGGCCATTCGGCTTCATAGCCAGGCCATAGGATAGCATTGTTGGCAACAGCCGCGTCGGTAGGGGTATCGTCAAATATACCGATCGCCGCATCACCACCTAGCCAAGAGTTAACAATCACTCGCAGGTAGAAGAGGGCACCAAAGAACGCGGCAAAGAACATTACCTCAGAGAAGATAAACCAAAGCATACCCAGAACATAAGAGCGCTTGAGCTGATCATTGGCCAAGCCACGCATATTCTCATCGATAACCAGGCTCCACCACTTGAACATCACCACCGCCATAATCACTAGGCCGGCAGTGAAGACCATGCTGCCACCGCTGACAACCCAAGACGCGGCACCATAAGCCATTAATCCCATGCCCGTGGCAGTGATAATCGGCAGTTTGCTCTGCTCGGGTACGTAATAACTGCTTTCTGTTGACATCTTTTATCTCCGTGTTGTTATTCCCAAGCGCTTGGGAATTACTATAACTGTGCTATTGGGTCTGCCACTCGATCGGTTATATCGAATATCGTGTAGGAAAGCGTCACGCTATTAACGCCTTCCGGCAAATCCGGATCAATAATAAATATAAGCTTAAGGTCTGCCTGATCGCCGGCTGCCAGAGGCTGATTCTCAAAACAGAAACACTCTGTTTTGTGGAAATAATCCGCCACATTGTTCGGCACCAAACTGGGTATCGCCTGGGAGACCATATCTTCGTCGGTAATGTTGTGGGCAAAATAGGTGATCTCTGTGGGCTCACCTGGATGCACTACAACACTGTCTTTAGTCGGTTTAAATACCCAGGGCATGGATGCATTGTTCGAGGCCACAAACCTAACTCTGACCTCGCGCGAAGTGTCCACCCTGACATCAACTGCAGTGTACTCGTCACCTGTTTTGCCACCGAGCCCGGTAATCTCGCAAAACAGGTCATACATTGGCGGCAAAACAAAGATTGCAAAAGCAAACATACCCGCCGCACCAAACAGTGACTTGACCAAAACTCTACGGTTAGATGCATCCGTTGACATAACCTATGCCCCCCTATTTAAACTCGGGGGGTTTTGCAAACGTGTGATAAGGCGCTGGTGATGGAACAGTCCACTCCAGTCCTTCGGCACCTTCCCAAGTCTTTTCTTCAGTGGTTGGCTTACCGTTGCGGATAGTCGCAATCACGTTGTACAACAACATGATCTGCGCGGCACCATAGATAAACGCACCAATACTTGAGACCATATTCCAGTCAGCAAACTGTAGACCATAATCCGCGTAGCGACGTGGCATACCGGCTAGTCCCAAGAAGTGCTGGGGCATAAAGGCAATGTTAAAGCCGATAAAGGCAACCCAGAACTGCACCTGACCCATGGTTTCGTTGTACATCTTTCCACACCACTTTGGCAGCCAGTAG
>Ga0206126_10000790_pt1 | contig 41288 bp, 39 predicted proteins | sample Helgoland_Spring_5_FD_148621 | JGI IMG/M metagenome (GOLD analysis project Ga0206126, IMG submission 148621) | Pelagic subsurface seawater microbial communities from Kabeltonne, Helgoland, North Sea - Helgoland_Spring_Bloom_20160412_1 | ecosystem: Environmental > Aquatic > Marine > Epipelagic ...
ATAGTCTTCAACCTCTGTGGCGGTACCATTGGAGGTCGCATAGCCTACGCTCACCTGCTGACCCGAGGCCGCCGACAGGGTTACGGTAAAGGTCGCAGACGCCGCTGCTTCACCGGTGGTCACATCCTCAATCGACAGGGTCGGTGCGTCATCATCATCGGTAATGGTCAGGGTGGCGGTGCCGTTGTTATCACTGATAGTGGCATTGGTCGCATTGCTCAACCTCAGGATAGCGGTCTCATTAGGCTCATCTAAGTTATCCTGCAACACGGCAACCGTAAATTCCTTGCGGGTTTCATCCGCAGCAAAGGTTAAGGTACCCGAGGCGGCAGTATAGTCTTCAACCTCTGTGGCGGTACCATTGGAGGTCGCATAGCCTACGCTCACCTGCTGACCCGAGGCCGCCGACAGGGTTACGGTAAAGGTCGCAGACGCCGCTGCTTCACCGGTGGTCACATCCGTAATCGACAGGGTCGGTAAAGCATCGTAAGTCACCGTTACCTTGAGGTCGTAGTCAATGTCGTCGTTGGGTTGTGCATAATAAGTGGAAGGCACCACCCAGTAGGTGCCTGGCTCGCTGTAGGTGTAATCTATATCTAAAGATGAAGCTGATTGATTAATCCACCCGCCATCTAGGATCTTGTTGTTGTTGTCCTTATCTACGCGCAGTAATATCAACCCCACCTGGCCATTTGTAGAGTGATTGGTTAATTCAATGGTAAGTACCCCCGTGCGGTCTAACTCAAATTCATAGTACGCATCGTGCTCATATATCTCATTCAACTGAATCTCTGAGCTGCAGGCGCTACTGTTATGAGTGTTAATCTGACATGATGTCCTTTGCTCGCCCCAAAGAGGGTGTGCTGTATGGAGGGTACCCTTCTGCGATCCTGCCGGCCAAGTGTCACTTTCATTTACTAGAAAATCTTCTGTTGCCGTAGCTTTCACGACATTGCCTACTAACAGAATTAAACCTAGTAACAAACATCTAAATCTCATCCATCTATTTATAGAAACCACCGCTACTAAAGCTGGATTCAACTGCATCATATTTTTAAATACTGTTTTTATTTTCATAAAATACTACCTCTTAAATGGCTTACAACAGCCGATAAAATAGGGGGGGGAAATGGTTTCTGATAGACGATTGCACTGACTGCGGAACCTGTCGAAAACAACAGCAACGTCCAATATAAAATCACAGGAAATTTGGTTAATAAGGTTAATAATTGAAGTGGCGCAGAAATCTGTTACTGCACCTATGGTCTTTATTAAGTCGGTAACTAAAAGGATTAAAACTGAGTAAAAAAATAGACAGCAAACTAGGAAGTTATTTAGATATCTAGCACTGTAGGCTTCCCTGACAACCCTAGAAAAAAAATCGCAACGTTTGCATAAGCATACCCAAAGGGTAACAAAACGCCTGCAAGAGCCACTTAGGCAAAGGCTTACAAAATGTAAAACTTCCATGTTTACACCGCTTGATCCGCTTTCTTTAAAGGATCATAATTAAAAATTATTTATATATGCATATATTATTAATATTAGTATAGTCGTATAAGCAAAGCAAGAAACTATCGCTTTAAAAATGCGCCGCCGACTAAAACTGGAAATAGTTGCAGTCAATACCGAGATATCTGCAAGCACAGGAAAATAAGGAATAACAGGGCTATTGCCCGACAATTAAGAATTGGAGTTACTACAGGGAAATGTATTCAAAAAAAACGGCCACGAGCCGAGTGCCAGCACTATCCACAGATGCTCAGCATGGTTTTTATGCTGATTGGATTTTTATAGCTCTGCTACTCATACCAGCGCCAATCTGGACAGTGATTTTTTGGCAAACCGGTACTATTAATCAGCTTGGAATAACTCCTTTTGTGATATTAATTGTGCTTTACCCTATTGTTGAAGAACTAATTTTTAGGGGAATATTGCAACCTTGGATTGCGCAGCAATGGCCTCACACCGTATTCACGCTATCTGTGGCCAATCTAATAACCAGCTGTATTTTTGCCCTGCTACATCTGTTTACCCACCCTATACTCTGGGCGCTAGCTACATTTTTTCCTTCGCTAATCTTTGGTTACAGCCTAGAGCGCCACAAAACTGTACTGGCGCCTATTTTGTTGCATATCTCATACAATGGAGGGTATTTTTTGATAGGCGCAACCCTGTTCAGTCAATACTGAGAGAGTCGCACCCAATCAATTGGAGATTTAAGCTAGATAGTTTTTTCGATAAATAGCTATTAAGAATCCAAAACAGTACGTATCGACTGGGTTAAATAATCAATATTATTAGAATTGATACCGGCTAGATTAACTCGTGTAGAGCCTACAATATAGATTGCAAACTCATCACGAAGCCTATTTAGCTGATCTGAGGTAATGCCCAAGAAGGAAAACATACCCTGCTGTTGCTTAATATGACTAAAATCCATCCCAGCGGCATTTTTATTAATGCCATCAGCTAGCAATGTTCGCATTGAGTGAATACGCAACCTTACTTCTTCTAACTCAGCCTGCCAATTAGCGCGCAACTGTTTATCGCCCAAAATAAGCGATACCAAAAGCGCGCCGTGAGCTGGGGGCATTGAGTAAATCTGTCGCGCAATCGACATGGCTTGCGCAGATACAAGCTGCGCCTGTTGAGCAGACTCAGCAATCAGTGTGATTGAACCGGTGCGCTCACGATACAGACCAAAATTCTTAGAGCATGAGGAAGCAACCAGTAACTCAGGCAAACGATCAGCCATCATGCGCAAGCCATAGGCATCGGCATCTAAGCCCTGCCCCAAACCTTGATAGGCAATATCTATAAAAGGGATAAACCCTTTTTTAAGCGCCAAATCAGTAATTTGATCCCAATGTTCAGGCTGTAAATCTGCACCTGTTGGGTTGTGACAGCAGCCGTGCAACAAAACAATATCGCCGGCTGGTACACGGTTTAACGCGTCCATCATGGCTTCGATATTGATGCTATGAGTTGTTTTATCGTAATAGGGGTACTGCTCGATTTCAAAACCGGCACTGCCCATTAGGGGAATATGATTCGGCCAGGTAGGTATGCCAACCCAAAGCTTGGCATCGGGGCGCGCCCGTTGCACCACCTCGGCACCCACACGCAGCGAGCCTGAGCCACCCGGGGCCTGAAGGGTCACCAAACGATTAGATTTGAGAATACTATGATCGGCACCGAACAACAGCGCCATCATATGTTTATTGTAGGTAGCATCACCGGCAATACCCTGATAGGCCTTGGTGTTTTCTAGCTCCATCAGTTTCGCTTCCGCTAACTTAACTGATTTCATCACTGGGGTTTGGCCTTTGTCGTCCTGATAGACGCCCACGCCTAAATCGATTTTGTGCTGTCTTTTGTCAGCTCTAAACGCTGCCATCAAACTTAAAATAGGGTCACCCGCAACAGGCTCTAAACTCTCAAACATTTCGGCAGCTCCTAACTACAAGAAATTCTGGCGACATTTTACTATGAATTGATGCAATTGTTCAGGAAATTTCATTAATAAATTGCAACACAAGCTGATTAAAATAATCTGGCTTATCAGCATGTAACCAGTGGCCTGCATCTTTAACTGTATGCAACGCAGATTGAGTGAATAGCGATTGAATCATTGGGATATGATGCGGTTCAATATAAGATGAATTTTCGCCTTTAAAAAACAGGCAGGGGCCCGCAAAGTTTTCTCCTTTAGGGGCAACAAGCAAATGGTTTTTATAGCACTCTTTTATAGCGGTTATATTAAGCTTTAGTTCAAAATTACCATCGGAATTTCGACGCAAGTTTTTCAGTAAAAACCCGCTTACCGATGAAGCAATGCCATAATCTGCGAGCAGCGTATCCGCCGTCTTTCTATCTTTAATTATCACCTTAGATAAATTATATAGTGCATTAATTTCATTTGTATTTTTTTCTTTATATTTAACGGGTGCTATATCAGCTACTACCAAGCTATCAACCTTAACAGAGTCACTCATCGCCAATTGCATAGCCACCTTACCACCCAGTGAATGGCCTACAAAATGACCACTAGCAATAGATAAATCGTCCATAAGATCGGCAATATCTAATGCCATAGATGGCAAGCTCATTTCTTGAAGATGGGGCGAGTCACCATGGTTGCGAAGATCAACAGAAATAACCCGATAATTAGGCGCAAGAGCGCGCGCTAAATTACCTAAATTAGTTAACGAACCCAATAGCCCATGAATAAGAAAAACAGGCTCGCCAGTACCCTGCTCTGTATAATTAAGTTGCATAAAAGGCAATACTCACAAAACTAAACCAAGGGTTATTTTACATTATTTAGCTAACAACGGGGCGGCTAGTTGATTACTTATTTTTTGCCATTCTACCTATTTCTTGGCCCGTATTGGGGTATAGCCTAAGCCAATACACAGAATAAAAACCTGCTTAATAGCGATATTTGATCTTAATAAATGTGCTGCACCTTAATGTTCGTAAACAACAAAAACGGTTAAGGTAAGCGTATCGATGTTAGAACTGGGCTTTCCATGAATACTATTTCGGCTGTGCTTTGCAGGGTTTACCATACGGGCTTAAAGCTTACGACCTGCGTTGTGCCTTTTCCCCGACCGGCTCTCTACCAGGGTGCGCATGCTTTAGACAGCTTAGCCAGTGATATAAAGCAAAAAAACTTACATACATTGCTGGTAGTTACAGACCAAAATATTCTAAACCTAGGGCTTCATGAGCATTTACTTTATCTATTAGAAACCCGAGGTATTTCTCCGGTGGTTTTCAGCAATATCCAAGCCAATACCTATATTACGGATATTGAACAGGGCGTTAGCCAATACCATAAGACGGGGTGTCAGGGGCTAATTTGCCTGGGGGGTGGCTCGGTAATGGATTGCGGAAAACTAATTGCCGCGCGCATTGCCAGACCTCATAAAACCATTCCTCAGCTTAAGGGTTTATTTAAAGTACTGCGCAAATTACCCCCACTGTATGCCATACCCACTACCTCAGGCACTGGCTCTGAAACAACTATTGCGGCGGTGGTATTTGATCCAGCCAATAAAGAAAAATATGCCATAGCGGATACTAACCTTATGCCCAGAGCTGCTGTGTTAATTCCAGAGCTTACCTATGGACTTCCACCACAGATTACTGCACAAACGGGCATGGATGCGCTTACCCATGCTATTGAGGCCTTTCTTGGCGTTATAGGCACTGGGTTTACCAACCAGAAAGCTATGGATGCGAGCCGTCTAATTTTCAACAACCTGCTGGGTGCTTACCAACAGGGCGATAACAAACAATGCCGGCATAATATGCTGCTGGCCGCATTTTATGCTGGCGAGGCATTTACTCGCGCCAATGTTGGCTATGTACACGCCTTGGCCCATAGTATTGGGGGCTATTATGGGACGGCTCATGGCTTAGCTAATGCAGTTATACTGCCTAAGGCTTTACGTTGGTATGGCCCTGCAATAGAGCGCAAGTTGGCTAAACTAGCAGTTTACTGTCAGATAGGTAACAACCAAACCACCCCTGCCAACAAGGCAATAGCCTTTATAGAGGCCATAGAGCTATTAAACCAACAGTTGGCCATTCCTACAGGCTTTAGGGAATTAAGGGAAAAAGATATACCTTTTTTAGCCAAAAAGGCCTTAAAAGAGGCTCACCCAGACTACCCAGTACCTAAGTTTATGGGTGTAAATGACTGTGAACAGTTATTGGCAAGCTTGCTTCAAAAAGATTAATCAATTTTGCTGCAATTATTTTGTTTTTTTACATTAGTGCTTACTGGGTAAAGAGCTATTCTGTTGTGATAAAAGCTTATGTTAATATTTGAATTAACGCCGCTTGAAGCTCACTGTATTTGAATTTAAAACCCTGTTGATGAAGTTTGTCGGGTATAACCCGCTGCCCATCTAGCATAAGCTCTTTACCCATTTGACCGAAGATTAGTTTAACAATGGCTGCTGGCATCGGCGCAATTGCAGGTCTATTTAAAACGCCACCTAGTATTTTGGCAAATTCTCGATTAGTGACAGGTTTAGGCGCGGTGGCATTAACAGCGCCCCTTAGATTCACGTGTTGAATACAATAAATAATAATATCGACCATATCATCAAGATGAACCCATGACATCCATTGTTGACCCGAGGCTATTGGGCCGCCTAAACCGAACTTAAACACAGGAAGAAGCTTTTTAAGAGCTCCCTGCGGGCCTAAAACAATACCTGTTCTTAGTAAGCACACTCTAGAACCTAGGGCTTCAAATTGCTGGGCTGTTTGCTCCCAGGCGGAACATAGATTATGTGAGAAATTTTGTTCTATGGCGCCATTTTCTGTAACTTTCTGGTTATTGGCTGTACCACCACCGTAATAACCTATTGCTGAACCACTTATAACCGTTTGCGGAGCGCGACCCTGAGATTTAAAAAAATCATATAGCCCTTGAGTGGTATTAATTCTGCTTTCGACTATCTGTAATTTACGCTTTTTACTCCAGCGCTTATCCGCTATAGGCTCACCCGTTAGATTAACCAGTATATCTATAGGCTTCCCGCCCAACTGATTCAGGTTCTCGATAATTTTAACCGTTGCAGGTAGTGTTGTAGCTGCAACTGACGAGTTTCGGCTCAACACTACTGGTTGCAAACCAATATCTTGTGCTTTTCTACAAAATTGACTACCAATAAAGCCACTACCCCCTGCTACCAGAACAGTTTTCATCAAAAATTCCTTCATAAACGTATATTATTATTAATAATACGGGTACAGCAGCATTTGTGCTTAGATTGTTTTGCCTACGCCTTTATGAGTTGCTAAAATGCGCTAAAAATATCTGTACCCTTTTCCCTTAACTGCTTAATCCGGATGCATATTATGAGCCTCGCTAACAAAGTGTTGTCTGTAAATAATGATTTACCTATTCGAACAAATTCTCCCGTGCACAGTGGCAAGGTGCGCTCTGTCTATTGGCTTAATGAAGCTGACAGTCGAAGACTTATAGAAGAAAATAACTATGACGTGGCGCCTGACTCACCCTTGGCTATTATGGTAATCAGTGACCGCATCTCTGCCTTTGAGTGCATCTGGAAGGGTGAAGGTGGCATGAAAGGCGTTCCAGGAAAAGGTGCGGCACTTAATGCTATTTCTAACCATTGGTTTAAGTTATTTCGTGAAAATGGTCTTGCAGACAGCCATATCCTTGATATCCCGCACCCACTTGTTTGGATTGTACAAAAAGCTAAACCCGTAATGATTGAAGCCATTTGCAGACAGTATATTACCGGCTCTATGTGGCGCTCTTACACCAAGGGTGAACGTAATTTTTGCGGTATTGAGCTTCCCGACGGACTAGAGAAAGATCAAAAACTTCCTGAGCTTTTAATCACCCCTTCGACTAAAGGTATTCTTAAAGGTATACCCAGCGTACCTGAGGTAGATGATGTTAATATCTCTAGATCTGATATTGACAATAATCATAGTGCCTTTAAGTTCAAAGACATTGCCGATATTGATGTCTATGAAAAATTACTGCAACAGGGTTTTGACGTTATTAGTGATGAGCTAGCTAAGCTGGACCAAATCTTTGTGGACACCAAGTTTGAATTTGGTTATGTAAAAGATGCATCGGGTAATGAAAAACTTATTTATATGGATGAAGTGGGTACACCTGACTCTTCTAGAATTTGGGATGCTACTCAATACAAAGATGGACAGGTGGTGGAAAATTCAAAAGAAGGTTTCCGACAGCTTTTGCTTAACCACTTAGCTGACTCTGATGTTCTTTTAGACAAAAATCGTATGGCTGAACGAGCCGCTATGGCTGAGAATACCGAACTTCCTGAATCAGTCATTATGGCAGTATCGAATACCTACGTTAGTTTGGCGGAAAAAATTACCGGTCAAACTTTACCTCTTTCCGATAATCCGAAAGCAGAAATTATCGAAATTTTAAGCAGTAAATATAATCTAATTGATTAATAGCAAACTGCAGACATAATACTCAGGCGGCACAAAATGACGGAAAACAGGATCAATATTGAAGCTAGAAAGCTTTTTAACCTGGGCGCTAATCTTGTTGCCGCTGGTATTATAAGGCAGGCACCCGCTGAGGCAAAAAAACTGTTTAAAGAATTAAAACAGGGCGGTCCAGTTAAAGGTGGTCAACTTAAGTCTGAGGAAACAGGTGAAGTTATTCCTATCAAACTCGAATTGGACCGCCAAGAATACCGCGGGCAATTTAACTTTCCTAACTTTGAGGTGGCCGTGAAAGCACTGTTGCAAAAGTTTGAAACTGAAGTTCGTAAAGACAAGGAATTAAAAGAGCTTCGTACCCTAACAAGCCAAGAAACGGGTGAAGTTTTATTTAATATCCCTAGCGGCGTGCAAATTGATGGCAACATCAATGTTCTAATGATGGCGGTTAAGCCAGAAAGTGATTGCTTGATTGTTAGACTGACATTTATGGAGCCTGAACCCTTTCTAGTTGAGGCCCCATAGTATCTTAATTGATGGCCTAAATTTGATTAAACGCCGTGGTTATCTCTACTACGGCTTTTTTACCATCACCATAAACCATCAGCGTATGATCCATTGCGAATAATGGATTAGGTAGGCCGGCAAAACCAGGGCTTAATGAACGCTTAATTACTACAACATTTTTAGCCTTGTCTACGTTTAGTATTGGCATACCATAAATAGGGCTTCCCTCTGATTCACGTGCCATTGGATTGGTCACGTCATTAGCACCAATCACAATAACTACATCGGTTTCTTCAAAAGTAGGGTTAATTCTATCCATTTCAACGAGCATATCATAAGGCACCTCTGCCTCAGCTAGCAGAACATTCATATGACCAGGCATTCGCCCCGCCACTGGGTGGATACCGTATTCTACGTCTATACCCTTGCTCTCAAGAGAATCAGCTAGCTCACGGACAGCATGCTGAGCTTGCGCCATCGCCATGCCATAACCTGGAACAATAACTACGCGTTTTGCAACCTCTAACATCATCGCCACTTCGTCTGGCTGAGCACTGGTTACCTTACCTGCATAAATCTCATCAGCGTCAACAATTTCACCCACTGCAGCCATTTTCCCAAACAGTACATTTGCGAGTGAGCGATTCATGGCTACACACATAATCTTGGTTAGAATTAAACCTGAGGTTCCCACTAGCGAACCGGCAATAATAAGCACGGTATTACCTAGAATAAATCCGGCTAGTGCTGCGGCTAAACCTGAGTAAGAATTTAGCAAAGCAATAACCACTGGCATATCAGCACCGCCAATGGGTAACACTAAAAACAGCCCTAGCAGGAGAGCTATAGTTACCAAGGTTATTACTGTAACTGATTGACCAGGGCTTGCTATTAAACAACCGAGTGCGATAAATGCTCCTATTAGGAGCAAAGCGTTGCCAGCAGGGCCACCGGGCAAGCCAAAGTTTTTCTTTATCAGGCCCTGTAATTTTGCAAAGGCTACCAGACTTCCCGTTAGGGTAACTGCACCAATTAAGATGGTTAAACCTATAGAAATAAGCGTAATCTGCCCTTCTCCGCCTGTACCAAATGCACTGGAACCTAGGGTGACTGGGGCCATAAATTCAGCTAGGGATTGCGCATCTACATTAAGAACAGAGAAATATTCAGCCGAAGCTATGGTTAGCGAGGCACCACCACCAAAACCATTAAGAAGTGCTACCATTTGCGGCATGGAGGTCATCTGGATGCGGAGTGCCATAAATGCACCGATTACTCCACCAAAAATAACACCTGCCAGAATATAGGAAAAATTCACAACCTCAGCGTTTAGGAGTGTTATAACAACTGCCACTAACATTCCAGTAGCAGAAAGTATATTGCCGCGCACTGCGGTGGATGGCCTGGTTAAACCCTTAATACCTAGGACAAAAAGAACCCCGGCAATCAAATAGACGAGATTTACAATGGTAGGACTCATAAATTACTTCCTTTTAAACATTGAGAGCATACGATTAGTTACCAGATAGCCCCCAACCACATTTATAGTGGCAAAGGTAACAGCCAAAAAACCCAACACATTGACTAACATTGGCGATGTATCAGATCCGGCGGCTAAAAGAGCTCCTACAAGCGTAATGCCAGAAACAGCATTGGTTCCTGACATCAAAGGTGTATGCAATGTTGGTGGTACTTTTGTTATTAGTTCTACACCTAAAAAAAGCGACAACACAAAGAGTGCTAGTAATAGTATTAAAATTTCCAATTTATTAGTCCTTTATTTGCTCTGCTGTTCAACTTCTAGAGCGGGTAAATTCAATAACTTTCTCATGTACGGATGAGGGACTTCACTGTTGTGTGCTACTACTGTTCCAGTAATAATTTCGTCATCGAAGTCTAGATTAATCTGGCCATCCTGAAAAATTAGCTCTAAAAAAGTTTGTATATTTTTTCCATACATCTGACTTGCATGAAATGCTACATCGGATACTAGGTTTTCTGGGCCCAAAATACTTACACCATGAGCAACGTTTGTTTCTCCAAGCTTGGTAAGCTCACAGTTGCCTCCTCGCTCTGCCGCTAGATCGACAACCACTGAACCCTGCTTCATTGCTTTGAGCATGTCTTCAGTAACCAAAATAGGTGATTTAGCACCGGGTACGGCTGCTGTTGTGATAATAATATCCTGGTGAGCAACCACTTCTGTCATTAACTTCCTTTGCAAACTAAGAAACTCTTCACTTTGTTTTTTCGCATAACCGCCAGCACCTTCTGTAGTTTCAGTGGGTAAATCTAGCTCTACTGGCTTTGCACCCACTGAAATTATTTGCTCACGGGCTGCTGGCCTAACATCATAGGCCTCAACAATAGCCCCTAAGCGTTTTGCTGTGGCGCAGGCTTGAAGCCCTGCAACGCCTACACCCATAATTAACACTCTAGCAGGCTGTAATGTACCTGCTGCTGTCATTAACATGGGTAATATTCTCGGTGCAGCTTCAGCGCCTAGCAATACTGATCTGTAGCCTGCAAGGGTAGCCATTGAGGAAAGTACATCCATGCTTTGTGCGCGGCTGATTCGTGGGACCATTTCTAAGGCAATTGCCGTTGCGCCAGTTTCAGCAACCTGCTGAGCAGCCTGTGGCTGGGCCAATGGATCCATCATGCCTATTACAAGCTGTTGTGGGCGAAGACGCTTAAGGTCGTCCTGAGAAGTTTGCGTATTAGACCCAAAGCTTTGCACCTGAAGTATTACATCTGACTTAGCGAAAATTTCATCTCGACTTGTGATAATTTTAGCACCGGCTAATTGGTAATCTTTATCTGAAAAACCAGCCTGTAAGCCCGAATTCTGCTCAACCCATAGCTCAACTTTAGCAGTGCAAAGTGACTGGACATTGTCGGGGCATAGGGCAACCCGTTTTTCTCCAATAGCCAGTTCCCGTGTAATTCCAATGATCACGTCATTCTCCTTAATTATAAAAAATGCCCACTTAAGTTATGAGCTCTTATTATGTTGTGAAGTTTAACAAAACTAATACTGATAAACACCTGAGTTAAGGACAATTTTTGCGCTCAGTTAAAATAGACACTAATTAAGCCTATGAATGACTATTAGTATAAACTATATTTTTCTGGATACAGCATAGACAGCAAGGTTGGTAAGCACTTCTTTGTATTCACTTTGCTCGAGACTCTGCAAGGCTTTAAGAGCTAAAGCCGAATGTTCGCTAGCCCTGTTTAAACTATAGTCTACGCCACCTAATTCTGTGACTATATTGAGTATCTGATCAAAATTTTCTGATGACTTATTTTTGATAGCCTCACGTATTATTTCTTTTTGTTTTGGCTCACTGTGGTCTCGGGCATAAATTAGCGGCAAAGTCATTTTTCCTTCGGACAAATCATCGCCAATATTTTTTCCAATTACGCTTGTATCACCCTGTAGATCGAGCACATCATCGGCAATTTGAAAGGCCATACCAAGATGTTTCCCATATTCTTTCATGGCAGCCCTATCTGAACAGGCTAGGATAGCGCCACATTCCATGCCTGCTTCAAAAAGCCTGGCAGTCTTACGATAGATTACTTCTTTGTACGTAGATTCATTTAAATCAGGATTGCCCGCATTGGCCATCTGCTGCACTTCACCTTCAGAGATCACATTGGTCGCATCTGCAAAAACGCTCATTATCGACATATTAGAGATCTGAACTAGCATCTGAAAGGCTCTTGAATAGAGAAAATCTCCAACTAATACGCTTGGGGCATTTCCCCATATTTCGTTGGCGGTCTCACGACCACGGCGCAACGCAGATACATCAACAACATCATCGTGCAGTAGCGTTGCGGTGTGAATAAACTCTATAATTGCAGCTATTTTTATATGGTCCTTACCGCAAGAATAACCGTTAGCTAAGGCACTTAATAACACCAGAACAGGGCGAAGCCTCTTGCCACCTGAGTCAACGATGTAGCTACCAATATTTTCTACGAGACCCACCTCAGACTTGAGACTCTCAAGAATAAGATCATTTACGGACTCGAAATCAACTGCGACAGATTTGTGAAAGAAAGCCATTATTTACTGATTTACCCACTTGTTTTATTTATATGGAATGCTAGGCAGAGGCACCTGTACTGTCAACCCTGAATGTCACTTAAAAGCAGTACCATTCATTTTACTATTGATGCAGAGGCAATAACTCGTTACGATGCGCCATTACGTTGTAGATCAAAAAGGATCCCATGACTTTTATACCAGCATCTTCATATTCGAAAGAAGAAATTTTAAAATGCAGCCGCGGCGATTTATTTGGCCCCGGAAATGCAAAACTACCAGCCCCTAATATGTTAATGATTGATAGGATAATTACTATCAATAATTCGGGCGGAACACACGGCTTAGGTGAAATTATCGCTGAAATCGATATCACCCCTGATCTATGGTTTTTTGATTGTCATTTTGAAGGTGATCCGGTTATGCCAGGCTGTCTTGGCCTTGATGCCCTTTGGCAACTTGTTGGTTTTTTCCTAGGATGGAACGGCAATAAGGGTAAAGGTCGTGCACTTGGCGCAGGGACTGTAAAGTTTTTTGGGCAAATTTTGCCAGATGCTAAAAAAGTTACCTACAAGCTTAATATCACTCGACTCATCCAGCGAAAACTGGTAATGGGAATCGCAGATGGTAGTGTTGAAGTGGATGGTAGAGAAATATACACCGCCAAAGACCTTAAAGTGGGTCTTTTCGAAAACACTGAAAACTTCTAATCCTTTAGACATAGAATTACAGAGGTTCACCAATGAAACGAGTAGTAATCACTGGACTTGGAATTGTTTCCTGCCTTGGCAATGACAGAGTAACTGTCAGTAAATCGCTAAAAGAAGGCATTTCTGGTATTAAGTACCGTGAAGATTTTGCGGAAATGGGTCTAAAATGTAATGTTGGGGCTACCCTTGATATCGATCCGCGCGATCATATCGACCGAAAAATACTCCGCTTTATGGGGCCCTCAGCCTCCTATGCCTATATCGCAACCGATCGCGCTATTGCTGATGCTGGCCTGACTGAAGAAATGGTATCTAACCCCAGAACTGGTTTAGTTATGGGCTCTGGTGGCGTCTCTGGTGAAATGTTCACTGAAACTATTGACGTCATGCGTGAGCGCGGCATTAAACGTGCTGGCCCGTACAGAGTAACCCAAATTATGGCAAGCACGGTTTCTGCCTGCGTTGCTACTCCTTTTAAAATTAAGGGCGTTAATTATGCATTGGCGTCTGCCTGTGCAACCAGCGCACATTGCATTGGACATGCCGCTGAATTAATCCAGCTTGGTAAACAAGATATTCTGTTAGCTGGTGGTTCTGAAGATATGCATTGGTCCATGGCAGGTATGTTTGATGCTATGGGTGCTTTGACGAGTAAATATAATGATACACCCGAGATTGCTTCTAGAGCCTATGATGCAAATCGTGACGGTTTTGCCCCTGGATTAGGTGCTGGAACCGTTGTAGTTGAGGAGCTTGAGCACGCGCTTGCTCGTGGTGCCAATATTATCTGCGAACTTACCGGTTACGGTGCAACTTCTGATGGCGCCGATATGGTTGCTCCTTCTGGTGAAGGTGCTGAGCGATGTATGAAAATGGCTATGGAAAACCTTAATGGCCCACTCGACTATTTAAATACCCACGGCACTAGTACACCTGTAGGCGACTTGGCTGAACTTGGGGCTATTCGCAATACCTTTGGTGATAACTGTCCAGATATTAGCTCAACTAAATCTTTATCGGGTCATAGCTTGGGTGCTGCAGGTGTTCACGAAGCTATTTACTGCATGCTTATGATGGAAGGCAATTTTGTGGCGGGTTCGGCTCATATTGATAACCTTGATGAAAAAGCTGAAGGGTTGCCCATTCTTCGTGAAAGCAAAGAAAAGGAAGTTAATCGTGTGATGTCCAATAGCTTTGGCTTTGGCGGAACGAACGCAACGTTAGTTATGGAAAAATATAACGGATAATTTGTTTCTTATGCACAATAAAAAAGGCACCCATGGGGTGCCTTTTTTATTTTTAAACTCAAAAAAATCAAAGTGCTTCTAAAACTGCCTCAACACTTGATACTTCGAAACCGCTCTCGTCTACATTTAACAACTCCAATACACCGTCATTGACGATCATGGCAAAGCGTTTACTTCGAATGCCCATACCAAAGCCAGTGCCATCAAGTTCTAGGCCCAAAGCAGTTGCGTATGTGCCATTGCCATCGGCAAGCATAAGAAGATTTTCTGCATTGGAACTTTTACCCCATGCATCCATTACAAATACATCATTTACCGATAAACAGGCAACTGTATCCACACCCTTAGCAATAAGATCATCATACTGAACAACGAAACCAGGTAAATGAGCAGCAGAGCATGTAGGTGTAAATGCACCAGGTACTGCAAAAAGTACCACTTTTTTGCCTGAAAAAACTTCAGCAGTGCTCAGGCCAGCTGGACCTTCTGAGCCCATCACTGTAAAAATGCCCTCAGGCAGTTTATCTCCAACTTTTACTGTCATAGCTAACTCCAAAATGATTAAATTTGCTGTATCTTTGACTAAAACGGAATATCGTCATCAAAACCCATACCCTGCGACGGGCTTGAAGGTTGAACTGGCGCTTGCTTCTGAGGCGCTGGTTGTTGAGGCTGTGATGATGCGTAATCCGGCTGAGGTTGTTGTTCATAGCCACCTTGACCGCCTTGATTTCCTCGGCTATCAAGCATTTGCATCTCGCTTGCTACAATTTCTGTTGTGTAGCGATCTTGACCGTCCTGACCCTGCCACTTGCGCGTTCGCAACGAACCTTCAACATAGACTTTAGACCCTTTTTTTACATACTGCTCAACGATTTCTGCCAAACGATTAAAAAATACCACTCGGTGCCATTCTGAGCGTTCTTTTTGCTCACCGGTGCTTTTATCTTTCCAAGATTCTGACGTGGCAATACTTAAATTTGTGACTGCACCTCCAGAGGGCATATATCTCGTTTCTGGATCTTGACCACAGTTACCGACTAAAATTACCTTATTAACTCCGCGTGCCATTTTTTTCCCCTGTCTATTTGCAATTAATAAAGGGCTCTAAACTGTTTCGATCTACTTTCGTTTTATCAACCTTAACGTAAGCTAAATCTTCACCCTCAATCAGAAGTATATCTTCTACTCCAACTATAGTAGAAACACTTTTTATAAATTCATTTGGTTTTGCAACACCAACCTGCAATATCATAGTTTGCAGTGGTCGAGGTGAAGTCATTTTCAGAGCAACAAAACACCAGACTAATAGCAGCAATGACAGCAACAGGAATAATCCATCTACACCCCAACTGGTTAGCGCCAGGCCGCCTAGGAGGCCACCTGCGAATGTACCTAGAAATTGCCATGTTGAGTAAATCCCCATCGCAGTACCTCGATTGCCGACAGGACAGGCTTTACTTAACCAAGAAGGCAAGGAAGCCTCCAGTAAATTGAATGCACTAAAATAGGCAAATAACATTACTAGGGTAATGAACGTCCCTTGAAATTTCCCTAGCACAACCATCGCAATGGTCATCAGGGCAATTGCAGCAAGAAAAAATGGTTTTTGAGCATTGCGTTTTTCGGCAACAATCATTGCTGGCAACATAGCTAAAAAACCACCCCCTAGCAGGCATAAGTAAATCCACCAAAGTTGACCCGCCTGTATCGCTAAACGTTCAACTAGAACAGATGGAATAACTACAAATGCAGCCATAAGTGTTAAATGTAGAAAGAAAATCCCCAAATTTAATCTCATTAGGACTGGGTCGCGCAGTAAGGTACCGATTTGCTGAAGATCTGTTTGTGTTTCACGATTTTTCTGCATCGGTACAGTCTTGGGTATAGTCTTTAAAATAATAAAAACACCTATTACACCTAGACAAGCGGTAAGCCAAAATATACCTGAAAGACCTACATTTGCCGCAATAACTGGACCAAGAACCATAGCAATAGCGAAGGATATACCGATACTACCGCCAATGGACGCCATAGCTTTAGTGCGATTACCCTCAGATGTGAAATCAGTCACTAATGCCATTAGTGTACTAGCTATAGCGCCCATTCCTTGGAGTGCACGACCGGCTATAACACCCAATGCAGAGTCAGAAATAGCCGCAACCACACTGCCTAAAATAAATAATACTAGCCCGCCAAGAATGACTGGGCGACGACCAATTTTATCTGACAAGAGCCCTAATGGTATCTGAAAAACTGCCTGCGTAAGACCGTAGATACCCAATGCTAGACCCAGTAGAAATGCTGTCGCCTGATGGTAAGTATCAAAATAAAGCGACATAACCGGCAGTACCATAAATAATCCAAGCATACGAAAACCATAGAGACTGGCAATCGAAACAACTACTTGTTTTTCCATGGTAGTGAATTTACTTGAATTGTGAGTGTTGTCAGTCAATGTAGGCGCTTGATTGTTGAGTTGGATTTAGCTGCCTATAGTAACAGTCTGTTTGGCAGGGGAATATAATTATCGTGAATTATATTCATCTATCTTTGCCGTTAAAGAGTAAATAACTTTTAAGTTCTTACCATTTCACTTTGCTCGGCTAATCAATTGAGCCTTATAATGGTGCCCTTTAACCTAATCATAAGAAGCGCTAATGGATACAATTCAAGTTCGCGGAGCAAGAACTCATAACCTTAAAAATATCGACCTTGATATTCCACGCGATAAATTGATTGTTATTACTGGCCTCTCAGGTTCGGGGAAATCATCTCTGGCGTTTGATACGTTGTATGCTGAGGGTCAAAGACGCTATGTAGAATCCCTCTCTACTTATGCTCGACAGTTTCTATCAATGATGGAAAAGCCTGATATTGATCATATTGAGGGTCTTTCCCCCGCTATTTCAATTGAACAAAAGTCAACCAGTCATAATCCAAGATCCACAGTGGGTACGATTACCGAAATTTATGACTATCTGCGACTTTTATTTGCTCGTGCTGGCGAACCTCGCTGCCCTGAACACAACCAACCACTCAACGCTCAAACAGTTAGCCAAATGGTAGACCAGGTTCTTGAACTACCTGAGGGCTCAAAGCTTATGCTTCTAGCACCAGTGGTTCAGGAGCGTAAAGGGGAACATGTCCATCTACTTGATAACTTGCGCCGACAGGGATTTATTCGCGCTAGAATTGACGGCCTAATCTGTGATTTAGATGAAGCCCCTGCCCTAGACAAAAGAAAGAAACATAGCATTGATGTTGTTGTTGATCGCTTCAAGGTGAAAGAAGGCATTGGCATTCGAATGTCCGAATCCTTTGAAACTGCGCTTAATTTGGCCGAGGGAATTGCTCTTATTAGTTATATGGATGGCGAACAAAAAGACCTGATGTTCAGTGCGAAATTTGCTTGCCCCATATGTAATTACAGCCTTACTGAATTGGAACCCAGACTTTTTTCTTTTAATAACCCTGCTGGCGCTTGTGACACCTGTGATGGCCTTGGTATCCACCAGTTCTTTGATGTGGACCGCATCATTCAACACACTGAGGCATCTATTGTTGAGGGTGCCATTAGGGGCTGGGATCGACGCTCGTTATTTTATTTTAATATGTTAAGCAGCCTGGCAGAGCATTATGACTTTGATATAGAACAGCCATGGGACAAATTATCGCCACTGCACCAACAAAAAATACTTTTTGGAAGTGAAGATGAAGAAATAACCTTTAATTATGTTAATGATCGAGGCACTGTTTTTCGGAGGCAGCATAGCTTTGAGGGTGTTATCCCTAATATGGAACGTCGCTACAGAGATACCGAAAGTAACTCTGTGAGAGAAGAACTTAGTAAATTTATGGCAACCTCAAACTGCCCTACCTGCTCTGGTACCAGGCTCTGTAAATCGGCTCGTAATGTATTTGTTGATAACAAACGCATCGAAGATATTGTGGCAATGCCTGTGGGCGAATGTTTTGATTATTTTGAGACAATTAACTTACCCGGTCGTCAAGGCCAAATAGCTGAGAAAATAGTTAAAGAGATTCGTGATCGCTTCTGCTTTTTGGTTGATGTGGGCCTTAATTATCTTTCCCTTAATCGTAGCGCTGAAACTCTATCAGGTGGAGAAGCTCAACGAATCAGACTAGCAAGCCAGATTGGTGCTGGGCTTGTGGGCGTCATGTATATATTAGATGAACCCAGTATTGGACTGCACCAAAGAGATAATGAAAGACTGTTGAAAACCTTAGTGCGCCTTCGCGACCTTGGCAACACTGTCATTGTTGTTGAACATGATGAAGACGCCATTAAAGCGGCTGATTATATTATTGATATTGGCCCAGGTGCAGGCGTGCATGGGGGTGAAATTGTTGCGATGGGTGATAGCCAAGCAATCATTAATTGTCCTACGTCAATAACCGGGCAATTCTTATCCGGTACCCGAGGAATTGTTATACCCAAAAAACGCACACCTAGTAATGGAAAATTCCTCAATATAACGGGAGCTAAAGCTAACAATTTGCAATCTATTGACGCCGAGATTCCAGTCTCTTTGTTTACCTGTATAACCGGTGTATCTGGTTCTGGAAAATCAACACTTATTAACGAAATTCTCTACCCTGCAGCCGCAGTGGCGCTAAATAAAGCGACCACTCTAAAGCCTGCAGCCCATAAAGAGATTACTGGCCTTGATCACTTCGATAAATGTATTGATATTAATCAAAGCCCTATCGGAAGAACGCCTAGATCAAACCCCGCCACTTACACAGGTATTTTTACGCCTGTTAGGGAGCTATTTGCAGGCACTCAAGAAGCGAGATCTAGAGGATATAACCCTGGGCGATTTAGTTTTAATGTTAAAGGCGGTCGCTGTGAGGCCTGCCAAGGCGATGGTGTCACAAAAGTTGAGATGCACTTTTTACCCGATATCTATGTGTCCTGTGATGTATGTAAAGGAAAACGTTACAACCGTGAAACATTAGACATCACTTTTAAGGGTAAAAATATTCATCAGGTTTTGGATATGACAATTGAGGATGCTAGTGTATTTTTTGAAGCCATCCCAAGTGTTTCGCGCAAACTACAAACACTCATTGACGTTGGCCTGTCTTATATTAAACTCGGTCAAGCAGCAACGACTCTTTCGGGCGGTGAAGCACAGCGTGTAAAGCTTTCTAAGGAACTTTCTAAACGTGATACTGGGAAAACTCTCTATATATTAGATGAGCCCACTACAGGCCTTCATTTCCATGATATCGAACAGCTCTTATCGGTTTTGCATAGGTTGCGAGACCATGGCAACACAGTAGTTGTGATTGAACATAACTTAGATGTTATAAAAACAGCTGACTGGATTATAGATCTTGGCCCAGAAGGCGGTGCCGGGGGAGGCACTATTGTCGCAACAGGTACACCGGAGAATATCACGAAAATAAAGCAGTCTCACACAGGCCAATTTTTGAAGCCAATGTTGTGATTTATACTTTTCTTGCTTCGTAATCAATAATTAACTGGTCCATAGCAGCTTGATCAAACTCTCTTAAGCCGCTCAAAACGAGTTTTTTCTCACCGCAACCCACTACCTTTTCGTTGTCATTAATTGAGAACTGAAGGGTTACGTTGCCGCGCTTACCCTGAACTTCTATCTGAGCATCTAGGAACTTAACCTGAGGTGAATTTAGCTCAAGATTATCCAGAGTAAGCGTCATAGATTGATACATCACCAGCGGTCGTGCAGTATTTATCATTACATTATGTTGCTGCATGAGCGGCACTAGAATATAGGGAAAGCTGTGGCCAGAGAAAGCAACATAACTTCTAACCAAATGCTCAGTAACGCTCTGTTCTTTTTTGGAATTTCCCTCACGAAAAACCCTTAGATATTCTTTTTCACGGCTATCAGTAATCAATAAATTAGATTGATTCCACTCAGGAAAAATAAGGGTTTTATCCGCCGGAACAAGCCCTGAAAAATCAAATCTCATTTCTTGGCTTAAACCATAATTATTAAGCGTTAATGCAAAAAGAAGGTCTCCTGGGACACAAAATCTTTTTGAATCAAGATCATGGATTGGGTTAAAGTCATCGCAAATTTGCTTTGCAAATTGACTCCCCTGCTCAGCACTGATGCTAAATTGATTATTAGTTTGGGAAAAAAAAGATTGTAAAAACATGCGCTACTCTAATTCAGATTCAAATTCTTCAAGTATATCTAATGGCTCTATCTCTTGACCATCTAGATCAACACTCCAGTTAATACCAACTCTTAGAACATCCTTATGCATGCCTATAAGCCAATCATCTAGAAACTCTTCCATGGCAATTGCAACAGGCTCGTAAACAGCCCATTGATCACAACAAAGCTGAGAGGCTAAATCTTGATTAGACCAAAAGGGGATTACACCTATATCGGAGTTTAGACTCGACTCGACCATAGCCCAGTTATCATCTTTATCTTTCAGGGCCCAGATACAACCCTGCTCTAGACTTTCGATAATAAAACGATCGTAGTTTTCTTGGAGATTCTCTGGTAATGGCTGCATTAACGCCTTCTTAACATAGTGAATAGGTTGGTTGGCGCCATGGTAACTGCTTTATTATGAGGCCGCCACTTTTTAGTTCACTCCTATATCAAGTATTGCTTTCTCTATTAATAGATTTTGATTAACTGGAAGTTGGATGCCACGACTATCCGATGTATCAATTGCCAAATCACTTGTCACACTGATAAGCCTTAAATCAACTGATTTTGGCGAGCTTATTTGAGTCAAGTCACGACTAATAAGTACCACCTTACTGCTTATTTCAGACTGCTGATTATCAAGGGTCAAAATAAAATTTTGATGAGTGTAGCCAACAGATTCAATGCTATAGCCTGCCATAGCTTGCAAGGAAGAAAACTGCTTTTGAGCTAGCTTTTGTGTTTTTAGGTCATATTCAATTACGTTAAATGAATTTGTAAATATATAGAGCTTACTTTCTACACCAATAAGATACACAGCATCGTCAAAGGGGTAAGTAGCCAGCTTAACCATTGAGCCATTTACTAGTTTGTATATAGCATTTTTCTCAAAACCATCCAATTTTCCTTTGGAATTATTCTGACTATGCCGATTTAGCGCCATGTAGTAATTTGAATCTAAAAAAACACCAAGATGATTTAAAGGGATATTACTCGCCTTACTTTGCGTGCTATTGATGGTTAATTCATATAAAACATCAGTTGTTTTTTTCTGTAAATCAATGGCTGTAATGGCACCCCGTTGTTTTGCATAAAGCACGTAATCTTTAATCACCGAATAGCCTAAATCCAAATCCAAATACTGGGTAAATTGCAAACTAGTTAAATCAAAGTAAACCGTTGGCGCAAAAAGGCGATAGTTTAAACCCTGTGTATCTTGATAACTTTCACCTGGCGGTAAATACCCATAAGAAGGCGACATTATCGAGGGTTTTGTGTGCTTTAATAAGGTCGTACTAAGAAGTATGCCATTGCGATATTTGACTGGTATACCCTGAATACCTTGAGCCACAATGGGGTAATCAGTTTTTTTACCCGACTCTAAATCGATAATCCCCACCCCAGCATCATTGCGATTGTTTTTTCTTGCTCCATAGGGCGCAATAATTCGCCGATTGGCACAGTCTAAAAAAGCACTTAACGGTGCCCAATCATCAAATACAGCGAGTTTGTTAAATTTAACACTCTGAGGTTGATGCTCAAAAAGGTAAATTTTACGCGAACCCGATACTACAAACGTATTCTCACAATGAGAGAAAATGCCAGAAGCTATTTGGTCAAGTTGATTATTCTCAGAAACTGAATCACAAGCAGGCAGTAAAATGACCGCTGTTAATAAAACAACAATAGAATTGTTTTTTAACACCGTTTTGGCCACTTTCTAGTGTTTAGCAAACTGTTAAGTACGAGCAAATAATGCTCCTGGAATTGCCTTTACATTGTGATTTTCTATAATGTTGTTCGGAAATGACCACCAGTCTCCACCGGTATCAAGATCAAGATCATAAAGGTATTTATAGGTATGCCTCACTAATTGTGCGCTATGAGCATTTGACGGACTATTCCTTTTATACAGGTTGGGTACCAATTTAAGCTCAGCCTGTGCGTTATAAACATTACCAATATTGAATGTTTTAGCCGATTCGCCTCGAGCCTCTAAGGCTACTTGCTCTACCTTGGACACATAGTAACCTTGAAGTTGATCCCAACCGCCATAATCAGCCCATTTATCAAAATCATTGTGTCGCCTGAAAGTACCATTACGATCAGTGTCAAGAACACCTGGCGTATTGTCTGTAAGGTAGTCGCTATTAATAATCATGGCCATATGATCAATATTGCCACTGGCAACATAAATAATATCGCCATTATGCCATTGGCGTTCAGCGCTAGTAATCCTATCGATACTAATCATTTCAACAGTGGTGTTAGAATGAAATGCAGATCCAAATATTTGATAGACACTATCGTGCTGGCCTCTAACACAGCCAGCTACTATAGCAATAAATAATGTTACTACGATTAATGGCTGCTGCTTATATGAAGGTATAGATAAGTCGCAAAATTTCATTGTACTTCCATGTGATTAATCATCTAGAGACCCTATGTCTCTTGTTTAAATAATAGACCAAAATACTCTTTTTCACAGATCAATTATGCAACTTTATAGCTAAGCCAATGGAGTTATAAAAAATCATAGAGCGAGTAGATTTATTTAAACTGTTGAACTTGGATTTTTGTTAAACTAGCCCCTATGAAAAATGACGCAATTTATCAGGCAGACAGCGCGGCCCGGCAAAATCTTTTAAGGCTAGGCCTTATTCGCACGGTGGTTTTAATTGGCCAAGGGCTTGCACTCCTTTATTTTAGTGCTTTTAAGCCAATTGGCCTACCCACTAACGCAATTGCATTTGTACTGGCTATTTACGCATGTGTGACCATTGCAACGGCAAAGAGACGTCGAATTGCTGTATCAATTACCGACAGAGAATTTTTCTTCCACCTATTGGTTGATATATTTTTCTTTTCAGCTTTACTTTACTTTAGTGGTGGCGCTTCCAATCCTTTTATTTCGTACTACTTAATTTCAATTAGTATCGCAGCAATTGCCCTACCCCGTTTTTACACCTCAATTATTGCTGCTTACGCGTTGGTAAGTTACAGCCTTTTACTTGTTTACCATATACCTGTTAGCGCTATAGCGCCTAACAATATGGGCCACTCAATGGGGGATAATAATTTACATATTTTAGGTATGTGGGCAAATTTTGCGATCAGTGCTGCAATCATTACCTACTTTGTTAGCCGAATTGCTGTTGAGCTTAAAGCACAGCAACAGAAAATAAACGAACACCGAGAACAACAACTTCAGAATGAGCAATTACTGGCAATTGGTACTCTTGCTGCAGGCACTGCCCATGAGCTTGGAACGCCATTAAATACCATGAAATTACTGGTAGATGAAATGGCCATACAGCAAACTGATAACTCAGATATTGGGCTGTTAAGCCAACAAATTGATCAATGTCGCATAACATTAAAGCAGCTTCAAACAACGGCTAACGAGTCCTGTTCAGAGGCCTATTCTGCACAACCTCTTCGTGCTTATTTCGATCAATTAATCGAGCGATGGCAATTAATGCGACCCGAGCTTGAAGCGAGAGTAAGCTATGCGAATAATCAAAAAAATGCACCCGAACTAAAATTTCACCCAACGATTGCTCAGTCGATATTGAATTTATTGAATAATGCAGCTGACGCCAGCCCTGAGTCAGTGGAAGTTGTTATTAACTGGACTGAAATTGAGGTTGAGATTCAAATCAAAGACCATGGTGCTGGCGTTGATATTGATAGTATCAATAAAATAGGAAAGCCGTTTTTCTCCAGTAAATCAGAGGGATTAGGCCTTGGGTTATTTTTATCTCAAAGCACCGTTACTCGATTTGGCGGCTCTGTAAAACTGCAGAATAATTTAAAAGGCGGCACTTTGACGACTGTTAGTTTACCGGTAAATTTAACAAAAAAAACTGAGCCAAAAGCTTGAATTATTTAATTATCGATGACGATAATGCCTTTTGCTCTATACTTTCGCGAGTACTTGAGCGCCTAGGCCATGAGGTTCGAACTGCTAATAATGGCCGACAGGCCTTGGGCCTTTGCAGAGAGAATAACAATATAGAACGCGTGGTGCTGGATCTAAAATTAGATCAAGAATCTGGTCTTTCTATTTTAACTGCAATTAAAGAGCTTCTTCCGCATACAAAAGTATTGATATTAACCGGCTATTCAAGTATCTCAACAGCAGTAGAAGCTATCAAGCTGGGGGCTGTTAATTATCTTTGTAAACCTGCTTCTGCAGAGGAGATTATAACTGCATTCTCTTCTTCTAAAAGTCAGGAAAATAAGTCAGTCATGCCCGCTTCTCCTGCATCGGTCAATCGACTAGAGTGGGAGCATATTCAACGTGTACTTAATGATAATGATGGGAATATTTCCGCAACGGCTAGAAGCTTAGGCATGCACAGACGAACGCTACAACGTAAGCTTCAAAAAAAACCTACTAAACAATAATTTAGGGTGTTTTTCTAGCCATAATTATCGCGTCTTCACGCGCTAAACCGTTGCGATAGTAGTCTTTTCTTTCAGCAATTTTGATAAACTCTAAACCATGATATAGGCGAAGCGCTCTGTAATTACTGGCTCTTACCTCAAGATAAAATGTTTCAACTGCAATGGGGATAGACTCTATTAGCGCCTGTAAAAATAAGCCTCCTAGACCCTGACTCTGCACATCTGGACTGATAGTAATATTGTGCAACTCAGCCTGATTAGCTGACAACACAACCACCGCGAAACCTAAAATTTCATCATTTTTAACTAATAATATTGATTGATTGATACAGGCAGCAATCTGTTTGTCTGACCATGGATAGGCGGATGTTTGTTTTTCTATGGCGCTAATATAAGGTAAGTCATCTTCTACTGCATAGCGCACTGAAAAATATTGGGATTGTGATAACCGCGTATCGGCAATAGTAAGGTTTAATGCCAATGGTTGATCCATACCTTAACTAGAAACATTATATTGATTAAGATACTTACAGATAACATGCCATGTCACAGGTTTAGTTTTTGGCTCACTTAGCATGGTGGCTAATGAGGGCACCATTAACCCCATTACTTTATCAGACAAAGGCACTAGGCCATCAATAATTTCAGTCTTTTGACTCGACGAAAGTAACCAGTGTTTTGCAGAATCACCCAGTAAAAGAAGAATCTTGGTCGGTTTGGCTGCTAATTTTGAACTTATTAATGTGGACAGAAATTCTCGTGCTTCAGTTTCTCCTCCCTGCATACTGGCATGAGGGGGCCAGTTAACAACATCAAACTGGGGCAATCCTGATGATTGGCTATCAATCGCTTTTACTATATTTTTTAATAGATTTACCTGCTGGCTATTGGGCAACTCTTGTGTTGCAGCTGTGGCAATTAATAGCTCATCTGTCGGCTGCCAAAAAGCAAATTTAAGGGCCAGCGCCGCAGTTTCCTCTGCTATTATATTGGCGGATAGAACCTTGGCAGTGCGCTTGTTAGGCTTAACCTCAAGATCAACTTTTAGAAGGCTTTCAGCAGCCGCTTGTTGGGATGCTACAGGTGCAGACTTTGTAGATTCTTGAGAATCGACCCGAATATCATCTACAAGATCCTTGGAGACATACTGAACAACGCCTAGGGCCTGAAGATAATAGTCGCGAAATGATTTCTCTAAAGACTGACCTGCTGCCACTAAACGCCCCCTAGCTGAGGATGAAGCCTACCTGGGTTACGCATTATTGTAAGGGCGTTTACATAAGCCTTAGCGCTCGCTAAAAGAATATCTGTATCAGCGCCCTGCCCGTTGATAATACGTCCTTCTTTTTCCAATCGAACAGTTACCTCACCCTGCGAATCAGTTCCCTGAGTAACGGCGTTCACTGAATATAACTGCAAATTAGTTTCGCTGTTAATCAATTTTTCAATAGCATTGAAAATAGCATCTACTGCACCATCGCCACTTGCTTCAGACTGATGTTTTTTATCTTTGTAACGAATACAAATTTTGGCGGAGGGCATTTGACCGGTTTTGCTTAAAACTTCTAAATCAATTACCGTAATGGCATCTTCTTCTGCGCCTACTTGGATATCAGAAACCAACGCCTGTATGTCTTCATCAAAAATCTCGCGCTTTTTATCCGCTAAATCTTTGAACCGCGAGAATGCCTGATTAAAGGATTCTTTTTGCTCAAAGCTAATGCCAAGCTCGTCAAGACGCGCAGAAAACGCAGCCCGACCGGAAAGCTTACCCAAAGATAATTTATTGGCACTCCAACCTACATCCTCAGCTTTCATGATTTCATAGGTTTCTCGAAATTTTAAAATACCGTCCTGATGAATACCTGATTCATGAGCAAATGCATTGGCGCCAACAATCGCTTTATTGGGCTGAACAGGAAACCCTGTCACCGTAGATACTAACCTTGATGTAGATAAAATTTGAGTAGTATTGATTTTTGTTTGTACTGGAAAGATATCCTTACGGGTACGAATAGCCATTACCAACTCTTCAAGAGAGGCATTACCTGCCCTCTCGCCCAAACCATTGATAGTACATTCCACCTGACGAGCTCCAGCCTGTACCGCGGCAAGACTGTTCGCTACCGCTAGCCCTAAATCGTTGTGACAGTGCACAGAAAAAATTGCTTTATCCGCATTGGGGACAGTATTTAAAAGCCGATGAATCATCTGGCCATATTCGCCAGGATCGGAATAGCCAACAGTATCAGGCAAGTTAATAGTACGAGCGCCAGCATTGATAACTGCCTCAGTTACACGACACATAAAATCAAACTCTGTGCGACTGGCATCTTCTAAGGAGAATTCAACATCATCAATTAGTCCCCGGGCTAACTTAACAGCTCCGATTGCCTGATCCAAAACCTGATCTGGCTGCATTTGTAGCTTGTATTTCATATGTATGGGTGAGGTTGCAATAAATGTATGAATGCGAGCCGCCTCGGCACCTTTTAGCGCTTCAGCAGCAGCCTCAATATCACCCTTAATAGCACGAGAAAGGCTACAGATGCGACTTTCCTTAATACTATTGGCAATGGCTTGCACCGCGTCAAAATCCCCTTGACTGGAAATTGCAAAACCGGCCTCAATTACATCGACTTGAAGCTTTTCAAGTGCTTTAGCGATGCGAACTTTTTCATCTTTAGTCATCGATGCGCCTGGGCTTTGTTCACCATCGCGCAAAGTTGTATCAAAAATAACTAATTTATCTTTTGAATCCATGGTTATAGTCCTGATTCACTGCTATCAGTAAGTAATAACAGCATTGTAAAACTTATTTTCCCATAAGGGGATAGAATTCCGCTCTAGAGTTGAAGTATTAAGAACAAAATTGAAGATTAAGTGAGTAAAAGAAATAGGAGCCCCTCAGGGCAGGAGGCGTAAAACGACAGCAAACAAGCTGGGTAAAACTTGGATAATAGAGAAATTTTTTAACGAAATTTGACTAAACATGAACGAACAATAACAAATAAAACCTATGAAATCGAGTGTAGGGGTTAATAATTACTATTACCGAAGTATAAAGTTATTTCTTATCAGTATTTTTAAACTACACTAAACTAATATTCACTTATATATGGTTGCGGCTAATGATATAAGTTTTATATAGCTGAACAAAACACGGATGTTTCAAACGGTTTACTCAGGGAGAGTGCCATCAAATCTCAATTCAAAGCAGGCAACGCCAATTTCTTTTATGGTATTTTATCTTGCAATAGTAGAATGCGAAGGCTATTTGAAAAGATCAAAAGAGCGGCAAAAAGTGATGTTTCAATTTATATATCTGGAGAAACCGGAGTCGGTAAAGAATTAGTTGCTCGCGCTATACATGAAGCAAGCAACCGAGCTGGGGAACCCTTTATCGCGGTTAATGTGGCTAACTTTTCTAGCGATTTAATTGAATCTCAATTATTTGGCCATAAGAAAGGAGCATTTACTGGAGCTGTCAGCGATAGTTCTGGATTGATGCAAACCGCAGGTAATGGGACACTTTTTCTTGATGAAGTCGCCTGCCTTCCGGTCAATACACAGGCTAAGTTACTTAGAGTACTTCAAGAAAAACAGTATTACCCTGTTGGCGACACCAATTTGAAAAAATTTTCTGCCTCTGTAGTCTCTGCTTCAAATTTAAGTTTGGAAGAAGCAATTAAACATCATCAATTTCGTGAGGATTTACGCTACCGTCTTGAAGTTATTCCACTTGTAGTACCACCATTAAGGGATCGTTCAGACGATATTTTAGTACTATTTGAGTATTTTCTTCAGCAGGCTTCAAATTCGAAAGACTGGAATATAGGCAGCCAGTTAAAAGCTAAACTTATGGATTATCAATGGCCAGGCAATGTTAGGGAACTTGAAAATTGCGCAAGATTTGCTTCAGTCATGGCATCTGGGTCTACGCTTACGGTTAGTGATTTACCCGATAGCATACAAACTGCTTTTGAATTAAATCCTGAATCAAAGCAACCTCAGCTTAATCCAGAAACTATTTCCAAAGCTCTTATTTTAAATAGAAATAATCGTAATAAAGCTGCCGAATATTTAGGTGTTAGCCGAATGACATTATGGCGAAAAATGAAAGCCTATAACCTTATCTAAATTTCACTATTAAATTCCCTCAAATTATTATTTTTAAACTAATTCAATAAAACCAGTTTTTGTTACGAGTACTGATACATAGTGTTACAGTTTTGTTTGCATAAAAAATAAATCAAAAACAAAAAAACCTATAATACATAGACTATAGGAGGAATTATTCATATTGGCATAGTTTTTGCTTCCTTAATATCATAAGCCACTTAGAACATCTGTTGCTTGTAGAATAGAATTTTACGTTTATTTATAAGGATTATTGGGTAACTAAACTGACAGGAGTCACAATCATGAAAATATTTAATTTTAAACTGGTTACTTTAACCAGCTTGCTTTTGCTTATTAGTCCATCAGCCTTTTCCGTTTACGGCACTGATGATGTAGGCAATGACAGCACCGAAAAAACCACCACCTATGGCACAGAGGTCGAAGTCAATGAGTTTGTATTGCTGGATGCCATGCCCGATATCGAACTCTATTACTACCCTTACAGCGCAACCGATGCTGATGCATTGAAAAGCGAAGATGTGCCAGGCGGTGCCGGTTCAGTCTATGTTGGTGGGGGTGAGATCAGATGGCATGCCAATATTAATAGCACCATTTCAATCGATGATTTCACTTTGACTAATACGGATACGGATGTAATCGATCGTAATACTGTTGCTGTGTCATCTGGTGTGGGCATTGTACTCAACTCAATTATGTCAAAAGGTACAGTCGCAGTTGCTGCACTGAATTTTGATGAAACCCATGGGAGTACGGCCGCCTCAATGAGTGCCGATATGACTAAAGCCTACAGCGATCGGAACTTTAACTGGTCAAGCTGGAATTATGATACAGATGCTGGCCACACCGATTTTGCGGTTAAATTTTATATTGCCGTAACACTGGCAGAGACAGGTTCAGTGCAGGCTGCTGGTATCTATCGGGCTAACGCAACTGTTAGAGCCTTACCCACAGTATCCAGTTAAGAATAGAGCCGTATACAACAAAGTCAGCACAATTTTTAGTGCTGACTTTTTTTATTTATGTATAATTTTCACCAAGGAATGGGGTGCGCTAATGAATAGCAATAGATTAAATAAGACCACTGCTAGTTATACCATTTTTACCCTCTTATGGACTGCATTACTAATAACCCTACCTATCAATTCAACCGCCAGTGTATCTCCACCCCGCATTAAGATAGAGGCAAAGCCTCGAGATAAGATGTCATTTAATATCGAAGTAAAAAACAAACATGATAGCCCACGGTCATATAAGGTGTCTTATTCCTATTACATACAGGATCAAGACGGTTACCAAAAGGAAGTTAAGGTAGAGAGTGATTCACAAACAGGTCCATGGAACTGGATCAAATTAGACTCAGGCCAAAATTTCAAGATTGCCAGCAAGGAAAATCTGTCCATCAATGGTATTTTGAATATTCCCAGTCGCAATAGTTTGGGGTTTCACAATGTTTTGCTTACTGTCACCGAATTTACACCCAGAAAAAAAGCCGGTGTCACCCTGAATTATGCCAGTGGTAGTTTAATTGAATTAACTGTGGCTGGCTCCAAAAAACGCCCAAAGACAGCACTTTTGAATCCTGTGATTAAGATGAATAAGGAATCTGGCGTTAATATTGTACATTTAGATTTTGACAATCAGTCCCCCTACAAAGGACGACTTTTTCTAGAAATGCACTTGCGGCATAACAAAAGGTTGATTGCTAAAATACCTTTATTAACTGAGCAATCCCAAAAAAGCGAACAGCCATATTCATCAATTTTTCCGAAAAACCTGGTCAAGCTGACCGGGGAAATCGATAAGACACTAGAGCCAGGTGACTATGAAATACGCATTACCGGACAATTCAATGGCGTGAGACTGCGAACTTTTAACCAAACACTAACCATAGATGAATCAGGCCAGTCAGTAATCGAGGACAATAGCGATAAACCTCTATCTACATTGTTAAAACCCCAACAGTGATGACTATTTATCCGCATTGCCTAACAGCTTACTTGGCAAGATGTCCTATTGGGAATGGAGTATTAACAAGAAATAGGAGTATTCTGTTACAGATGATCCAGCAGTTGAGTCCGCGATACCTATATCTCAACCAAATTATCATTATATGGGGTTTGGTTTTGGCGTCTGCATGCAGTCTTACAGGCGATTTCTCCGGCCGGCAGCCCGAATGGGATACCACAACTCCAGCGATCCATCGTCAAGGGTCTGAACCAACAACGCAACAGGCTGATAGACTATCAGGTCGGGCGAGCAACCCATCAAAAACGCCACCAATACCGCGCTCACCCATTCATTGCAGTGATAGTGATGATAGTGGTTACCCCGGTCAGTTGCCATATGTAGCGCTATCGTTTTACGAAGCCAGCGTGCGCGATGTGTTCGCAGAGATCGCTCTTCTTATTGATTTTCCTATTGTGGTGGATGAATTTGTAGATGGCGCAGTCACTGTCGAAGCGAAGAATATGCGGCTCGATAAGGCTCTGGATCTTATCTCGGCCAGCAGTAATTTAAGTTATAGATTTTTTGAGAAGTATATTCTGGTGGGTGTGAATTCCGTCGATACACCAAGCTGGACTTCTTTATCAGTCAACTGCCGTTACTGGCCAAAATATGTCAGTGCAGAGCTATTATTTAATTCTCTGGGAGAAATTGAACAACAGTTTGTTTTTTACCCCAAGGGAGCGGATTATTTAACCATCAGTGCACCGCCCGGCATCCAAAAGAAAATACAAGACAGTTTACTGATTTTCGACCATTCTCCTGGGCAGGTATTATTGGAACTAAATATTGTCGAAATCACCTCAATCGATATCGACCGACTGGGTATCCGCTGGCATGATAATAATGCCTCGCTAGCTAAGGGGATTATTTCCGATCAGCCCAATTTGATTAAGCAGCTACAAATACTGGCCAAATCTGGGCAAACTCAAATAAAAGCTATGCCATCACTGCTATCAACCCATGGTAAAAAAGCTAAATTTTCCACCAAACAACAGGCCAATCAATGGCAGATTGAGGAGGAGCCGGATACTTCTCAGTTTTATCGAAGCTCACAGAAAAACTTAGAAAGAGAAACGCTGGAATATGGGGTTAATATGGAGATCATCCCTTATATTATTGATAGTAATACAGTCTCACTGAATATTATTGACGCCTCAGTTAGTGATTTAGTGGTCGGTGGCGATGGCTACCTACAACTCATTAAACATAAAGTATCAAATCATGTCAGCGTTAAGAATGGCGAATTTATTTTGTTAGGTGGCATGTTGCAGCAATCAGATATTAGGCATACGGAGGGGTTGCCAAAATTGAAAAACTTACCCTATATAGGACGATTATTTGGTCAGGAGCGGGAACGCAAGTCTGACTATGAGATTTGGATCATGATCCGTCCCTCTATTCTGGAAAAATAAGCTTGCGTTTATGAGCGGCTGAACTTAGACCAAAAAAACTTCATTGGCCCGTAGAAAGTAAACCCAAAAGCCAATATAAATAAAATTCGCGGCGGATCTATAGTAATCACTACAAATGACATCACAATGGAAAGAATAACTACAAAGGGAACCCTGCCACGCAAATCTATCTGTTTAAAACTGGGGTACTTAAAGTTAGACACCATTAATAAACCAGCAAGCGCTGTTAAAAGTGCAGTAAAACTTGACAGTAAAAGCGAGGGAGTCAAAGCCTGAGCAGACCATACAAAACCTGCGATTAAAGCAGCCGCCGCCGGGCTGGGCAAACCAATAAATATTTTTCCATTATTTAATCCTGAATCCACATTAAAACGTGCTAATCGCAACGCGGCACAAGAAGCATAGACAAAGGCAGCAGCTATGCCTACCTTGCCTAAGCCACTCAGGCTCCAACCATAGACAACTACCGCAGGGGCAACGCCAAACGAAACCATATCTGATAGGCTATCATATTGAACACCAAAATCACTTGAAGTGTTAGTCATACGGGCCACGCGACCATCGAGGCCATCAAATACCATAGCTACGAAAATAGCGATGGCAGCCAGTTCGTAACCGCCACTAAACCCAGATAAAACAGCATAAAAACCACCAAAAAGTGCGCCAGTAGTTAAAAGGTTAGGTAGCAGGTAAATCCCTTTCCTAGGACGCTTAACTTCAGGGTCTTTTGACTCTGAAAAACCCGTTAATCCAACGACTTTTTCTTGGTTATCACTTTTTTTCATATTTATTTTCTCAGAAAACTATTTTTCGATTATATGCGATTAACCTCTCAAAAGCCTCTTTTGTTTAAAGACTTAATAATAATGAGTCGCTCGCAATAACAATTAACTGGGCGCTTATCCTTTTCACTTTACAACTAATGCAGAAAGTAAAACGGCCCTTAAAAAGGGCCGTTTAGAATTAATCGAATAATGTCTATACGATTAATTTTTATCCTTATCTACCAATGCATCTTTGGTAATCCAAGGCATCATTTCACGTAGTTCAGCACCTACTTTTTCAATAGGATGAGCCGCATTATTACGACGGTATGCTGTCATTGATGGGTAATTTAGTGCGCCCTCAGAAATAAACATTTTGGCATACTCACCATCTTGGATGCGCTTAAGTGCATTACGCATAGCCGCACGAGATTCGTCATTGATAATCTCAGGACCTGTTACGTACTCACCATACTCCGCATTATTGGAGATAGAGTAGTTCATGTTTGCAATACCACCCTGATACATTAAGTCAACGATTAGCTTAAGCTCATGCAGACACTCAAAATACGCCATTTCTGGCGCGTAACCGGCTTCAGTTAAAGTTTCAAAACCAGCTTTAACAAGTTCAACCGCACCACCGCAAAGTACTGCCTGTTCACCAAATAAATCAGTCTCAGTTTCATCTTTAAAGCTAGTCTCAATGATGCCTGTACGACCACCACCCACACCTGACGCGTAGGACATAGCAACTGATTTTGCCTTACCCGATGCATCCTGATGAACAGCGATTAGATCAGGAATACCACCACCATTTTTAAACTCGTTACGCACAGTGTGACCCGGCGCTTTTGGAGCAATCATAATTACGTCTAAATCAGCGCGTGGTACTACCTGATTGTAGTGGATCGCAAAACCATGAGCAAAAGCCAGCGTAGCACCCTGCTTTAAGCTAGGCTCTAACTCTTCTCGATATAACTGTGACTGAAATTCGTCCGGCGTAAGTACCATTACCAAATCTGCGCCAGCCACTGCAGCTGGAACAGCTTTAACTTTTAAGCCAGCTGCTTCAGCCTTGGCAACAGAAGAAGATCCTGAGCGTAGACCAACAGTAACGTCAACACCTGATTCTTTAAGGTTGTTGGCGTGTGCATGGCCCTGAGAACCGTAGCCAATAATGGCAACTTTCATTCCTTTGATTATTGAAAGATCACAGTCTTTATCATAATAAACTTGCATTGATTTCACCTAGTTAATAGTTATACACGTAAAAATTTATCGCCGCGTGAGATGCCAGAAACACCACTTCGCACGACTTCCATAATGCCGATTTCTTTTACAGCATCGATAAATGCATCTAGTTTCTCACTGTCGCCAGTAAGCTGCACCGTATAGGTCGACGCTGTTACATCAATAACATGACCTCTAAATATCTCCACACAGCTCTTTAACTCAGCGCGCAACTCTGTATCTGATGCTTTAATTTTAACCAACATCAGTTCTCGCTCAATATGAGAGCCCACCGTTAAATCGACCACTTTAATAGTATCGATTAACTTATGAAGCTGTTTAACAATCTGCTCAGCCATTTGATCATCACCCTGTGTGGTAAGGGTCAAACGCGAAAGCGTATCATCATCTGTAGGCGCTACGGTCAAAGTGTCTATATTATAACCTCTTTGAGCGAATAACCCGACTACCCGTGAAAGCGCACCGGATTCATTTTCCAGTAATATCGAAATTAGGCGTTTCATTAGGTTTTCTCCGTTTTGCTGAGGTATAAGTCGCCCATTGCACCACCCGGTATTTGCATCGGATAAACATGTTCAGATTTATCCACGCAGATATCCATAAATACAACACGGTCTTTTAATGCAAAGCATTCATTCATCTTTTCTTCAAGATCTTCATATCGAGTGACCTTGATGCCTACATGACCATAAGCCTCTGCTAAGGCGACAAAATCTGGTAAAGAATCCTCATAAAGGCTTTGAGAGTAACGACTACTGTAATTCATATCCTGCCACTGACGAACCATGCCCAATGCCGAATTATTAAGATTAATAATCTTGATGGGTAAATTGTATTGGCTACAGGTAGACAGTTCCTGAATACACATCTGAATGCTGCCTTCGCCAGTTACGCAGGCAACATCTGCTTCAGGATGAGCCAATTGAACGCCCATAGCTGCTGGCAAGCCAAAGCCCATAGTTCCTAAGCCACCTGAATTAATCCAGCGACGCGGCTTATCAAATAAGTAATACTGAGCAGCAAACATCTGGTGTTGACCAACATCAGAGGTTACATAGGCCTCGCCCTTAGTCACCTTGTAGAGGGCTTTAATTACATCCTGAGGCTTAATAATGGTCCCTGAGCTAGGCTCATAGCGGCTAGCGGTATAGATACCCTTATCTGCCCGACATTGATCAATATTCGCCCACCAATCTTCAATTGCATTAGTATCTGGTATCGAGTCCATTTCATCGACAATACTTAACATTTCATTCAGCACAGCCGTACAGGTGCCCACTATCGGAATATGGGCATTAATGTTCTTTGAGATTGATGTCGGATCAACATCGACATGGATAATGGTTGCATGGGGACAGAACTTATCAAGATCATTAGTCACTCGATCGTCAAAACGCGCACCTACAGCAAAAATTACATCTGACTGATGCATTGCAGTATTGGCCTCATAGGTGCCATGCATTCCCAGCATCCCAATAAACTGACGATCGGTTGCAGGGTAACAACCCAAGCCCATAAGGGTATTAGTCACTGGGTAATTTAGGCGCTGTGCTAATTCAACTAGTTGCTCTGAAGCATTATCTAGAATAACACCACCACCCGCATAAATAATTGGCTTTTTAGCCTCTAACAGGGTTTTAACTGCTCTCTTAACCTGCCCACGATGACCTTTATTGGTCGGTTGGTAAGAACGCATTTTAACTTTTTCTGGCCACTCATAGGGAACCTTATAGCCTGGATCGGTAACATCCTTAGGGATATCAACAACCACAGGGCCCGGTCTGCCTGTAGAGGCTATATAATAGGCTTTGGCAATAGTGTCGGCGATGTCTTCAGCTCGAGTTACCAAAAAGCTGTGTTTTACTATCGGGCGTGAAACACCCACCATATCAGTTTCCTGAAAGGCATCCTGTCCGATTTTAATCTTAGGAACCTGGCCCGATATAACAACTAGGGGTATAGAATCCATATAAGCAGTAGCAATACCAGTAATTGCATTGGTCGCACCGGGACCGGAGGTTACAAGAGCTGTACCCACCTCACCTGTGGATCTTGAGAATCCGTCAGCCGCATGCACAGCCGCCTGTTCATGGCGAACTAAAAGATGATGAACATCTTCTTGCCTATATAGTGCATCGTAGATATGCAGTGCAGCACCGCCCGGGTAACCCCAAACATGTTTAACACCTGCATCTTTAAGGGCCCGAATAACAATTTCACCGCCGGATAAACGTTCCATAACCTGTCCTCAACTAAACTTATCCCTCAAAAATTAGTTTAAGGGCATAAAAGAACCGTTCGCAGAGGTGATTGGGCTGAAACATCAATAGGGACGCCGCTAAAGCGGCTAGTAACAGTCACACGGATAAGTGTTTTTGACCGTTCTCAGGGGCTATGGGTAATAGCACCATCTCTTATGATGACCAGCGGTATGGATAACACCTGTCTGGTACTTGGACTAAAAATAACACCCAATTCGGGCGCAATGGGGTGGTAATTTACCACTTTTTTGCCATTAGTCAACAAAAAACCAATAAATCTGCTTAAAAATTAACCAGCTAGTTGCACCGATATAGTTCACAATTTTATCAATCTATAGAGACAAAGCATATAGATGCGCAAAGGTTTGTTATTAACTTAAAAACTATAGCTTGCAGAAACACCCACAATACGCGGCGAATTATTAACCTGACAACGCTGCGCCCCCTGCCCATCAGTGCTCGTCCCCTTTAATTCTTTTGCTATGGGCTGCAGAAAAATAGTTTCACAATAGGCTTTATCCTCCAAGTTCTTTACATACAAAACGCCCTCAAAATTCTCATTGGACAGCCCTAATCGCAGGTTAATTAAACCCACCGCATCCACTTCACTCTGGGGATTATTATCAGAGTTATCACCTATATTTTGCTTCCCTATATACTGGTGTTCGCCGCGCAAAAACCACTGCAACCCTTTACCACCCCAGTCATCTCGCCAATCCGCCACCAGTGAACCCTGAAATTCAGGCGAAAAATGCGGTCGTGTTCCAGAGAGATCCTGTGGCTCAGACTGCCCAGGCAGTGGCGATGCCTGCTTAAATAAATCGAATTTGGCATCCAGGGTGCTAAAACTGCTGATTAAGGTTAATTTCTCAATAGGCTTATAGGTTATATCCGCTTCCAACCCCTGCTGGGTACGCAGACCCGCATTGCGAACGATAAAGCTGGTGCCATCAAATGACCTATCTTGGAAATCATTAAGCTCTGTTCTATATAAAGTCATATTGGCCGTAAGCCTGTGGTCGAGCAATTGGTTCTTAATACCTAACTCGTAATTTCTTGAGCTCTCGGAACGAAAAATTCGCTGTTCGGCAGTCAATCCATCGGGAAAGGAAACTCGACTTACGCCATCTGCATTAAAGCCACCGCTCTTATAGCCAGTGGAAAGCGTAGCAAATAGCAAAGTATCATCCGCAGGGTAATAATTGGCATTGGCCAGCCAAGTTACAGCCGTATCTGAAAACTGTAAATCGGGATGATATTCTTCCTCGCGCACATAGGCCCCTATTACCGAATTGGGATTAGTCTGTTTAAACATTGCCTTTTTCTTATCATCAGTTACGCGCGCACCCAGAGTGAATGAAAACTTCTCACTCAAAAAATAAGTGCCCTGCATATAGGCCGCATAACTGGATAAATCTTGATCGAAGTCAGAATCAACTGCAGGATTTTGTGGTAAAAGTTTACATTCGTTCCGCTTAGTATCTGCCATACCTTTTGAATTAACTGCTGTATTTCCGTCAGCTATAGCCTCCAAATAAGCCAAACCCCATACGGCGCGAAAACACCCCTGCTCTCCAGCATTAAATTCCTGCTTAATAACATAATTTTCATCGTAATAATAAAGGCCAGCAACATACTCAAAAATATCGCTATCCGGAGAAATAAGCTGTATTTCTTGGGAAAAACTTATATTTGAAAAGGTACTTCTTCGCGGCAGAATATCACCGGGAATCCTTAATGCACTCTCCTTATTAAAACCCAACCAATCGCGATAGTCAGTGATACTTTTGAGCTCAAAGCCATTAATATCAAAATCGTTAATAAGCGATACACCCCGCTGATCAGTAAGCATAAAATCCCTATGATGCTGATAAATGGTGCGATCTAAATCGTCCTCGGTGACTATATTGGCAGCTTGATCTTCCAGAAGCAGTTGCAGAGTAGAAATAAACTCAGGCGCATTGGCAAAAGAATCATTTATCAACTCGACAATTGAACCACCGGACTCAGTTTTGCTGTAGTCAACAGTTAGTTTTGAGCTGATATTCTCTGAAAATTGGTATTTTAATTTCCCTCTGACAAGCTCATCCATCTGGTCACCTGGACGCATATTGTCAAAAGCGTTAAAACCATAACTATCGCGAGTGACTTTCTTAACCGCGAGTCGTCCAGTCATTCGCTCGGTTAATTCACCACTTATTAGCGCATTGAAAGCCAGCTCATTAGTCTGAACATAACCAGCACCCACCTCTATTTCAGTCTCGTGGGTGGGGTCATTGGTAGTAATGTTTAACGCCCCTGCAGCCGTATTGCGCCCAAATAATGTTCCCTGTGGGCCACGGAGTATCTCCGCCGATGAAATATCATAGAGTAATCCGAGTACTGAAGCCGGACGCGCATAATAAACCCCATCAAAAAATGTGCCCACAGAGGGCTCAATCGCGGTATTACCCACCGAAGCTATACCGCGAATGGTGATGCGCGCATTATTCGGCTGAGAGGCCGTAGTAATATTAAAATTAGATGCGTATAAGGATAACTCCTGCAACCCTCGAATATCGGATTGCTCGACAAACTCACCAGAGTACAGGCTGATAGAAATGGGTACATCCTGAATATCTTTTTCCCGCTTCTGGGCACCGGTGACAACGACCTCCTGTATAGAATTATCGTCTTGTGAAAAGACCGAACTGCTAACCAGCAATAGGCCCAATGCTGTTACTTTAACTAGATTATCCATAAGCTCTTCTGCTCCTTTTCATTTTAACAATTAATTTTTAAGTGTCTAAATAAACCCATCCCCGCGAACTTCAAATATTTAATACCATCCTTAGATATCTTCAATCTGTACACCCTTGGAATTTAGAAGAGCAACAACATCTTTTACTTTCACATCACCAGTTAGGGTATCCAGTTCTTTACTGGCAATTTCAATGCCGTATTTCTCCTCTAACTCATAAATCAACATTACAAACGCCATAGAATCCACGCCCAAGTCTGTAAGTTTATCTTCTAGGCTCAGTTCGCTAATTTCATTATCGGTTTGTTCTGAAAGCAACTTTAATAATTCAGATTTACTGCTCTTTATTTCCATATCTTTCATTTTCATACCTTTTAAATATTAAACAGACATTGTTGTTACCAAACCCAAATGAATTATTAAGCGCATATCTAATAGGAACATCCATCGGACTAACCGTTGAAATTCTTAGGGCTACAGCCCCCCTAGGGCTGTAATATTTGATTGGCGTAACCTGCTGATGATACAAACAATTAACCAACTGGACCGCTTCAATCGCACCTGCAGCCCCGAGCAAATGCCCCGTTAATTGTTTACTTGGAGTCATGGGAATCTCGGATAGCCTATCACCAAAAACCTGACTTAGCGCTCTAGTTTCTGCGAGATCATTAAGTTGGGTGCCGGTACCATGGGGATTGATAAAATCAATTTTATCCGCCCCTATACCTGCGTCCTTAAGCGCATTTTTCATAGCAATCACTGAATCAGCACCGTCCTCAACAGGCTTCACCGTATGAAACCCACCACCACTGGAGCCATAGCCACATATCTCAGCGTAAATAGGTGCACCTCGAGATAAAGCCACAGATTCCTCTTCGATTAGCATCATGGCGGCACCCTCGCCCATAACAAAGCCATCTCTATCATCTGAAAAAGGTTTGCAGGCAATTGCAGGATTATCCGCAGTAGTCGACATGGCGCCAATACGGTCAAATCCAGCAAAAGTTAACTCATTGATAGTAGCTTCTACACCACCAGTGAGTACCGCATCACAACGACCAGCACGCAACGTATCCAGCGCCAACCCAATGGCATGGGCGCTAGAGGAACAGGCGGTACTTACGGTGTATTGGGGGCCATATAACTTCCAGCGTCTACTGATGCTGCTAACAATGCTATTAGCATCTACAAAGGGTACGGTTAATGGATGAATTCTGTTAACGGCGCGAACTGATAACTGATCCATAACCTGCTGCGACATATACAGGCCTCCCAATCCAGAACCCAATATCAAACCAACTGCAGGATTTTTGGACAGGAACTCTTCGTGATCCAAATATTTGTTTGGCACAGGCCAATGACATCTGGGTATTTACCGAGCAGTTTCTTCCCTCCCTACCCAGATAATCCACTACGGGATCCATATCCAACTGTGCGGCAATTTTGGTGGAGAAAATACTTTTATCTATCTTAGATAATTCAGAAACACCACTTCTGGCATTTAGCAGTGCATGCCAAAAAGATCTGTTATCAACTCCCAAAGGAGATAAGACACCAAGCCCAGATACAACATATTTTTTTGCAGACTTATCCATAATTGATAATCCTCCCGCCCTG
>Ga0206126_10000794_pt1 | contig 41108 bp, 40 predicted proteins | sample Helgoland_Spring_5_FD_148621 | JGI IMG/M metagenome (GOLD analysis project Ga0206126, IMG submission 148621) | Pelagic subsurface seawater microbial communities from Kabeltonne, Helgoland, North Sea - Helgoland_Spring_Bloom_20160412_1 | ecosystem: Environmental > Aquatic > Marine > Epipelagic ...
TGGAAGAATTTCTATGAAATTCGAAGGTGGCGTTTTTGATAAAATAGGTGCTGGATTGTTTTTGAAAGAAAATTAGATCAATAGTAACTTTAACTAAGTATAATTTACTAAGCATGCTGGCTTTTATTGTTCAGTTCCATAAAAAAATATATACAAATAGTGTACAAATATAAAAGGATGTTTTTAACTTATTGATTTTAAATAAAAATCAGATAGAGCATTGTTCTCCTAAGGGGCAGGTTGGTGGTTCGAATCCACCCAGGGTCACCGAATAAATAAAATGATTACAGTACTTTAAAAATTTCACAAAAGCACACAACCCTCAAAAATACCTAAAATTCAATATTAATATAATGTACAAAAATAGCTTGAAAAAGTTTAATTAGTATTCACTCTATTTCTAGATTATGATTGCAAAAATATAGTTACATATAATAAAGTATATTGTATAATTTAATCTTATAAACAGTTGATCTGTTAAGGATGAAATATGAAAACAAAATTATTGATTATGTTAATCTTAAATTGCATAATTTGCTCTTGTGGAACTGTTAATGGAACACTAAACGGCACAGGTTCAGTTTTAGAAGGCATCGCTTCAGATGCTAGGCAATTGGGGAATGTTTTTAAGTATTAAAACATATTGGAATGAGTATCATAAACTTGGTTAATTTTACAAAAAAAGTATCTTTAAGACATGAATTCTATATTTAAATACACATAAAATTATGTACAAATTCAAAAGGATGCCTTTAACTTGTTAATTTTAGGTATAAATCTGATATACAATTTTCATTCTGAGGAAATGTTGAGTTTCATATTCACTCAACTTGACCAAATATACTATGGTAAATATATATCTAATATAGTAATTGAGGTTTAATTTAAATATTATTATGAGACAAAATTAAATTATGAAATTATTGATTTTTTTATTTATTTTCATTATGTACAGTGTTCAACCTATTTATGCTCAAAGCCAAGCATTTCGCATGAGTACTTTTCTTGCTTACCATTCAGAAAACATTTTAGGCTTAAAAAACAATTTAAGTTCATCTGACGAAGGTATATCAAAATTTAATATAAAATATAATATTGCTAACTTGGAATCACAACTTGCTTTGAATTATGATGGGTATAATAAATTCACTCTTGATGGAACGTACCTTCAATATACCGCAGGAATAGCAACTTATGGTGTTGGTGCAGTTGACCGCCACTGGTCTTTCTCAAAAAACACATCCCTTATATTATCACATAATGCACGACCTTCAAAAGCTATTTATCTTAAATTAGAAGATAGGTTTGAATATGATTGGTTGCCCTCAAAAGCCAACTGGTCTCTTGAAATGTTCAATGGATTCACTGAGGGGTCATTAAGAAATAATCAATCTATGTTGCTTGGCGTGCGCGCCATATTATCTCCAATTGCAGGGCTAGACTTTGAATTAATTCAAACCAGCCAATGGGGTGGTAAAGATTATAATAATGGAATATCTTCTTTAGGCGCTGCTTTATTTTTTGAAACAAACGACAGCTCAAACGCCAATATCAATAAGATGGCAGGCTTTGGAATCTCATATTTAATACCAAGTATTAAAATGCCATTACGTATTTATGGCCAAACAATTGGTGAGGATGAAGCTGGAAATTTACCATCGTGCTTTTCATATTTAGCAGGGCTTGAATGGACAAATGCAAAAATTATGTACCCAACAATTTTAAATATTGAAGCTATAGACACCCGGATAGACACAACAAGAAACGGAAACTGTGGCCCACACACCATGTATAATAATAATATTTATAAATATATAAATTACGGAAAAACAATGGGAACAGCAATCGATACTGAGGGAACTTCTTTAGAGTTAAATGTACTCTCTAAAATATCTAAAACGCTAAATATAAAATTCTCAACAAAATCAGTCACCATTAATGATAATAATTGGTCAGGTCATCGTCTCTCCTCAAAACGTCAATCAGGCTTAATGAATTCACTTGGTATTTCTTGGATAAAAGATAATGTTATTTTAAATGGAGATATTTATAATCAGGGTTTCAATTTAAATAAGGCAGGTATCAAAACCGGCTATGGAGTTAGTTTCTCTTCATCAATCATATTCTAAATTTGATAATAACTATGAAAGCTTTATTTCAAATATTTTGTAACCTTAAAAACTAATAAAATTTTTGTTATGAAAGAAAGCTACAGTAAATTAATTTTCAAATTTATTTACTAATCAATTCTACCTATGCTATCCTCAATTTTAATTTACTGGAATACCGAATGCAAGATTTACTAAATTCAGAATCAAGCGATGAAATTGATCTCCGCGAAATGTTTTTAAGCCTTTGGGCCTACAAACTATTTATTGCCTGCACATGTGTTTTAGGTATCGTGTTTGGCATCTACTATTTTCTGAATACTGATAAGAAATTTACATCTACGGCCATTTTTAAATTGAGCTTCACAGACAACTCTACCTCTCCACTTGCTGGAGATATAGGTTTACTGGCCAACATGGCTGGAATTCAATCAGGGTTTAACGAAAAAAAATTGCCGATAGATCAAATTACAGGTCGAATTTTTATAGAACAAATTGATCAAACCTTGAATCTTCAATCTGACCCCTTTTTCAATACATACAATCCAAACTCCGTCGACCCAAATTGGAAATCTCTTATAAAGCGTACTATAGGTTTGCAAAGTTCTTCTTTCGATGCTCAAGAAGCAATGTGGCAAGTCATCGTTGCAGGTTATTTTAAAAATGTTGAGCTTGAGGAAACGCCAACAGGTACTATTAAAGTTACAGTCACGCATGTGATACCACAACGTGCGGCTGAAATTGCTAATAGTATTATGCATACAATCATCGCAAATGAAAAAATTAAAAGAGACAAACAGCAGGAGAAGCAGCTTTCCTTCCTCTCTGGTACATTGGCAAAATCTCTCATTGACTTAGAAGTATCACAGTCTAATCTCAAAGAATTTGCTTTGAAGAACAGCGCGCTTCCCTTGGAAAATTTTACCGCAGGATCTCTTGAACTTGATTTATTGCGTGAACAACTCAACCGAACTTCTGAATTACAGGAGGCAGTGGGCGCACTCTCACTAATATTGCAAAATAAAACAATAAGTCAGAATGATTACCTGACATTGCGTCAGCAATTCCCAATCATTGATCAAGTAGAGTTCCGTCGTGTCTTGGGGCAAAATGAAATTATCAACTCCTGGACTTGGCCCAAAGCAAGTTCTGTCAGTGCAGTATTTGATACGTTGACCGAACGCAAAAGCAGACTAGTGTCTCAAATAAATGTTTCGCAGGCAAATGCAGAACGTTCAGCCCTTGCCCTAGAGACTTATGGCAAACTGGCGCGTGAAGAAAAAATTGCAGAAGCTACCTATACTGTATTGATTGAACAAGTTAAGGCTCAAAGCATGGCCGCTGGTTATAAACCTGATAATACAGAAATTTATGAATACGCCTCAGTCCCAACAAGCTCCTCTTCGCCAAATCAAAAACGAGTTTTAGCCTTTGGAGGCATGCTTGGGTTGTCTTTCGGATTGTTACTCTCCTTACTGTTTGCACGTATCCGCGGTGTTTACTATTCAAAAAAATCTCTTAAAATTGGAGCTCAAGCTCGTTTCACAGCTAGCGCCAGAGCTCTACTGACACTGCGCAATAAAAGTTTAAACGAGATAAAGACAATACTTGTTAAAAAACCTTACTCAGTTCTTAGAGACATTGTTCTGGAAATTCATAAAAGTGATGAAAAACAGGTAGTGGTGACATCTTCACACGCGAAACTTACAGGTAATGATGTTGCGCGGGCGCTTGCTAGCTATATGCAATCTGACAAAATAAAGATAGCGATAATTGATTTCTCATTAAAAACAAAAAAACAAAATATTAATGACGAACAGCTTTCTTTTGGCTCTTTTGTTGTGACTGAGAGTTCTGGACAAATATCTGCTTTGAGGTCACACAGCAATTTGCCAACTATAGATTTCTTAATTAACAAAGATTTTTGGCAAAATATTCAGGCGCTAAACTCAACTTTTGATCTGGTATTCTTATGCGCAGATAATGCTGATGCAATTAGCCTTTTAACTGCCGCAGAAGGGCAAAAAACCTTTCATATCACACTAGCGAGAACCAAAAAAACAAAGTCCACTAGCCTTATACAAATGCGTTCACTTCTTCCAATACAGGGACTGATTTATGACTAGATTTAAATTTATAGCATATGGCCTAGTTTCTAGCCTATTCTTGCATAGTTGCAGCGAAATTCTTGAGCCAATTTCTCTTTATGGTGATAAACAGAGCGTTTCATCAGGAACGGGACAGGAAAAGTTTGAGATAAAAATTAAAGATTTAACATTTGAAACAGCAAAAAAAGCTAATAGTGCACCATACTCACGTCAACTGATATTAACAGGAAGTGGATCTAAGGCAAACGTGTCAGACGAAGCGAAATTCTTAAAGTCAAATTTTCCAAAATCATCAGATAGTCCCAAATATATGCTTGGTATTGGAGATGAATTATCATTCATCCAACTAAATGAATATGAAACTAAAACTGCCCAATGGCCGACTGTTTCTGATAAATCTGAATATCTGCTGGGTGCAGGAGATGAGCTAACTTTTACGCAATCTAATGACAACAATTTAAATATCTCTGTTGAAATTGGTGGTAATGGTAAAATCAAGCCCACAACTGATTCTGATGGATTAATTTCAACCAAAGGAGTTATTGGCTCTAATGGAAACATACTACTTTTTGGTTTGGGAAACATTCAAGCAGCTAACCGTTCACTTGATAGCCTTAGAACAGAAGTCCGCAATATCTTAATCAGGAACGGGTTAGCCCCAAATTTCCAACTTGAAATTAGTAAATTTCAAAGCCAAAAATTTTTTGTGACTATAAACAATGCAAAAAGTCGAACTATTTACTTAAACAACTTACCAATCTCCCTAAAAGAAGTGGCCTTATCCGAAGGTTTATCAGAATCTAAAAAGAGTTTTGCCTTCATAAAACTTATACGCAATGCTGAAGAGTTTCGCCTAACTGCAGGTCAACTGTTTAACCTCACAGCACCAGTAATTATTATCCAAGATAACGATCAAATTGAAATTCAAATTGTTTCAGATGTATCAACAGACGTTGAAACTGTTGTTGGATCAAAAGGGAATATACTCCTTCCAAATGTGGGTAGTATATCCGCAGTGAACCAGACTATAGATGATGTACGCGAAACAATAAGAAGTATTTTAATTGAAAAGGGCATTGAGCCAAATTTTCAGCTTGAACTAAAAGAATTTGCAAGCAAAAAAATATATTTTATTAAAAATAATAATGCCACATTGGTACCTTTAACAAATTCAAACAATACCCTCAGACGATTACTTTTTGAAACCAATAGTTTCAATAATGAAAATAGTGGTCTTTCTGTAATTACACTCAAGAGGGATGGACAAGTGTTTCAGATGACTACGGAACAAATATTAGACCCAAAAACACCAGACATATGGATTTCCGATAAAGACCATATTGAAATAAAAAATTATATATACAAACCTGGACAAGTATTTGCATTGGGTGGCGCTGGAAATGCAGACATGGTACTTATTGATCCTTCAAAAAGAGAAACACTCGCTGACATACTTTTCACGACAACAAGTGCATTAAATAACCTTTTTGCAAAACGTTCAGAAGTGTATCTATTGCGTGGGCAAAATCCATCAATAGCATATCATCTTGATGCTCAAAACGTTTCAAGAATCTTAGTTGCCGCAAAAACAGAACTTAGGCCTAATGATATTATATATGCTGCTGAGCGCCCAATTATCTCGTTCTCAAGGACATTATCTGAAATCATTCCACTTAGAACTTTAATTCGCGATATTCAGAACAACAATATCCCATAATCTAACCATATTCACAACGGAGTTTGTTAAGCAGAAAATCCAGTTATTGATCTGATTTTAAACAATATAATCATGTGAGCTTCATATAAATTGAAGGCACCCATTGCACATAGAAGACCTCTTAAACTGTGACAAAAATTTCAATAACTGCAATAACTTTGATAGCATCAATTAAAGAGGAGTCCTCATTTTCCCAAACCTCTTATAATAATAAATATAGTGTTAATTATAATTTTTAATTCAATAGTATAACTTATATTTTGTATATAATAGTTATCGATGGATACTTTCTTTGAGGTTCCCTCTAAATTTTCTACATACCCATATCTAATTTGTGATAAGCCAGTAATACCTGGTCGAATTGCATACCTTTCACGATATCCGTCAACAAACTTTAAATATTCTAAGGCATGTTCATAATAGTCTGGCCGTGGACCAATCAAACTCATGTCACCTTTTAAAACATTTAAGATTTGAGGCAATTCATCTATACGCAATTTACGTAATATTCCTCCCAAAGGTGTAATTCTATTTGTTTCAATGGGGTCATCATATTTTCTAGTTATTTCTTTAATATGCGACATAGTACGAAATTTAATAACAAAAAAGATTTCACAATTCTTACCCATACGTTCCTGTATAAAAAGTAAGCTGCCTGGATTAAAAAATTGATTAAAAATTAACAAAATTAGAGTAATTATTAAAAGAAAGGGAAGTAATAGTAGACTAATAAAGATATCAAATATACGTTTATTAATCCAAAATAACTTATTTACATATAAATGATCAGAATTTTTCATATTAAAATAATATCTCAAAGCAAACTATATATACAATGTTAAATTTAAATAATTATTTGACGATAAAGAATTACTACAAAAATTTTCAAATAATACTTTAAAAGTGTATCAAATAAAAAATTTAACTATGTTAGCCATAACATTTATATCAAAATGATATACGAATAACCTGTAAGGCTAATTCAAACACAAATCCACGTCACACACTCATTTGGCGGCTACTTTATCAATCCAAGCTTGAGGTAATTCGAAATGAAGGTTTAAAATTCAAATTAGTCGGAACGTTAAAATTGATGATAAAAAAGCATAAACCATCCAATATCGGAAGGTCTCGCTTGACTATAAATCTGAAAGGAGTGCAAAGCTAGTCAGGAAATATTTGAAACTAACGCCAAAAGAGATTCAAACAATTTTCGGTAATATTAATTATAAATGCTGTAAAGATTGTACAATTTGTAACCTAAATGTGTATGTAATTATCAAGCGCAATATCGTAAAGTTGAGTAAGTGCGGATAATTAAGCAACATCTCAAGATACCTGTAGTTTTTTGAACATAATATTTAAAAACGACTTTAAAGTTTTTATGCGGTCTAATTATTTTTCTGCCAATTCCAAGCATCTGCACACATATCTTCTAATGTCTGTTTACATTGAAAATCAATAAGTTCATAAGCAAGAACTGCGTTTGCATAAGATTTTGCGGTATCACCGGCCCTACGATTAGTGACTTTGGTGGATACTGTAACCTTATTTGTTTTCTCAAAAGTGGATATTAATTCACGAACTGTTGTACCCAATCCTGTCCCCAGGTTCAAAATTTGCAAGCGGTTTAATTGTGAAATTTTTTCAAGTGCTTTAACGTGACCATGTGCAAGATCAGTTACATGAATATAGTCTCGTTCACCCGTACCATCTCTTGTTTCATAATCTTCTCCATATATCCAAAGATGATCACGTTTCTCTTGCGCAACTTGCAAGATCAAGGGCATCAGATTATTTGGGGTTCCCTTTGGATTTTCACCAATTAAACCGCTATGATGCGCACCAACCGGATTAAAATACCTCAAAACAACTGCTCGGTTAGCTTCATTCGATGTTACCCAATCAGTCAAAATATTTTCAACCATAAGTTTTGATCGACCGTAGGGTGAAATAGGAGATATATCATCTGCCTCATTAAATGGAGGTGAATTCTTATTACTATATACTGTTGCTGAAGAAGAAAAAATAATCTCTTTACAAGAAATTTTTTCCATAGCCCTCAAAATATTAATTGATCCACCAACATTAATATCAAAGTAAAGTAAAGGGTCTTGCACACTCTCACCAACGGCCTTTAGTCCTGCAAAGTGAACAACGCTAGTTGGTTGGAAATTATTCATTGCATTTAGTAACTCGATCTCATCACGAATATCACCAATTACAAAATTAATTTTTTTGTTTGTTATTAATTCTACTTGACGCAGAGCTTCTTCAGAACTGTTCACCAGACTATCAAATACCATAATTTCGTGATTATTTTTTATTAATTCAATACAAGTGTGTGAGCCTATATAACCAGCCCCACCTGTAACAAAGACTCGTTTAGTCATCGTTTTGAAGCTACATTGTAATCATTGAAAACATAATTTTGATAGCTTGCCTCTAAGGCATTACGTAAAGTGTTATACATAATCCATTCCAATTTAGTTATTAAATGAACATTTATGATTCTTTTTTTATCATTTGGCTTGGTTATATCAAAGACTATTTCGACAGATGCAACATCAATACACTGTCTTTACCAACTGAATACAAAATAACTGGATTTTCGACCTTAAACTCAACATTGCAAGTGATCCCAATAACCACATACTTTTAAGCAGGTTAAGTAAATTTATTTGGTTTTTTAGCAAGACTAAATATTCCAGTCGCTTGGCCTTTTAACATACTCAACGGGCCACCATAGCCGCGAAACGGTAAATTCCTTGCAATACTAAATCTATACTTACTTTCGTAATATAATCTTGATTTACATCGTACATTAGGCATTAGTTTTAAAATATCAAAACCAAAATCTTCTAACACAGATTTTAAGCTTGCTATAGTATAAGGTTTAACATGAGTATAGTCATTATAGAATGTCTTAAAAGTATACTCCCAATTAGGTGTTTCAATAAATAAATATCCACCAGGCTTCAATACTCGCGACGCCTCATTTAATAAATTGCTTGGGTCATTTAAATGCTCAATCACAGAATAACATGCTATAATATCGATACTTCCACTGCTCAACGGCATTTGATCAGAGGATAAATCACATTCGTCTATATCAAACCCTTGATACTTCATTGCGTTTTGTTCAACTGGTTTTTTTAAGTATGCATCGCCACAACCAACATCAACAAATACTTTTTCGTTAAATTGATAATGTGCATCATGTAATTTTATAATATTAATGAGAGTTTTAATTTCTCTATCTCCCAGAATATCCAGTTCATCATTTTTTCGTGCGTTATTCCGTGCTGTAAAATATTCAGTTTTCATTTTTTTCCTTTTTTAATCGCCTACAAAGATGATATTCGAACTTTAAATTCTATATTCTCAGCTCGAATTTTAGAGGTGTCATCCATTTCTGAAACGCTAAATGATAAACGATAGTAATCTTTACCACCATGTTGATTAAAATTTAATAACATTGCACAGGACATCGCTTCACAATCATCTACTGTAAATTGAAGTTTTGAACCATTTTTTAAATATAAAAGTGTGCTCCCAAGTGGTAGCGGTATCGATTGCAAACTACTAATTTTTGAGGATTTTGGGCGTAATATTCCATTTTTCCAATCAATTGATAAATATGTGGAAGTATAATCGTCACAAACTGATAAGCCACTTAGAATTGATCTAGGAATTAAAAAATTACAAAATCTGATTGTTCTATTAGCTTCCTCACTGAACTTTACGAACCAATTTAAACAAACTTCATTTTTCTGCCTTGAATACATTACACTCTTGAACGCTTCGAAGTCAGAATTACTGAAAAAGTAATTCAATAACTCACACCCATCATTACTTTCACTCTCTAGTCTTTCTCCATCCGTATAATCAGTATGAATTCTATTTGTATTTTGGTTAAATACAGTCAGACCGCCTGAATAAAAGTCAGCAGCTTCATCTGTGTAAAGGAAATCCTTATGGTAAATTGACTTGATTGCCAGTTCTTTATTGCTGAACAAAGCATGAATTGATCCATTACTTTCATTCAATTCACATTTCATGACACCAGTTATCTTTTTTTTATACTCTTCACTTACAACAGAAATAATATATTTCTTATTCATTTCTTCTGTAAAGGCGGATAATATCTCATAATATTTTTCCCATCTATTCACCTCGATATGTGTTCTAAAGTCACTCGTCCAAAGGTAAATTAACTTTAAGCGCTCTTTCATTGTCATCTGATCAAAATATTTATATGTTTTTAAACATTTTGAATTTATAGAACTATCATTTCGACCAGTAACACTCCAACGCACTAGATTGTACTTGTCTTGTTTCTTTACAAAAACGGGGCATTGGATGTTAAAATCTATCTCTATTTCATCATCAGAAATTGCCAAGTCACAAAGCCTAACAAAGGCAATTTTTTCCTTTAAACGAGTTATTACTTGTTCAATTTTCGACCATTCATCATTAACTATTTTTTCCTCTTCTTGAAATCTTCCTGGTCGAAAATTAAAAGTTTCTGCATCACTAGAATAAACTGCAATGTACTTTCGACTTGCAAAATCTTTTTCGAGAAAATTCATGTACTCTTCTAGATTTGTTTGTCCATGAATATAACGCTGAAACTGCTGAAATAGCATGCTACTCGACCAAACGATACTTTGAGGTCTGCCGCTGTCTATCCTTAGTTTTCCAGACCAAGTCATATCACGTGGCAAACAATTCCTTGAACGGGCAATGGATTCTTCTTCAAAAATTATTCTATCTACACCCAGTTCTCGATATGACTTCAGTGTTTTAAAATCTAACGCCATTTCATTTACTAAAAACGTATTTATTTTTTTACCAGTATCAATTCCGTTACATATATTTGCACGCAATAATTTTTCAGGAACTAATGGACCAATTAGCTGTGTATATCCACACTGAACTATTTCAACTAGATTTAATTTTGAAAGATTATGAAGCTTGGCAATCCATAATGGATCTATCTGATTTATAATATCATATGTAACCTTAGATAACTCAACATTAACTGGAGTATTTAGCCGTTCGCAAAGTCGTAAGATTGGCCAGTAACATTTTTCAATAACTATTGGATAATCTTTTTCACTGATACTAGAAAATAAAATATTCAAATGAAATAATAGATATCCCTGCTTCATTTCAAAAGTTCAATCCATAGATTTGCTGCTATTAAGTTATGCAGCTTGTGATCATAATTTAGTTCAGATTTTATTTCATTATTTTTATTCACAAAAACTCTAATTTCTTCTTTGAAATTATCTTGAAAATGAACATATCCCATGAAGATTTCTGGACGGCTCGAGCAATTTTTTATCGCTATATAATCTTTTAAGTCAGCCAAGTAATTTGCAACAATGAAACATGGTTTCTGAAGTAGTTCAATTTCTTGAAGTGTTGTTCCAAGTGCAGTAATAACACATGTACACCCGGCTAGATATGAATAAGTGTCAGATGGCGCATTAATTATGTGCTTTTGTGAAACGCTTAACAGCAATTCAGTTTTTCGCTTTTCGCCGTAAAGCGGGCCCAGAATATAAAATGCATTATCACCTAATATATTTGCAATTTTTTGAGTTAAATTATTTGGATCTGATCCACCAAAAGTTACAATTGGCTTTTTAATTTCTTTTGTTATAGAGTTGCGTATCATAAAATATTCTATACCAGTGCATGACTTATCAAAGTTCCATTCAAGTTTTTTTCGATTTAAACTTGAAATATAGAAGCTTGGAACAACACTTTTGCCAAACTTTGGTTCAAAATTTTCTACACTGTCCATTAAGACAGAATTTTCTAACACTGCATTTAATTTTGGTGTTAGCTGATCGATTTTTGTGCGCCCATCATATATTAAATGGCGACAGTCAAAGTCTTTAATATCAACATGGTCAATACCAACTGCTTCAAGTAATTTAGATTGTTCTGGCGATTGGCTAAAAAAAACAACATCTGTTAATGTCCTTAGTTCTGCGTACAATCCTTTTAACCTAAAAAGATGTCCCAGCCCAACTGAAAAACTAAAGGTACCAGCAAGACCTACCTTCATAGTTGGAGATTATCCCTTATTTTCATGGTTGGTCGCAAACCATCACTTGGATCGGCACGCCAATCACGTTCTTTTAATTCTGTAAGCGCTGGTTGTTTTAGACCATTTCCAGTCATGGCTTTAAATTTTGTTATTTTTTGCATCAAGATTTGCATGTCTGAAGGAAGCCAGCAATGGCCTCCCATAGCCTCTTCGCCCTTGCCGTCTAGGTCAAAATGCATTTCAACCATATTAACGCCATATCCGAACATAACGTTACAAATTACATCCACATCTTTAGTATGATCAGACCAACCTATCTGACATCCTAATTGCTTTCGCATGGTATCAATTGCTGCTAAATTAATTGTTTTATAATTGGCAGGATAATTTGACTCACAATGCAAAAAACTCAATTTATCAAGGTCAAATCCTTTTGATTTATATAAGTTTCTAATGGTTATGATTTCTTCGAGCTCAGCCATACCAGTCGATATTATCGTAGGTAGATTTTGTTTAATAATGGTAGAATGCAAATCGAGCCACATAAGCTCGTAACTTGCAACTTTCAAAAAGTCTACGTATTGCGCAGCTTCCTTCACGACGTCAAGATAGAAAGGTGTCACACCTAATTTCAAATCATGCTGCTTACATGCATCACTTATCGGCCCTAAAAATTCTATTGGAAATTCCCATTGTCGTCTACTTTCATGGGCAGAAGACAGTTCCAATACTTCTTTCGTAAAGAGTTCATCAATCTTAAATAGTTGGAACTTCACAGCATCAAAACCACACTTTTTTGCACTCTTTATAAAATTTAGGCATCTTTCGAGTGAGCGACTGTGATTAGATGAAATCTCAGCAATTAGCATTTATGGTACCTTTTATATTTATTATAGATTATATTAATTTTATTCTCAATTTCAGAAACGCTGTCGCCTGACACTAAAAACCACGCTGCACGGTCACCGTGTGTTCTTATTTTATCCACATACTCACCCTGGTTTTTTAATATACCCGCATCTTCAACAAAATCATGGTCTATTTTGGTATCTCCTCCAATACTCCCTTCTCGGAAAAGATACCTATTAGCATATAATTTTTTGTAATTTTTTAAATTAAACACAGGTACATCAATATTATACATCGTGGATATATAATCACGTAGTAGACTCACACCAAGTGACTTTGGGATAATATCAGATGAAAAGTTACCGCCAGACAATCTTAATGCAAATTCGATAACATTTACGCAGTCAGTTACTTCGTCGATTACCAGATCAAGTTTTATAATCCCATTCTCAATGTCTAATGGTGAACAAATCTTGCTAATAATCGACTTTATTTCATCAATCTTTTTAAACTCATCCGGATATGGCTGAATACCGCCATTTTCTATAATTTGGGGTGCAAAAATGGCATTCATTTCATAATTTCGTAGTGCGTATCCATAGATCCGCGGTACACCTTTGACAATCAACGCTTCAACACTCAGCTGTTTGCCCTCTATATAATTCTCTAATAATGGCAGCTGACCATCGCAAAACTGAAGACATTTTTCATATACCTCAATAATTTCATCATCAGATAAAACTTGATGATCTATTAAAAAAACACCTCTAGAGCCTGCTGCTTCTTGCGGTTTGATTACCATTCTGGCATTGGTGTTTTTTAAAATTGTCAATAATTCTTTATGTGAACTCACAATACATTGATGCGCTGATAAGATGTTATTATTTTGCAAAAAAAATTTCATTTTGAGTTTATTGGTTGCAATCTCAGCTGCATGACTAGAAATCCAATAATTTATCTTCAGTTTTTCACAAACTTTTTGCGCAATATGAGGTATATCAGACCCAATAACCATAACTGATGAAATATTGTCTTTTAACTCCATTTTATCAATAGAGTTTAATATAGCATTAACATCACGATTACTTTCATGGATGAAAAAATCACATATATGACGTCCTGAACATTTATCGTTACCATCTACTACAATTGTTTTTAAGCCAAATATTTTAGCTTCATGAATTAGTGGTGTCTGGTCAGCTCCACCACCTAATATCAATGCATGGCTCATAAAATTGCTCCACCACTCACAGACAACACTTGACCAGTCATGTATGTTTGTCGTTCGTCTAAAAGAAATCTCAATGCCGAGGATACATCTTGAGGGTAGCCATGGCGACCTAGGAGAGTTGTGCTTTTAATAATTGCGTCTGCTGCGCCACTAGCAAACTCATCTTTTGTTTGATCAGTCTCTATTAATCCGGGTGCTATTGCATTGACGAAAATTCCATCTTCTGAGCCGTATCGTGCCATAACCTTTGTCATGGAAATCACCGCTGCTTTTGCAACAGCGTAGTGCAAAGTCTTGGGCCCATGATACTGCCCTGCGGCAGATGAAATAAAAACTATTCGTTTTAATTTAGAGACCTTAACCAATTCCCATAACTTCCTTGTAAAAAAAAACTGGTGTTTTAAATTTGTATTTAAAATAGAATCCCAGGAGTCCTCGGTGATCTCCCACATTGTCTCACGATAATTTATTCCAGCATTATTTACTAAAGCATCAATAAAACCATACTTTGTCTGTAATAAATCTTTCAATTTTTCAATTTCGTGAGAATTTTCAATGTCACATTTTATTTTAATAATGTTTTTGTGCAAACACAAATTCTGTAGTTCAAGCGCTGATCTATCATGCTTATAAGTGGCATATACCTGCCAACCATTTTCGGCTAAGTCCATAGCCATGGACGCACCTAATCCACGTGCGCCACCAGTTATTAGTGCAACTTTAGTCATCCAAGAAATCTCCCGAAAAACCCAATGTATTGAACACATTCGACGCTGATATATGAGCATAATTACGAAGTTCTTGCGACGTTCCACCAGGATAGAACTGATTGTCTAGTGCAATTGACACAAAATCACATCTAACACTTTCTTCAAGTAGAACAAGTGCTATACTTTCACCAAGACCACCACGTTTCACAGCTTCTTCCACGACTACCACTCGATCAATATTTTTGATCTGAGAAATGATATCACTTTTATCAAGCGGGCTGAGTTGTTCAAGAGCAGATATTTTAACGGTATTTATAGAATGCTTAATTCTGTAACCTTGATATTCAGCCGCCAGGTTTCCAGTTGTTATAATAAGGGTTTTCGCATTGTCTGGCTCAAATTGAGGTTTAAAACAATATTCCGTCTCAAAACCATATGGATAACAAATAATTAAGGGGCCCAGTTTAGACTTTAACTCATTTTTTACAATTTCACGCAAACGTTCACAATTTGCAGGATAAATGATCCTAAAGTTTGGTAGTGCTTTTAAGTACGCTAAATCATAAATGCCGTGATGAGTAGGGTTATCATATCCTGCAAAACCGGAACGTGATGCTAGAACCATCAATGGATTATTAGTAAATGCAACATCATGCATTAGCTGATCGTACCCTCTCTGGAGAAATGTACTTTGATAATTAAGTACAGGGTAATAATCATTCAATGTGGTACCTACTGCCATAGAAATTAGATGTTGTTCACTCATTCCTGGGTCCAGAGTTCGATTTGGAAATTCTTTATGTAAACGGTCTAAATCTGTAGCGTATTTAGTACCAGCAGTCATCGCGATAATTGTATCATCACTGCTCATAGCGCTTATTATAGCATCTGTTGCAAAAGTAGAAACTTGGCGGGAACTAGGTTTTTCAAGAGGCTCTCCAGTTTGCAAATCAAACGGATTACTAAAATGCATCTTTATTGGGGAAATGCTTGCTGGAGCATATCCTTTTCCTTTTTCTGTTTTTATATGAATTACTTTGATACCACCATTTGCCTTATATTCATAAAATTTTTCCACCAGAAGCTCAACATTGTGGCCATCAATGGGGCCATCGTAATTATATCCTAAAGCACTAAAGAAATTATTACTTTTAAAAATATTATCGCTTAGTCCAGATAAATGTTGATGGATGGCTCCACAACCAGGACTGATCGCAAATCCATTATCATTAATTATTATAAGTTGATTTACGTCAGTTGTAGAAATATGGTTCAATGCTTCAAGAGCTACGCCTTCTGCCAGTGAACCGTCTCCAATTACAGTGATTGTGAAACTTGGATCGTTTTTAAATTTTTTGGAAAGCGCAAGCCCAAAGCCAATTGATAGCGATGTACCGGCATGGCTCATTTCAACCAAATCATGTTCACTTTCATCAGGTGTAATAAATCGATTCATACCGCCAAATGAATTTAAGGTAGGGAATAAATCTTTTCGGCCAGTTAGTAATTTGTGAGTGTAGCCCACATGTCCTGTATCAAATATCAATCCATCGGTTGGACTATCAAATACTCGATGTAAAGCAACAGTTAGCTCGACCACGCCTAAATTTGCGCCAATATGACCACCAGTTTTCGAATTTGATAGAAGCAAAAAATTTCGAATTTCCTCACATAAGTGCTCCAACTCTGACGATGGAATTTCCTTTATCTGAAGCAATCTATTATTCAATTCATCCATTCAAAAACCTCCAAATGGTTTAATTTCGTTAAAGCCTAATTGTTTCGCTTCAGACTCTATTTCTTTGAAATAATCACGAGAAGCAACAACAACCAATGTATCTGAGTTTAGTTTCATCAATCGAGTTTCATCTATAAGTTTGAAACCATTAATTACTGGCAATATATTTTTAATATGTTTGTCGTAGAGATAAAAATTTACGGGTTGCCAAGAAGGTTGTTTACTTAAACAATCAAAAATTCTTCCAGCACCCCAAATTAATACAGGACGTCCAATAGATTCATCAGAGATTTTCTTAGCGATGGAATCTATCTCTGAACGGTTAGCAGTAAGTTTTTCGAAGTATTTCATTACTGAAAAATGCTCATTTGGAACGTAATACTGCTGGGGTTTTTTGTTACTGCCCTTCGAAAGAACAGCTATCACATCATGATGTGATGCATCCGATAAATATTCTACTTCAAATCCAACAATGCGCGCGTATTCCAAAATATCTACGTGCCTAAAATGAAAGGTGTGAGGGTCAATGAATAGTTCCTCAATCACGTCAGGATAGAGTTCAAGTTTTGGGACACCTAGAATCAGTTTGCCTTGTACTTTCAATGAGTTATATATTTGCTTTAAAACTGATTTTGCCGAAATAACATGTTCTAAACTATGAACACAATAAGCAAGATCATAAAACTGATTATCGAGAGATACATTTTCGATTCGATCCACAACAACTTTTCCAGTTTTAGGTTTATAATTTATTACGTTGACATCAGGTTCAACGCATAAGAAACACGAATTTTTATATTTAGTCGAAATCAATGTATGGAAAGCACCACGATTACTGCCAACATCTAAAACGGAAATATTATCATCTTCATCAACGCACGATGTAGCAACCTCAATTGCCTCAGAATAATCCTCAGACACTAAGCTCTTGGTATATCGAATACTACTTCTATTAGCATCACAAGACATATTTCCAGGCGGCCTGGAGGTGTATTCTGAAGTATAAAATGACTGCGTAAGGCCGCACATACTACAAACCAAAACCTGTACGCCCCTTTTAGTGTTTATAGGAAAATATTTATCCCCACTGAGAGGTTCATAACATTTATCGCAAATTTGTTCTGATCTAGTATTTAACATCATAGTAATCCATATTGGGGTAGTATTTGTTCATGTGATCTCCACAAATCTCCATAAAGATTCTTTTTTGTTCCTTAGAAAGTTTATAATTGACTCGACTATCAATATTTGTAGGGCGCTTAAAAAACTTAAGCATCTTTTCTGCAGAGTATTCTATTCCCAAATCCTCACAAAATTGCTCTAATTCTAAACCTGATACAATATCTTCAAATCTATATAATCCAGTGAATATATCTATATTTTCCTCAAAATACTTTATTGTCTCAGTCCAGTACCAACATATAATTGCAAAGCGCAAATGTCTTTCATATTTTTCATAAAACTCTAAATCTTGCGGCAATGGTCGCCAAAAAGTTTTATCTAAAGGATACTCAAATTTTTTATTTTTAAATGCAGCCTGTGCAAATCTGATTTTACTTTCTGGGTACATTAATTCTTGAAATTTATAGTAAAACGATGAAACAACCTTATAGCCATTTCGGATTACCATGTGAAATTCAGCATCTTCGCAATATGTATGTAGCTCATTGATGCACCATATTGCAGCATTAGAAACATCAACTCCAACTGGTTTTTTTTGATGCATATCACGTAAATAACCATCAACTAATTCACTGCTGTAGCTCTCAGTAATCACACTTTCATACGACAAGACACCTGCTTTAAGCATTTTATTAAAGTTCAGTTCATGATGGACTGAATAATTAGAATAATTCTTCAAAAACTCGTGTATGTTGTAAGTTCCAGACCGCCCAGATCCAGTTATAATAATAGTTCTTTGGTTCAATTTTATTCCTTTGTTAAGCGATGAAAACCTGTTTGCACTGGAGCATAACTTTTTACATCTCGATTTAGATTATTATATTTTTCAAGGGTCTCATCCAAACAACGGCTATATAACTCCAGATCCTCTGACGAGTGCGCTGTACTTGGCTTAAACTGTCTAAAAGCCAAGACACCCTTATTTAACATTTCAGAAACAAAAAAATTATAAAATTTTAATTCATCAGGATCATTAAATTTAAATGCTGGTAATGAGTCTATTCCTGAAACGCTACAATCTAGATCATACGTTTCAAACGCATTTTTCCAAATGTTTTTCATGGCAGAACCCATTAAATTTATTTTTTTTGCAGCTTCTATTTCTTGATATTTACATATTGTTGCTAATGCTGCTGCAAGACCTGTCGCCTCAGTCCAATTAGTGCTTGAAATAAATGTGTTTTGTGCTCCGTCCATTATCGCCTCAATACCCAAAATAGCGGCCAAAGGGTATCCATTAGCCATGCCTTTAGCTAATACTGACATATCTGGTTTAATTTCTCCAAGGCGGTGCATCGCACCTACACAACTTCTAAATCCTGAGGTTATCTCATCAAAAATCAATACGATATTATGCATATCACAATATTTACGCATCTGATTAAGGACTTCTTTACCTACTGCATTACCACGCGCTGGCTCAATAATTATACATGCAATTTCATTTGGGCAAACATTAACATTTTTAATCGAAGCCTCAATATCATTCAAATCAATAGGGTATGAGGTCCCTTGTAAACTTCGTGGGACTCCGTTAGGTGACAAGCCAGGCATTAATTCGCCGTCCAAAGCTGAACAATCAGCCAAGTTTGCAGCTAAATACCAGTCATGCCAACCATGGTAGCCGCTGAAAAAAACTTTTTCACGACCAGTCGCAGCCCGTGCGATTCTTACTGCAATAGCCAGCGCTTCTCCGCCTGATTTTGCATACCTTACACCATCAAACCATGGGTGTAACTCAAGCAAAGTTTCTGCTAGCTCAACCTCAATTGGCGACATAAGTGATGTTTGGACACCATTCTTGATCGTTCTTATTACTGCTTCATCCACATCGTCATCTGCATAACCGAGCACAGCAGCACCCACGCCCATTATTGACATGTCAGTAAAAATTTCTCCATCAAGTCCAGTTATATTTACACCCTTCGCGCTTTTATAATAGGCAGGCCATTCAGAAGAAAATAATTCAGGCCTCTTAGACAACAGCTGTGTCCCTCCTGGTATCAAACTTTTTGCATGAGAGTATGTCAATTTACCAGTCTGCATCATAAGCCTCCTTCGACTTAATTAAACCTTCATTTCTTATTATTTTCGAGTTAATTTTCGAGAGACTAGGTTCATTGCGGTGTAATTCTAATATATCTGTTACACTGAATATGTGGGTATTCAAGCTTTTTACGATCCTCTGCAAAAATATATAATCTTCTTGTTCATCTAATGTGAGGCGAAGTCCAAAATCATCATCAAAAATTGTAACTCCACCACAAGAAAAATCATTTATGTTTTCCTCAATATATTGTCCAATATGTTCTCTTTGATAACTCTTATTTGCCTTATGGTGCGCCCAAGTAACGGCTTTTCTTGAAAAAAATGTACAGTCTAACCCATCAGGGAAATTACCAGTTAGTCCGGTGTAGTCATGCTTATTGCTTATACCATTGACTATTACAGTATCAATAATAGTTGGCTCAACAAAAGGACAATCTGCAGTAATTCTAACAAAATTTGTGACATTATAATACTCCGCAGCAAGGTAGAAGCGCTCCAAAACATCTTCAAGAGGCCCACGAAAGCAATCAATACCCTCAGACTTACAATACGATGCAATGACATCATCATCACGTTCTGTTGAAGTTAAAACAACAACTTGCGCACCAAACCTCGCCTTTAAACACCGATCAACAACCCAGCGCAATACTGGTTTCCCAGAGAGGTCTAGAAGCACCTTTCCCGGTAATCTTGAAGAAGACATTCTGGCTTGAATAAATATTGCGGTCATTTAAGCCAATTATAGGGTTTTAGCATTGCTATATCTTGCACCTCAAAATGTGGCATATCCGAAAGATTTAAATATTGCTGCTTTTCAAGCCTTATAAGCTGCTCTAATTCAGCGTACGAATTAAAACCACAAACACTAAAATCAATAAAACAGTTTGATAGCACAAAATTCAAACAAACTTGCAAAGGTGAATAATTTTTTTCCCTACAATATGCATGGAATTTTGATATCGCTGGGTATAGATTGGCCACATTATTTTTCAATTTGTTAGGGTCATTGAGTAAAACACCTTGTAAGAAAATAGATCTTGAATGTATTTTGATACTCTTGGATCTTAGTCTTTCGATAAAGCCTGATTCCAATAAAGTTTTATCCAAAACAGAAACTGGTAATTGCACTACATCACAAAAATCATAAACTTCTGTTTCAATATCATTTTCACCATATATTGAAACACCTATATTCATTTTTGATTTTCTTTTTTTTGCGTTTGCCAATAATTTTATCAAAAACTGAGTATTATGTTTCTGCCGTGGATCTATATGAAGAAGCAAGGTATCAGTATATTTTAAATTTAATTCAAATAACTCTCTTTCATTCGGTTTAATTTTATTGATTATTTTGAATATACGAAATTTTTTTTGCAGTTCTATAATATCTGATATCGTACCGTAATGTACCGCAGTATCTATGGCGGTAATATTATTTATTAAAGATAGGTTAATAATTTTTTTCAAATCATTTTGTATATTATTAACGTCTTTTTGATATAGGCCATAAGGATTTAAGAAGTTAGCAGTTCCAAGAATAAGCTTAGAAACACTCATTACACACCTTTTCGACTTTTGAGGAGATGAAATCTACATCTTCTTGTTGTAGTTCAGGGTGAAGTGGTAATGCTAAAACTTGTGTGTAAAATGTTTCACAGCCTTTTAAAAACAACCGGCCATACTTCTGAACATAATAACTATTACCATATATTGGTCGATAATGTACATTTGTCAAAACCCCTTCATTTTTAAGTTTATCATAGGCTATTCTCCTCGATTGCTCGCCACTCTTAATTCGTATTTGATAAAGATGATGGGCACTTCTACTACCTTTTTCTAAATCAATTGGTAATCCTATGACACCATTCAAGTGAGAAAGTTTATTCGTGTAAAGTTCTGCTAGAAGTGATTTGTGCTTAATAAATTTTTCAGACTTTTTAATCTGCGAGATACCTAAAGCCGCTTGAATATCAGTCATCCTAAAATTGTATCCTAGACCAATTTGGTCGTACATCCACGGATCTTTCTGATCCTCACGAGTGATGTAATGTGAACTAATTAATTTAACTGATTTATCTAATTCATTATCATGGGTGCAAATGGCACCACCCTCACCTGTAGTGATTGGTTTAACTGGATGAAAACTAAATACCGTTGCAGCGACTTCTTCGAAGCTACCAACTTTTTGAAAGTCATATTCAGATCCAAATGAATGTGATGCATCATGAACAATCTTAAATTTAAATTGCTTACTTAGATATATCAACTCCGCGAGTTCACATGGCCTACCTGCCATATCAACTATAATCACTACATCTGGTAATAACTTTAATTTTTTAGATTTTATTAGTTTGTTTTTCAGCAATTTTATACACAAATTTCCAGTTTTTTTATCAACATCAAGAAACTCCAGTTGTGCACCACAATACTCAACACAATTAGCCGTAGCAACAAAGCTTATCCCAGGCACCCATACAATACTGTTTTGATTTACATCTAAACCTAGAAGAACAGTATGTAATGCGGAAGTCGCTGAATTGACACATGTGGTAAATGGGGCGCCTATGTAGTCCGATACAGCATGCTCAAATTCTTTAATCTTTGGTCCTTGCGTCAAAAAATTACTATTCAAAACTTCAAGTACGGCCTGTGCATCCTCTGCATCAATTGACTGTTGGCTATATTTATACATCAAATTAAACCAATAGATTTTTTATTATGACTTAACCAAATTTTTAAGTCCTGTGATGACATCCACTGCGAATTAGAAGACGATTCATAAATAAAACCAGGTACAACCTTCTTACCATTCATAATTCGATCAGGATCATTAGACCATCCATTTATATTAGGTAAAATCTTGAAGAAATCCTTATATTCGTATGTTGTTAATGCGTCTTCCACACTGATCATTTGTTCATGTAATTTTTCACCCTCTCTTATGCCAATTACCTTATAACCTAAGCCGGGAGCTATAGCCGCAGCAATGTCAGTAATCAGAATGCTATGGATTTTTTTGACAAAAATTTCACCACCAATCGCAGTATTTAATGCCTTAAGTACGAGTTCTATTCCATCATCCAAAGAAATCATGAATCTGGTCATTCGCTCATCAGTAATTGTAATTTCTTTTCCTTCATCGATCAATTTTAAAAAATAAGGTATGACTGACCCACGTGAGCCCATAACATTACCATACCGAACTATTGAAAACTTTGTCACCCCAGCACCCACATAATTGTTAGCCGCTACAAATAATTTATCAGAGCACAATTTCGAAGCGCCATACAAATTAATAGGGCTACTAGCTTTGTCGGTAGAAAGTGCAACAACGTCTTTTACCCCCGCTAATATTGCTGCTTCTATGACGTTCATTGCGCCAAAAACATTTGTTTTCAAGCACTCAAATGGGTTATATTCTGCAGTAGGTACAATTTTTGTTGCAGCTGCATGCACTACGACATCAACACCGCGCATGGCCATTTGCAACCTATCTTTATCTCGTACGTCACCAAGAAAGAACCGAAGACGATCATCATCGTATTGGGTTTTTAGATCCCACTGTTTCATCTCATCTCTAGACAAAACGATTAATTTATTAACATCACTTTGTTGAAGTGCCAGCTTTATGAAAGCCTTTCCAAATGAACCGGTGCCACCGGTTATAAGAACGTTCTTATTTTTCAAAAAACTAAAATCCAAAATTATCTCCTAAGTTTATTCTTGTTCGTACCCATAAAAATGTTTGTACCATTTTACAAAATTTTTTACTCCAGTTTTTACAGGCGTATTTGGGACCTTGCCCGTTAATTGTTGTAGTAGCTTCGTATCAGCCCACGTCTCAGGTACATCTCCTAATTGCATTGGCATGAAGTTTTTTTTGGCTTTGATATCAACGGCAGACTCAATAGCTTCAATAAATGTTGAAAGTTTTTCAGGTTCGGAGTTGCCTATGTTTACAACTCTAAATGGAGCCACTGATGATTTACTATCAGCTAGATCTCTGATATTATCATAAGAACTGGTATCAGCAGGTATTGCATCCATCAGTAAACGCATACCTTCTACAAGGTCGTCTACATATGTAAAATCGCGGCTCATGTTGCCATGATTGTAAACATCTATGGCATCGCCATTAAGTATGGCTTTTGTAAATTTGAATAATGCCATGTCAGGACGTCCCCATGGCCCATATACTGTAAAAAATCGAAACACTGTAATCGGTAAGTCAAATAAGTGCGAATAGCTATGCGCCATATTTTCAGTGGATTTCTTAGTGGCCGCATAAAACGATATTTGGTGATCAGCCTTATCGCATTCCCTATATGGCATTTTCTTGTTAGCTCCATATGCTGATGATGTTGACGCCAGCAAAATATGCTCGGGGGGGAAAGCACGCGCAGCCTCCAATAGTTCAAATGTTCCGTTGATATTGCTCTCTAGATAAGCGCGAGGGTTTTCAATAGAATATCTTACCCCAGCTTGGGCCGCTAAATGAATAACGACATCTGGTCGTTCATGGGCAAACAAATCCATAAGTACATTAGGCGTTTCAACTTTTTCGTGGACAGGTCGGTAAGATTTATTTTCTATGAGAATATTTTCACGACACTCTTTTAAACTAACATCATAATAATTCGATAGACAATCTACACCTATTACACGCCAGCCCTCATCAAGCAAAAGCTTAGAAATGTGAAACCCTATAAATCCTGCTGAGCCAGTAATAAGAGCCTTTTTTTGTTTTATATCTTTCAAATCTAATCAGCTCCAAACAAGTCACGTGTGAATACTTTTTCTTTAACATCATTGAGATCGAAAACTATTCGGTTCGCAAGTATTATATCTGAGTTTTCTTTGAAGATATTCAGATCAGCTTCAACATGCGAATTAAAAAAATTATCTTCTTTGAGTTCAGGTTCATATACAATAACTTCAATGCCTTTAGCTTTGAGTCTCTTCATAATCCCCTGAACAGAACTTTGACGAAAATTATCACTACCTACTTTCATTACCAAACGATACACACCAACAGTTTTGGGCTGTTGTTTGATTATTTCATCTGCAAGAAAATCTTTTCGAGTTGAATTTGCTTCAACAATTGCTCGAATAATATTTTGTGGAATACTCTCATAATTCGCAAGTAACTGTTTAGTGTCTTTTGGTAAACAATATCCACCGTAACCAAAAGATGGATTATTATAATGTGTGCCAATTCTCGGATCGAGCGAAACCCCATTAATAATTTCGTGGCTATTCATCTCTCCAGCAAGCGCATAACTATCAAGCTCATTAAAAAATGCTACCCGCATGGCCAAATAGGTATTAGAAAATAACTTGATTGCTTCAGCTTCACGAGCTCCTGTGAACAAAAAAGAAATATCTTTTTTCAAAGCCCCTTGAGCAAGCAATTCAGCAAAGACTTCCGCACGTCTTGACCTTTCACCAACAATTATGCGGCTTGGATATAAGTTATCTTGTAAAGCACGATCTTCTCGCAAAAATTCTGGGGAAAAAATAACCACATCAGTTTTCAAACGCTTACTCAAGTCATCAATGAACCCAACCGGTATAGTGGATTTAACGACAACAATCGCTTTTGGTTCATGTTCAATAACCTGTGCAACCACAGCCTCTACCGATGAAGTATCAAAGAAATTAGTTTTTTCATCATAATTTGTCGGTGTGGATACAATCACGTAATCCGCACCAATAACTGAAGCCTGTAAATTAGTGCTTGCAGACAAATTCAAGTCTTTTTCTGCCAAATACTGCGAAAGATCCATATCAATTATGGGTGACTGCCAAGCATTCAGCATATCCACACGTTCCCGCGAGATATCAACACCAATCACTTCATTATGCTGAGCTAACAATACAGCATTTGATAGTCCAACGTACCCTAAACCTACAATAACAATTTTCATAAAATATTTCTCACTATATATTGTAATTGTCGGCAACTGGCACTGCTGGCCATTCCTTTATGACACGTTACAAAAATCTTTTTTATGTAATCTGATTCGCTATCAGTTGAAACAGTGATTTCAAGGTCCTGTTTTTTTAGGAGAGCAACCAACACACATTTCTGTGAAACATCTGATGGGTTTTTCATTTAATCCTCAAGTTCTATAATATTTTTGATCAAACTTCTAAATTCAATTGCAAACTTAGGCTGAATTCCTATCTTATCAGTTAAACCTATACCGATTTCATTAGAGAGCGTATTTTCGTTTAGCAACTCTAACAAAAATAATTTCGCATGATTTGCACGTTTTGGGCATGCATTTGTCCAATCTTCTGGAATTTTTGTAAAACACTCTCCAAGTTCATCAATATGCAAAGTCCCAGGTAATCCTTTCCACCATGGTAATCCCGAATATATTGTAACATAACCTTTTAAGGCTCTTTCAATTGCAATTGAGCCAGCTATAGTCACTATAACTGCTTTAATTTCATGAGGCATTGGCGAATTCATCGGCAATAGACTGCAGTTTAAATTAATTAATCGTTCACAGTAATTTGTGTCTCTATTTACCCCAACTCGCGAAGGTATAGATGTCAACTTATTATGATAACCCCCATCAAGATAATTGGATGAAGCCCAATGCTCTTTATAATATATAGGCCCTTCATAACACAGTTTTCTAAAATGTGATGCTAATGCTATGTGGCTGTATGTACGACCTCCTTCAGGAAAGGAGGTCGCTTCAGGTTGTAGGTGCGCCATTATCACAAGGCCTGGCTGTCCTTTATCAATTTCATCAAAGCCTACAGAATGCGACTTATATCTACGCAAAAATTGATATTGTGTCCTTATCAAATCAAGATCGGAAAACAATGTTTCACCAATCCTGTTACTAAAGTTATATTTATGATCACTCCAAACAAGAGAAAACCACATACGCCGAAATAATTGTCTAATTTTTCGTACGATTAAATATAAAATATTGAACAAAAAGCTTTGCTTTAATACGTTTACTAAACGCATAGTATTCGACATTTTTGGTAGAATATAATTACTTAAAATCACCCTATCAATAACATTTTCATAAGTAAAATCTGATATTTTCAATCGCAGTGGCGACCTATCCTTTACCCCGTGCAATTGTTTAACAGGCAATAACCTACCGGTAATATTTTCAGCATATAAAAAAATTTGAGGGATTTTCTTATAACTTAATGCAAGTTCAAAAGTATATGTGTCAAGATGGTGTGAAGAACCGGTCAACATAACTGCTTTTGTGATTTTTAAATCAGTTATTAATTTGCTCAGTCGCATTATTTTAATTAGTATTTCTTCTTTTAGTAATTCGTGCTCATAGCCTTTGTGCTCCCAACGAGAAAATACAGGGGAATAATAGTCAATTTTTGCGTAAAAATTCTCAATCTCTGAAATTGAAAACGGGTTGCACTCAATATCAGAAAGTGTTTGCCTCGTCTGAAATATTCCTTTTTCAAAATTAGATATACACAAATTCTCATCTATAGATACAAAGCTCAAAGAATCCGCTTGTAAAGCTTCAAGAATCCGCTCATTTGGATAAAAAATTATAATTTTTTCACTCATCTCATGCCCAATACAAAAATAAACATTAGTATTCTTACTATTTATTAACTTCCCAACCCGAAATACTGAAAAATGCACGAGCCAAATCTAAATGAAATTCATAATCAATATCAAAAAAGGCCATTTGATTGACTCTCACAGCCTCGGTATATGATAGATCCAAGATTGGTTTTTTATCTCTAATAAGATGTGCGTAAAAAACATAAATAGCACCAGTATCAAAATAATACTTCTTATTTCGCTCAGAGAGGATATTTTTTGGAATAAATGAATTTTCAAATTCTTCAAATGCTGTATATAAATCTTTAGGAGGATGCCATGGAAGTGTAACACTCATTACTGAGTGTGATCTAGATTTTTCAAAACAATCAATGCATAGTTTCAAATCAGAACGTGTCCTAAATGGACTTGTTGGTTGTAATAAAACATACTTTTCACTGGGGTAGTGTTCCATCACAAGTTCAATTACGCTTTCAGTAGAGCTATTAGGCGTAGATACCTCAACAGTTCGCCCCAAAACTCTGATCCCGTACTGGGCACCTGACTCAACTGATTTTTTACTATCAGTTACCAAGACAATCTGTTTTTTTGAGAATAATGTGAGTGCGCATTTAATCGCCCACTCGACAAGAGAATTTTCACCTATCTTCTTATTGTTTTTATCAATTATACGCTGTGAGCCTGCACGCGCTGGTATTATAACTATATAATCTTCTAATGAGTAAGGCACTTATTTTATAGCCTGCTGTAATCGAGATGTTAGATCTTCGACTTCAGCGGTACTCCATTTACAGAATATGGGTATTGATATGGAACGCTCCAACAAATCTGCAGTTTTAGCCCATTCCATGTGCCATGAGTCCTTGTAAACTGAAACGTTGTTAAACATGTGGTTCCATTTTCCAGCAAAATGCCAATCCAATGCATCCGGGAGGTTTTTTGTTGGGACATCTAACTTCACTAGTTTTTTAACAACTTCCTGTGTTCTTTTCAGTTCTGGAAAATTGAAGATTAGAGTGTCTGCAAGCTCCATAGGATCTGTAATACGCCGGAATTGAAGGCCATGATGTTGCTCTGCAATTAAAGCATCCTTGATTATTTTTTTATTTCGTAAATTACCATCTCTAATAGTTTTCAACTTTTTCAACTGGGCTTGACCAACGGCAGCCTGCAATTCACTCATCCTCAAATTTAACCCTGGGAATGATTTGGTATCACGACCCCTCGGTAGCAAAGCATTGCTCTCGTGTCCATGATCATGAAATTCACGCATCCATTTGTCAGTAAATCTATCATTCGAGAATACACACCCACCTTCACCAGTCGTAATTGTTTTAGCAAAATCAAAGCTAAAAACAGAAATATCCCCCAAAGATCCTACAGGCTTTCCTTTGTAAAATCCACCAAATGCTTCACAACCATCTTCTAGAACTGGTATGTTATGTTTTCTTGCTATCGCATTAATCTTATCCATATCACACGGATTACCAAGCATGTGTACCGGTATAATAAGTTTAGTTTTTGAGCTGATCGCCTGCTCTAGTAAGTTAGGATCCATATTGTATGTATCATCAACATCTAAAATGACAGGCGTTGCCCCTATCTCTACTATTGTTTCTACTGTCGCAACAAATGTGAAGGCTTGGGTAATAACTTCATCACCTGGGCCAATACCAAGTGCCTTCATGGCAATATATTGAGCCATAGTGCCAGATGTTGTCGCCAAGCAATGCTGCATTGAGTGTAAGTTTTTTAGATCAGACTCAAATTCACGCACCCTAAATCTACCATTCCTGAGATGGTCAAAACCATGGGCGAACATCACACCATTTGATTGTGTGAAAATAGTATTCAAACTCTCTTGTTCTTCTGTACCAATTAATTCCCAACCAGGCATATTATTTCTCCAAGTATTTAATTATAAATTCAGCGAACACTTTATTGGCACTAAAGTGGGATGGATTCTTGGTCATAATTGTATTATTGTTGAATTTAAACTCTTAACCAAATAACTCGCAATTGTACCACCATTGTCAGTATTGTAAAAAGCGCCATAAATCATGAGTAAGCACAATGCGTAGTTTTGTAGTATAGTTTGGCCTAAAAGTCTTGAAATGCTAGTTTCTACCTTCGCATGATTTTCAAAGTTGATCTGCATAGTATTCTCCAAAAATTGTCTTCACTCCAAGAATTTTCATATCTTCATCAACAATAGGTATCAAGGTAATTCCCTCCATAAAGCTTTGCATAAATTTTATATCTAACAGTGAGGTATCTATTGAATAAGTTTTGGGAGATATATTTACATAATCACGAATATCAGAAACGTTTCTTGCACCATCAATAAAGGCGCGGATAACGTCTCCTTCAGTTAATATTCCAAATAATTCCCCCGCATTTTCAATTACTACAGCTCTACAATTATTAGCCTGAATTTTTTGACAGGCATCGAGCAAGTTACTATCAACACTCGTAACAAACTTTTGAAAACTCATAACGTTAACTCCTTCACTAACAAACAGCGATCAATCATCAAATTTGATAATATTTCAGTAATTTTTTCAGCAGAATCTCCGGAACCATATGGATTATTAGGCAAACTTTGTAAGCGCGTTTTAAATTCTTCAGAAACTGCAACCTTTATAATCTCTAAAATTTCCTTAACTTCAAATTTGCAGTTTAAAACATTATGGCCCTGAAATCGTCCTTTTTGTCTTCGACCTATATTTACACAAGGTGTGCGATAAGTTGGAGCTTCAAGAATACCGCTACTTGAGTTACCTACAATGCACATACAATTTTTTAAAAGCCATAGATATACTTCTCGATTTAAATTTTTAAATATTCTTAAATTTTTAATTTTTGAATTGTGTAACTGTGCATTGACTATGTCGTGTCCAACATCATTGTTAGGCATTATATGGACAATTTTTGAACCTAAACTTGCTAAAGCATTGAAGTACTGTTTTGCTTCATCCTCCATAACACTTAAGTTTTCAGTGACTGGGTGCAATACTGATAAGATAAATTTTTCGTTGGGCAGATTATCAATCGTTTTTGCAATCACTGCATCGGAAGGTAAAGTTAGACTAACCATGTCGTCTATTTGCGGTGCACCAACCATTTTCACCCTAAAATCTTGCTCTCCCAACGCCAATAATCTTTTGGCAGCATCTTCATTAGAGGCAAAATGAATATGAGCTAGTTTACCGATTGCGTGACGTGCCAAACCATCAATGTTGCCTGAAACTTCACCTGCTTGAATGTGCGCCACTGGTATATAGCAATACGAAGCACACATTGCTGCTGCCAACTGCTCCCCTCTATCTCCAGACAAGAGAACAAGATCGTAATTTTCATTTAAAAAAATATCTGAAAGACCCTGCATGAAGACGCTCAAACCCTTAGCATGGCTAAAATAATCATCTGACGCCATTGCCATACTAATTTTGTATTTGATCTGAAAACCATCATTTTCAATCTCACGATAGGTATTCCCATATGACGCAAGTAAGTGCATATTTGTCACCAAAATATCAAAAGAGATAGCCTCATGCTCTTTCCATAATGCAAGAATAGGTCTCAAATAACCCCATTCTCCTCTTGAGCCTGTTACAACAAGAATCTTTTTCATTCAAAATCTCCCGGCTGTATCATTGTGTTTTTGAGAATATGCTTAGTAGATTTCTTACCTATCAAACTCTTGTAATTTTTGCTTGGAATGCCCGTTCCCGGGCGTTTCGTGCAGAGATGTCCAATTTCTATTTCAGTGCCAGGAAAAATATCTTTCGTAGCAACGACGCTACGATAGGCCCATTCACGCACTGCTATCTCATCCATATTGACAATTTTTTCAGAACCAAGTGTTTGATTTATATTTCTAAGATTTATCACGAGTTGCTTAAATTGTTCTGGATCTAAAGATACATCCTTATCCGGACCTTGGATCATTTTACTCAAAGTAATATGCTTTTCGATAATCTGTGCCCCAAAACCTACTGCAAGTGTGGATGTGAACGTAGTCTGCGTATGATCAGAATGACCAATTACAATATCTGGAAATTCATTAATTAGTTGAGTAATAAACTTCAAATTCATATCATGAAATTTTGGAGGGTACTCACTCAAGCAGTTAAGTAACGCAAAATCTAAATTACTCTGTCTCAAATATTCAACATTTTTCTTAAGTTCTGGATAACTAGACATTCCAGATGAAAAAATTACTGACTTTTCCAGTTTTATCAGGCCGTCAATAAGCCACCAATCTTGAAATTCACCAGATCCTATTTTAAAAAAGGGTACAAGATCAGCTATTTCTTGCGCTGCCTTTAGAGAGAATGGCGTGCATAAATAGCTTATTCCAATTTCTTCACAATAATCTTTTAATTCGTAGTGCTGCTTCAAAGATAGGGCATTTCGTTCAAGGAAGTCATACAAATGCTCATCAAAGTTATCACTCATTGTGCCTTGCTTTAGCATTTCCTCATAGGGGATGTGGTGCTGGAATTTAACAGCATCCGCACCAGCATACTTTGCAGCGCGGCATAATGCTCGCGCCATTTCAATGCTTCCCATGTGATTGTCACACGCTTCTGCAATAATATAAACGCCTCCAACAGACGCTTTCACTAAATTATGAAACATATTAGGATTCCTTCAAATCTAACAGCTAAACTTTGTATTGTATTCATGGTCTTTGCTAAACCTTTGTAAACACACAATGAGATGCAACAGCAAGCCAGGTTGAGTTCTTGTTTTTAAAAAAATTGCTAATTTCTTTGGGGGGCTCATTATCTGGGAAGTCAAGCTCAAGTTCTGATAGTTCAAATCCATGCTGCTCAAATAGCTCAACATAGCGATCGTGTCTTAATCTATTTTGATAATGGCAACGATGATTATAGCTTTTCCAATCGTCTTCAGAGTATTTAAGAAAATTCAAATCTGATATAGAACTATCGGTATGCGAGTAATGATCACTATAATCAATCACCGCTGATACCAAACCTCCATCTTTAATTATTCTATGTAATTCCTTTAAAATCTTACAAATAACTTCCTCAGGAATGTGCTCTAAAGTGGCTGTTGAAACACAAATGTCGATGCTTTTATCGGGAAATAGTGAATCAGCAGCGTCAGCTGGGGCTCGGTAATCTATTCCGTATTTAAGCAAATCATTAACTGAGGCTATCTCTCCTTTATCTTCAAGCAACTGATCATTGACCAATTCTAAACGTGCCAATTCACATAGCCTTAAGTCCAACATAAAATTAAGATCGACCAAATATTGCTTCTTGATTGCCGAGCTGAGAAATAAATTTTGGCCTAAATGCTTACCAGCTCCGAATTCAAATACTACAGGTGTTTTGTCTGCTTTATCAATTACTTTTTTATGCTGCATCCACCTACGACGCTCAGTCATGAAGCTCTTTTTTGATCTTTGAGTTAAATACTTCTGTGCAAAATACAGCATTCTGTCCGCACTAAAAAAATCAATAATACTAAATAGCGCCGACTTAGTTTTCCATGGTATCTTTTTCAATTTAAAACATTTCTAATAATTCATTTAATTGTTAAGGTAACTTCCTGTCAACAAAGTTTGCGCGGAAGTCATAAATAAGGGGAAAAATCCCAAACATAAAAGGATCAATCTGCCAGCCATGTAGGGTCTAAATCGATCAATATAGTAAACAAGTGATATGTAAATAAATATTAAAAAGCTTAAACCAACACGTTCACTGGGTGTTTCCAGACCTCTGAACCACATTATTGTAATAATTGTAATTCCAGACAAACAAAGATTACAACCAATCTTGTCCCTATTAAAATAAAAGCAACTAAATAGAATGATGAGGGTTACTATATATAAAATAGTCGTAGAGCTCCCTGAAACTTGGTTTGCTTTTCCTAATAAATCGTAAATCAGCACGATTAAAGTCCCAATTACAACACTACATAAAAAATTCAAAATATATTTTAGATTTATGAATTTGAATGTTAGAATAGATAAAAAGTGAACATTATGAGTTCCTATTGCAATTAAAGCACGAATAAAATCTCCTATGCGCTTAAATATAATGTTATTTTGAATTGATGCATCGTAAGAAAAGCTTATTATATATAAGCAAATCAAAGATCCAAAAAATTGTCTATAGATACTCTGAAAGCCCATAATAACAGGAAAGAAGCAAAAAAAGATTAACATATAATTATAATGCAACTTCAATCTTTGAAAGATGCTACCAATAATTATTAAAGATATTGTATCACTAATAATATAAATATTACGCCAGCCTAATATCTTGTACGATAAAGAATTAAGGTATGGAAAAACAGGTTCTCTATAAGTATAAAAATCCCAGATCGCCCAATTATAATATGATAACAAATCTTGTTTATACTCAAATTGTCTTGACGCTAATAAAACAAAAAAAAGATATATTATTATTAAGTTTCGCATGAACAAGTTTGACTTCAATCCGAAAATTATTGAAAAAGCGCTAATACCAAAATGAATAAAATATAAATTTGCTAAATTCATTAAAAAAAACGTTTATGCAAAACGTTAAAGACATATAGTGGCAAGTTAAAAATTGCCACTTTTAATCCGAAGTTTTTCTTTCGAAGAAAGAAACTATTCATTGCTGAATACAATATATTTCCTGACCGCGAATTAGCGAGAATTCTGTACCCAAGTAAGCGCCTTTTAACAATTACAGCTAAAAAATTTCTTCTATCAAATATATCAATTAAAAATTGATAATCTTCCTGTGGGCATGTTTCATTGAACTGAACGTCACAAAACATTTTTCGATCATAGATTAACGAAGATGTATAAAACGGGTTATAAGCCTTAAGATCTTGGCTTTGCACTTCTTGATATTTTTTGATATTTTTTCTTTCAATTTCTCGAAATATTAGTTCACTTGCTTCTTCAAACCTTATGGCTTGTGTTCCAATTAAATGGTAACCCTTTTTAATATACGAAACCTGAATTTCTAACTTTTGCGGATGCCAAACATCATCGGCATCACACAACGCTATATAATCACCACAAGATCTTAAAACCCCTTCGTTTCGCGCTGACGCTACACCAACGTTTTGCGAAAGCTCTTCTAAACGCACATAAATAGGAAAATTTGCATTTTTAAATACCTCTATAAACTCATTATCAGGGCCATCTAAAATCACTAAAACTTCAGTAGGCAAATAAGTTTGATTAACTATTGAATTGATTGTAGCTACTATTGTTTTCGAGGCTCTAAATGCTGGTATGACAACAGATATGCTATACATATCTACCCATCATTAGCTTTATGATCATTAGGACAAAAAATATTCCAAGTTGCAAATAAAGTTTATGCTGGTAATAAATAATAAGATATTCTTTATCACGCAAAAACCTGTTTGAACTCGAAATACCACTTAAATCATATCCTATAAGTCCAGCCTGAATTGTATGTTTTTTAGGTACATCAAATTCTTTTACATATCTAATATAAAAATCCAAATCAGCTGAAATCTTATAGTTTTCATTAAAATTTTGCTTGAAATTTTTGTCAAATACAATTGATTGATGGCAAAACCAAAACAGGAAGTCATTTTGTTTAATAACTCTTTTTATATTTTTTTTATGTATACCCAAAACTGGAAGTACCGCGGGTCCATGAATATTCTGGAATGAACCACTTATTAAAACATCTCCACTATTTAAGAAAATATAGTTTGCACTTACGTATGACATTCCAACATTAAAAGCATTATAGATAGATTTAGCTTTTTGATGGATATATATAATTTTTTCTTTTTGGTTAATTATTTTCAAGACTTCGTCGATATAGTTTTCATCACTATCATCTACAATAATAATTTTATTAATGTATTCTATTTCTGACTTTATAGAATTAATAGTTTCAACAAACTCTGCAAAATTATTTTTTGTTATTATTATAATATCAATCATAACACGTTCGCACCCAATTCAGCACTAAAGGATCATTTGTTGTATTATCATAGTCATGCGCATTGGGAAGCTGAGAATATCCAGTCTTTATTTTACTTAGATCCCTCCGCAAAAACGTAAACTCTATGTCTGACGGTATTATAAACCCATGCTTTCGAAAAGGTTTTCTTAGATTATTTGGGTGAATATGAAGAATATCGTGTGTTTTGAGAATTTTTGTTAAAGTCTTTGATACCAAATCATCATAAGCTAATATATTTTCGAAACTATGAAATTCACATACAATCCATGCAAATTTATTTTGAAAATTTTCCTCTAAACATTCAAATACCTCATATTCTGAGCCTTCTATATCTATCTTCAGAGCAGCTTTTACACTTTTGTTTGCATTGTAATTTCGCATCCAATCATTAATTGACACAGTCTCTTGGTCACTTCGATTACCTAAAAATAATTGATCAAAATTAAAATTTTTATGATCTATTGGCAAATGGTTGACAGATCTATCTAACATATAAACAGGACAATCAAATTTATTAGTAATATCAAATTCAAAATCTATATTTTTTTCCACACCGGCACTAAACATTATATCGATGGGAATATCTGGTATTAGATAGCCACCATCACCACAACTTCCAGCTCGCATAATTAGATTATCAAAATTTCTTGGCCAATATAATTGTAAAATTTGACTGAGGTCAGTTCTTGTTCGGTATTTCACGAATAATAATGACTTTAGCGGCCAGCAATATAAAAAACCTATTGGTAAAATATCTACTAGAAATCGGTTTATAAAGAAGTATGTATTTATAAGAAAACTTTTTATGAACAAAGATATTTCTCCAAATCTTCAATGCTTGTTGGAAAAAAAACATTTGTTTCAGTGTTTTTAGCCATGTTTTGTAAGTATCTAACTCTCTCATCAGCACCGGATGATTTTGGCAAAAGTTTATAAAGAGAAATAGGGGTCTTAAAACTAAGAATTCCAGTACTACCAAATCCTAAAGCAAAGTTATACATATCTGCATAATCTTCCGCTGGTATGAGTGGATCTATGCGTTTCACCAATTCACCCACATCACCTTGTGATTCATAACTCAAATGAAAAGCAGGATTAGGATGGTTCTTCAGTGCAGTTAAAATACCCACACTCCCCAAACACTCTATTACATCATCGATTATTTTTGAAAGTAATGAATCTGCAGCTACATCTTTGCCAATAAGTATAATTGCTGATTTTAATAATTTAGGTCGCTTTGAATTTATAGTTAAAGGAAATGGCTTGAAGCTTTTTTCTACAAATTCATCTTTTACACGAAACCAAATGATATCAGGCCGACCAAAATCATCAATACTTCGAAAATAATCAAAGTGATTTTGAAGCTTCAGGTACTTCAAAACTCGATAATAAATTGAATTCTTAAGATAGCTATTTGGGACTTGCTGTAGTGTGTATAAATTATAATATTCAGTTCTGTCGACCTTAGGTGATAGCACTAACCACAAAAGATCAAAAAAATAATTATTACCTTCATGATAAATATGAAATCTTATTTTACTTGATAATTTACTTTGCAACATAAAATACAAATAGATGAAAAATGCTTTATAACGAGATGCAACAATTGGTTTAAAACAATGCTTATTTTCGAATATCTCGCCAATGAATTTACTATTTACGATAACTTTATCGTTGCAGTCCCCATCAAATCTTACGACACTGATCGGATTACTTAATACATGTATAATCAATTTAGATCCAATGTGTTGGTTGTTAGATTAATTACACGCGGATCATGTGTTACTATGATAACAAGATGTGATAATGCAAAAGTTTTCAATTTTTTTATAAGTAAACCAGCGTTAAAGTCGTCCAATGCTGCTGTTGGCTCATCGAAAATATATATATTGGAAGACGACAATAACGCTCTCGATATCCCAATTCTCTGCCTTTCACCACCTGATAAAATACCAACATGAATATCTCTTTTATTCTTTAAAAAATCCAAATCAATAGCGTCTTTTAATATTTCTTGCGATGTCTTCTCATCTGAAAAAAAACTCAAGTCATCATCAAAAACTACAGGCGTTTGAGAGCAGTATGCAAAAGTAATAATTTCAGATTTTATCCTCTTGTCGCGACAAAAAAACTCAACTTTTCCATCACTTGGTTTTAGTAAACCTGTGATTAAATCTGTAAGTGTTGTCTTTCCCCGCCCACTCTTACCTACAATTAAGTTTAAATCGCCCACTCTGAATACATGGTTTGGATATCTAAGAGAGTTTTCTCCGTAGTAATTGTAAGCAACATTCTTAATGGTAACCTTGTCTACTAAACTTGCATCTTCACTACCAGGTCGAAAAGAGACAATCTTATTATTAATATCTTTAAGGTCAAACAATATATCAAAAATTTCTCTTATCATTTCTTTACCTGAAATCATTTGAGTATAACTGCTATAAACCTGCTGTGTGGCTGGGAGTAACTTCTGAACACCAAATACCAGCATAGCTAGTTTAGGAATTAGATCTTCATAGCCGGCTTGAACAGAAAAAATAATGACTATCGCTATAGAAACATAACTAAAACCCTCTACGATTGGCTTGGAACCATGTGCAATGACCTGAACAGATATTTCTCTGTTTCTCAATTCACGCTCAATTTCTTGAAATTTTCTTAATGTTAGCTTTTCTCGGCCATATAATTTCAATTCTCTAAGATTTTGACTTAAATCGGCAACTTTGGATGCATGCTGTTGTGTTTTAGCTTTAATTACCAAAGCGTTTGATTTTGTTAGTGATCTGGAAAAGTATGTATAAGTCCCGTACATTAATATTACACTACCAGCTAGAATTAGAAACATTTCAGGAATATTAAACATTAAAAAGATAATTATAGCTAAAATGATAACTACTGATTGAAAGATTGTCATTAAAGGAAAAATAAAGGCTGATGTAAGATAATGGAATTTGTGCGAAAAAAGGCTCATAGTATCAGAGGCACGCTTACCTATTTCAGAAGAAAAATCTCCATAAAGTTTTTGTGTATAAATAGATGTAGAGACATTTTCCAATGCTTTAGTTGTAGAGTAATTGAATGCATACACACCAGTAAATCTTAAAATTGCGACAGTAATTGATATGAATGCAAAAAAGATTGCTAACTCGAGTAATGAAGTATTAATGGTATATTGAGCAATTGTAACAACCTCTTCTTTACCAATTAAATAGCTCACCATTGGAAATATGGTAAATATTTGTATTAACTCTACAAGAGCAATAACAGGCATCAAAAAAACTGAAAAGGTTAAGAAAAGTTTCGTTCTTTTCCTGAGGAAGCTCCAAGTTAAGACGCCGTAATTAATTATTTGCATTATTTTCGCAATCCAGTTGCTTTTCTTAATTTTCGCATAAATGCCCCAATGCCATTTGGAAATGGATCTGCCATATGAGTAATCATGGTAATACGGGTCTCGTGCGACTCATTCGCTAGGTTTCCGTGCAAAGACCGGCTGCCGTTGAACAGTATTGCCTCACCAAATTGCAAATCAAACAACTTGATTTTATTGAGTGCTTCTAACTTTTTGTAACCAGATTTACCTTTCCATTTAAATGCAAATATTTTTTGAACAAAATTGACAATATCTGTTTTTGGTTGTTTGCGTAAATTTGGTGCCAAGTATAACTGGCCTTTCAATATATCTGCTTCAGCAGAAGCTTGTAAGGGAACAACAAGAGTATACAAATGTGAGTCATAGTGCGTCCGATATTTCTCAAAGCTTTTTTGCTTAACAACTCTTATGACATTGATAATATTCCAAGCAGTCTTTTCGGATTTACAGACACTTTTAATTGAGCTTATTAAAGTGTTTAATTCCGATATATCCTTAACTGCAGCACAATGCTCACTGTTGTTTACATGAAAACCATCTTCAAGTTTCGTTAAGTCCATGGTGCGAAGACTTTCAATTGTTTCAGGGACCAGATTAAAAATGCAATACCCATTTTTTTTAACTTCCTTAACAATGTCTTCTGCGACCATGACTATCTCCAAATTTAATTTCTTTTATGTATTTTCAATGTGAATTATATTTTGTTAAATTATATATAATTCAATGCTAACTAGACTCTGACTGCTAGTTTCAGGTCTCATTAGACTTTTCACCTTGTCTTTTTGCATATTCGAATGCAGACGCACTAATAAATCCATCCACAGATCCACAATCAAAGCGCTGACCTTTCAAGAGCACAGTTTCAACATATCCTTGTTGTGCATGAATATTAATTGCATCAGCCAGCTGGATTTCACCATTTGACCCCGGAGACAAGCTCCGCAAAGTTTCGAAAATATTAGGTGTCAAAAAATATCTACCAATGGATGCAAGTTTTGATGGGGCATTATTATAGTCAGGTTTTTCAATCAAACCAACAATACCAGCACCCTTACTTGTTGGTACGACCACACCATACTTGGAGATATCCGGACCATCTACCTCCATTACAGAAAGCTGCATTTTTCCTGTTTTTACAAATGCCTTTACAAGATCAGTTGTTACACCAGTATCGTAATCAGTTAGAAAATCATCTGCTAGCAATACAACAAATGGATCATTCCCAACTGCGCGTTCGGCACATAGAACAGCATGGCCTAGCCCCAGTTGCTCCGCCTGCCGCACAAAAATGCACTCAACACCTGCGGGAAGAATATTGCGGACCATGTTTGCTTGTTTATTTTTCCCACTTGCACGCAAGATGGTTTCGAGTTCATTATTTGCATCAAAATGATCTTCAATTGCACGCTTATTCCGACCAGTAACAAAAATTAATGTATCAATACCAGCAGCAATGGCTTCTTCAACGGCATATTGGATTAGAGGTTTGTTTACGATTGGAAGTAACTCTTTCGGCATCGCTTTTGTAGCCGGCAAGAAGCGTGTCCCAAAACCTGCTACTGGAAACACCGCTTTCCTAATTTTTTTAGTCAAATATTAACCCCAATTTCTACTTTTTTTAACATTCTACAATTTCTAAATATCTAAAACACTTCTTTTATTAAAAATTTAATAAATTAAATTTATGTAAGGTTCAGATGATTCGATATTACGATGTAATTAATGTGAATATTATTAATTAATGTCCGAACCAACATCTCGCTCTAAGTTAGCAATCACTTTCTTTAATGTTTCATATTCTTGTTTTTTTCGCACAAGAAATTTACTAGATAGCATTGATTTCTCGCGGATACCCTTAGGCGTTAAAATATAAGAATACTTTATCTTTCGAGGATTTTCTTTAAAGCTTGCATATTTAAGTAAACCCTTATCAATTAGTGAAATTAGCAGGTAGTAAGCTGAGCCATTAGAAATTCCAACTTTTTGAGCAATTTCCCGTGAAGTCATTTGAGGGTTTTTATTTAATATCTGCAATACCCTCAACTTTGCGTCTTCTTGATACTCTTTACGACGACTAGCCAAGAACGGCTACCGCACAAAGCTTTAAAACAAAGATTTGTGTATTCATCATAATATTTAATTGGGCTATTTTCATAACATTCAAAAATGAACATGTACTTGAATATGCTTATTGTCAATATTAATATAAGTTTCATAATGATATATTAAGGATCAATATGCCCTATAAAATTAACTAATAATAATAATAAAATTATATAAATATATATGACATATATTATGAAAAAATTTTAAAAATACCTTGACATTAAAATAATCAAATTAATATCAATTAAAATCATTTTATTTACAATTGATTAAATAAAATTAATACACTACGCTCAAAAATGAACGCTAATTTATAGGTAT
>Ga0206126_10000796_pt1 | contig 41010 bp, 38 predicted proteins | sample Helgoland_Spring_5_FD_148621 | JGI IMG/M metagenome (GOLD analysis project Ga0206126, IMG submission 148621) | Pelagic subsurface seawater microbial communities from Kabeltonne, Helgoland, North Sea - Helgoland_Spring_Bloom_20160412_1 | ecosystem: Environmental > Aquatic > Marine > Epipelagic ...
TATCACTCTAGTAGACTAATCGCTCTCACACTGGTGAAGTGCAGAAGTATAGTCTCGAGCACAAAGGTACAGAGCCAAACTGGGGCGTTTTCAATTAATTGAAATTGTGGAAAAATCGGTTTCAGAGGATGAAGTAGGTTTAAAAAATTAATGATTGCAGGTCCTGCATCTGGCCATCTGAACCCTAAGCGGAAAGAATATTACTTTATCTTCTCCATCGTTAAAAAATGCGGATTTTATGTTCCTTTCACATGATAAAGGCTCAAAACTTGTGACAAGAAAGTCTTGCCAAGCATTTTCTGAAACACGGTTCATCCCACCAGTACTAATTTGAACCATCCGCTACTTTGTGGCTGTGAATTTACCTTTAGCCTGATGCAGGGCACTGATATTTTTTACGCCATAATATCCGGTTGGTTAAACTTGAAATTGACGAAGATTGTATGACTAACAGATAATTATCTCTAAGCTCGTCCAACATAATAGTAGTGACACTTACAAATTATCCCAACCCTCAACATATTCATCGAATGATTTAACTTCCGGTGGAAAGGAAAAAAATACGAGGCATTATTCAGGGCATTGGAATAAAAATAGAAACCGCCTTCACCACGATCAGACATCGTACCAAGAGGTCACAGCGATGCCCGACACTCGATGGCATGCTGCACATAATATTTAAGCTGGGCCAATGCGCCAAGCAAAACAGGGGAGCTTCTATACTTTTGTGCGTGGGACTATTCTTCAGCGCAGTAGAGCTTTTAGACCGACTAGCCTACAGCTTCTCGGGGCTGTAGTCTCAAACAGCCCTTAGCTGATCAGCCCCGACAGCCATGCGCGTCTGCCTACCCATGATATCCATGAGCACCCAAACGCGCTGATCCGGTGCTATATTATTGATTGTGGTAACAAAATTCACAAACGGGCCACTGACGATGCGCACCTTATCACCAGGCTTAAACATCTTTGGTGGCAACAGCATTCCAGCGCTATCACAGCGCAGCATAAGCTGGTTTACGATATCCAATGGCACCATTGCAGGCTGATTACCGAAGCTAACCAGCCGCGTAATGCCAGGCGTGGAATAGATTTTTCGCCAAAGGCCGCCCTCGATGTCAAAGGACACGAACACATATCCCGGAAACATCGGCCGAAGGGTCGGAATAAACCTGCCCTTGCGGTTTTGCGTGCCCTCCTCCATCGGCAGAAAAGTCCGAAACCCTTGCTGCTTAAGGTTGCGGTCGGCAATATGCGCGCAGTTTGGTTTGAGCTGCGCTAGGAACCAGCTTTTGCAGCGGTCATGATGGGTCATCGCATCCCCCGTCTGGTGTTTCGTCCTGATACCGCTCAAAACCGAGCAGATGCAAGTTAGAGTTCCTGAAGGTATTTGAAGTTTTCGGAACCAACATATTTAAAAAAATTTAGTGCTTTGATACTAAACAATAATTAATAGCTTTGAGTTTTGTCCAATCAAAACGGTCTACTCATTTAGCATTACAACCTATGCTTAATAGTATTTAGACACATCCTTTTTTATCAACTTCTACCCAACTACCTTCAGATGAAGGCGGTGGGTAATGGTATGGATTGATATGCAGGTTTTTCATTGCATCAGATACAGTGCAGTTTTTTACGCACACTTCAAAAACGGATCATACGAGGCGCCTCACAGGCAGTCCTCGTGCGGCAGCCTGCCATAGAGCACTTCAATTATGACCAGACAACGCAACAAGCTGCGTGAAGATGTGCAATTCCGAATTCTGCGTCTTTTACAGGACAACCCCGAAATGAGTCAGCGCGAATTGGCCAAGGCCGTTGGCCTCAGTACCGGTGGCATTCATTACGGGCTCAACGCATTGATTGAAAGGGGTTTCGTGAAGTCGGGGAATTTCACAACGTCTGAAGACAAGCGTCGGTATACCTACGTTTTGACGCCGAAGGGGATTGCGCAAAAAGCGGCGCTGACGCAGGTGTTCCTGACCCGGAAGATGGAAGAGTATATGGCACTTCGGGAAGAGATCGAGGCGCTCACCTCAGAGATTGACCATAAAGCGACGCCCCGTTTGAAGCCTTTTTATTGCCTTCTAGAATCGGCCACTCAAGAAATGCATAGGGCCGCAGATCAAAAGGTACTGGACGGGTGACTTTAAATATGACAGCCTTTTTTATCCTGCTGGTTTTGATCATGAATGCGCAGATTTTTTCTGCCACTGCCAGTAATCCGTTAGGTGTCAATGGTGCTCAGGAAGCATTTTATGTTTTCCTTGGGCTTTGGGCTTTCAAGTCCGTCGTCCTAACGACGGTTCGCTACGCAAAGGTTCCAAGTATCGACCTATTCATATTCGTGACGCCTCTTGCCCTGATAGCTTACGGTGCCACAGCAGCGTTTATTACCTTCAAACAACCGATAGCTTTTGGCATTTTGGAAGAGCGGCGTATCCTATCGGTCTATGTATATTTCCCGCTGGTGGATATGTTGCGCTCGGGCAGGATAAGTGCAGAGAAAATGGAAAAGGCAATACTGACTGTCATGGCTATCTGCGCGGTGTTGATGGTCGCAGTAAGTTTCAAACTGATCCCGGCGTGGAACGAGGTACGCTCCTCAAACGTCGCTTTGCGCTCAGAGCGGTTGTCGATTGGTTCTAGCTTCCTAGCGGCATTCCTTCCGCTGTTGCTTGTTCGTCTTCGTGGCACCGAGGCCATTAAGCGGATCACGATTTTCATTCTTCTGGCTTTCGCGTTGGTTTTCATTACCCAAAGCCGCCAGTTGCTGATCGCCATCGCCCTAATGATAACCTTGACATTGCGCCCGCATGTGTTGCTAGCTCTCGGGGCCGCCATTACGATCACAATATTGCTTTTCATGCCTTTTCTTTCCGAACAGCTCCAATTTTACACAGAACTTTTCAGTCAGTTATTTTCTTCGAAATATCTCGACTCCAGCTGGCGCATGCTCAGCATCGAGGCGGTGATACAAAGCCTGCGCGCGGGAGAAATCTTTGGCCATGGCTCGCTCTCATCGATGTGGCAAGAAGGGTTCCAAAGGGTCATCGGAGAGTCCTTCTTTTTGGCCGATATTGGAATCATAGGCACTTCGTATCGCTATGGCCTTTTAGGCATCTTTTGGTACCTTTTTTGGATGACCGTCCAACTGACACTGATCATGGAAATGCCCGCAGCCAGCCAGCGGCGCAGATATTTCGCGGTACTCCTTTTTTTGGTCATATTGCTACCTGTCGCCGCGCCGATCGAATATCGAGGATTTGTAACCGGCGTTCTTTTTGCGATGACGGCGTTCCTTAGTTCCCAAAACAAGCAGAACAAGATTTCTGGCGCAAGGCGAACCGTAAGCGGACAAATGCTTTCGGAGACGGCATAAATCGATAAGTGTATTGGAGGCACCCATGCCAAAATCAAAGGTTGTAATCGGGCTGTATTGGCACAGCTTCAAGTCGAGCAACTTAGGGGTTTCTGCCCTTACCGACGCAAACATGACTCTTATCAAAGATGCCGCGAATGGAACACAGGTAGAGTTCATCCTCTTTTCTCCTGACGGCAGAGGTAATTTCGAACCGCCCAAAGAGTTTGCCGATGTTCGCTATGTGAAGGTCTCTACGATCAAGCACGCACTGAGCATCGTGCGCAGCATTCGCTCGTGCGATCTGGTTTACGACATCGGCGCGGGAGACAGTTTTTCCGACATCTATGGTTGGAAACGTCTGGGCAAGATCGCGGGCCTGAAGATCGTCTCGGCTCTGTGCCAGCGGCGTCCGGTCCTCAGCCCGCAGACGATTGGGCCATTTTCGTCTTCCGCGGCAAAAATGGTGGGCAAAGTGGCGATCCGCTGTTGCCGCAGCGTCTTTGCACGGGACATTCCTTCGTTTGATCGCGCGCGAGCGTTGCTGGGGAGAAACAGCGATACGCATCTGGGACACGCGTCCGATTTGGCGTTCGGGTTGAAACAGCTTTCTCCCTGGCCGGAAGATTTCCCCGAAGTCGGTCAAGGGAAAAAGCACGTGGGCATCAACGTGTCAGGCTTGCTATACAACGGTGGCTACAGCGGCATCAACCAGTTCGGGCTCTCGCTCGACTACAAGCGGTTGATCCTTGAGATAATCGAAGATCTGTCTGCGCGCGAAGATATTCAGGTTTGGCTCATTCCCCATGTGTTCCACGCCACCCATGTGACCCGGGAATGTGACCGGGCGGTGTCGGTGGAGTTGCATCGGGGATTTCCCAACGTCAAATTCGCGCCAATCTTTCGAAACGCGCGTGAGGCAAAGACTTTCATTGGCGGAATGGACCTTGTGCTTGCCGCCCGCATGCACGCGGCGATTGCGGCCGTTTCAAGCGGCGTGGCGTGTCTTCCCATGAGTTATTCCGTAAAGTTTCAGGGTTTGTTTGAGAGCATCAATTATCCTTACACGATCGACCTGAAGGGCAATTCCCTCGACGAAGCGAAAGCGCAGGTTCTCGCTGCGCTGGAAAAGACGGACGCGATAGCAGTGAGAGCGAGTCTAGCGCGGGATCTCGCGCTCAAGACGTTGGCCCCGTACCGCAGTCATGTGAGCGAAGACATCGCACGGGTGATGCGAGCATGAGACGGAAATTGATCACGGTTCTGGGCACGATGTTGTCGAGCAAGCGACCCTCGTCGTGGCGTAGATATTAATCCCAACAGCCGGCAGAGAGGGCGCAATGAAGAGAGCCGTAGCAAGACAAATGGTCGGTAGCGTCTTGGGTGTCGTATCCAGTGTTCTAGGCTCTATTCTGATATTTATTGCGGCCGGTAAGACCCTTGGGCCAGAGCTGTTAGGTACTTTTGCGCTCACCTACGCGATAATTTCACTCTTGGGCCTGATTTTTGATTTCGGCTATCCCGTGAGTTTCCTGCGCAACACTCGAAAGCCAGCCGACAACTCGCCGGGGGAACTGCCTAAACAGGCGCTTGGGCTGAAGGTGGCCTTGTTCGTCGTGCTGACGCCTTTCGCTGTCGGGGTGCCGTTCCTTACCGGCACGAACCTGTTGGTCGGAATGGTCCTTTGGGTAGGCTTATCGCTGATTTCGCTCGGAAACTTTTATTCCACGATGCTGCGCGCGATCGGGCTTCACAGCAAAGATGCCGTCAACCTTTTCATCTCGAATTTTGCCGGGCTCGTGATTGCTGGTGTTGCCTATTTCGCCTGGCCAGAGGAATTGGGGTTTTCCTTTGTGTTCGCCACCATAGGGATTGTGTATTGCACTCTGACCATGCGGCTATGGACAGGGCATTTTCGGTTGTCGGGCGGACGGTTCGTCTGGGCGGACATCCTGGTCGAAATGCGCAAGAATTTCGTGTACATGCTCGATGCCATGGGTCGTCGCAGCTTCGGCTTCTTTGACGTCGCTATTTTGGGTCTTTTCGCCCCATTCGAAACCGTAGGGCTGTACCAGGCAGCCCAGAAAGTAACGCAAGGTGTGAGCATCTTTGCTCAGCCTTTCAATAACGTCTTGTTGCCCCAGCTTTCGCAATCTGCGGGCGATGTCGCGACCTTCAACAGGAAGGCGCGCACCGCGTTCGTCGCCCAGCTTCTTTTCGGGTTGGCAGCGGGCGCCGTTCTCGTCGTCCTCGGTCCGTCCATACTCTCTTGGCTGTTCTCGGAAGCATTTATGCCTGCAGCCGAGCTTTTCTCCTATTTCGCGGCGCTCATCATTTTACGCTATGCGACCAGCGCTCTGACAATCTCGAAAACGGCCCAAGGTTTTTTTCGCGAACGCCTGTATGCCAACCTGTTTAGCGTCGCCGCTCTCCTGGTGATCGGCCCCGTTCTGACCTACGTCGCGAACGTAAAAGGTTTATTAGTCGGACTTATCCTGTCGAATGTGCTGGGATCGGTGGTACTTATCCTACTAACCAGACAAAGACCCGTATCGAAATGAAACGCCTGTCAGCACGCCTTTACCGCCTTAGCGCACGGATTTATCTCAGTTTCTTTCGGCTTGACGAAATGAAATCACTCTTTCTTCGAAAGGCCTTTAGGCAGGGTTACAACATCGAGGTTGGCGAATATTCTTATGGCTGTTTCGATCGCGATCGATTTACGCCAAACATGACTATTGGCCGATACTGCTCGTTCTCGCGCAGCTGTCGCCGCGTGAATGCAAACCACATGTTGAATTTTCTGTCGCTCCACCCATATTTCTACAATACCAAGTTCGGCGTCGTGGCGCAGGAACAGGTTGAACGCTTTCATTGCCAAATCGGCGACGATGTCTGGGTCGGTCACAACGTGGTCATCTTGCCCACCGTTACCTCGATCGGGCGCGGTGCGGTACTCGCCGCCGGTGCAATCGTCACGAAAAATGTTCCCAGTTACAGTATCGTCGCAGGCGTTCCTGCAAAAGTGATTTCAAAGCGGTTCAGCGACGCCATCATAGAAAAAATCGAAGCTTCGCGCTGGTGGGAACTCTCGAGCGAGGCCCTCAAGAATGTCGCGGATGAGAATTGGGATTGGATCCGTTCGCCCGAAACGCTTCCAGAAGGGTCCCTCGCTGACTACCAAAAAGGCAATGTGCAATCATGACTATTGTTGAAGAAATCAAGAGCGCGAATCTGTGTATTGGCTGCGGCTATTGCGCTTCCCTCGTCAGTGGCTCGATGGTTCTGGATGACGCGGGCTTTCTTGTTCCGTCTGATGACAGCACAACCTTGTCCCCAGAGGAGGAGGCGCTAGTAAAAACGTCTTGCCCTGGCATCAGAGGCGACAGCGTTTTCACCCAAACGGATGTCGAGCCAGGCGCTCGCTTCGACCAGATGTGGGGGCGGTATTTCTTTGCTTCTGTAGGCCACAGCACGGATCGGGATATCCGCCATCTTGGATCTTCTGGCGGTGCCCTTACCGGGATCAGCAACTGGCTGGTCGAGAGCGGACAGGTCGACGGTGTGCTTGTTACCGGATACGACCCCGATTATCCAATTGGCACGCGATCCCGCATCACCGCCAATCTTGAAGAAATACGTCAGAGAGCCGGATCGAAATACTGCCCTGCGGCTCCGTTGGCCGGACTCGCAGATGTCAGGCGTGGCGAAGGGCAATATGCTGTCGTTGGCCGACCTTGCGACATCGCAACCCTGCGCCGCGCTATCAATGCCGGAGATCCCATAAGCAAGAACATCAAGTTTCTAATCTCGTTTTTCTGTGCCGGCACGCCGAGCGATACCGGAAACCTGCATCTGTTGACCCGGCTGGGCGTGGAAAAAAGCGAAGATGTGGTCCAGCTCCGGCACCGCGGCAATGGCTGGCCCGGCGACACCGTCGCCGAATTATGCGACGGCACCGTGAAAACCTGCACCTACAATGAAAGCTGGGGTGGCGTTCTACGTAAGCATACGCATTCGCTGTGCAAGATCTGCGCGGACGGAATTGGTGAGCAGGCTGACATCGTTGCGGCCGATGCCTGGTACGGAGACGACGAGGGGTATCCAGTCTTTTCCGAGGCAGACGGTCGCAGCTTAATTATCGCGCGAACCACTATCGGTCGCGACCTCTTGCGACATGCGATCGGCGCGGGAATACTTGCGGTCGACGACCTAGATGTCAGAGCCATCGACCAGATGCAGCCGGGACAACTTGCACGGCGGCGCCAATTGGGCGTCAGGATTTCGGCCTATCGATTGATGGGGCATCGTGTTCCGAAATATAGGCGCGCGGCACTGAAGCAATATTCACGCGGGCAATCGCTCGTCCGCAAGATCGTCATGTTCAGTGCAACTATTCGTAGGCTTATCCGCGCAAGGCGGTAAGAATGCGGCCGGTCTAAGGACGGGCACCTGCGAAACGCATTTTTTTGAAGGAAAAAGTTTTGACACCCAGATTTGAGACCCGAAAACAGCGTATCGATCCGATGAGCCCGGCAATAGCAATGGAAGATTTGGCACATGAGCCTTGATCTAATCGTCGGAGGGGCATCGAAGGCGGGAACGACCGCACTTTACGACATGCTGCGACAGAGACCCGATTTTTTCCTGCCCAAGCGCAAAGAGTTGCATTATTTCAGCCGTCCCTTCTTCGAAGGAACCACTAATGGTCCAGGTGACGCAGCGGTCTTGGCCGAAATACCCGATACGCTGGACACTTATTTCGCTCATTTCGCCGACAAGCGGCCAGGACAGATCACGGTGGATGTTTCGCCGTCCTACCTGTTCCATCATGCCTCGGCTGCTGCGATCGAACGCGAACTGCCTAGTGTGAAAATCGTATTCATCTTGCGTCGGCCAGAAGAAAAGGTTTTCTCGCAGTATACCCACCTCGTCGGCGAGGGCCGCGAGACAATGTCCTTCGAGGATGCGCTCGGCGCCGAGGCAAACCGAAAGGCTGCCGGATATTCGGACATTTGGCTTTATGCCGAAAGTGGTTATTACGCCGATGCAGTCATGGCCTTTCAGGCAGCGCTTGGCCCAGGGCGGACGATGATTGTTTTGTTCGACGACTTTCGGCGTGACCCGGGTTCAGTACTTCGCGACATATGCCTTTTTGTCGGACTTGACGGAAGGCAAGAGTTCAGAACCGAGTTGGAGTCGAATGTGTCAGGCGCGCCTAGGTCTGTCCTGCTAGCCCGCTTGATTGGACCTAATGCGTTCACTAATTTGTTGCGCCACATCCTGCCGTCGCAATTGGGCCGTATTGCGCGGCGTGCTTTGCGCGCAGCCAATTCGGCTAGCAAGCCGATCCTAAATCCAGAAACCCGCAACATGTTGAAGGAAATATACGCCGAAGACATTTCTCAGCTCGAAACACTTATAGGGCGCAAAACCGGCTGGCTGACCCCCAAAGAATGACCCGAGGTATTATATGAAGAAACTTCCCCAATATCTGTTCGACCTGGAACGCTTTGGTGCAAGCCCGGCAAAGATCCTTGCGCGCCTGAACGGCAGCGCGGCGAACGCCCCACCCATCCTTACGGTGACAATGCCAAAGAGTGGCACGAATCTGCTGCAACGTATCCTTGTTCTTCACCCAGCCTTGAGCCGTGCTTGGCTTCCGACGCTGGGCCGTCGCAACGCCAAGAAATGGAGTCGCCCGAGAGAATTTTTCTCGCCCATCAGCTCGGGCAAGATTGTCTCGTCTCATTTTGATTTCGATGAAAATCTTGCCAGGTTGATGAGCGAAGATCTCGGCTACAAGATCTTGCTCATGGTCCGCGACCCACGCGATACGGTGATTTCGGACATTCATTATATTTTGACTTGGCCCGGCCACCCGCTGAAAGACCAGATTTCCGCCCTTCCCGATGACAAGGCACGTATGCTGGAGCTGATCGAAGGCCGCAACGGCGTCCGCAATATCCGAGACCAGTTTCTGCGCTTTTCCGATTGGACAAAGTTCGCCCACACCATCCGATTCGAAGATGCAGTCGGCTCTGGCGGAGGCGGTTCAGACAGCGCGCAGCTTTCGGTGGTGAAGGGCATTTTCGACTATATCGGCCTGCCCTTGACCGAAGCAGACGCCAGGTCAATCGCCACGAATGCCCGTTCGCCCAAGACCCAAACTTTCCGAACCGGGCGCATCCGCAACTGGGAAACGCTGTATGATCAGGATGTGAAGAATGCCTTCCGCGCGGTTGCGGGCGACCTATTGATCGAACTCGGCTACGAGACGGGTACCGAATGGTGATACAGACAACCGCCCTTCCGGACGCCATTGTCACGGTAGTCACCTATAATTCAGCGGCCGACATTGAGGTCTGCCTCCGCTCGTTGGCGGCTCATTTCCCGCTGCTGGCGGCGGGCCGCGCGCAAGTTCACGTCGTGGACAACGCCTCAACCGACAACACCCCGGCGATCATGCAACGGCTTTCCCAAGAATTCGGCTGGCTCACCGTGCACTTGCTCGGCAAAAATCTTGGCTTTGGGCGTGGAAACAACCTCGTGCTTAACTCCCTGGCAGCCAAGGCGTTTGTCTTGCTGAATGCCGATGCTTGGCTGGTCGCGGACAGTTTTTCGCCAGCGCTCGAGCATATTTCGAACAGTCCCAATACCGGGGTAATCGGCCTCCCGTTAGTCTACCCCGACGGCGCGCCACAGACCTATGCCTTTCTTCCCTCGGCCTGGCATCGATGGCTTCTATTGCTACTGAGGTTTCGGTACATCGCCCAGACATTGATGAGATTTGCCCCAATCAAAGCCCTGATGCAGTGCATACCGTTCTCGCGCAATTTTTTGACCAACCACGACAAGCCACCGCTTGATCTCGACGATTCCCACTCACTAGCCACAGCGGCAAACGGAGAAGTGAACTCTGCCGATTGGGTTGCCGGCGCTGCGATGGTGCTTTCACCTGATTTTTTACGTCAGTCCGGCGGGTTCGACCCAAAGATCTTTCTTTATGGTGAAGACGAAGACCTTTGCATACAGGCGAAGAACCTAGGCTTTCGAGTCGAAACGCTCCAGACTACGCCAATCGTGCACAAGCTGGGCTGGGGCCGTGGCGCGGGATTCCAGCTCCGCGTGGCGCACATGAAATACAATTCCCTACGCTATTTCATCGCTAAGAACGTCAAGACCCAGTTCAACCGCGCCGTCATGAGTGCGCTGCTGCCCTTCTATGTCTATGGCCGCAACCTTGGCCATTTCTTTCGTGGTGACAACTAAAATGAAAAAGTTCGATGAAATCGCCGCGCAGTTGATTGCCAAGCAGACGCTTTGCGATGATGCGGCACAGGTCGAAGACCTTATCGAAACCATCATTACTGGGCACGAGGGCATTCGGGTCCTGTCGTTCGTCAACGCTCATGCGGTAATGCGCTCGACAAGAGAATCGGACTTTTTCAACGACTTGATGCAGTCGCACCGGCTGCTTCGCGATGGTACGGGAATGGCAATGATCATGCAGCGGGCCGAAGCCAAACCGGGTCTCAACCTCAATGGAACTGACTTCATTCCGTGCCTACTCCAGCAAGTCCCAAGAAGTTGGAAACTGGCACTCATAGGCACACAAGATCCTTATTTGAGTCTAGCCGCTCAACGTCTGCGCACAATGGGGTTCGAGCATATCTCGACGCTGAATGGGTACCATCCTGAAGAAATGTATGTCGAACATGTTCGCCGCGAAAACCCTGATTTAGTCCTGTTAGCCATGGGAATGCCGAAACAGGAACGCGTCGCACGGCACCTGGCTCAGGATAGTCAGATTGCCACGCGTAGCACGCTTATCGTCAACGGCGGCGCGATCCTTGATTTCCTATCAGGAGGCGCATCGCGCGCACCGTATTGTATGCGTCGATGGGGCATTGAATGGCTCTACCGGTTCCTGCGTGAGCCACGGCGGATGTATCCACGATTTTTCGACAGCATGGCCTTTGCTATGCTGTCGCAATTTCACTCCAAGAGGATACGTACCAAGCTTTCGCAACAAACAAAGGCAAAGAATCCGTGACCGAGATTTTTCGAACTGCGCTGCCTGATGTAATTAAGATCGTTCCTAGTCGTTTTGGGGATTACCGAGGGTTCTTTTCCGAAACCTACAGCCAGCGGGCCTATGCCAATCTGGGGATTGAAGCTGTTTTCGTGCAGGACAATCACTCGCTGTCTGCAGCTGTGGACACGGTTCGGGGGCTGCATTTTCAGATGCCTCCCCACGCGCAGGCCAAACTGGTGCGCTGCGGGAGGGGGGCCATTTTTGATGTGGCGGTCGATATTCGGCGTGGCAGCCCCACATACGGGCGCTGGGCGGGCTTTACCCTGAGTGCCGAGAATGGTGCGCAGCTGTATATCCCGGTGGGGTTTGCCCATGGCTTTGTCACGCTCGAGCCGGACAGCGAGATTATCTACAAATGTAGTGATTATTACGCGCCGGAAACCGAGGGCGCGCTGCGCTGGGATGACCCGGATATCGGCATCTCATGGCCCCTCACCGCCTCGCCAGTGCTGAGCGAGAAAGACGCCAGCGCTCCGCTGCTGGCCGATTTTAACAGCCCATGCACCTTTGAGGGATAAGAGATGAAGCTACTGGTCACAGGCGGGGCGGGGTTTATCGGCTCGGCCGTTGTGCGGCTGGCGGTGCAGCGTGGGCATCAGGTGGTGAACCTTGATGCGCTCACCTATGCCGCCAATCTGGCCAATGTGGCAACGGTGGCGGACAGCCCGTTTTACGCCTTTGTAGAGGCCGATATTCGCGACCGCGCGGCGCTGGATGCGGCCTTTGCCAGGCACCAGCCCGATATCGTGCTGCATCTGGCGGCAGAATCCCATGTCGACCGCTCGATCGACGGGCCTACCGATTTTGTCGATACTAATATCACCGGCACGTTCAACATGCTAGAAGCCGCGCGCAAGTATTGGCAGTCAGCTGGTCGGCCGGATGGGTTTCGCTTTCATCATGTTTCAACGGACGAGGTGTTTGGCTCGCTCCCCGCAGACCGGGCTGTGCAGTTCACCGAGGCCACGGCGTACGACCCGCGCAGCCCATATTCCGCCTCGAAAGCTGCGTCAGACCATCTGGTGCGCGCCTGGTTTGAGACTTACGGTCTGCCCGTGGTGCTGAGCAATTGTTCCAACAATTACGGGCCTTACCAATTTTCAGAAAAGCTGATCCCGTTGGTTATTCTAAACGCGCTGGCCGGGCAGGCGCTGCCGATTTATGGCGATGGCAGCAATATTCGCGATTGGCTTTACGTCGAAGATCATGCCGAAGCGCTACTCTTGGTGGCCACCAAGGGGGCGCTGGGGCGCAGTTATAACATCGGCGGCGAGAACGAGCGCACAAACCTGCAGTTGGTACGCACAATCTGCAGCATTCTTGACCGCTTGCGCTCGCGCGAAACCGGCACATACGCCGATCTGATCACCTTCGTCACCGACCGCCCCGGCCATGACGCGCGCTATGCGATCGACCCCAGCCGCATCCGTGACGAATTGGGGTGGCGCCCCTCGGTCACAGTTGAAAAGGGACTGGAGCGCACCGTAAGCTGGTATCTTGAAAACGAGGACTGGTGGCGCCCAAGGTTTGCACGCAAGGGCGTTAGTCAGCGGCTCGGCACGGAAACAAAAGCTGCACAATGACGTGCATTCTAGTTTTTGGCCACACCGGCCAGGTGGCGACAGAGCTTCGAACCTTGGCCGATGTTGTAGCGCTGGGACGCGCTGAGGTAGATCTATCTGATCCAGCAGCCTGCGCTGCCACTATTAACGCCTATCGTCCCCGCGCAGTGATCAACGCTGCTGCCTACACGGCCGTAGATCGCGCCGAGGAAGAAGAGGCGCTTTCCACCACCATCAATGGTGAGGCACCCACCGCCATGGCTGGGGCCTGTGCATCACTTAACATTCCCTTTGTGCATATCTCAACCGATTATGTCTTTGCGGGTAACGGCACACACGCTTGGCTACCTGATGATATGACTGAACCGCAAAACGCTTATGGCCGGTCCAAACTGGCGGGCGAAATAGGCATTAGCGCCTCAGGTTGCACGCACGCAATTCTGCGCACATCTTGGGTATTTTCTGCGCATAGCGGCAATTTCGTCAAAACTATGCTGCGCCTTTCAGAAAGCCACGGTGAGCTCCGCGTTGTTGATGACCAGATTGGTGGACCCACGCCCGCCCGTGCGATTGCCGCAGCGTGCCTGTCGATCGCGCAGCAGCTGTACGACGATCCGGACAAAACCGGAACCTATCATTTCAGCGGTGCGCCAGACGTTAGCTGGTGTACGTTCGCTCGTGAAATTTTTGCACAAGCGGGTCGGTCAACACACGTTTCCCCAATCACCACGCAGAATTATCCCACTCCTGCCGCCCGACCACTGAATTCGCAGCTAGATTGCCAGACCACAGAACAGGTCTTTGGCATCTCCCGCCCCAATTGGCGTGCGAACTTAGGTGAGACTATCATAGATTTAGGGATCACCACATAACGTAATGAAAGTGTTACCTATACTAATAAGTATTTGTACATATCCTTTCTTGATCAGATTCCAGCCAATTACCTTCAGATGAAGGCGGTTGGTGATGCTATAATTAAATTTGGCTAAAATTTCTTACGGATATGCATTGCACAAAATTCAAAGTAGTTCTGCACACCAACTGAAAAAATATAAATAATCGGAATAATAAACATGAGTGCTGATAACCTAGAAAGCATCGAAGAAAATGGTGACTATTGGCTCTCAAAGAGTAACACTGCGTATCATATTATTAATCCTAATGCCACTAATCTTACCACCATAGAAGCCAATGGCTATTATAGCCTCGCCAAGGGAGGCGACACATATTATGTCTTAGATGGTTCTGGCAGCAGCATTAGACTGTATTATGACGGAGTTGGCCGGTCGATGTTCGGCCCACATGATAGTACCGGCATTTATACGCCGACAAATGTTGAAGAAAATCCATTTGATAGTGGTTTTCTAGTTCTTGTTTATAGAAATGATAAACCAGAATGGAATAATAGTTCTTTTTTTAATTACAATAACTTTGGATTTGAATTTGATACATTAGGTAAGTATGCAGGTTCGGACTTAAAAACAGTAAACAATCACGCCTTCCCCCGACCTGGGATAGAATACGAACCAGTCTTTGGTCTTGATTTGAATGATGACGATAATATAGCCACAGGTGCAAATCCCCCTAACTTGCTTAACATTAGCACCATCCAACATCACATCGATGATGGACATGTCAACGATGGCATAATCTTAAAAAGAGATAGTGTTACAATAGACCCAAACTCCTACGCCGGCTGGAGTGCCACCCAAGTTATTGCGAGCGTGGGCGAAGGCTATGAGGTACTTTGGTCTCATAGCAGCAGATATGATGTATGGAAATTTGATACATCAGGCAACTTCGTCTCGAGTATTAAAGCTAAGTTATGGCAAGATGAAGAGAAGTTTAACCTTGATCTCAATGGGGATGGTGACACCGGTTTACAGCCAGTAGAAGAAATCGGTGGCGTGCATCTTAAACATGGCGACAACACATACAATGGTGCCCCACAATACTACATCGTTGACGGCAGTAATGCCCCTATTGGTTTAAACGTTGGAGGCGCTCCAAGGGGTCCAACCGATGGGGATTGGAATGTTACTCAAGTTGTGGAAAGTGGGACCGGCTATGAGGTGTTTTGGTCTCATAACAGTGGCAAATTTCAAGTGTGGAAGGTTGATTCATCAGGCAGCTACGAGACGAAGGTTACTGCTCATTTATGGCAACATGAGAATACCTTCGAAGTCGATCTCAATGGTGATGGCGTCCAAGGCTTGCGGACAATAGAAACTATCGGTGATGTTCATCTTGCACTTGGTGACAATGGATACAGTGGTGACACCCAATACTATATCGTTGACGGCAGTAATGCCCCTATTGGTTTAAGCGTTAGAGGCGCTCCAAGGGGTCCAACCGATGGGGATTGGAATGTTACTCAAGTCGAGGATAGTGGGACCGGCTATGAGGTGTTTTGGTCTCATAACAGTGGCAAATTTCAAGTGTGGAAGGTTGATTCATCAGGCAGCTACGAGACGAAGGTTACTGCTCATTTATGGCAACATGAGAATACCTTCGAAGTCGATCTCAATGGTGATGGCATCGATAGTGGCAACAATGACATTTATGGCAGTATTGGAAACGATACTTTCGATGGTGGAGCTGGAGATGATATTATAAATGGTAGAGAGGGGCATGATACGCTGATAGGTGGCGAAGGGAACGATTGGATAAGTGGAGACGGTGGTTCGGGTTACGCCGGTAATGACATCCTATTTGGTAACGCCGGAAATGATGACCTTCGTGGCCGTGGTGGCAATGATCAAATTGACGGTGGTGCCGGCTCTGATACCATAACGACTGGCAGCGGTTTCGATAAAATTATCCTACGCATTGGTGACGGCGGCAACACATTATCAGACGCGGACATAATCACAGATTTCACGGATGGAATTGACAAATTACGCCTTGATGGTGGTTTGCTATTTTCGCAAGACATGATAAATCAAGGTACTGGTGCCTATGCCAGTGATACTATCATTTCCAAAGGATCAGAGTACCTCGCAATCTTGCAAGGGATAGATGTAAGCCTACTTTCAGATACTGACTTTGAAACAGTAGATATCGCATAATAGAATGACAGAAAACCATCTGATCATTTCACCAAAACTCAAAACAAGTTTCATTTTCTTAGCGTGCGTTGCCCTAGTCGGCTGCATTGGTAACAACAATCCCACAGTGGAACCTTTCCAGCCAAGTTCTGCGCTCACGTACAATAAGCCACTAGCTCTCAAAACCAATTCGTCCGCCTTAGTTCAGGCTATTGCCAGCAAGCCTTCTGTCGCCAGAGCTTTATCTTCTGCTGCAGTGGCAAAAGAGCGTGTGGCGATTGCCAGAACGCAAAAAGAAATGACGGTAAGTGGGAGTGGCTCTTCTGGCTTTGAAACTGATACAGATGATGGTTCTGAGGGAGTATTAATCGTTGGGGTTACCGCTCAAAAGCTTCTCAATGATAACGGCAAAACAGATCGTGCAATTTACCTCAGCGAGTTACTTGCTGAAACAGCCAAATTGGAAAGCCAGATTGCTTTTGATCAGGCATTACAACAAATCTTGGACGCGTATATTACTCAAAGCACCGCCTTAGAGGTTGATCGCATCATTACGTACTACGTGGCTTTGTTTAATGAACGCGAAGATTTGGTCCAAACCGCAGTTGATGCGGGTGTGCTGTCAAATTCAGATTACCTTGAACTACAATCTTTGAAAAATGAAATTCTCTCTGAACAAGCTCAAGCTGCGTTTCAGTCAAATACTTCTGCCAGCTTTCTAAGAACGTCTCTCGGAAGTAATTACGACGTGGCAGTGGCTGAAATCGTAAAACGCTATGCACCTACAAGTGGCTCCAAGTTATCGACAAAAAAATCTAATCAGGTCACTCTTCTAGAGTTGAAGAAATCACAAATTCAAACTGAAATCGAGCTTCAAAAGCTGTCGAAAACGCTCACCACAAATTGGCAATCTACAGTTAGCAGCCCAAAATCGCGTGGGGCGGGTAGCACCTTGTTTGCTGGTATCACCATCGGCTTGCCCATAAAGGATGGTGGCAGGTCTGTGGCAACAATTTCTGCGTTGCAAAAAGAGCTTGAAGTAACTGCCTTAGAGGTTGCGACTTATGAGCAAGAGGTGACCCTTGCTCAGCAGGGGCTTGATAATTTCTTTGCCTATTATGAACAACAGAAAGTCCTCTTGAGTGAACGAAAGCAGATTGCGCAGGATCGTATTGTTGAACTTGAATTGAAGCTAAAATCTGGACGATCAGATGTGAGTGCACTTGCCAAAGAGTTTCTGGCTCTTGCTCGGACTGAGATAGCTATTGAGCGGTTGAACTTTGATCGTAAGACGAAGACGTTATCTGCGCTTGGTGTCACAGGGCAAACTTGTGAGTTGGTTCGCCTTTGCGATGCTATTGGTACTGGAAAATCTAAATGACAGCAGTTGGAGTTACGGAAGTAGCTGCTCCAAGCCAGGTACGTGATGCCTTTGTGATCCACGCGCTATTGCAACGTCTAGGTTCAAAAAACACCTCTAACGAAGTGAAAGAGGCCGTCTCATCCAGCCCACGCGACACCACGCTAGAATGGGCCAGTGACGCTATAAGTGGCTTTGGGTTCATTTGTAATTCTGGAAGCGCGAAAGCTTCTGAGATTTCTGGTGGGTTATGTCCAGCACTCTTACTTGGCAAAGAGGGTGACCTCGCCATTTTAGAAGATGTGCGTGGTGATGACTTTACAATATTTGATGGCAACACACGCAAAAAGCGCAAGCTGAATAAAGCAGAGTTCAAGCAATGGTATTCTGGACAACTTTTATTCGCCCAGCCTGAACTTGAAGGGCACAAGACGGTTAAAGCGCGACTGAAAGCTCTCAGTCCCTTGAAGACTTTGGGAACTGCTCGGTTCTCTTGGATTGCGGTCGCGGCGTTGCTTTCAAATATCTTAGGCTTGTCTACTTCACTGTTTGTGATGGTAGTTTACGACAGGGTTTTGCCCAACCAAGCGACGCAATCGCTTTATGCTCTGGCCATTGGGGTAGGGTTTGCTGTTTTGTTCGATACGCTTTTGAAGGGTGCGCGTAGCCGTATTGTTGAGCGTGCATCTGTGGGTGCTGATATTGCCGTGAATGAGGACATATTTGAGCAATTTATCGAAGTGTCTAACACCAAAGACCGTAAGTCCGTTGGTGAGCTTGCCTCAGTCATGCGTGACTTTGAGGTTTACCGAGACTTTATGAGTTCAGCCACAATCCTGACTTTGATCGATCTGCCATTTGTGTTGATTTTTGTGGGTGTTATTTACATTATTGGTGGTCCTTTATTCCTCATTCCATTGATATGTATCCCAGTCATTTTGATCCTGATATTGGCGGTACAGCCATTACTGGTTCGCAATTCAGCGGCTGTTTCAGCATCTGCACAATCACGCCAAAGCCTACTTGTTGAGGTCTTGGGTGGTTTGGATGCTCTGAGGGTCAATGGTGCCTTTGCGTTGATGAAACGTAAGTTCCTTACGCAATCTAACTTTTATGCGAAGGCATCCCATCAGGCCAAAAGCTATGCTCAGATTAATGGAAACACGATCACGATAATCCAACAAATATCTCAAGTAGCGATCATTGTTTATGGGTTCCATTTGTTTGCTGACCAAGTGATCACAATGGGTGCTATCATTGCGACTGTGATCCTATCTGGTCGCGCACTTGGACCACTTGCAAAAGTTGGGCAAACGCTTGGACGGGCGAATGCTGCATTTGTTGCTCGTGGTAATTTAAAGAAGTTTTTGTCCGCGGCACGCGCTCACAGTGATGGGAGTGGGTCTGCAATCAGGAACACACAGGATGTTGCAGTAGAAATAAACAGTGCAACTCTGCGCTTGTCGGAAATGGGTCGACCACTGTTCAATGGCCTTAATCTTTCTATCAAGAAGGGTGAAAAGGTTGCGATTGTAGGACGTACAGGCTCTGGAAAAACGTCATTAGTTAAGATGATTGTTGGGCTGCTAAAGCCTGAGACTGGCTCTGTCATAATCAATGGCTCAGATATAAGGCAATATCCTCGTGCTGACTTGTTCAGAGCAATTGGGACAGTGTTCCAAGAGCCATGGCTGTTTGCAGGGACATTGAGAGATAATGTTGGTTTAGGCCAAGATGATTGTTCAGAAGAACGTATTTTGGAATGTTTAAAAGCGGCTGGCGCTGACTTTGTTGGGGATGGAACGACTGCTGCTTTGGAGTTTGCCATTCAAGATCAAGGTAGCAATTTGTCAGGTGGTCAAAAGCAAGCGGTAATGATGGCGCGTGCCCTTGCATTTAAACCAGCTCTTTTGCTGTTTGATGAACCTACGAGTGCTATGGATGGTTTGACTGAGGCAAATATAATTAAACATTTGGCAGAACAGTTAGATGATCGAACACTTGTCATTGTCACCCATAAGATGCCTGTCGTGGCTATGTGTGACCGTGTCATTGTAATGGATCAAGGTAAGATTGTTGGAGATGGTACAAAGGATGCGTACTTTGAGCTTCTGAGAAAACAATCAGAGAAGAAGAACTAAGATGCGTCTTACCCAAAATAACACATCCAGCGGTCGCGAATACTTTCTGATTACTTTGGTCACTGCCATTTCTGCAGTCTTCTTAGTGTGGGCCAATTATACTCAATTAGATTTGGTTACGCGTGGCAGCGGTCGCGTTGTTGCTGATGGCCAAAATAAGAACGTACAGTCCCCTGAGCGCGGCACAATAGCCACCTACGTGGTCAAAGAGGGCAGTTCGGTCACTGCAGGGCAAATCATTGCCACAATCAACCCAATCGAAGCTGAGGGCGTCTTAGAGGAGCTGGAGGCTCGCCTAAGCAATCTGAGACTAAAGATGATCCGCTTGGATGCTGAATTGAATGGAAACTCTATTGCCAGCGTTCGCGATAAAGCCACTGATTATTCAGATGCTCTTTTGAATGCTGAGATTGAACTTATGGCCTCTCGGCGCAAAAGCCTGAATGCAGAATTGACGAATTTGAACCAAGACAAACCGCGCAAGGGTAAAGCTCTACTTAGCCTTGAGGCTGAAATTGATGGCCAAGCTGTACTTCAAGCGCTTTTGAGCAAGGAAATGCTTGAGGTATTACCATTGGTCGATGCTGGAGTCTTGGGAAGCTCCGAACGCTTTAGGCTTGAGCGGGAAGAAGCATCAATCCGAACACAGCTCCAGGTTCTTTCAGAAAAGGTTGCTCAGACTGAGTTGGAGATTAAACAGATAAGCAGTCAGCTAGACGCTGTCCAAATCAATTATAACACTGAAATTTATCAGGAGCGATCTCAAGTTACTGGTGAAATTGCTGAGCTGGAAGTACGTCTTCCTGCTATCCGCCAACGCCTTAATGAAACTGAAATCCGCTCACCGATTGATGGCATTGTAAATCGCGTATTTTTTAACTCTGTGGGAGCTGTAGTTTCCAGTGGGGAAGTGGTTGCTGAAATTGTTCCAACAGGGGGACAGTTGCTTATCGAAGCCTTTGTTGATCCAAAGGACATCGCTACAATTGAACCTGGCCAGGCTGCCAAGATTAGCCTTACCGCATATGATCCATCCAAATACGGGTTTTTATTGGGAACACTTACCAAAGTGTCGGCAGATACGGTGTTTCGAGAGGAAACTAAGTCATCTGCTTACTCAGTGAATGTTTCGATTGATACGCAGATTTATGAGAGCAAAGGTGTACCAGTTTCTATCGTTCCTGGCATGATTGCACAGGTTGATATTATCCGTGGTGAGCGCACGATACTTGAGTATTTCTGGCAACCGATAGCAAAGATGAAGGATACGGCGTTTCGTGAATAAGCCCTTTATTACGCAAGTGTATTTTAAATCTGATCTACGCCTTTGATCCCTGTAAATATAAAAATATTTATTGGTCCATTAGCACTAATGGCCAATGACCGTATGGAGATCTGTCTGCAACTCAACCAAAGTCATCAGCTAAATGTCATCTTCAGCCAGTCAAGCGTCTTTCATGGGCTAATTATTAACGTTGTTAAATTCACCTGACCACCAAAGCCAAAGCCCCAACTGGCGCGCAATCACCGCACCGACGATTGCACCAATCCCGTTTGCTACAAAATCTCCCAATGAGGCCTCCCGAGCGAATAAGTATTGGATCAATTCTATCGAGCCCCCGCAGGCTATAACTCCCAAAGCGACCCATGTTGTCAGTCTTGGCCGCATTAGCGGAAGAGGGAACGCCAGGCAAAAATACGCCACAACGTGGTAGACTTTATCAACGCCAACAGGGCCAAAAGAACCACTCAGTTGGATCGGTGCCAACGATAGCAAGGTAATGATAGCTAAGAATACGATCGTCACTGTGCTGCCAATCACTATTGGTCTTAGTTTTTGCTGCCTTTTAGCCACCAATCACCCCTTGCTGCATATGGTCCGCTGTTGACCTGTCCCAACCACACCCCAGATTTGTCCACCCACGATCTCCATGAGGACAGGCGCTGGTCTGGAACCTCTCGCAGTTAATGTTCATCTCAGCGATTTTGGCGCAGTTCGCCTTCATCTGCGTCAAAAACCAACCGGCACCTCGATTGTGGAATTTCATCTGGCGACCTCATTAGAACTTTGCTGTCCGTATATCATCAAAAACTTAAACCAATTACATTAAGCATACTCGAGGGAGTAACATGTAAAAACTGAGGTCCGCAGCCAACTCCACAAAAAAGGCGGCATCACAAGAGTGAATTAAGTATAAGTCCCTACAATTGAGTACAAAGAAAAATTACTATTAGACCCAGGGCACCTAGGACAGCCATGCCTCCCACGAGCGCTGTGGCACCTTCCATTTTTTGAATAATTTCCACCATTACAAAATGGCCTCTTGCAAACATATTGTCACTTAAATTTTAAATAAATAGGTGCCATTCTTCGACAAAACTTTTCAGTCTCAGTCTGTTACACAACTACCTCCATGCCAAGCATTGAAAGTATCATTTAATAGACGGTATGTTTATGTTGGGAAGACCAAGAGAGGGTATAATCTGCTTAATCATGCGATTCCAGTTTGTGATGGGCTGCGTTCCCACGAATATAACGTCCTTGGGCCTTAGTTCCAGGCGTGTCGCAAGAAGGAAATTGGCCGCATTTGTCGTATCGAGATGCAGTGCCGTAATCGGTGCAAAGTTTTTTAAGTCTGCCGCCCCCCTTAGAACGTAAATCTGTTTAGGGTTTCCCGTCAGAGATGACACCCCACCGCTACTCTCCAATAATGCATCTGCAAGGAAGGCCTTATGCTCGAACGGTAATGTATAACGAGACTGCTGAAGTACTTCACCAATGACGTAAACATATTCCCTGGCAATACTTCCATACTTCATCCTGGAAAGGAGGCTGTTAGCATCATTTGCTTTGGCCTCAGTTTCTATTTCAATCTCTTGCAATCTTTTTGCCCTGGCCTCCTGGCGGAGACCTAAGATTCTGTCGTATTCATCCGTAACATCCACAACAATAGTGTCACCATCTTTAAGCAATATTCTGTTAGTATAATTCTGGTTATATACTTCAGGACCAAAAATTTGGTAGATAGAGTCATTTCGATAAAGTCTAACGATAATAAAGGATGCATCGCTAATAGCGAAACCACCGCTCTCGTATATAGCCTCGTCCAAGTATAGAGGTTGCAAAGTAAGTGGCAATGTTCCAGGTAATTTTATGTTACCACTGATAGAAATTTTTTGAGAGTTAAATTCAGTAATTTCAACGCTGAACGATGGAGACACACCCCGTGCTAGAAGTAGTTGATAGACTACGGATTCAGCTTCCTGAAGTGTTAAACCACCGATAACAATGCGACCAATATCAGGAATTGAGATAGTTCCGTCTTCCTGAACCCTGTATCCCCGTTGACTGGTTTGTGATGCAATAAGGCCATTTAACACATCACCGAGGCTCTCCTTCAGCTGCATGTTCAGAGTTAAAACATCACCAACACCAATCTTATAGATCTTAGGTTCCAACATAGGCATACGCCACTCAATAACGCCAACGAGCCTTTGGGAGGCAAAACTTAGATCCTGACGTTCATCATAGTTTTCTCTATTGTCTGATTCATCAATAGATACAAAAGCATTTGGCCAAATCTGAGGTGTATAAGGCGAGCTATTCGCCTCCAGAACTATCTCCGGTGTCAGGTGAACGACACGAATATCCGCGCTAGCGTCGTCGCGCACGGAGGTGGTCTGATAGGCAACACCACATCCAGTTAGTGTGAATGCCATAAAAACTAATATTGCTTGTTTCACCGGCCTTCCGGCTGAATTTTGTTTCGATCCCTTATTCAGGTATTTGATTCTGATAAAGCCAACCACAAAAGCGGCAAACGACGGCCAAAAGTTCTTCTGGTTGTATTCAGCTTTCATAATATTCAGATCCGTATGCGCCAGATCCATATGAGCCTGTATAACCATAAGTCTTTGTCTGGCGTGTGTCGATTTGGTTCAGAACCAGCCCGATTGTGTTAACGCCGATGCTTGAAAGCATATCAAGGCCTTGATCAACCTGCGCGCGGGTACTTTTGTTCCACTTAACAATGTAAATATTGACGTCACTAATGTTACCGATCAAGCGAGCGTCTGGAACGGCCAGAATAGGGGGCGAGTCTATTATTATATAATCATAATGCTCGCGGAGTTCGGTAAGAAGATTGGAGAAGCGTTGAGACGCGAAGATGTCAGCGGCGTTCTCATCACTCCTGGTGGCCGTGAGAATGTCAAATCCTAACTCTTCCGCATAAAGGCTCACTTCCTCCAAATTCTTATCACCCGCTATGAGATCGAGGAGGCTAACTGAGTTGTTCCTATCAAATTCGATCGAGTGGACGCGTCTCCTGACATCCGCTTCTATTAAAAGAATGCGTTTGCCGAGGCCCACCATATTTTGAGCGAGGGCGAAAGATAGTAATGTCTTGCCCTCTTTTGGAACCGAAGACGTCAACATAATGACTTGTTTGACTTGATTTGGGTTGGACAGGAGAATGGATGTGCGGAGATTGCGAACAGCCTCTGAAACCATCGAATTGGGCTTAGTCTGGAGGTAGGGAATAACAGTCTTTCTATTTAGCAGAGGAATGAGAGGCACGCCCGCCAGAACGCTGTAGCCGCTGTTGTCACGCAACTCGTTTACCGATCGATAACCTGAAAAATTCAATTCCCAAAATATTACAATACTGACTCCCATCATTAACCCAATGGCGCTACCAAGAAAAAGCATTTGGCTTTTTCTTGAGCTGGCCAGACCTTTTGGGATTGCTCTGGAGAGGAGGCGACCGTCAGCCGCTTCAAGCCCCAGCTGAACATTCATCTCTAGTAGACGCGTGAAAAAGCTTTGATAGAGGAGGCGAGCACCCTCTGTCTCACGCTCAAGCTGCTGGAGGACTATCAATTCTTGGGACTGCCGCTCGATCTGTTTTGCAAGGAGAAACTCAGATGCTTTAAGAGCTGACAGCTGCTTCTGTTCTCGCTCTACCCCCTCCTCGTTGTTGAGTATAAAATGCTCTACTTGGAGGTTGAGGTCGTCTAGAGATATCTTATCATTGCGATACTCAGAGATTGCCCTGTTAAGGCGAAAGTCATTTGAAAGTTTAATGATGGCTTGCAAATTACCGGCTTCTCTAAATGATCGGAGGGTTGTCCACTTTTCCATTTTCTCTTTAACAATTTCAGCTTTCTCCTTCATGCGCGTGCGCATATCACGAAGTTGGACTTCTTGTGACTTAAGAACAGTGGGATTGACAAGTTCTGACTGACTAGAAAAATTAGTCAGTTCTGTCTTTAATTCCTCGAAGTCATGCTTCAATTCAGATGTACGCCTGGAGAGAAACTCTGTGGCGCTTGCGAGTGCATCCAATTTAATTTGGATCTGGTTTTCAATGTACAGCGTCGCCATTTTGTTAGCAATGAGAGCAGACAGAGCAGTGTCAGTCGTCGTAACTGAAATATTGATTACCCTTGTGTTCTTAGTATTTGAGAATGCCATAGTATTGAGCACAGAATTGATGACAATTGAACGGACTTCCTTGGGAGATAGAGGTTTTTTTGGTTTTTCTGACGCCACACCTAAGAGATTGAAAAGTTGAGCTCTGATTAGACTGGACAGCCGAGGTTCTCGCAAAAGTGGATTGAATACGGCATCATTGGTAAGGTCAAGCGTATCTACGAGTTTGCCGACAAGTTCGCGCGACCGTAAAACCTCGAGTTCAGTGTTAATACCCGAGTCTGTTATTGGTCCATTCGACATAAGGCTTTCGATGTCAGTAAGTATTTTTTCAGCCTGGTGCTCTTTTAGTGCAATTTTTGCGGTTGCAGAATATAAAGGAATAACAATGTATCTGGAATAGAAGTCTCCAACGCCTGCAAATAAAAGAACAAATACCAGTATCATCCATTTGCCCCGCCACAGTGAAGCTGCAAGTTTGACCAGGTCAATTTCACGATCAGAAATACTTGGTTTTGGACTGTGCTTGTCGTTGGGGCCGTAAAAATTCAACTGGAATTAGCCTTGTCCATTTCTTTCATGAAACCTTCAACGCGACCAAGTTTTCGTGTCTCATCGATTTTTTGAAAGCTGAGAAGCAAGCCAATCTGATCTTTCTCTTTTGCCAAACAATTTGATATCAAATTGTTTGGATTTAAGCCGCCAAGATCCATATCTGCGTAGATTTTGGATATGTTTTCAGCATTGGTTGAATTGTCACTAGGCTTTGAGAGATGTATTGGCGTTGGACCTTCAATAAGATTTTTTTTCTGAGCACATTTCTTTTGTTTGGCTTCACCGATCCAGCCCATATCGTGGGCTACCCGGTCTGGAGATCCCACCTGTAAGCCCTGCCGTTCAGTAAGTGTGCGTATAAAATTTCCAGCATCCAACAAGCTGTCATGGGTACCAGCGTCCATCCAGGCAAAGCCACTGCCCATTTTCTGCATGCGAAGCGCGTCATCGCACAGATAGCTTTTTAATAGGCAGGTAATCTCCAGCTCTCCACGGGCCGAAGGCCAAATATTCTTGGCGCGTTCGGGTGCTGTCTCATCCACGAAATAAAGCCCAGTCACAGCATAGTTTGAAGGAGGTACTGACGGTTTTTCGACGATGCGTTTGACCATACCGTTTTTGTCTAAATCCACTACGCCATAGCGCTCAGGATCGGCCGCGTGGTAGGTGAAGATAGTTGCGCCGCTGGTAGTTTTATCCGCTTCTTGCAGGAGGTTGGGCAGGCCGTGACCACAGAAAATATTATCTCCCAGCACCAGTATCGCTGGGGCGCCGGCCAAAAAATGTTCTGCCAGAATAAAGGCTTGCGCCAGACCGTCGGGGCTGGGTTGCACTTCATACTTCAGCGAAATACCCCACTGGCTACCATCGCCCAAAACGCGTTGAAACTGGTCTACATCATTGGGGGTGGTGATAACCATGACCTCACGTACACCAGCCATCATCAGCACGGTCAGGGGGTAATAGACCATCGGCTTGTCGTAGATCGGCAGCAGCTGTTTCGACACCCCTATAGTAATGGGATAAAGCCGTGTGCCTGAGCCACCAGCAAGAATGATACCCTTTCGTTGTGTCATTCACAACGATCCAGAATGATTTCTGCTAAGTTTGCCATATCGCTTCACTTGTCCTGAGCACCCAAAGGGGTTTCTACATTCAGAAAATGTCACGCTTAATCTTTGTAAGCCACAGTGCGGTCAGATAGCAGGTGGCAAAAAAGAAGACGTCACAGTATCAGAAAGGATAGGTCACACTACCAAAGCGTACTTAGTTTAAGATCATGAGGTAAAATCGAAGAAAGCAGCTTTTGACTGCTGGGCAACATTTTGAAGGCTTTGAATGCTAATCTGCAAATCAGTCGTGTCGCCCTCAAGGGTATGGCATTCAAGTTTGTTGAGTGGCGTTTCGAGTAAGTTTTGCCCCAACAACATAGCAGCACCTTTCATTTTGTGAGTAGCCTCCACCAGTGCGACATGATCCTTGGTAAAAAAACCGTCGATGGACTGTTGGATAAATACGTCCAATTCTTCAAAGAATTTCTCCCCAATACGCAAAACTTTCTCACGGCCAAGGGTTTCAAATAAATTCGTTAGCACTGGTGAAAACTCGACAATAACTTCTGTTTGATTAATAGGAACAGTCTCAAAAATTATTTTTGTCAAAATCTCAAGGCGAATTGGTTTAGTAAAAAAATAATCCATACCAGCTTGTTTTGCTTTTTCACCAAAGTCGTCATTACTGTGTGCTGTAAGTCCAATAATACGTGTTTTTGAATTTAACTTGCTATTAGCACGAATTATGTGTGTTGTTTCAATGCCACCCATGAACGGCATGTTAATATCCATGAAGATGATATCAAATAATTGAATATTAGCTTGGTCTAGTGCTTCTAAACCATTACTGGCTCTCGACACAGAATGCCCCATTTCTTCAAGCATATCAGTAAGAACTTCTCCATTAATGTTATTATCTTCAACCACCAAAGCATTTATATTTTGATGTTTTAACTTTGATAATTCAGATGGTTTGGAACCCTTAATTTTATTTTTTCTTACTCTTTTTAGCGGTAAACTAAGTGTAAACTTGGCCCCTTTTCCAATTTCGCTTTCTACCTTAATATCTCCTCCCATAAGACGCGCAATTTTACGGGAAATGGGAAGGCCCATTCCATCGCTCCGAATTTGGTTTTGGTCACCGTGAGTAATAGCTATAAAATCTTCGAAAATCTTTTCCTGATTTTCAGTAGCTATACCCAAGCCAGTGTCAGTAATTATAAAGTTCACAATTGAAGTTTCAGTGTCATCAATTCCAGTAATTGAAAGGCTTATATTACCTTGATCCGTAAATTTAATGGCATTGCCTATTAGGTTGGTCAATATTTGTCTAATTTTAGGGCAGTCTCCCAAAAAAAATAATTTTTTATTTTTTTCTAATTGTAGTCTTAGTTCTAAATCTTTCTCAGTGGCCAACAATTTAAGTACCTCAACTAAACTTTTGGCCATGTCAGCAATGTCAAATTCTTGAAAAGATGCTTTCAATTCACCAGCATCAATACGTGTAATGTCTAACGAGTTATTGATGTGGTCGAGCAAAATTTTACTAGACGATGTTGCCATCTGAAGGTAATGATTTTGTTTTTTCGTGAGCTTAGTTGTGCCAAGAAGATCCATGACACCAACTATGCCAGCAAGAGGGGTACGCATTTCATGGCTCATTACCGCCAGAAATTGAGACTTAGCTTTGCCTGCGCTCTCAGCACGATCACGCGCGGCAATTAATTCTTGCTCGGCCATTTTACGTTCACTGATATCACGAATATAGGACATAAAAATTGCGTCATTTTTATGTTCGACAAAAGTCATGTTCAACTCAACTGGAAATTTTTCACCATTTCTTCGCGTTCCAGACAATTCAACACGGGTGGGGTAGTAAACCCCTGAAATTTCTCGCTCCAAGGTTTGGTTCATCGCATTTTTATACGTATTTCCTAGACCTTCTAGAAAGAAAATTTCCTCCATAGTTTTCCCAATAATTTCTTCACGGGTCCACCCAAATACACCTTCCGCTGAACTATTGTATTCGATAATTTTACTGAAGCCATCCGCTATCACGATTGCATCCATAGAACCGGCTACGGTTGCCTCTAATTGCCTGGAGGAGGTCGTAAGCGCATCGGATCGCTTCATAGCGGATAACAGCATACGATCCATTACAAGCAACAAGCCAGTCAAAATAACTAAAAATGCAATAGCAAAACCACCAGTCCATGTAAGCTGTCTGGAAAGTTTCATCCGGAGGACCAGAGATCGTCTTGCCGTTGCGGCTTCGTCCAGCCGTGCAATTTGATCTATTGTCAACCGCGCCTTTTGAAGTAAATCTTTTAATTTCTTGATATCATAAACTGTTACACGAGCAGGCTTTTCTGCAATGGATAATGCAAACGTCTCAAAATGAAGTAATGGACTTAATAAATCCTGCCGTTCTTTGCTGTCCCACAAATACACTCTGCTATCATCGCTTTTGAGAACAAAAACCTTACTAAGCACAATATTGAGGCTTTCTTGAACCCTACTTGTAGGAAAATCCTCATTTGCTATTTTTTCGGTCAAAGTCGAATCTAAATCTGCCATTTGAGATTTAGTTTGATAGCTATGCCAAACCTTAAAACTAGCGCCGTCAGAAACTGATAAATCTTGCAGCTCTGCAAATAATTTGTTTGCCATCAGTGCAAGCAAAATGGTTAGCAAACAAAGACATAAAAAAACTAGGAAGCGGTACCCTTTTATTTCATCATTCATCTTGTTACTTTAAATCATATAATAACGTGAGACAAACCAATATCAATCCATCACTCTTATATGCGTCAATTGCCAAATGCTGCGGGCAAAGTTGATTTCAGTTTGGTATTTCGGATTACTGTCATAGGGGAAGACTACCCAATAGGGCCCATTTTCACGGATCGAAATTATTTCACCGTTTAAACGAGTGGAAATTATTGGTGCATTTTCCTCAAGATCAGCTATCGGCATAGAGACCGTGTAACCATCAAGGGCCGTCATCTCAATTTTATTTCCCTTAATTGCAAACTGCCTCAGTAAAGCTTTGAGTGAAACTCCTGAAAAATGTGTTTCACCATTCAACCAAATAGTGTTTGTCGTAAATTCTATTTGAGCCAATGCGTCCAACTCTTCTAAATTTAATTGAATAGTCTCCGATTGCGAAACAGTCAGCCGCAACGCATTTTTGTCCTGACCCAACGCCGGACCCGTCAAAGTAGTAAGAAGTCCAAAAAGTGTTAGGAATAAACGATTTTTTAACAACAATACTCTCCAGAAACATTTGAGAAAAATATGTCCTAAAAACAAATATGCCGAATAAGGGATAGGAGTATATTTATATACTAAAGTATACATTTTCGATTAAATTCGAAAAATTTACATATCAATGCGATTACAAGTTGATCATTATAGTTGACATGAAAAATATATTAATCGCCGACGACCATTTTTTAGTTCGCGACACCATCGCAGCTTATTTGGACACAGTAGATGGCTTTAAAGTATTCACATCGCAAGATTTAGTATCTTCATTTGAAGTTATGGATGGATTGAAATCTATCGATCTTTTGATACTAGATTATAACATGCCTGGTATGAATGGGCTTCAAGGGCTCGAACGCGCATGCAAATCGTATCCGGCCTGCAAGGTTGCGCTAATGTCAGGCGTAGCTAACCGCGACGTGGCAATTAACGCAATGAAACACAATGCTAAAGGATTTATCCCAAAATCTTTGTCTGCAACCTCCTTCATTAACGCAATTAGATTTATTTTAGCAGGAGAGACGTACTTTCCGTTTGAATATGGAGCAACTTTCTCGGATGAGAGAGCCCATGGTGACTTTGCCAAGATTTCCACTCGTGAGATGCAAACACTCGAACAACTATGCATCGGACTTTCAAATAAAGAAATAGCACGGAATCTTGACATACAAGAAGTCACGGTGAAACTTCACGTTAAGAATTTGTTTTCTAAATTGGGGGTGTCAAACAGAACTCAAGCAGCTTTATTGGCGAAAGAACGACACATATTTTGATCTAGTTCTTCCAAAAGTGCGTTCAGGTGTAGACGTATCCCTTTTTGTAAGGATTAAATCGAGTAAAGTTGATGGTTCCAGATCGCTGTGATGTGTCCGACTTTTTGATGTGCGGCATGGCACCTCTGATCTTTATAAAGTCCACACTTTAGATCCTAATCAGACTAACAGGTGTTGTCAGACGAATGATTTCAAGCATCAGATTGATGGGGCCATCGAAATCTATGCGCTCAATAATTGACGCCAATCAGCGAGAGCAGCGGCACGGTTTAGCTTAAAATTGGTGCGTGAATAGAGATGGCGTTCCTGATTGAAATGGTTCTGAATAGACGCGTGGACCGAGACGAATTTCTGTAACGTTGCCGTTCGTCGAAATCTTAGCATCGCCCTCTCTCGTCCCCTGAACGGTAAATGAGAGTTCTCAGCTCTGTTGTTTACCCAGCGACCTGTTTCTTGCCGGTCAGAATTTCCTATGATCACCATCGCTGCGCGGTAGGAACGTAGTTTGTCAGTCACTATAATTCTAGGCTGGCCATTGCGCTTCATCGAGGTGCCACTGCCAATTAGAATGACTTCGTGCCTGATTACGTCGTTTCCTAGTAATCTCTGATGCAAACATTGGCCCAAAGCGGTTCCACCAAAACCGAACCGTTTCATGACTCACCTCCACACCCCGTTCATGAAGAAGGTCCTCCACATTACGGAGCGAAAGCGGGAAACGGACATACAGCATCACTGCAAGTCGGATAATGTCTGGATGGGTTTTGAAATAGCGGAATGGAGAATGTTTTGTCATCCAAAGATGCTACAAAGCAGCCCTGCCCGCTTCAAGCTAGTTTAATCTGACAATACCTACCCTTTTGTAGCTTTAGCGACTGGACTTCACTTAGACCGTAGGGCTGTGTGGTGCCACGCCCGAATGCCCTCGGGCTTTGCTCAGTGAGCGAAGCCAGAGGGGATATAGGTATGGAACTTGATACAGCAGCGTTAAACACCACCAGCAGAGATGATCTCTTGGATCACTGGCGGGTTTTGATTGGCAGACCACCACCAAAGCATATTAGTCGCGGACTCCTGATCCAGATTTTGGCATGGGAACAACAATCAAAACACCACGGCGGACTTAACAAGCGATTAAGCCAGCGCCTGAACAGCGCGGCCCTGCGCGACGTCCTGCGCCCCGCCTTCAAGCCCGGCAGCCGCTTTGTTAGAGAATACCGCGGTGTAACGCATATCATCGAGGTAGACGCCGATGGCCGTTTTGTTTGGAATGATCAGCGCTTCAAGTCTTTGTCCCAAGTCGCGCGCACCATCACAGGTTACAACGTCTCAGGCTTCAAGTTCTTTGGAGTGAAGTCATGAACAGGCTTGGCAAGCCAAGCGTACGCGCTGTTGTTTATACCCGCAAAAGCTCTGAGGAAGGTTTAGATCAAGAGTTCAACTCTCTTGATGCACAGTATGACGCCTGTACTTCATATATAGCGTCTCAGCGCCATGAAGGATGGAAGCTGGGCAAACAGCGCTTTGACGATGGCGGGGTCTCAGGTGGCACAATGGACCGCCCTGCCCTGAAGGCTCTGTTAACCGAGGTGGATAAAGGCCTCGTGGATATGATCGTGGTCTACAAGATCGACAGGCTCACACGGTCCCTGTCTGACTTTGCACGCCTCGTAGAGCGCTTGGAGCAAGCCGGTTGTTCCTTTGTATCAGTCACCCAATCTTTCAATACCTCAAGCTCAATGGGCCGCCTCACCCTGAACGTCTTATTATCCTTTGCTCAGTTTGAGCGTGAGGTTACCGCTGAGCGCATACGCGACAAGATAGCGGCTTCAAAAAAGAAAGGCATGTGGATGGGCGGGATGGTCCCCTGGGGGTATCAGGTCCACCCAGACCCCAAGGTGCAGTCTCTAGAGCCCCACCCTCACAATGCAGCTGACATAAAGCGCATCTTTGATCTCTATGAGTGCGTGGGATGCCTGAGTAAGCTCAAGCGCGAGGTGGATCAGCTTTGGCCCGCGCGCAGCTACAGCCGGGGCCGCCTGCATAATATACTGCGCAATCCAATTTATATTGGGAAGGTTCGGCATAAGTTAGAAGTTTATGAAGGGCTGCATGAGGCCATCATCGAACATAACCAATTTGAACGCGTCCAAGAACAGATGATGCACAAGTCTGTTATAAAGCGTGGCACACACCATTCTAGCGGCACCTCAGCTTACCTCGTTGGTAAAGTGTTTGATGAGACTGGTGATAGGTTAACACCCTCCAAAACCCGCAAGAACGGGCGTGTCATACGATACTACTACTCCAACAGGCTCATCTCCAAAGGTGCTGATCCTGCGGCCTGGCGGCTCAGGGCCGACATGCTTGAAGAAGCCTTACATGACCTCTCAAAGCGACAGCTCAAGCAGGCCCTGCAAAAGATGCAAATCGCCCCCCTTATGAGGCCCCATGATATACCGAGGGTGCTAGAGGTTCTTAATGCTCTCTCAACAGAGCAAACCCTCGCACTAATTGCGCGTGTCGATCTCAGCGACGCCCTACTCGTGATTAAGCTCAATCACGATGCCCTCAGCCAAGCACTCGGTATCGCTCTGGATCATCTTGATCATGATTACTTAACACTCACCCAACCCGTCGCATTCCGCAAGCGCAGCAATGGCATCAAGATGGTTTGGGCGGATTACAAGACAGAGCCCAATCATGCGTTAATCCGAGCCATCGCTCAGGCACACAGTTGGGTGGATAAAATTAAAGCGGGGCAAGGCGTAAGTGACATCACAAAGTCTGAAGGCATATCAGAGGGCAGAGTGTGGAAGCGCATTCGCCTCGCGTTTCTATCTCCAAAGCTGGTCACTGCGATCTTGGACGGCACGACCGGTCAGGAGCTCACCATTAAAAAGCTATCTATCAAAGATATTCCCCTTGATTGGAATGCGCAGCACGCACAGTTCATCGGCAAACACCCCTGATACTTACAAATAAGTTCCCTGTTAATTTTGGCCAAGCAGCACAAATCCTCAACACGGTATGGGGATTGAACTCTCCATCTGTGTTCAAACAGAAAAAATTCCCTGTTAAGTTCCCTGTTAATTGCAAGGAACAGGCAAAACCCACCCTCGCAAATTGAGCGGCCGAGTATAGTTGCTGTAACCGCCGATAACGCGCACAGTTTCATTGCATCAGATGCGAGAACGCGCAGCAAGCCGCTGATTAGCTTATATATTTATCAATATGAGAAGGTCTTAATGCCGCTGCAAAAGCAGGTGGCGGAGGAACAGGGATTCGAACCCTGGGAGGACTTTCACCCTCGTCGGTTTTCAAGACCGGTGCATTCGACCACTCTGCCACTCCTCCGACAAGCACTTCCTAGTGTGGGTGAAAAAATTCCGCAAGCCCACTTTTGAAGAAAATTGCGCCTGCAAGATCTGAACGCGTTGGGGATTTATGCCGATCCATGCGCGAGACACTTTTCAGATCCTCTTTGACAGGATAGAGTGCCCGCAAGATCTTCGTTAGGAGACTGTTAATTATAGCGATAATTGACAAATCAGGCGTGAACAGTGCCGTGAACAGGCAAGGAATACATGCGATGGGCAGCGCGGACATCATCAATCGTTTTGGTAAATTCGCCAAGAATGGCAGCATCGTTGCGTTTTCAACACTTATTTTGGCGGGTTGCGACGACATAGGCCAATTTAATCTTGGTCAATCACTACGTGGAAATGGAGCAAGCACTGCACCACAGCGCGCTGGAAATGCCACAAAAACAACCGAGCGCGATGTTGAAGCGCCACAAGTTTTCTCAGCGACCGAAGATGGTCTATGGGACGGACGCCCCTCGTTGGGTGGCGTATGGGTCGCACACCCCGATGTGAAAGACCCAGAGCGCGTCATCATCCGCAACACGACCAACGGAAATTTTGTCGTCGGGGCCTTGTTCCGCCGCGCTCGTGATCTTCCCGGACCGCGTTTGCAAATTTCGTCTGATGCAGCAGAAGCGTTGGGTATGTTGGCTGGTGCACCAGCGCAACTGAATGTCACGGCCCTGCGCAAAGAACAGATCGCCGATGCCGTTCCCGAAATCGTCGGTACTGTTGCAGCCCCTTCCGAAGTCAGCGAAACCGCGCTTGACCCAATCGCTTCCGCCGCCGCCGCAATCGACGCCGCCGCGCCAACATCGCCTACAGTTGCGACAGCTCCAACAAAGCCACCTGCCCCGCGCCCAACCAATTCCAGCCTTGAGAAGCCATTTATCCAGCTTGGTATTTTCTCAGTCGAAGCCAATGCCACCCGCACCGGTCAACAGATGCGCAACGCAGGTCTTATTCCAACGATCAAACGCGGTGAACGCGGGGGCAAACCGTTCTGGCGTGTCCTTGTTGGTCCCGCGACAAACAAATCAGAACGCACTACTTTGCTCAAAAAGATCAAAGGCGAAGGTTTCTCTGACGCCTACGCCGTCACGAACTAAGCCTATTTTCGGGAGTTATCCAACATGATCAGCACCAATCAGATCCGCCATATTGCAGCTGCTTTTGTACTGATCATTGTTGGGGCACAAGCCAACGCTTTTGAAACACGCGCAACTGCCGCTTATGTGATTGATCAAACAACGGGCACTGTTTTGCTGAACAAGAACGCGGACACACCTTTGCCACCTGCATCGATGTCCAAACTGATGACGTTGCTCATGGCATTCGAGGCCATTCGCGATGGTCGCCTTTCCCTGAACGAAAAGCTTCCAGTTTCACAACATTCAATGGATTACGGCGGATCCACGATGTTCCTGAACACGCGTGATCGCGTGAGCGTTGAAGACCTTATTCGCGGTATCATCGTTTTGTCAGGCAATGACGCCTGTTCGGTTATTGCTGAGGCACTTAGCCCAGATGGAACAGAATCCGGCTTTGCGCGTTTCATGACACAGCGCGCCCAGAAAATGGGTATGACCAATTCAACCTTCGCAAACTCAAACGGCTGGCCCCAAGCCGGTCATCGCATGTCCATGCGCGACTTGGTCTTGCTGGCAAACCGTTTGATCAGCGATTTCCCAGAGTTTTACCCGTTATTTTCAGAAACCGAATTCCAATTTGACGGCCGCGCCCCTCAAAACACCCGTAACCGCAATCCATTGCTGCGCCTTGGCATTGGCGCGGATGGTCTAAAAACTGGGCACACGCAGGAAGCTGGATATGGGTTGGTTGGCTCTGCCAAACAGGGCCAACGTCGTGTTATCTTTGTCCTTTCAGGTCTCGACAGCTCTGCCGCACGCACGCAAGAATCTGAAGCTGTTGTAAACTGGGCATTCCGCCAGTTTGCGCAACGCCCCCTAGCTAAAGAAGGTGAGCGCCTAGCAACTGCAGACGTATGGATGGGCGCTGTTCCAAATGTCGGTCTAGTTCCAAACCAAGATATCAGCGTGCTTTTGCCGGTTCTTGGCGGTGATGATATCCCTGCCGAAGTCGTCTACAAAGGCCCTATTCAGGCGCCAATCGCCAAAGGTGATGAACTGGCTGAACTTGTTCTACGCCCAGAAGGCCTTCCAGAAACACGCATCCCCTTGTTTGCAGAAACTGACGTTGCCGACGGCGGCTTCATGGCGCGGATCAGTACCGCGGCAATGAAACTGATTGACCGTCTGAACCAAGGACCACAACCAGAGGGCGCGTCGTGATCCCTAAAGGCAGCTTTATTACGTTTGAAGGCATCGACGGTTCCGGGAAATCCACCCAAGCACGCAAACTTGCAGAACACCTGCAAGCCCAGGGTCGCGACGTTATATTAACCCGCGAACCGGGTGGCAGCGAAGGTGCCGAAGAAATACGGGCTTTGGTTTTGCAAGGTGAGCCAGACAGATGGTCCGCAGAAACAGAAATCCTATTGTTCACTGCGGCACGCCGCGACCATTTAGAACGCACGATCCTTCCAGCGATTGAAGCAGGCAAGGTCGTGATCTGCGATCGCTTCGCAGACAGCACCCGCATGTATCAGGGCCTATCGCGCGGTGATCTACGCGGCACAGTTGATCAGTTGCACAAACTGATGATTGGGCGTGAACCTGACATGACAATTTTGATCGATATGGACTCCAACACCGGCCTTTCGCGTGCCCTGTCGCGTCAAGGTGTAGAAGAACGCTTTGAAACCTTCGGTGCTGATTTGCAGGCACAAATGCGCGCTGGGTTCTTGTCTTTGGCCGAAGAATTCAAGGAACGCTTCGTGGTGATTAACGGTGCACGCAGCATCGACGAAGTATCAGTGGACGTGTGCCAAACGGTGGACGATCATCTCGCTAAGCAATAAGCGCCCCCTTCGCCCACCCAAACGCTGCCTTTTGCATTCCCCCTCATTCGATGTGGTGCTAGACCTGCCTTATGGCTGAAGAAATCAACGAACCAGATCGCGTTCCCGGCGCACCGCACCCGCGTGAAACCCCTGCCCTCATAGGGCAAGAGGCTGCAGAGACTGCGTTTCTTGATGGGTTCAACACTGGCCGGATGCACCATGCATGGATGCTGACTGGGCCGCGCGGCGTGGGCAAAGCAACCCTTGCTTGGTCCATCGCGCGCTTCCTGCTGGCAACATCTGATCCTGACGGCGACGACATGTTCGGCGCACCCGTTTTGCCAACCTCACTACATATCGATCCCGAACACCCAGTGGCACGCCGCATCTCTGCAGGTGCAGACCCAGGGCTTATCTCTGTCACCCGCACCCCCAATGAAAAGACGGGGCGTATGCGCGACCAAATCGTTGTGGATGACATCCGCAAACTAACAGGGTTCTTTCAGATGTCGGCCACTGACGGTGGACGGCGCGTTGTGATCATTGACGCCGCTGACGATATGAACACGCAGGCCGCCAATGCGCTGCTCAAGATGCTAGAGGAACCACCAGAGCGGTGCACCCTTTTGCTGATCACCCATCAACCTTCCCGTCTTCTACCCACCATTCGCTCGCGATGCCGCACCTTGCGCCTTGGAACCCTCAACGGTGAACAAATGCACAGCGCTATGGTTCAGGCCGAAGTCGAAGCAGACGCCAACGCGGCTGCACTTGCTGAACTCTCAGGCGGCTCAGTGGGCGAAGCCATGCGTTTGTCCCTGCTCGGTGGTCTGCAGATATACACTGAAATCGTCGGCATACTTGGCTCCCTGCCCAATATGGACCGTGCCCGCACCCTGCGCCTTGCCGAAGCAGCCGCTCAGCGCGGTGCTGAGGAAAAGCTGGACCTGCTGTTTACGCTTCTTGAAATCGCCCTTGCCCGCCTTGCCCGCACAGGTGCAACAGGACAGCCACCCCAGATCGAGGCGGCACCACACGAGGCCTCCATCATGTCGCGACTGGCCAGCACGCCTCATCAAGGTCGCGCATGGGCAGACGTTGGACACGAAGCCATGGCACGTGCACGCCATGGCCGCGCGGTGAACCTTGACCCAGCCGCACTCGTTCTAGATACGATATTTAAGATCCAAGGCGCTGCCGCTTCATAAAACAGGCCAATATGACCCAGATACCCCACATCACCGACAGCCATTGCCACCTCGATTTCCCTGACTTTGAGGGGCAGTTGCCTGAATTGATCGCCAACGCCCAAGCGGCTGGCGTCACACGTATGGTCACGATCTGCACCAAGCTGCGTCAAGAACCTAATGTGCGTGCCATCGCCGAAGCCTATGCGCCTATATTTTACGCTGCAGGCACACACCCGATGAGTGCTGCCTCAGAACCATTGGCCACGTTTGATGAATTGGTAGAAATGTCCAAACATCCCAAATTTGTTGGGATCGGAGAAACGGGTCTCGACTATCACTACACCGCAGAAAGCGCTGATATTCAAAAAGAATCCCTGCGCATCCATATCGCCGCAGCACGCCAAACAGGCCTGCCCCTTATCATCCACGCGCGCGGTGCAGATGATGACATGGCGCGTATCTTAGCAGAAGAACACGCAAACGGTTCATACACTTGCGTCATGCACTGCTTCTCCTCTTCTCCAGAATTGGCTCGCGCGGCGCTAGACCTTGGTTTCTACTTGTCAATGTCGGGCATCAGCACATTCCCCAAAAGCCAAGAGGTTCGCGACATCTTCGCCGCCGCCCCTGTTGAGCGCGTGTTGGTGGAAACTGATGCACCCTACCTTGCGCCACCCCCACATCGGGGCAAACGCAATGAACCCGCCTACACCGCACACACGGCAAAGGTTGGGGCTGACGTATTCGGTATGGATTACGCAGATTTTGCGGCCCAAACCCAATCCAACTTTGAACGCCTGTTCACCAAAGCTGCCAACTACAAGGCAGACGCTTAATGGATGATCTCAAGATTACCATCCTTGGATGCGGCTCCTCTGGTGGCGTGCCCCGATTGGGAGGGCACTGGGGGGCATGTGACCCTACGAACCCTAAAAACAATCGCCGACGTTGCTCGATATTGGTGGAACGCGCTTCCCGGAATGGCACAACCTCCGTTCTGATAGACACCTCTCCCGACTTGCGCACCCAGCTGCTGGACGCAAACGTTAGTCGCCTTGACGGTGTCATCTACACACACAGCCACGCAGACCATGTCCACGGAATCGATGACCTACGCATGATCGTGATCAACATGCGCGAACGGCTCCCCGTATGGGCAGACCCTGTCACCCGCGACGCATTGCTGCACCGTTTTGACTATGTCTTTGTGCAACCACCAAAGTCATCCTATCCACCAATCCTCGACATCAACACGATTGACGGTGATGTGACAATTGACGGCGCTGGTGGCCCAATCACCTTGAAACCGTTTGAGGTAAATCACGGCTCGATCCAAGCGCTCGGCTTTCGGATCAATGATGTCGCCTACCTGCCTGACGTTGCTAAAATTCCCGACAATGTCTGGCCCGAACTTGAAAACCTCGAATGCTGGATCGTCGATGCCCTGCGCCGCGATCCCCATCCGACACACTCACATTTGGCCCAAACGCTAGAGTGGATCGAACGCGTACAGTGCAAAACCGCAGTGCTCACCAACATGCACAACGACCTAGATTACGAGACCGTCAAAGCAGAAACCCCCAACCACATTCAACCTGCCTATGACGGCATGACGCTCGCCTTCAAAACCGCCTAGCTTCGTCTTACCAAGAAACTCCCGCCGGAGGCACTTGAACCAACCCAACGCGATCGGCCCAATTGAACATGCAAACGCTCCTCGACGTCATCCTTCCCGTCTTCCTTGTCATCGGCTTTGGCTATGTCGCCGTCTGGAAGTTTGCATTCCCAATTGCCGGCATCGATGGCCTGATGAAGTTTGCGCAAAGCTTTGCAATCCCATGCCTTTTGTTTCAAGCCATCGCCAATATCGATCTACAAAGCTCGTTTGATCCACGCCTGCTCATCAGCTTCTACACAGGTGCAGCCATCTGCTTTGCCGTGGGGATTTTGGGCTCTCGCGTTTTCCTGAAACGCGATTGGGAAGATTGTATCGCCATCGGATTTTGCTGCCTATTCTCAAATTCGGTCCTGTTGGGCCTCCCAATAACCGAACGCGCATATGGCGTTGATGCACTTACGGGCAACTATGTCATCATCGCAATGCACGCCCCATTTTGCTATGGCTTGGGCATCACTGTCATGGAGATCGCGCGCAACCGCGGGCAATCCCCGATCAAAATGGCCCGCGCCGTTGGAAAGGCAATGTTCCGCAACGCCCTCGTCATCGCAATTGCATTAGGATTTATGGTGAATCTGAGCGGCCTTTCTCTGCCCTCATTTGCCAATGATGCCCTCAGCCTTGTGGTCCACGCCGCATTGCCTGTAGCCTTGTTTTCTCTTGGAGGAATATTGATCCAATACAAACCAGAGGGTGACAAGCTGGCCATACTGATGGTCTGCATTATTGGACTGGGTCTACACCCTGCAATCGTCTGGAGCCTTGGCACGTCTCTGTCCGTGCCACCCGATTTCTTCAAATCAGGGGTACTGACGGCGGCTATGGCACCCGGCATCAACGCCTATATCTTTGCCAATATGTATGGGCGCGCCAAACGGGTTGCAGCCTCCAGCGTGCTACTCGCCACCGGATCATCGGTGATAACAATATGGTTATGGCTGACGGCCTTGGGTTAAACGCCCGCACGCGCCGCCAGAACAGCATCAATCGCATCCAATGTGCGCTGACTGGCACCAGAGTGCTCTTCAAGAAACAGATCGATCCGTGATCTGAAATCTTCAATCGGCTCAACCACCTTCTCAGCCAGCGCAGCACCGTGTTCAACAATCTCGACGATACCAGCAGCTTGAGCCTCAACAAACGGATACTCGATGGTCCAAACATGCGGACCAACCAACACAGGTTTGCGCAAAGACAGTGGCTCGAT
>Ga0206126_10000797_pt1 | contig 41008 bp, 31 predicted proteins | sample Helgoland_Spring_5_FD_148621 | JGI IMG/M metagenome (GOLD analysis project Ga0206126, IMG submission 148621) | Pelagic subsurface seawater microbial communities from Kabeltonne, Helgoland, North Sea - Helgoland_Spring_Bloom_20160412_1 | ecosystem: Environmental > Aquatic > Marine > Epipelagic ...
TCCATCGTTATCCGTTGCGTCACTCTCGTAGTTGCAAGCCGCAAGATCCGTGCAACCCGATTGCTCGAGATCATCGCAAATGCCATTCTCGTTGACATCGGACGTGCACGACCCTCCGCATTCACCCAATGCATCCAATGCGTTTCCGTCGCAATCGCATGCGCCATCCGCAATGCCATCACCGCCGCAAACACCACATTCGTCATTTTCGAGGCAAGAACCATCGTCCTCAGTGGCTGATGAATCATAATTGCAGGCTGCAGGATCGGTGCATCCCATGATGTCCTGAACATCACCTGAAGTAAAGGTTCCAACACCATTGAATCCGAATGTCAAATAAATGGAATTCGATCCAAGTCCATTCTCAAAGACCTGGACGTTAACAACCCCAGAAATTGTTCCTTCTGTAGTGAGCTGAGCCATCAGAACGCGATTGTTCTCAGCATCAGGGTAGCCATTTGAACTGCCATTGAGCACATACCAAGCTCCCCCTGTCTCATCGTCAATAATAACGTCCGATCCATCGAGCTCACTTCCCTGTTGGAAACAAGCCACCCAAGGTTGAGTATCACTTTCTATCGCACTGACGGCACTCTCACTCCCCGTGGGTTGGCTGTCGATACCAATCGTCGCCCAACTGTCCGCTTCAGCACTTGGAATCGCTGGAAAGATTAGTGGATTAATTCCAGAGCCTAGAGTCGACCCGAAGGCATCGTTGTAAAAACCATCCGTACTTTGAAGAGCTAGAGGGAAATTTGAATTCCCATAGATGGAACTCAAGAAATCATCTGCATTCATCATCTGAATGTAAAGACGGTAGGTAGTCGTGTTCTCTACAATTTCAGTAGCATGCTCCTCAACAATAAGGGCGTACTGTCCGTTAGCCTCAGACACAACGAAAAACGCCAGGGCAAACAAAGCTTTATAAAACTTATGCATCAGGAAGAAATTTGGTTAGTCCCAAGATACGAAAACATCTGCGGATTTACTTTTTGAATGTGCAACCGTCGATGAATGCCCAATTCTCGCTCAATCGCTGACTTTTTTAGAAGGGTATAGCGGGTACACAATGAATTAGAAGGAACTGCCCGTTCAAATCGAATCGATGCTTTAATTCTTAAATTTGCATGAACATAACCGAAGCACAATGACTGTATCGCAACTCGAGCCTAAGAGCCTGTGGAATTTTTTTGATCGTTTGAACGCCATACCCCGTCCTTCAAAAAAAGAAGAAAAGGTTCGTGCTTGGGTGATCGGTCTTGGTGAGGATTGGGGCTTCAAAACCCAGGTTGACGCCGTTGGGAATGTACTCATTCAAAAGCCCGCAACCAAAGGAATGGAAAATCGCACGGCGATTGTCATGCAGAGCCATCTTGACATGGTCTGTCAAAAAAATGCAGACACGAATTTTGACTTTGACAATGACGGCATACGAATGCGCGTCCATGGCGATTGGGTCCGAGCGGAGGGCACTACTTTGGGTGCAGACAATGGCATCGGGGTGGCCACAATTCTGGCAATTTTAGACTCCACCGATATTCCACACCCGGCAATTGACGCTCTTTTCACCATTGATGAAGAGACCGGTATGACAGGAGCTCTGGGTCTGCAAGGAGGATTCCTCGAAGGACAAATCCTTTTGAACTTGGATACGGAAGACGATGATGAAATTTCCATTGGCTGTGCAGGTGGCGTTGACGTCACTTCTAAGATGCACTTTGAAGGAGAGGCACCTGTAGATGGTTTACAAACAATGCAAGTAGCCTTGACAGGCGGCTCGGGAGGGCACTCCGGCATGGACATTCACAAAGGCATCGCCAACGCCAACAAATTGATGAATCGACTCCTTTTAGTGGCTTATGACGCTGTCGACTTCCGTGTCGAAAAGCTTGAAGGGGGTGGATTGAGAAATGCCATTCCAAGAGAATCGCACTGCACGGTTATTATGGATGCGAGCGATTGCGAAGTTTTCGCAAAAGTCTGCCAAGAAGAGTTTGAAAAAATTGCTGCAGAATACAAAACCACTGACCCCAGCCTTGCTTGGTCATGCAGTTCAGCGGGCGATGCGCGCAATCCTGTCTTGCCTGAAGATGTGCAAGAATCCCTTTTCCTCGCCATTCAGGCGTGTCCAGTTGGCATTCATCGAATGAGCCCAGACATTCCAAATTTGGTCCAAACGTCAAATAATTTGGCACGTGTGGAGGTTAAGGATGGAAACATTTCCCTCCAATGCCTCTGCAGGAGCTCAGTCGACTCTGAAAAGGATGATCATGCCCGGAGCATAGCCGCGGCATTTGCGCTCGCAGGACTGGAAACCGATTACAGTGGTCAATACCCCGGGTGGACACCCAATCCTAGTAGCGCCATCGTAGCCACCATGAAGAATCTTTACGAGGAGAAATACGGAGAGGCGCCTCGGGTGCTGGCCTGCCATGCAGGACTAGAATGTGGCATCCTCGGCACCAATTATCCCGAAATGGACATGGTCAGCTTCGGTCCCAACATTCGTGGCGCGCACAGTCCCGATGAATGCGTTCAAATCAGCTCAGTTCAGAAGTTCTGGGACTTCCTAATGGATGCGCTTTTGCGGATTCCCGAAGCAAAATGAGCAATTCATCAGATCGCCCCCTCATTCTCGTCACCAATGACGATGGCATTGAAGCGAATGGCATCCAGCATCTTGCTGCTTGCATGCTGCCGCTTGGTCGTGTTGTCGTCGTTGCTCCGGATCGCGCCCAGAGTGGCATGGGGCATGCCGTGACAATCAATGATGTTTTGACCATGGAAAAACGATCGTTTCCATTGGAGGGGGTCGAACAGGCATGGCAAACATCGGGAACGCCGGTGGATTGCGTCAAACTCGCCATTTATGAAATCCTGGGACAGAAGCCGGACCTTTTGGTCAGTGGAGTGAACCATGGATCCAATGCCTCCATCAACGTTATATACAGCGGTACCATGTCTGCAGCGGTTGAAGGGGCTGTCGAAGGAATCCCATCCATAGGATTCAGCCTTCTCGACCACAGCTCCAACGCCGATTTTTCAGCCACAACGCCCTTCATTTCGCGCATTACCCAACAAGTGCTTGAAAATGGGTTGCCGATCGGTACATGCCTCAATGTCAACTTCCCCAAATTGGTGGCTGAATCCATCAAAGGCATGAAGGTTTGCCGACAAAGTGCAGGGCATTGGGATGACGCATTCGACAAGCGAACGAGCCCAAGTGGTTCGACCTACTATTGGATGACTGGAAACTTCAACAATCCAGACCAGGGGGAAGACACCGATGAGTGGGCATTGCGAAACGGGTACGTGAGCATTGTGCCAACACAATTTGATTTGACGGCACATCACGCCATTTCAACCTTGAACCAATGGGATTTGAAATGAATAAAATAGATCACCCGATTGTCGGTCTTATCACGGGTATTCTGGGAACAGCTATCGGTTTTGCAATCATGACCATTTGGTGGAGCACGGCGAACGGCACCCGAATGGAATATTTTGTGCAAGATGTTTTTTTAGAGAGCAATTTGTACAAAGACAGCATACTCACCATCAGCGTTCTTTTCAATGTGGGCTTGTTTTGGCTCAGCTTGCGTTTCAACTTGGAAAAACTCGCCAAAGGAATTTTGGCCATTATTTTCGTCTCGGTTCCGCTCATCATCTATTTTCAGGCTGCAGCGCACTAGCCCGTCTGAAATTCCAACCATGCCGATGCAACACACGAATCAGGAAACGCACCGATGCATCTTCTTGCTCGCTGGAGAAGCGTCAGGAGATCTGTACGGCGGAATGCTGATCCAGGCGCTTCTCGAACAAGAACCCGGGCTCAAAATAATCGCATGGGGCGGAGAGCACATGGAGAAAGCAGGCGCCCAACTGCTCCGTCACTATAAGACTATGGCGTTCATGGGCATCTTAGAAGTCGTGAAAAATTTGGGCACTATTCAAGGGTTATTTCGCGAATGCGAGGAAGTGCTTCAATCGCATCAACCTGATGCTTTTGTGGGCATCGATTACCCCGGGTTCAACCTCAAGATGGCGAAAAAAGCCAAACAAATGGGGCTGGCCACTCACCATTACATCTCACCATCGTTGTGGGCATGGAACAAGCGGCGCGTGCATACCATCCGAAAGCACATCGATCAGTTGCATGTCATATTACCCTTCGAAAAACAATGGTTTTCGAATCATGACGTGGATGTCAATTGGGTCGGACACCCCTTGCTTGAATTGGAATCAATGGAGGGCGTGAATCGCTCTGAGCATGCCGGAAATATTTCGAGCTATGGCCAATCTCAAGCTCCGCTATTGGCCCTTATACCTGGCTCCCGGAAACAAGAGGTTGAGCGACTGCTTCCCGTTTTCTTGAAAGCTGCTCAGCAGCTACCGCAGTTCACCGCTGTTGTCTCCGGTGCGCCGGGGTTGGAAAAGGAAGACTACCAATTGGCCACGGATCAGGGCATCGAAATTCGATTCGGAGCCATGCGTTCGTTGATGCATGCTTCTTCTGTAGGATTGGTCACTTCAGGAACCGCAACTTTGGAAGCAGCCCTTTTGGGAATGCCTCAGGTTATTTGCTACCGGACAAGTGGCCTCACCTATCACATCGCAAAACTACTAGCCCGCACCCCTTGGATCGGCTTACCCAATATTTTACTTCAAAAGCACGTCGTGCCGGAGCGTATTCAACAAGATTGCGATCACCGGACGCTCGTCGAGGACATCAATAAGCTGCACGATGGCGAAGCATTGCTCTCAAATGGTCGGCAACAGTTGGATCAACTCCAGCCCTTGCGAAATCAATTGCAAGGCAGTGGAAGACCCTCCGCACAGGTGGCTGATGCCATCCTAAATCACAGACCGCGCAAGGCGTGACCTTTGGGAAACGAGACCGTGTAGGAGAACACGATGGTTTTGGTCTCAAACGGACCCAACGCCTTGTTCCAAGTCACCTTCCCCGAAACAGGATCCAGTTCACCGCCATTCAGTTCGATCACATCCACTTCAATGTCCGAGCTATTTGCCATTGGAATGCGGTCTTCGATGACCACATCAACCGGTCGGCCATGTTGGTTCTCAATCGCCAATTCAAACGATTGAGTGGTTTTTCGAGACCCTCCAAAAACACTGCTGGAGCACAAATCTATGAGGCGTTCCCGTGAGCAGCGCACCTGCGGATCTTGCCCAAGAGGCAGCTTGAGTGTATCTCCTGGGGCTGGCAATTCCAATTGAAAGGATCCTCTGTGCATGCCATTTGTCGAAATGTTCATCGCCCCTGGAAGCATCTTCTGTTGCGCCCATGCATCGGCGGAAACCAACTGATACGCCTCATCTGAAAACGCCGGAAGGGCCAAGTAGGTCAGCTTTCCACTGAGTGGAAATGCATCGATGTATATGCGCTCAGGAACACCTGTTCCTGCAACGAAAACCAAATCTTTCGGCTTAAAATCATACCGCGCCAATGCACTGCCTGGAGGCAAGGCAGTAACTGCCTCACGATTCTGGGCCAGCAGCTTCTGCTGTGGCTCATCCTCACTCGCTTCCATCGCAGGTGCCCATTCGTACGCATTTGTAGACTGGCTGCTTGCTATGCTGAGCGTCTGCGGACTAACTACCGGAGGGGCCAACGATTGGATGGGACGGCCTACAGTAAAGGTGAGTGGAACATCCTCCCAATCATTTCCAGTCGATTGCTTCACGCGAGCAAAGCGCTTGACCCCGATGTCGCCATTCGCATCAACGCTCGCATCATAAACCGGTGACCACGATGCGTCACCCACTACATACTGGATTGTTACGTTCGCCTGAGCCATTGGAGGACCCGCAAGTTGAAGGACGAATTGGCCTTCCCGATTTTTCTTTTTTTCCTTCCACTTCCTGATTTGGCCATTGATTTCTTCTTTTTGCGTTTCGAGCTCCTCCATTTCCAGTTGGAGCTCCAGCATCAGGTAATTCAATTCGGTCACGCGTTTTCTCCAAAAATCAGCGTGTTCCACCAGGTCTTCAACCAATAAAAGCTCATTTCCTGAGACCTTTCTATTGGCTTGAATCATGGCCAATTCTTCGCTGTATGCCTGTTTCAGAGCCGTACGCATGGCATAGGTTTCGCGGTTGGATTTCAAATCACGATCGAGATTTTTCAACGCAGCATCGACTTCACTTTTCACCCCCCTTGCCATGGATTCACGGTGAAGGCTACTGACCAATGACCAACCATCCGCCATCTTCACTTGCAGCATATTCGCACTGATGCTTTTGGTCAATGCGCCAACAACACAATTGACCCTTCCGTCTTCGTTGAGTTGAACCGATCCGCTTCGGATGATTCGCGCGCCCGACTCATACACTGAAACCTCCTCAATGGGCCAAACCATGTACGACTCCTGAGCGAAACAATCCGCTGCGTGATAAACCATGCCACCTAGCAAAAGGACAAAAGAAAATACCTGCTTCATGTCTTTGAATTTCTATTCGGTGCAAATTACGGTATCCTGCGCGATGCCGTAGCCCGCCCAAAGTCCGATACCACCATCTACATTCGAGGTCATATTCGCAGGAAGTGCGAAAGGACTGCCCTGGCTTAAAATGAGGTTCTCATAACTCCGAAGGGCCTGAAAAACGGCACGATCAGTGGAACACAGGCGCACGGCTACCGTATCGCCAAGTTTGAAGAAACCCGCTTCTGGACTTTGAGAAAAATCATCATCCCAAGCCGTGCTTCCTGCGGCCGCGCCACGGAAAACAGAAAATTCAAACTCCAACCCATTGAAGAAGGCATCGTCAAAAACACTACCAAGCGGGGCCACGTAATCAGGATCCTTCACTGCACCCGCCATTGGATCCCACTCGGGACGAATGTTTAGCCGCTGAGCGAACCAACGGTATGAATCGCCAGAAACTGGTGGGTCCTGCATTGCAGCATATATCACGCCCAAGGAGTCCTGCGTTCCGGGCGTCACCCACCACACGGAGTCCAGTGGAACGGGTTGGGGAATGAATGTTGAAGCCGACAAAGATTGATCATTGATGGTCACATCAAGAAAGTGGTCCTTGCCAATCTGACCTACAGCATTTTCGTCAAAGGAGGTGTATACGCACAAATTCAAAGCTGCTAGTAATTCTGCCGGCAAGCTCAACAAATTAGCAGCTTCTTCCAAAAGCACTCCAGTGAGGTCGCCCGTGCAGAGCGGCACCAATGGGAACACCTCCTCGCCGATGGTCATCACTACTTCTGCATCGGGCAAAAACGATTGGGCAATGGAACTCGCGTCTACGGCATCAAAATAGCCTTGGGCCTTTCCCACGAATACAAGTGGCGGCTCACCTGAGAAAATTTTCCCATCCAAAACATACAAATCCGGGGCCTCTGGGAGCTCTACTTCGATCGATTGCTGGCATGACTGCAATCCGAAAAAAAGCAGAAGAAACAGGCACGCCAAGTGAAAGGAAGATGAGAAGGTTGAAACGGTCATTCGTGTGATTTTCGCCGGTGGTTGTAGCTATAACAAAGATTGCTTGGTTCTGTTTGATAACATGAAGATAAATTGCCAAATCATTTGAACTGCGTTGTCATTTCAAAGGCGTTGCATGTTTAGTTTTGTATCAGACGATCGCACATGCTCAACAGACGCCACCTCCGCATCAAAATTCTGCACATTTTGTATGCATTCTACCAGGATGATGAACAAGACATCGCAACGACCAAAAAGGCTTTGGATCACTCCATAAAGAAGATGCAGGAGCTGTACGTGCTTCTCCTTCTTATGATTGGCAGCATGCAAGGCTTTGCAATCGAGCGAATTGAAAATGGCCGCAAGAAGCAACTGCCTACGCCGGAAGACCTGCATCCCAATACACGGTTTGTAACCAACAGCCCTTTGCGCACCATTACCAACAGCAAAATGCTGGAGAAGGTCGCGAAGGATACCGGAGTTGGGTGGGGCGAGCACCAAGAAATGCTTCGCAAAATTTTCCGCAGCCTCACGGAGCATGAGGAATATGCAGATTATATGAATTCGGAAGAAAGGAGTTTTCGACACGACCGCGAATGCCTGATTCGCATGTTTCGAAAACACATGATCAATCATGAGTTGTTTCAAGAAAACCTCGAGGAATTGAGCATTTTTTGGAACGATGATTTGGACTTGGCTGCATCCATGGTAATCAAGACCATCAAAACCATCAAGGAAGACGCTGACGATTTTGAATTGCTCCCACTGTGGCGGGAGGATGAAGATGACAAGCAATTCCTTGAGGTGCTCTTTTCAAAGTCACTCTCGCAGGCCCAGGAAAACGAAGAATTGGTCACTGAAGCAGCTGCCAATTGGGAGCTCGAGCGGATCGCGGTCATGGATCGAATCCTCATGAAAATGGCCTTGGCAGAAGCGCGGAACTTTCCTTCGATTCCACTCAAAGTGACGCTCAACGAATACATCGAGCTTTCCAAATATTACAGCACACCAAAGAGCAATGGCTTCATCAATGGCATATTAGATGAATTGTTCGCAAAGCTGAAAAAAGATGGAACCATCAAGAAATCCGGGAGAGGCTTGATCGAATGATGTGGGGAAAAACAAAACGCAAGGCCCACCCCATGGGCTCTTTACAAGCGTCACCAACCCTGATTGCAGTGGGTCTATTGATGCTGATGTACGCTTGCCAAAGCCCGTCCAGTGGTGAGGTCACCACTTCCTTGGTGCACATCGCAGCCTCTGCACAAGACCAAGCGTCTGGGAGCACTCGCCCGATGCCGGCCATCACATTTATCGACAGCCTTCTTGACCTTGGAATCATTGCCGAAGGCAATGCACAGGAAATCACATTTCCCTTTTACAACACGGGGGAAGCGCCGCTGGTGTTGGCCGATGTCAGCACTTCTTGCGGATGCACAGTGGCAAACAATTGGCCCAAGACTGCGATCGCTCCCGGACAAGGATCTGAGATTACTGTTCGATTTGACAGCCAAGGCAGGCCCGGTGAAAACCGTAAAGAAATCTTTGTCGTTTCCAACGCAACGCCTTCCACCACCACCCTTATCATCACGGCCGACGTCATCGGACCAAGCCGATAACACCAAGAACAAAACGCAAAAAACATACGTATGAACCACACCATCTTACAAGCACAAGCAGAAGGAGGAATGAGCTTTTTCATCCTCATTGGCGGGATGTTCTTAATCATGTACTTCTTCATGATTCGACCCCAAGTCAAGAAACAGAAAGAAGCCAAATCGTTCCGTGAAGAACTCTCAAAAGGTGATAAGGTTGTCACCATTGGTGGCATTCATGGGAAAATCGTGGACATGAATGAACGCACGGTCCTCCTCCAGGTGGATGGAGCAAAAATCCGAATGGAAAAAACCGCCTTGAATCCTGCAGGAGAAGCATCGGAAGAAGACATCAAGGCCAACGCATAACTCATGAAAAAGGTGACTCCTAGCGTTCAGAAACTGCCATCCTTGGGGCTATCACTGATGCCCGTGCTCGCATTGATCGGTCTGCTCGCCGCCGATGTCATTGCCTTTGGAGAAGACAGTTCCTATGGCGCCAACCAGATTGCCATGCTCCTCGCGGCACTGGTGGCAGGGGGCATCGGAATGATTCAAGGAACGAAGTGGGACACCATGTCCAAAGCCATGTCAAACTCAGTGGCTCAAACTACTGAGGCGCTTTTGATTCTGCTCATGATTGGTGCCCTGTCAGGCACATGGCTTCTGGCAGGCATCATCCCTGCTTTCATTCATTATGGCCTCCAAGTGCTGGAGCCCGGAATATTCTTATTTGCGGCGTGCATCATTTGTGGTGTTCTCTCCTTGGCTACGGGAAGTTCGTGGGGAACCGTTGGCACCATTGGCATTGCACTTATCGGCATTGGAACAGCACTTGGGTTGAGTCCAGGGTGGATTGCGGGCGCTATCATTTCAGGCGCTTACTTTGGCGATAAAATGTCGCCATTGAGCGATACGACCAATATCGCAGCCACGGTTGGTGGGACCGATTTATTCACGCACATTCGCTACATGACAATCACGACCGTTCCAAGCCTCGTGATTGCTCTGCTTGTTTTCTTAGTGGTAGGGTTTGGTGGAGCTGCTGCCGATGGAAATTTCGAAGCTTCCTTCGCGTCAGAACTAGGCAATGCTGTCTTTGGCACCTTCAACATTCACGCCGGACTGTTTGTGGCTCCCATTGCCGTCCTTGTCATGATCACTAAAAAAGTTCCTGCTGCAGCGGCTTTGTTTATTGGTGCCATTTTAGGTGCATTGACTGCTATTATTTTCCAGCCCAACCTCATCATGAACCAGAGCACAGTGGGTGAAGGAGCGTCTTTTGCCATGATGGCGTTTGAAACAAGCATTCAAGCCATGGCCCTGGACACCCACATCATCACAGGCAGTGAACTCGCCGATGCCCTCTTAAATTCAAGTGGCATGGCAGGAATGCTCAATACCGTTTGGCTCATCCTATGCGCCACAATATTTGGATCCATCATGCAGGCAACGGGCATGCTTCAAAGCATCACCAACGCCATTTTGAAAGGTGTTGGAACCACCTTCAGCCTCGTCGCAAGATCCGTTGGTACTTGCCTCGCATTTAACGTACTTGCTTCGGATCAATACCTCGCGATCATTGTTCCAGGCAACATGCTCAAGGATGCCTACGAAGAACAAGGGCTTGCCCCTGAAAATCTCAGCAGGACGCTAGAAGATTCCGGAACGGTGACGAGCGTTCTGATCCCTTGGAACACATGCGGCGTGGCCCAAAGCGGAATCCTCGGCATCTCCACTTGGACCTACCTGCCCTATTGCATCTTCAACTGGATAAGCCCGATCATGACCCTCATCGTCGCGGCAACTGGATTCAAAGTTCGCAGCCTCACCGAGGCGAAAAAGACGATCCCCACGGCCATTAATTGAACCCAACTGGGCTAATTCTGTTGCTATCACATGGCACCAAAGACGACCACCGTTCCGGCAGCAGAAGAGGCATTCATCGAGGTGACCGGTGCCCGCGAGCATAATCTGAAAAACATCGATATACGCATTCCACGGAATCAACTGGTGGTGATTACTGGCGTGAGTGGAAGTGGGAAATCGAGCCTCGCCTTTGATACGGTCTACGCAGAGGGCCAAAGGCGGTACCTTGAAACCTTCTCAGCCTATGCACGGCAATTTTTAGGGGGATTGGAGCGGCCTGCAGTGGACCAAATCACCGGCCTGAGTCCAGTGATCAGTATTGAACAAAAAACCATTTCAAAGAATCCGAGGTCCACGGTTGGAACCATCACAGAAGTGCATGATTTTCTGAGACTGGCTTTCGCTCGAGCCTCAGACGCTTTTAGCTTGAACACCGGTGAACCCATGGTCAGGTTCACCGACGAAGAAATTGTCGATCGAATCTTGAACGATCTCAACGGAGAACGCATATTGCTACTCGCCCCGTTGGTCAAAGGCCGAAAGGGCCATTACCGCGAGCTTTTTGAATCGGTGATGAAACAGGGCTACGTGCGGGCCCGAGTTGATGGCGTTCTTGTCGAACTCGAAACCGGCATGAAATTGGACCGATACAAGGTCCATGACATCGAAGTCGTGGTGGACCGCATAGAAGTACGACTGGATGAGGAACCTCGTTTGCTGCGATCGGTGAAGACCGCTCTCAATATGGGAAAAGGAACCATGGGGGTGCTACCGCACGACGCTACTGTTTATCGGCACTTCAGTCGCAATCTGATGTGTCCCACAACCGGAGAAGCATATCCTGACCCCGAACCCAATCTATTTTCATTCAACTCCCCTTATGGCGCTTGTGCTCGGTGCAATGGATTGGGAGAAATCGCCGAAACGGAAGTGGAACTTATCATCCCGGATGATTCCATCAGCATCAAAAAAGGAGGAATTGCACCCTTGGGTGATCTCAAGGGAAACCGAACCATGCGCATCATTGAAGCGTTGTTAACGGCTTCAGGAGACACTTTAAAAACAGCGATTCGGGATTTGGATGATCGCGTGCTGAGCGAGATTTTGTATGGAACGGAAGGCTCCATTTACCTCCCGGGAAAGGCCGGAACAAAAGGTGTGCATGTGCAATGGGAAGGCGTGATCGCAACCATTGAAGGAGCTGCAGATCGGAACAGCTCCATTCCATTGCGAAGGTGGGCCCGCAAATTCATGAAGAAAAAAGCGTGCCCAACCTGCGAAGGTACGCGGCTCAAACCCGTGAGTCTCCAATTCAAATTGGACGGTAAAAACATCGCTGAACTGGGCCGTATGGACCTAAACTCATTGGCCTTGTGGTTTGATGGAATCGAACAGCGCCTGAATGAAAAGCAGCGCATCATCTTGAAAGAGCCGCTCAAGGAAATCAATGCCCGACTTGGCTTTTTGGTCGATGTTGGACTCGATTATTTGGCGCTGGACCGTTCCTCGAGAACGTTGTCCGGTGGTGAGGCCCAGCGCATCCGCTTGGCAACGCAGATTGGAAGCAAATTGACGGAAGTCTTATACATCTTGGACGAACCAAGCATTGGACTTCACCAGCGAGACAATGACCGCTTGATCAGGAGTCTCAAGGCATTGCGTGATGCCGGAAACTCCGTCATTGTGATCGAGCACGATCAAGAAATGATGATGCAGGCGGATCACCTCATCGATATTGGCCCAGGTGCGGGCGTGCATGGCGGGATGGTGGTCGCCGAAGGAGATCCCAAACAGCATTTGTCCACCGAAAGCAACACGGCCCAATACCTCTCTGGAGCACGCAAAATAGAAATCCCCAAGAAGCGTAGAAAAGGCAACCGAAAAAGCATCCGCTTGACGGGTGCTACCGGGCACAATTTAAAAAATGTAAGTGTGAAAATACCGCTCGGCACATTCACCTGTGTCAGCGGAATCAGTGGAAGCGGCAAGAGCAGCCTCATTAACCAAACGCTTTACCCCGCCCTCCACAATCATTATTACGAAGAGACCAAATTGCCTTTGCCCTTCCAGAAGATCGCGGGTTTGCAACACCTCGATAAAATCGTGGGCATCAACCAAAGCCCCATCGGAAGAACTCCACGATCAAACCCGGCCACTTACACCGGAATCTTCAATGAAATTCGGGCGTTGTTTACCAAATTGCCAGAAGCCGCCATCCGCGGATACAAACCCGGAAGGTTCAGCTTCAATGTATCCGGGGGAAGATGCGAAGATTGTAAGGGTGCGGGAGTGCGAACAATTGAAATGAATTTTCTACCGGACGTGCATGTCACCTGTGAAACATGCAACGGGAAACGATACAACAGAGAAACCCTTGAAGTGCGTTACCGAGGCAAGTCAATTGCCGACGTTTTGGAGATGACGGTTAACGATGCCGTTGCCTTTTTTGAAGCCTTTCCGAAGCTCAAACGCATTACGAAAACACTGCAAGATGTTGGCTTGGGATACATCACCCTTGGTCAGCAGTCCACTACCCTTTCTGGAGGCGAAGCGCAGCGTGTAAAATTGGCCACTGAGCTCGCGCGCGTCAGCACGGGTAGTACGCTCTATCTTTTGGATGAACCTACGACAGGTCTTCACTTCCAAGACATCCAGATGCTCATCAATGTTCTCCAAAGGTTGGTTGACCAAGGGAACACAGTCTTAGTCATTGAGCACAACATGGATGTCCTCAAAGTGGCAGATCACCTGATTGATTTGGGACCTGAGGGAGGTCAGCGCGGCGGCCAAATCGTGGCCGCAGGCACACCGGAGGAAGTAGCAAAAATCGAATCCAGTGCCACTGCTCCTTTTTTAAAGCCTATTTTGCATCGTTAAACGAACGAAGCAATACGAGATGAAGAAAGGATTGAAGCAACGCGACTGGAACGAAATCAAGACCAATGACAGCTGGTCCATCTTTAAAATCATGGGCGAGTTTGTCCAAGGGTTTGAAACGCTGCAACGCATTGGCCCTTGCATCAGCATCTATGGCTCAGCCCGCATGAGTGAGGACTCCGTAGTGTACAATCAATCCCGTGAAGTTGCCCGGCAGCTCAGTGAAAGAGGCTATGGTGTAATCACTGGAGGTGGGCCAGGCGTCATGGAAGCCGGAAACCGAGGAGCACAGGATGCAGGTGGCACGTCCGTTGGGTTAAACATTGAGTTGCCTTTTGAGCAACACAACAATCCTTATATCGATCCTGACAAAAGCATCGACTTCGACTACTTCTTTGTGAGAAAGGTCATGTTCGTGAAATACTCGCAGGGATTCGTAGTCATGCCCGGGGGATTCGGCACATTGGACGAGCTATTCGAAGCATTGACGCTGGTGCAGACCTCCAAGGTGGAGCCTGTTCCAATCATTCTTTTCGATTCCAAATTCTGGTCTGGTCTGGTTGACTGGATGAGAACAACCCTATCCGATCAGTACAAAACCATTAGCCCGGGAGATCCCGATCTTTTCCATGTCGTTGACACCGCGGAAGAGGTGGTAAAGGTCATCGATGACTTCTACTCCAAGTCGCTGCTCCGTCCAAATTTCTAAGGGTGCATTACTGCTTCATGAAGGGCAACGTGTGGCGTTGGCCTGACTTCGTGAACTCCAACACATACAGTCCATTGGACCATGATGATACGTCCAGGGTCTCATTCTGTGCTGTGTTCCATTGCCATTGATGAATGATGCGCCCAGCACAATCAAGCGCTCGGCATGTTGTACCCGCCGGGTTCAAGTGCCTTACCTGAATATTGAGCAATCCATCGGTAGGATTGGGATACAACAGCCAAGTGGCTTCTGACATGGATTCGTTCAATGCCATCACGGGATCAAACCCAATTGTGAACACTCCGCTCGCAGGAAAATCGATGCTGGTTGCCCAATATTCGCCTTGATTTTGCAAGGGATAAAACGCCGGTTGGCTGTTGACATCAAACGCATCACCCTCACCCACAATGAGGCCAATGGATCCCGATGCAAATAATTCAGCTACACCCGCATCTGCAATTTTAAAATCCACCGTCCCAAGCTCACCCAATTCTTCAATCGCCCAAATCCGATCAAGACGCTCTGTTTGAAATGGATACGCCTGCACAACCTGCAATTCGGCTCCGTCGTGTCCCCAAAATAGGTATTCGCCGTCTTCCATATCTGATGGATTGCTGATGCGAACAGCACCCGTTCCTTGGGCGTCATCGTGAAAATCCCACTCGCTTTCACGGCCAATACCTGCAACGTCTTCCGGGTACATGGACCGGAAATACATCTGCGCATTGCCCATGCCCATGGCATAACGAGCGCCTACGTAATTGGTCACAATTTTGCGATGGGACTCAAATAGCCGACGGTTGTATATAAAATGCTCGGCAATCATGCCCTCACCAAATCGGTTGTCAAAATCCCAACCGTAGCGCACTTCGACCAAGTCTGAATTGGCCCGTGCGCCGATGTTGCTCCCTGGAAATGGAAGACGCGTTTCGTTGATGATGGTATAAAATTGCTGGTCCCAATCCGACTGATCGTATATCACACCATAAAACTGAGGCAATGAGGCATCGACAATCCACACTGGGGTCGCTTGAGCATAATTTCCTTCGTCATCAATCACCACCGACTGATAAGAACTTTGATTTTTCCATGGATGCAAAATAAATCCATTTGATGCACGCGCACTGGCGATCCAGCCATGCTCGTTCCACGCAGTTCCAGCACCTCGAACCACACTAAATGCGGAAATGCTTCGCGACAGTTCCACAGCAGGAGCGACAACGCAATCGTCTTCTCCATCAAAAGCGATGGCGGCATGACCGTTAATTCCATCAACCGCCTGGACGGGACTGGCTTCTTCACTGTCTTGGAAAGCTGACACAAAATTGCCCGAAGCTACATCCCGCCACTCCGCAATGCTTTCATCTCCTGTGAGTGCCTCGCCGTCGCTGTTATACAGCCCCAAGTCTCCGCGAAGCCAGATGGCTAAATCTTCGCTATTGCCAACTCCGCCTGGGCCGAATGGACCGAAGGCATCCGGCGCAGGGTGGTAAACCAACTGAAGGGAATCCGACCCCACGTTGCCCAAATTGAACCCACCCACTTCATTCGCCGCTGCATCGGGTATAGATAGAAGGATTGGACCGTAATCCATCGGACTGAGGGTGAGAAGGTAATCCAATCCATCACTTTCCATGGATGTAACAACGGCATTTTCAACTTGGATATCGTCGATGGACAAGCCCTCCATGGCAATGGTCTCTAAATTTCTACGGAACGAAAGTTCAACTGCCGTAGGGCCATAGATTGCGGTTTCGCCCGCACTTGGGCTAAGAAAGGCCAGCGGCGGGAACCCGATGCTTTCCCCATGCACATCCGTCTCCCACATGCCACGTCCATAGGTGCCTGCGCGAAGGCGTTGAGGGTCATTGACACTTGCACCCGGATACAACTCCAATTCCGTGATGCGGACCGATGCCGGAAGTCCATTGGAGAAATTGGACCAAGTTGAATCTTGCACATCCCAATGAAATACGCCCATGTCCGAACCCGCATACAACGCATCTGTTCCCGTGGTATCATAGACCAAGGAATTGATTGGCAAATCCGACAACTCTCCTTCTAACTCCTCCCAATTGAGACCTAAATCAGATGATTTCCAGACTTTCTTCGCAAACGAAATGAAGACCGTGCTGTCTTCTCCAAACACCGTCTCCACAGACAAGACAGGATTAGAGCTCAGCGGCAGGTCGTTGCTGAGATTGACCCAAACAATGCTATCGGCCTCAGCCAAGGCATTGTCACATCGGAACAATCTTCGATTGCTTTTCGCGGCAAAGACAATGTTTTCATTGCTGCGATGCCGGTGAACGACGCGCATGGCATTCGCATCAGAACCACCCAATTCTGAGCTAATCTTTTCCCAAACGATGCTGTCCCGCACCGGATGTTTGATATTCATAGATCGCCAAATGTTCAGCAAACCAACGAACATGGTTTCGGAATCTTCTTCGGATACAGTGAACGGTGTGGACCACGCTCCACCTTCTGTGATTCCCAAATCGCCATTGGCGACAATGGTCTGGGATTGGATGCCCGGACCGGTGCGGTAGATGCGCCCGTACTGGGAACTAGAAAAGAACCAGTTGGGGTCGTTGGGGTCATAAATGCACTCAAAACCATCTCCTCCACTTCCGCGAGACCATTGAATCCCATCAAATAAGTAAGTGCCATTGTCCTGGTATCCGTTCATGGCATTGGTGCCCGCAAAAGGACTTTGACCAATTTTATAAATCTCCCCGGTGATGATCCCGTGACTGCGGTCTTCCCATTGTTGGTTATTGGCATATCGGTAGATACCACCATCATTCGCAAGCCAAATCTCATTGGTATGTGGATTGGCGGTGAGGTCGTGCTGATCCACATGCAAATAGCTGTCTTGGATATCCAACCACGTCACGCCGGCATCATCGGACCGTTTCATGCGAATGCCACCCACATAAACGCGATCTACCACCACAGGATCGGCTTCCAAGCAGAGATCGTACCATGCCTGTCCTCCTTCCCCATCGCCCGAAGCGCTCCAGCCCATGATATTGGGCGCATCACTCATTTCTTCAAAATTCAATCCGGAATCGGTCGATTTGTAAAATGCACGGTACTCATAGGTTCCGGTTGAAAGAACGTACACATAATCAGGCGCTGCCGGGGTAACGGCTATCACCATGCGTGTGCTGGGTTGAATGCCATCGTTGATATATTCCCAGCTATCACCAGCGTCTTCACTTCGCCAAAAACGGCCGCTACCGGTGCAGTACATAATGCTCGGATTGGTGGGATGCTGGACAATGTCTTTGTAATTCTGAGTATTGCTGGAGACTTGATTCCAAGATTGGCCACCATCCGTTGTCTTGAAAATTCCACTGCTTGTGGCAGCGACAACTTGGTCCTCATTCTCAGGGTGCACCCGTAAATCTCCCACGACATATCCGGAAATTCCGTCATTCGCAAATTCCCAAGTCTCGCCAGCATCAACGGATTTCATGACCCCCATGCCCGGGCTGTCTGACGCATCGCGGTCACCTGTGCCAATGTAAACCGTTGCTGGGTTCGAGGCGGCAAAGTCAATGCCACTGACTCCCAAAGTCGGGAAGTCATCGGTATTGCATGTCCAAGATTGTCCGCCGTCATAGGTTCTCCAGAGCCCTCCTGCTGGAGCACCTGCAAAAATAACATTGGCATCTGATGGATGGAAGGTAATGGCATTCATGCGACCTATGCCTCGGATGTGGTCGCGGGTAGTAATGTCGTCCAATACCGGACCACATACCTTCCAGTTGCCTTCGAGTGAACGACCATTTGCTATGGATTCTGACCACTTGTTGTAGGCTCGAAAAGCGGCATTTCCGTCCAAAACACTGCCGTCCTCTGGATTCGTTCTGCCATCCATCAAGTGCAACCAGCGCTCCACTTGCTTGTATCCCGAACCCTTCACACGTGCTCTTCCCGCCCAACGTGATTCAAACTGCGTGCGAATTTGTTCAGGACTTGCAGCAGGACTCTGCATCAAGACCGACCAGTCCGGATCATTCGCAGGGTTGAGCAGGTTGGTTTGTGCTTCAATCTGCAATGCAATAAAAACAACGAAACAACAGGAAATGAATAGACGCATCATCGCTTCGGATTTCGGTTTTGAATTGGCAATTTAGGTTGGAAGCGACAACATGACCGACATTTTAGGAGACTCGTCATTATTCAAGGGTCAGTTTGTCAGTTTTTCGCGCACAAATGGCATTGGCGCAATGATTGATACAACGACAACAAAGACACTAGAACCATGCAAACAGGAAACATCAACGTCCAAACGGAGAACATTTTTCCAATCATCAAAAAGTTCCTCTATAGCGATCACGAAATCTTCCTTCGGGAATTGGTATCAAACGCAGTAGATGCCACCCAAAAGCGAATCACGCTCGGAAAATTGGGCGAAGTCAATGCAGTAGAGGGAAATACGTCGATTGAAGTCATTCGAGACGAGACCAACAAAACGCTGACTATCCGGGATCGGGGCATTGGAATGACCGAAGATGAAGTCAATAAGTACATCAATCAAATTGCCTTTTCTGGCGCAACCGAATTCTTAGACAAATACAAAGGAGAAGAAGCCAAAACGGCCATCATTGGACATTTTGGACTCGGTTTTTACTCCGCATTCATGGTCGCTAAACACGTTGACATCATCACCTGGAGTCAACGAGAAGGGTCGGAACCCGTGAAGTGGAGCTGCGATGGATCCCCCGAATACACCATTGACAAAGTTGAGAAAGATGAGCGCGGAACGGATATCGTGCTCCACATCGCAGATGATAGCGAAGAATTCTTGACGGATGAACGAATCCAAGGCATTCTCAACAAATATTGCAAGTTTATGCCGGTGGAAATCATCCACGGAACCCAAACCGAAATGGTCGATGATCCGACCGGTGAGAAGGACGAGGAAGGAAATGTCAAAAAGACAGAAAAGGTATCGCCCCGAATTGTAAATGAGGCATCACCCTTGTGGAGCAAAGCACCCGCGGACCTCAAAGATGAAGATTATCAGAAATTCTATCGGGACTTGTATCCGATGAATTTCGAAGACCCGCTTTTCCATATTCATTTGAACGTTGACTTCCCTTTCAATTTGACGGGCATCCTCTATTTCCCTCAACTGAAGAAAGAAATGGAATTGCGCAGGGATAAAATTCACTTGTATTCCAACCAGGTCTTCATCACCGACAATGTCGAAAACATCGTCCCGGATTTCCTGACCCTTCTGCACGGTGTGATTGACTCCCCTGACATTCCGCTCAATGTTTCACGTTCCTATCTTCAGGAAGATGCAAACGTCAAGAAAATCAGCGGACACATCTCCAAGAAGGTTTCTGATAAGTTGAACGCCATGTTCAAAAAGGATCGGGAAACCTTTGCTTCACAGTGGGATGACCTCCGAATTTTCGTGGAATACGGCATGCTTACGGATGAGAAATTCATGGATCGAGCGAAAAAATTCATGTTGTTCAAGGACACCGATGGCACTTGCCATACGCACGAAGAACTCATTGCGCTGGTCGGTGAGACACAAAAGGACAAGAACGGAAAGGTCATTCTGCCTTATACAGCCGATGCAAAGGCACAGCACAGTTTCGTTTCCGCCGCAAAGGAGCGCGGATACCAAGTGCTTGTAATGGAAGGTCCACTTGCCGCCCACATGGTCCAGAAGCTTGAAGAAGCATATCCGGATGTGCAATTCAAGCGTGTGGATTCCGACGTAGCGGACAACTTAATCGAATCCGACGAAGCTGCAGAAAGCACTTTGGACGAAAAACAAGAGGAAGCCTTGAAACCTGTCATCGAAGGGGCATTCCCGGGCGATGCGTATAAGGTTAAATTCACCGCTATGTCTCCAACCGCTGCGCCACTTACCATCACACGTTCTGAATTCATGCGCCGCATGAAGGAACAACAAGCTGTCGGCGGCGGTGGAGGCTTTCAAATGTTTGGAGCGATGCCGGACAATTACGATGTCACGGTCAACTCAAACCACCCGATCGTTCAAAAAATCCTCACGGAGAAGAACGAAGAAGTCAAGCAAAAATTAGCCAAGCGTGCAGGTGATTTGGCACGACTGTCGCAAGGATTGCTCGAAGGCGAAGAACTGACCGCCTTCATCGCGGAGGGATACGGCGAGCTATCGTGAGCCGCTACGGATCTTGGATTGGAGGTGCCATTGGTTGGGCCTTTGGAGGCCCTATCGGAGCCATTATGGGCTTTGCCTTTGGAAAAATGTTCGCCGACAGCAGCCTGGCACAAAACGAAGCGGGGACAGGAGGTGGCAGCAGGAACCGCCAATCCACGCAGGCGGGCGATTTCTCGATTTCCCTCTTGGTATTGAGCGCGGCTGTTATGAAAGCGGACGACCGAATCCTGCAGTCTGAATTGGACTATGTCAAAGGGTTTCTGCGCAAAAATTTTGGCGAAGCCAAAGGGGCACAATTGACATTGCTGCTCAGGGATGTGTTGAAGCAATCCATCGGAATTCGAGAAGTCACGATCCAAATCAAACAGAATATGGATGTGGCCAAACGTCGCCTCCTGCTGCAATATTTATTTGGAATCGCACAAGCTGATGGAGAAATACACCCTGCCGAGCGGGAACTCATTCAGCAAATTTCCCATTGGATGGGGATTTCAAATGCCGACTTCAAAAGCATCGAAGAAATGTTCGTTGGATCCACCACTGATCCCTACACTGTATTGGAGATTGAGCGCACCGCGACAGATGCTGAGGTCAAAAAGTCATACCGGAAACTGGTGGTGAAATTTCATCCTGATAAAACCCAAGATCTCGGGGACGACTACCGCCATCAAGCACGTGAGCGATTTCTGGCCATTCAAAAGGCCTACGAACAAATTAAGCGCGATAGAGGTATAAAATAGCACGACCGCTTTGGATACCGGCGGCACGATGGTTAACCTTGGCATCCCATTATTCGAAATGATTATGAACAAAAGCACATTCCATTCGCTATTCCTCATTTTCCTTGGAGGAGCCATGGCTATCCTTCCTGCCGAAGCATTCAGCCAGCGTGGTAAAAAGTCAAAGAAAAACAAGGGTACTGAGAATACTACTCCACCGAAACGTGGAGGGAAAGATGACCCCAAGGAACTGAAGGAGCTGACCAAAGACGCTGTTGCCCTCGAAGGACTTTTTACGCTTTACTCCGACACCTCCAACGGCAAAGGCTGGATGGCGATCCCCGATAGTATGCTGGAGAAACCGTTCATCTACTTTTCGCACGTCGAAGATGGTGTAGCGGAATCGGGCTATACGCGGGGCAGCTACCGCAACAGCAAGGTGATTACTTTTCATAAGCACTTCAATCGAATTGAAATTCATGCGGAAAACACCAATTATTATTTCGATTCTGAATCTCCGTTGTCCAAAGCCAATGAAGCCAATATCAATACGCCAATCCTTGCGAGTCTGAACATCGAAGGCATTGATTCATCGAAAACGGTTTACGCCATAGCGAATGCTGAGTTGTTTTTGAAAGAAGGGTTGGAAATGATCAAAAGGCCATCGCGGAAGCCCGGTGAATCCGTCCTCGGCAAACTATCGCGCGACAAATCCAAAATCCACAGCATCAATAACTACCCAGAAAATACTGAGGTTACCGTTGATTATGTTTACGATAATCCTGCGCCGAAAGTTGGTGGGGCCGCGATTGAAGATGCACGCGCCATTACCGTTCGCTACCAACACAGCATTCTCAATCTTCCGGATGAAGGGTTTACGCCTCGGCCCGACGATGCGCGCATCGGCTATTTCGCTACCCAAACAGAGGACATGACCTCCACTTCATCCACCCCATGGAAGGACATGATCCACCGGTGGCGACTGGAGAAACAGGATCCCGAAGCGGCAATGTCCCCTCCTGTGAAGCCCATTGTTTGGTGGATTGAGAATACCACTCCATACGAATTCAGAGAATATATCCGGACGGGCGTCGAAAAATGGAACCAAGCATTCGAATTAATCGGATACGAAAATGCTGTTCAGGTCAAAGTTCAGCCCGATACGGCCGAATGGGATGCCGGGGATATTCGCTACAACGTGTTGCGTTGGACGTCCTCCCCTAGCCCCCGTTACAGCGGTTACGGACCGAGCTTTGTGGACCCAAGAACGGGCGAGATATTAGGTGCCGACATTATGTTGGAGTGGAGCGGAATGACCGGCCGGCTGTGGCGGTCAGAAGTATTTCAGAACGCAGGGTACGAGGATTGGACGGAAGAACAAACCGCACCTTCGTCTCGCGCTCAATATGCGGAGTTCATTCACCGATGCGATGCAGGATCTGTCCATGCGCAGCAAACACTTTTTGGCGCGGCCGCTCTCCGCATGCGATCGTTCAATGAAGATGACCAGGAGAAATTCACACGTGAAACACTTCATCGCCTTGTGCTCCACGAAGTAGGGCATACACTCGGATTGAGCCACAACATGGCAGGATCAACCATGCAAAGTCCATCTGACCTCAAGAACGCTGAAATTGTCAACGCTGAGGGAATGTCCAACAGTGTGATGGATTATCCTTCCATCAATTTTGCACGAAACAAGGAAGAGCAGACCAAATTTTTCGATGATGCCCCCGGACCTTATGATAAATGGGTCATTGAATACGGCTATTCCGCGGGTGTTTCCAATGCATCCGAAGAAGCCGAACGACTCGAAACGATCTTACGCAAATCCAATGCTCCCGATTTGGTTTTTGGCAATGACGCCGATGACATGCGCCGACCGGGTGGAGGGATGAACCCTGATGTCAATATCTACGACCTTTCGGATGACCCCGTATCGTACGCTTCAGAACGGTGTGATTTGGTCAATGACTTGTTGCCGAACATCATCAATGAATATGCAGGAGACGAACAGTCTAGCTTTCAAGAAGTGCGACGTGCCTACCTGACCTTAACGGGAGAATACATCACCCAACTGGGCGTCATGACGCGGCAAATTGGCGGTGTCCGTTACAATCGCGCGCATCCTTCCCAGCAAACGGAAGCTCCGCTCCAACCGGTATCCGAAGTGGATCAAAAGAAAGCGATGAAAGCCTTAGCGACTTATGCGTTCGCCCCCAATGCTTTTGACGGTGCTGAATCTGTTTACGGCTATCTGCAAAGCCAGCGCCGAGGCTTTGGTTTCTTTGCTCAGCCAGAAGACCCCAAGATCCATGCTCGAATCGCCTCGGCACAAAAAAATGCGTTGCGTCATTTGCTTCATCCTCGCGTACTGCAGCGTCTGATCGATGCCGCTGAATATGGAAACACCTATGGCATTGACGAACACATGAATGCCTTGACCGATGCTATTTTCAAAGCGGACTTGAGAAGTACGGTGAATACACAGCGGCAGCAATTGCAGATTGAATATGTCAAAAGCCTCGTTTCTGCACTCAGTCCGAAAGCGGGATATGATGTCATTACGCAGTCCATGGTATTGTCGACATTGAAGCGGATACAACGCGATCAGCGAAACGCTTCGTCGCCAAACGCCCTGACCCGAGCGCACCGAGATCATATCACCTTCCTCATTCAAAAGGCCTTGGAAGCTTGATCGGATTCGGTTGAAAAACTGTGGAGAACTGAGGGAGGAAACGGTCACGTACTGTTTCCTCCTTTTGCTTTGGCTCTTATCTTCAGCACATGTTTCGCCCTTCCCACAGTTCCGGATTTTCATGACGCAACATGATCGACAGTTCAAGGTGATGGGAGGAACGTTGGAGCACGACGTTTGCTCCTATATCGCATCCATGCTTCAAGAACAAACACTCGAAGTACATGTAGGCTGCGATAGCCAAAATTACAAGCGCCACACGGTCTATGTTACTACTGTCGTTTTCCGATATCCCGGAAACGGTGCACATGTCATATACCGCAAAGAAAAAGTGCAGAAAATCAATGATTTATGGACTAAGCTGTGGGGAGAAACTGAACGGTCAGTGGCACTGGCAACGTTGATTCTTGAAGAGTGCGGGCTGCGAGTGAAACAAATTGACCTCGATTATAACTCTGACCCAAGCTACCCTTCTCAGAAATTGATTTCGGCCTCTTCAGGTTACATTGCCTCACTTGGCTTTGAGGCCAAAGCCAAGCCCAGTCTACTCATGGCAGCTTGGGCAGCTAACGTTCTCTGTCATTGACTCTTTCGTGCATTCCCTGCTGCTTTCGCAGGTGCCGGAAAAATCTCATTCAAGATCTCTTCACGGTGGCTAAAAATGCCATGGACCTTCTTGTGTATTGGTGCTCCAAAAAGCTCCCCTACAAATCCTCCCGGAAGTCCATAGTGCAAAACATCTTCCATTAAAACGCCACCGTCAGATTCGGTGAATCGGTGTAAGTGATGCCAGAACCGATAAGGCCCAAAGCGCTGTTCATCAATGAAGTAAGACCCCGGAACCGCTTGAGTAATCTCGGTCACCCAATTCATCGGAATGCCCAAAAATGGTCGGATTCGGTAGGTGATGATTTGCCCAGTGAAGGTAGGCTCGTTTGCACCTGTTAGAATTTCGAAGGACATGTCCTCGGGTGTGATTCGATCCAAATTCCCAGGCACACTGAAAAAGTCCCAGGCCTCCTGCAATGTAATGGGAAGCCATTGCGTGCTTTCTAAACGGTGCATTTTCATAACTAAGAAACGAATCCATGGCTCGGATTGTTCAGTTCAATTTGCGTAAAAAAAATGAAGCATCCGCCGTTGCAGATGCTTCACTACGATTCACAACTAGGTCCTCCAAGGACGTAAACGTCCCATGACCTGTACTCAAATATAATTCATTAAAAGGCTAAATACAACATTTAGTGGTTTTATTATATACTTACAGCTATCATTATTTCGACTCAAAAATCAAGACAATACACCACCCTAAAAACACAAAGTCAAGGTCTACCTTTGCCCCATGTCCTCCAAGGCTCACTTTCTTCCATTGTTCATCTGCATCAACGTGATTGCACTTGTCATGATCCCAAGTGCTGAATGTTCCGCTCAATCACTGGCTGAGCAGTGGTCCTCGCGTGTTCAACAACGGTCTGAATTGTTGGATTTTCGCGAATTCGAACGCGCCAACCCCGACTGGAAAGTGCAGGAATCGAAACCATCATTGAAAGCGGCTGTTCCGGCATTGGATGAACTGGAGACGGCTTTGCTGCCTTGGGGAGAGAACAAACCGGCCATTGACCAAACCATGCAGGTTTTATTTGAGAACAATTACCACTGTGCCCAAATTATCGGAGTTCTGCATGGTCGGTATGGCGGATTCATCGAGCGCGAATTGGAGGCTGCCTCTTTGCCCAGTTCGTTTCAATGGGTCGCTGGATTGATCTCAGTATTCAATGCCGCACATGAGGAAAAAGGTGCTGCTGGCATTTGGGGAATTAATAGCGATTTGGGTCAGGCCCATGGACTCATCCAAGCAAACGGCATCGACCAGCGAAAACTCGTGGTCGAGTCGACCCGGGCATTCGTTCGAGAATTGGAACGCCTGGAACGCAGATTCCCCAACGATGCGCACCGAGTGCTTGTCGCTTATTGGAAAGGGATGGCATACGCCACGCGATGGACTGGGAAACCGGGATACGACAAAAGCATCGATGAGCAGCTAACGCTGTTGAAGGTATTAAGCCGCTTCATGGTCAACATTGAGCGTCCCTCATTTGACCTGGATTGGGTGGAACAGGCCCAAACATGGCAACCCCTTCCCTGCGAAGGCGAAGGCATCAACCGCAGTCAGCTCATAGCAGAGGGTGTAATCAATGGGCCGGCACTATCCGCGCTTCTGCCTTGGTGGACTTCCGATTTTTTGTCTTGCGCAGACGCACAAAAATATGGGACAAGCATTCCTCGCCCCCATGCAGAGCAGCTCGAACTAGCCCCCGAACTGCCGAAGACAGACACCCCGAGTGGTGAGACCGTTCATGCAGAACCGAGCCTTCCGTCCGTTGCCGTGATTGAAGAATCTGCCTCTATTGCAGCAGTTCGTTGCATTCTGCATACCGTAAAAAAAGGAGATACCCTTTGGAATATCGCTCAGCGCTATCCTGGCACAACCCCAGAGGATTTGGCAGAAATAAATGAAATCTCTGATTACATTCGCATCGGCCAAACCCTCTGTGTGCCGGATTTAAAATGAAACCCAACAAGCAGCCGGTCTCCCGCTCCATCGCTTTCCTAGCGGCTGTATTCTTGGCCCTATTTATCTTCCTCTCTCGCCCCGCCTCTTTGGAGACCCTCATCTGGAAATTCCCGCGCTGGGTCGACCTTCAAGAAGAAGACTCCACGGTCACTGTCGAAGAAATCAAAACATTGCTGGACAACTACCAGCAATTCTCTATTCAGGAAGTAAAGGATACACTGGAAACTGCTCCAAGCTTGGCATCCGCAATAGAAGCAGATTCTTTGCATCCCATCACTCCACTGCCCGCGGAAGCCGTCTCGGTGGGAGGCGAATCGTATGCTCGTGAAGATGCCGGAGATGTCTTACACCCCGATCTGTTGCTGCAAGGAAACGAACGCGCGTTTGAGCGCTTAGCATCGTTTTTTTCTAAACTTAACAGGCCATTGCGCTCTCCGAGCTTGCATATCTTTCACTTTGGAGACTCGCAAATTGAAGGCGATCGCATCACGGGTGTACTTCGTTCTAAATGGCAGGAAACATGGGGTGGTTCAGGCCCTGGATTTCTCGCGCCTGCCCAACCCATTCCTTCCCTTTCCATGAGACAGGAATGGTCCAGCCATTGGAAACGATTCACCCGCTTTGGTAAAGTGGACAGCACCATTGAGCACAACCGGTATGGAATGTTCGCCGCTTTTGCACAGCACGAAAACAGCATGGATGAAATTTCACCATGGATACGATTCACACCTCATCCGAGAAGCTTCAAACGGAATCGAATCTTTGACCAAATTCACCTCGTTCTGGGCCGGACTGACACTGCTTCATCGCTGACCTTGGAATTGAATAACGACACGCTAAAATCAATTCAACTGGAAGTTGACTCCTTACACTCGACACTCGTTGTACCAATTCCGCAAGACAGCACGGCAGTGGGCTCTTTCGAGTCATTGAAAATCAGTTTTGAAGGAATCTCTCCCGAATTCCACGCCGTTGGGCTTTGGTCTAAATCCGGAATTGTCGTCCACAATGCCGCTATGCGTGGCAGTTCTGGCACCTTATTTCGGCAATTGAATCGAGTACAATTGACCGCCCAGCTTCAATCTGTTCGCACCGAAATGATCATGCTCCAATTCGGAGGAAACGCGGTACCCTACCTCAAGGATTCCACCTCAATCCGAAGGTTTGGTGGTTGGTTTGCTTCGCAAATCCGATTGTTTCAAGCGATTCTTCCGGAGGTGCCCATCCTCGTGATCGGTCCGTCTGACATGTGCGAGAAAAAGGGAACGCGCATGCAGACTTACCCCATGCTTCCATTTGTACGTGACGTCATGAAATCAATCACCATGCAAGAGAATGCCCTTTATTGGGATGTTTTTGAAGTCATGGGTGGCTCCGGATCAATGGCTGCCTGGGTTGAATCATCTCCCCCACTCGCCAGTCCAGACCACGTGCACTTCACCCCCCAAGGGGCCCGAGAAATCGCCAATCTTCTCAATAAAAGCCTCCAAACCGAATGGGCACTTTGGCAGGCTTGGCAGGCGGATTTGACCTTATCCGATGCGCTATGATGGGGTATAAGCGCATCATCATCAGCTGCACCTTAACAGCCACCGCGGCGTCCGCTGTATTTTGCCAATCGTTGCCACAACGTGGCGTTCAAACAGCCCCAGCAATCGCCGCTGAAATCCCAATGAACAGCGACTCCTTCACCCGGCTGTGGGCAACGATGGACTCCATTCATCATCGCCAAGCCGCAGAGCTATCCATTCTGTACATCGGTGGGTCACATATCCAAGCGGGATGGATTGGGCATTTTATTCGTGAGCAAATGACCCTGCTGGGCCCAAGCGCTTCTTGGAGCAGAGGATTGATGCTGCCGTATCGTCTGGCCAAAACCAACACCCCCACTCACTTTCGCACGGAGATGACAGGGAATTGGACAGGCCTGAGATGCCCACAATCCAGTTGGGAAACGAGCAGTCAAGTCAGGTTCAACGGCACAGGAATTCAAGCACGAACAGCATCAAGTCTAGCATCTATTCAGCATGTGGCATATTTGCCTGACTCCGCACGATTCAGTTCGAATGCAATTGATATCTGGACCAACGCACGAGCGAATGAGTTTGCGATCGATGCAGGCAAGGTGGGGATGAACATCACACCGTTGGAAGACGAAATTGGGTGGCGCATTGCCTTGGATGCGCCGATCGATACCCTTCGATTGACTTTCCAATCTTCTTTGAATCGATCCGACCCGATCGCTTACGAAGGCCTCTATGCATCGCGCGAGGGGAATTCCCCGCACCTCGTATTCAACGAGTGGGGCCACAACGGACTGCACATCGCTGACGTAAACACTTGCTCAGACTTTTCACACTTGATTGAACGAATGAACCCCGATCTCATCATCCTAGGAATTGGATTGAATGATGCGATGAATGAAGGTGGTTTCAAGATTCAGAGCTTCGCTACGGAATATTCAAAGGCCATAGCGAGCATCCAAAAAACGGCACCGCTGGCCGCTCTTCTGCTTTTGAGCAATACCCCCGTTCACCAGCCATCTAAAATTGCAGAGGAACAATCTGCACGAATCCAATCATTTCTGCAGTCGTGCGCCGCAACAGGTGATTTTGGATTTTTTGATTTGGGAATGGCCCTTGGAGGACAAAAAAACACAGCAACTTGGTTGGCTAACGATTGGCTTCAACCTGACGGAATTCATTACACCCGGGAGGGCTATGGTCAAATTGCACGCCTGCTTTATGGGGCAATATCCCAAGCTTATCAATGCGATTTTCATTCCCGTAATTCGAATGAACCATGAGCGCCCTTGACCTCAGCCCAAGCCAATCGTTCACCTTTCTTTCCCCCGAATTTTGGGGGTTTATGGCTTTCGTATTGGTTGGAATATGGGCCAGCGAACACAAGCTCCGGGTTCGGAATGCTTTCCTCTTTTTCGTTAGTCTTTTGTTCTACTGGAAAACCAACGGCTGGTTCGTAGGACTGTTGGTTTTGTCCACAACCATTGACTGGGGAATTGGATGGCAAATTCATCGGTCCGAAGGTGTTCGAAGAAAGCTATGGTTAGCCGCCAGTGTTATCGCCAACTTGGGGATGCTCTGCTTTTTCAAGTATGCCTATTTCTTTGCCGATGCGCTGAGTCCGCTGCTCGGAACGCATTGGAATCCACACCTTGCACTTGGTCAATGGTCCAACGCGCATTTAGGAACCACATTTCGCGTGGATCAAATCCTGCTGCCTGTCGGCATTTCATTTTACACCTTCCAAACGTTATCGTACAGCATTGATGTTTACCGTAGGCAAATTGCCCCTTGTTCGAGCCTATTGGACTTCGGATTCTTTGTGAGCTTTTTCCCTCAGCTTGTGGCCGGTCCAATTGTCCGGGCCAAGGATTTTATCCCTCAACTTCATCAGCCTTATTCCCTGACAAAAAGCGAGTTTGGAATGGCTCTTTTTTGGATCATCAATGGGTTGATTAAGAAGATCTGGCTGGCGGACTACTTGGCCGTCAATTTGGTTGATCGTGTTTTTGCCAACCCTGGCAGCTTCAGTGGGTTCGAAAATCTTCTAGGGCTCTACGCTTATAGCTTGCAGGTTTATGCTGATTTCAGTGGATACACGGACATGGCTATTGGCATTGCTTTGTTAATGGGGTTCCGCTTGCCATTGAATTTCAAATCCCCCTACAAAGCACGTAGCGTGGGCGAGTTTTGGCAGCGCTGGCACATCAGCCTCTCGAGCTGGCTAAAAGATTACCTCTACATACCCATGGGAGGAAACCGCACTGCGAGCAGATTCACATACGTCAGTTTGGGCTTCTTTCTGCTCTTTTTTCTGCTGCTACTCCCGAGCACAGGTGCTCGGCTCATTGCGATGGGGTGCATTCTTCTCATCGTTGCCACTTTGCTGGCATTCCCAAGCCAACGCAATCGGTTCAGCACCAATATTAATTTAATGGTCACCATGCTCCTCGGTGGATTGTGGCATGGAGCGAGTTGGAACTTTGTGCTTTGGGGAGCCTTGAATGGAATCGGCTTGATCGTATACAAAGGTTGGCGCCACATCAGTCCATGGGAAAAACGAAACCATTGGTGGAAGCATGCCATTGGCATGCTATTAACCTTCCACTTCATCTCTGCCACCCGAATTTGGTTTCGCTCCGGAAGTCAAGTGACATGGGAAAATTTGAGCCAACCGCATCAAATCTGGAACGAATGGTTCACAGCGAACACTATGCTCACCCAGATTACTCAACGCTTCTGGAGGAGTCCTTTCGCCGAGATTATGGAAGCGAATCGTTACGTCCTGCTCATCATGGCAGCAGGCATGGCGATTCACCTCGTGCCAGAAAGGTGGAAGATGAACTACCGAAAAGTCTTTTCTGAATCTCCGCTGATCGTGCAATTTGGAACGACCTTGGCTGCGATTGGGCTGGCTTATCTTGGCATGAGCTCAGGACTCCAGCCCTTTATTTACTTCCAATTCTAAAAGCCGCCGATACAATGATTACTCAACAACCTCTACTTCCTGGTATGCACTGCAGTTGCTGCTCGCATGTGCGCAAGAAGTCATGATCACGGCTATGGAAAGCATTCCCATCGCAAAAATGAGAACTTGTTGGATGCGCACGTGGTTAATTTTGTCTGAAAACATAGCGAAGAGGTTTCATCCCTTAAACGAGATCGAGTCAAAATTAGTACATCTTTTTGACTTTCGCGATAAAAACGAATGAGATCATGACCTCACCAACCCCATCTGCACCTCAAAATCCGCTCCGCATTCTTTTCGGAACCATGGTCGTGCTCCAGTTCATTCTTCTCGTAGACTTCATCATTGAGCCCGACGAGGCAAGCATCCTGAATGCATTATTTCACTTTATTCAAGAGCAGCGAAGCGCGCTGCTGTTGGCACAATTGTTCGGTTGTGCCATTTTATTTGTCGACGCCATTGTGCGCTTTGACCACCTCAAGCACCGCTGGCTTCATTGCATCGGAATTGGACTCTTAATTTGCCACTGGATGTTTCAAATGTTCGTGCACTTCCTGTCCAGCTCCTACCTCGTTTGATTTTATTTAATCCTGTTGGTATTGATAATCTGAATCATCAAGTCGTTCGGGTATGGAACGAAACAGCTCAAAACGCTGTTGAATGAAGCGAATGAACTCGTATTGGCTCCATTCCTGCAATAGCTCGTCCCCCGGGTCACTGAATGCGATGAAATCATCGAACTCATCGGGTTCCAGCAAAATAATTTCATAGTTCACATACTTCACAAAGAGTTCCCTCAGCAAAGCGTGCCGGCGATCACGGTTTTCAAATTGAGCCACCAACCGCTTGCTCTTTTCCTCCCGATTCAGCATCTGATAGAGAAATGTGATGGGACTGCTCAACGCATCGACAGATGTCAGTCTGAAATCTTCTTCATTGTATCCCAGGGTCTCGATATCGCGCAAGATTTCGCGCAGTTCACGCGGAGCCACTACTTCTGCCGTGCCGACTTCAACAGACAATCGATGCAATCGCACTTCCCATTCCCATTGTTTCCCTTGGACTGGAGCCACACGCTCGCGTGTATGAAAACCAATTGCACCGAATGCGATCGTATCTCCCGGGCACACTGCAAGTAGAAATTGTCCCCTCTGATCTACAAATTGTCCTCCTCCATCCATGCCCCGATTGACCACCATCGCCGCAGGTATCATCCTTCCGGATTCATCTACGACGGAACCCGAAATAAACATCAGGCTATCGCAACGGTCACTCAACCCGTTTTGACCGGAAGCTGCTCCAACGACCAGAACCGACAAAACCCAACACAACGTTCGTAAAAAAGTGAACAACATACCTGCAAGATAGGACGCTTCGGTTGTTAACTTGGGCTCATGGCCGACCAATTGTCCCCGTCAAATCGTTCCAAAGATGCCGCACAAAAAGCGGCGAAAGGCCGCATTTCGAATGCACGAAGCCTGAATAGGGACCCAATGGAATGGGCCCATGAAATCCGACAAGGAAACCGCACGGCACTGAGCCAGGCCATCACCTTAGCTGAAAGTACCAACCCGCCGGATCAATTGATGCTGGATCATTTGCTTCAAGCCATTGCTCCAGCCAACGCGAAGAAGAATTCGATCCGCATCGGAATCACAGGCGTTCCAGGTGTGGGTAAAAGCACGTTCATCGAATGTTACGGGCAACGATTAATCGATCAAGGACATCGAGTGGCAGTGCTTGCTGTAGATCCCAGCAGCGGCATCAGCAAAGGGAGCCTCTTGGGAGATAAAACACGTATGGAATTGCTCTCAAAGGAATCCAATGCCTACATCCGACCCAGTCCAACTTCGAGTGCGTTGGGCGGAATTACCCGTGGCACACATGAAGCCATTTTACTTTGCGAAGCTGCTGGTTTTGATCGCATTTTGATCGAAACTGTTGGTGTTGGACAATCTGAAGTTGCCGTCCGTGAATGTTCCGACGCCTTCATCTTATTGATGCTACCGGGAGGAGGAGATGAGTTGCAAGGAATCAAGCGAGGCATTATGGAAATGGCCGATGTCCTTCTCATCAACAAATCCGATGGCAACGGAGTTCCGTTGGCAAGAGAAACTGCCGCCCAATACATGCAGGCCCTCCACCTACTTCCACCCAACCCTGCTGGACATGCGGTTTCTGTTCAATTGATTAGCGCACTTGAAAATCAAGGGATTTTGGAATTTGATGAGCATCTTCAAGTATTGGTCAAAAACTGGAAGTCCAATTCGTCATTCGAACAAAGACGGAATGAACAGGCGATAGCATTGTTTGCAAAGCATGTACAACACTTATCACTTCAAGAGCGCTGGAGCGATCCTGAAGCTAAAAAGCTTTGGTCAGAAAGTGTAAGAGCGCTGCAGGAAGAGAGAACCAATCCATATTCTGCGGCGCGCAATTGGATAAAACAAGGGTCATGATGCCAATCGGTTTTATTTCCCTCCAATTTGCACTTTCTGCCCTGGCCATTTCAGGCGGCATCCGAAAGGATTGGAATTCCAGTGAGCGAGGGATGCGTTCTGTTAAAGGGGATCGACCATGGTACGTTTGGGTTCTTTTTCTGAGTCCTTCGCTGATGGTCTCCATCGGACTCCTATGGAGCGTTTCAATTTTGGCGGCAATCACGCAACTTCCTCCTGCTCTTCTCGGAATCATTTGGATCCTGGCTTTCGCTCGTTTCATTCATGCAGCGAGCAAGGCATGGAAAATTCAATGGAAGCCCAAAGACGATGAGCCTATGGAGGTCCAAAGAAGGTTGATTCAGCTGCAACACCAACTGCATAAACTAAACGAAAAAGAAGCGTTGGGCTTGCAATTGGAAAAAACAAATCAATCCCAGCAAATCCTCAACCGATACGGCGAACATTTCAAACGTGTTTTATTGACCATCGAAAACCATCTGATTTATGGGGAGCATGACCATGCAGAACATGTAATTACCCTGTTCTCTCGGCATCTAAGGCAACTTCTCCATGAAGGATCCTCCCCCTTCTTATCCCTTGAGGATTCGATTTCACACATCAAAACCCACTTGGAATTGATGGCATTGCTGACCGGCGAACGATTCATTTGTGACGTGGATGATGGCATGCTGGACAAAGCCACCTTGAAACGATGCACAGAGCGGTTTCAATTGGGGCCATGGGTAGAGGAAAGTGTTTGGCCTTATTTCAGTTTAGCTGAAAGGAGCTTGAAAAGCCTCGATCCCATTACGCTCATAATTGACGTGGAAGAAGATCGATTGACTCTGACGTTCTCTGGAAACATGTCCAGTCAGTCGAATGATCTGAATCCGGCTCATTTTCGGTTGCTCGGCAGCTCGGGTGTCAAACCGACCTTCCAACCCCGCCATTCGGCCTTGGAGCTCGCTTGAATCGAGCGGTAGAAATCTCCCTACAAGGCAGCCGCCAAAAAGGCAATGGCATCAACAAGCGAAAAGCGTTGCTGGTCGCCCGTATCCATTTGACGAATCGTCCATTCATCCATTGAACGTTCCTCCTCCCCCGCCATTACCACGAATTTCACGTTCACGTCTGCCGCGTATTTCATCTGCTTCTTCAACTTCGCAACCTGTGGATACGATGAAGCGCGAATGCCCGATTTTCGAAGTGCTGAAGTCATTTGGATGGCGCCAACCTCTGATTCTTCGTCCAACATCAGAACGAGGACCTGAGGACCTGTGCTTGAAGCAGCCGGAAATAATTGGAAATGCTCAAGAACATCATAAATACGATCTGCGCCAAAGCTTATTCCAACGCCGCTCATGCCCTCCCACCCAAAAATTCCAGTCAAATCCGCATAGCGCCCACCACCGCAAATACTCCCGACCGGCGCATCTTTCACCCTGACTTCAAAAATAGCACCTGTGTAGTAATTCAACCCCCTGGCCAATGTGGGGTCAAACGAAATGCACGATGCGGGCACACCCGAATCTATTGCGTTTTGAAGCAACTTCATCACCTCGCGGTAGGCCGTTTGAGCTTCATCATCATCCGGACGCAAAAGTCGATGAACACCATCCAGCCGTGCCATCGAGTCATCCGAAGCAAGCAATGCAAACAAGCCCATAACTTGAGAAATTTGGCCTTCATTCATCCCGCGCTCACCAAGTTCTTTTCGGACTCCACTATCGCCAATTTTGTCCCACTTGTCCAGCGCTACCGTCAACTCTGAAAATTGATCCTCTATGCCCCACGATCGCGCCAAGCCATTGAGCAAACGACGATCATTGAGCATGATTTGATACCCTGGAACACCAAGCCTATCGAGTACTTCGTGAAACAACAACATCAAATCCAGTTCACACAAAATACTATCCGAACCAATGATATCTGCATCACACTGGGTGAATTCTTGGTATCGGCCTTTGCCTGGTCGATCTCCGCGCCAAACATTTTGCATTTGGTACCGTCGAAATGGAAAGGCCAAGTCGTTCCTGGCCATAACTACGAACCGCGCAAAGGGCACCGTCAAATCATATCGAAGGGCTTTTTTTGAAATACTCGGAAGCAGTCCTTTGGAATCTTTCTTCTCTAACGCTTCGGAATCAGCTTTCGTCAAAAAGTCTCCATTATTGAGCAGCTTGAATATTAATTGGTCGCCCTCATCGCCATATTTTCCGGTCAAGGTCGAGAGCGATTCCATGGCTGGCGTCTCAATCGGTTGGAATCCATACCGCTCGAAAGCATCCCGCATAATGGAAAACATCCAATTTCGCCGCGCCATGACGACAGGGCCAAAGTCTCGCGTTCCTTTGGGAATAGAAGGTTTACTCATGACGCGAAACTTAACGTTTGTTGCGACGCCTAAGCTGAATGAATGCGACAATGGTCAGAATGGCCATGCCTAGAAATACGTATTGCATGCTGATTGATTTGTTTCAAGGCGCTAAATTCGGGAATTGATGCAGACGAACGCAATTCCAAGGCAGCTTTCAGGACACAATGGAGCCATTTATGATTCCTGCTGGGATAATTTTCGCCATGAATGGCTGACTGCTGGCGGTGATGGCGTAGTTGCCGCATGGAGCGAAATTGAAGACCAAAATGGACGAGCATGCTTTCAGTCAGAACATGCCTTTTTTGCCGTTCAGGCGTTGGAGGCTGGCCCCATCGCGGGAACCGAAGCCGGCGAATTGATGCTGTTGGATGCTTCGGGCGCACCACGGAAAATTGCCGCCCATGACCAGGGGATATTTTCATTGACTCCCGTCGGAGCCAATCAATTTTTCTGTGGCGGCGGAGACGCCCGCATTACGCGGTGGAACGGACTTTCAATGACCGGGGAATGGCACTGGAAAGGTGCGACGAAGATCCGTGTGATTTGCCCTTCCGAAGCGGGAATCTTGGTCGGTAGCTCATCAGGGAGCGGCCTCATAGCACCAGCATTGTCCGGGCCGCATGACTTGGCAAAAGCTATCTCAATCGAAGGGCACGTAGGAGGACTGTATGCCGCGGTGTTCTTGCCGGAAAAAGCCGTCTGGTTAACCGGAGGGCGTGACGGGCACATTCGTGTTTGGACAACAGAAGGCAAAGCGTTGCTCGCGACTCCCGCGCATGAAGCTGCCATTTACCGAATGGCTGTGCATGGGAATCTTGTATACACAGCGAGTCGAGACAAAACCGTTAAATCGTGGAACGTCAGTGACTTATCCTTCGTCTCGAAATGGAGCCACAAAAATGGTGGAGCAAAGCGATCGGTGAACGCGCTCAGCGTTGGAGGCACGAAACAAGAGTGGTTGCTGTCGGCTGGGGATGATCGTATGATTCGTATCCTCCCGATAAAGGCATAGCCCAAGGGTGCTTACCACGCAATCGGACTTTGCCCCCTTAGAACAAGCCAATCATTGGATCGACTGAATGGTTTAGACCCCCAAAATCCTCGGTAAGCAGACAACGGACTGGGGTGCGGTGATTCCAACACCAAATGATCGGAGCGATGCACAAATACCGCCTTCTTTTGGGCCTCTTTCCCCCACAAGATGAACACCACAGGGTTTTCAAGCTCACAGAGTGCCCTGAACAACCCGGTCGTCAACTCCTGCCAGCCCAAATCGTGATGCGAACCCGGCGCACCTTCTCGCACGGTCAAGACGTCGTTCATCAAAAGCACCCCTTGGGCTGCCCAATGGGCCAGAGCACCTTGACCATTCGATAAGACATCCACAGGCCAAGAGCGCTGCAAATCAGACTCGTACTCCCGCACGATGTTGCGCAGTGATGGCGGCCAATCCACGCCCTGCTTCACAGAAAATGCGAGTCCATCAGCTTGCCCGAATCCGTGGTAAGGGTCTTGACCACAAATAACGACTTTCACTTCAGCAGGTACGAGCCCATTGAACGCCTTGAGTTCGCTTCCTTCGCTCGGAAAGCATCGATGATTCAACCGCTCCCACCGCAATGAAGCCTCGAGTCTCTTCCAGTCAATTTCCACGCCAACTGAAGCTAAAGCATTGATCCAGATGGGATTAAATTGTTCTTTCATTTAAGGCCGCTACCATTTCGCAGTTAAAATTCGCTTGCATCGGACTCGTTTCCAACCTTGGTTGTGAAAAACATGGGAAACGTCGCTGTAAAAATGCTTTTTTGATAGCAGAGGAACAAGTATTTTTGTCCATTCCTTTTTTCAAAAAACCGCGTGCGAGCGCTGAAAATATTTCCCCTTGCCGTTAGCCGATTCATCACTTAAAGAAAAATTAGAAGCCAACAGAGGGAAAAACCTTTACGGCTACCAGGAAGCGGCCATCACAAATTTGATGGGCCGGATGGATAAGTTTCCAGAGCGTTACAACCTCTTGTTCCAATTGCCAACAGGAGGTGGTAAAACGGTCATCTTTTCAGAATTGGCCAAACGCTACATCCTCGAAACAGGAAAACGAGTATTGATTTTGACGCACCGAATTGAATTATGTGGCCAAACCAGCCGCATGCTCAATGATATAGGCATCCCGAACAAAATCATCAACAGCAAGGTCAAGGAACTCGAAGAAGAGGACGATCACTGGTGTTTCGTTGCCATGGTGGAAACCCTCAATAACCGCCTCAATGATGAGCGTATTGGATTCGAAAACCTGGGATTGGTAATCATTGACGAAGCCCACTACAACAGCTTTCGCAAGCTCTTTGGTTATTTTTCTGAGCAAATCATTCTGGGGGTTACCGCCACACCACTCAGCTCAAACATCAAACTCCCGCTCAAAGACAACTACAACGAATTGCTCGTGGGTGAATCCATTTCATCCCTCGTCGACCAACAGTTCCTCTCGAAGGCTACGACCTACAGTTACGATGTGAATTTGCGATCCTTGAAGATCGGCATCAACGGCGACTATACCGTGAGTAGTTCCGAGCGGCTCTACGGCAATTATCTGATGCAGGAGAAACTGCTCTATGCATACGAGGAAAAGGCCAAAGGGACGAAAACATTGATTTTCAACAACGGCATCAATACGTCGAAACAAGTGCAAGCGATGTTTGAGGAGGAGGGGTATGATTGCATGCACCTCGACAATACGCACAGTGAAAAAGAGCGCGAAGAAATTCTGGAGTGGTTTGACAAGAAGGAAGATGCGATTCTCAGCTCGGTCTCCATCCTGACGACGGGCTTTGACTCACCATCTGTTCAGACCATTATTCTCAATCGCGCAACCAAATCCCTCACCCTCTACCATCAAATGATTGGGCGGGGGTCGCGTGTACTTCCGAAGAAAAAAACATTCAATGTTATAGACCTCGGGAACAACGCCCGTCGTTTCGGTCTTTGGGAAGCCCACATCAATTGGACAGAAATTTTCAAATCGCCCAATTCCTTCATCGAAGGATTGTACACGGATGAAGAAATCGAAGATGAATTCGTTTTTGAATATTCCGATGAAATGATGAAAAAGCTCCAAGGAGGCCCAGACCCTGATTTCAACATGGCCGAAACCTATGTCGAAGTCACACGAGATGGAGGTCGACCGAAAGAAGCAATTGAAAAGAGCATCGAGCATCATGTGGAAATCATTCAATACGTCTGCGAAGATTTTTGGGATGCCATGTCCCTTGCCAAAGAATTAGAGGGAGACATCACGTACCGCATCCGGCTTTACTCGAAGTGCATTGCAAAAACTACAGAGAATTATAAAAACTGGCTCAAGGAAGAGTACAGCCGAAAACTGCAAAGTGCACTGCGCACGGCGTTCGTGACCAGCGATCAAGAAAGCTGACAGCATAGATGCATCTTCGAAGTAAACAGGCGTGAATTAAGTGCTTACAAATACAAAGCCGCGCACCACACTTCGTGAATTATTCGGAATTTTCATCAACTGTGATGACTCTGCATTTAGACGCTTTCGGCGAAATTCTCTTGGGCTTAGCCTTGATCCTATTTGTTGCCAAGGCGACGCACAATACACGCACCATTGAAACGCGAAACCCGGCACTTTCTTCCCGTTATCGGCTGCCGATTCTCCGATTCTCTTTGGCCGTATTAATCATTCATTGGTGCTTCTTGGTCGTGCACACTTTGGCCATCCCCATTGACGCATTTGACGCTGTGAATTCTTCCGTTGGTCCGCTCGTGCTTGCATCTCTCGTCATCGTCTGCGGAATCAATTATGCCGGATTACTCCGGCAATATAACAACTCTCCCAGCGTACCAAAAAACGCGTTAATCCAAGAGCAATTGCTCCTCCAAAACGTCTCCCAAACGCAGCGAAACCTGTCCCTTCAACGAAAGGTGAAAGACGCAAGAAGATTGAATCTGAAATCTCAGATGAATCCGCATTTCTTGTTCAATGTTTTGACGGGAATACAACACTTACTCATGCGGAATGAAAGCGAAAAAGCCAGCTTGGTTTTTAGCAAATTCAGAAAGCTGCTCCTGATGGGGTTCTTATCGCATGATCAGGTCATTGGGTCATTGCGACAAGAAATGGAACACATCGACCATTACTTGGGTTTGGAGGACACTCGGCTGGAGAAAAAAATCGCTGTCCGGTGGAAGATAGAATCTGATGTTCATCCCGATCACACACCATTTCCGCTATTTATTTTGCAACCCTTGGTGGAGAATGCCATTTGGCATGGTTTGAGCAGCCAAACGGTATTGAACCCAGAACTTCACATCAAAGTTGCATGGCTTGATGAAGGGCTGGAAATTCACGTCCAGGATAACGGAATAGGCATCCAGAATTCAAGCAACAAAAGTGGTTCCACACGGCATCGTTCAAGAGGAACAGCAATCGTTCATGAGCGACTCAGTCTTTTGCATCACCCGGGCACCTTTCAAATGATGGAAAGGCCACCCAGACATCCCTTTGAATCGGGAGTCACAGCGCTCATTCGACTACCACTTTGGAGACTGGAACCCAAATGGAACGAGCTGGAAAAAAGAAAGGCGGGTTAACCTTTGGAAAACCGCAATCGAGGTTTGGGCTCAATATCCAGCGGGAAGGATTCCCCCGTCTCAATCAACTTGGAGCCTGCCATCGCAATCATTGCCGCATTATCGGTACAATACTCAAACGGCGGGATGTGGACTTTCCATCCGCTTTCCTCTTCTTTGGAGAGTAGCAACTTCCTGAGGCCTGAGTTTGCCGATACTCCCCCGGCAATCGCAACCTCTTGAATACCTGTTTCATCCACAACTCTTTGAAGCTTATCCATGAGAATGCCCAAGATTGCTGCTTGAACACTCGCTGCAATGTCATTCTTATTCGAACGCACAAAATGGGGATCCTGTTGCTGTCCTTGTTGCAAGAACTGCCAGATTTGGGTTTTCAAACCACTGAAGCTCATATCCAATCCAGCGACTCTCGGA